>Ga0073899_10004660_pt1 | contig 11989 bp, 9 predicted proteins | sample KloWWTmetaKNB5Ph_FD_88975 | JGI IMG/M metagenome (GOLD analysis project Ga0073899, IMG submission 88975) | Active sludge microbial communities from Klosterneuburg, Austria, studying microevolution and ecology of nitrifiers - Klosterneuburg... | ecosystem: Engineered > WWTP > Aerobic digester >...
ATATTCTCGTCGCGGAGGGCTACTTCCAGATGCTGAAAAGCTCCACCATTTTTTCAACCCAACATCGCTTACTGTTCCAAGTTGTTGATGGATGGCTTCATTTGCCCTTAAAAATGTCTCTGCCTTATTGGTTTTTTCGGATTCATCTGGCTGCATAACGTTGAGAAGAATGACGATCACAACCCCAGCAACGAGCCATATGCGCCACCGCTTTATGATCTGCTGAATGTTTTTGAACATTCTTATCTCAATGTGACCGCAGCCATTGGAAGTAGATGCCAATCGCGAACCCGAGGGATCTGCCTATGTCCATCCCAAATGGATGTAATCCTCATAATGATCAGGGGTCGTATTCGTATTGACGATTACGCTGCCTGCAATTCCCTCTTGAGGGGCCTTATGCCGGCAAGTTTTTCGGGCTTCTGTTGCACTTCCCAAAGATCAACAGCCTCCTGCATGCGTAGCCAGCTTTCGGGCGAGGTGTTGAGCAGTTTGGCTACACGCATGGCCATTTCCGGCGTCATTGCGCGTTTCTCATGCAACAGTTCGGAAACAGACAGGCGGGATACCCCCAAGTGCTCGGCAAAGGCGGTTTGCGTCATCTGCAAGGCGGGGAGTACGTCTTCGCGCAGGATTTCGCCAGGATGGGTGGGGCGCCGGTTAGGGTTGCGTAGCGACTTCATCAATGATAATCCTCCAGGTCCAGATCGACAGCGTTTTCGCCATCGAATCTAAATGTGATGCGCCAATTTCCAGTCACTGATACCGCGTAGGTACCCTTCCGCTTCCCGGTCAGGCCGTGAAACCTGAAACCGGGAATGTTCATGTCATCGGGCTTCACGGCGGTGTCCAACCGGTCAAGCAGACGCTCGATGCGGTTTTCACTCTTGGCGATGATGCCACGATGATCTTCCTTCATGAAGAACCGCTCAAGCCCGCGATGTTTGAATGTCCGAATCATGGCGATCTGCAATTAAACAATATGCAATGTAATCAGATGGATTACATTTGTCAAGCATATACGGGGAGTGGCGTCGTATTGAATTTAAGCGATACGCCGAGGCTCAAACATCCGCCTCGACAATGCTGCCCTTCCTTTCCATCCATTCACGGCGTCCGCCGGATTCGCCTTTGGACATCAGCAGGGAGAACATGCGCCGGGTTTCCTCTTGTGCCCCGGGGCGCATCGAGACGCGCAGCATGCGCCGCGTTGCTGGGTCCATCGAGGTTTCGCGGAGTTGCTGCGGATTCATTTCGCCAAGGCCCTTGAAGCGACCGATCTCGATGTGATCGGGGCGTACCTTTTCCTTGGTGAGCCGCTCGCGGATGGCTTCCAGTTCGCCCTCGTCGAGCGCATACAAACGCCGCGCCGGCTTGCCCTTGCCCTGCGCCGGAACGTCAATGCGATACAGCGGCGGCTGGGCGATCCACACATGGCCGTTCTCGATGAGTTTCGGAAAATGTCGATAGAACAATGTCAGCAGCAACGTCTGGATGTGGCTGCCGTCGACGTCGGCGTCGGCCATGATGATGGTCTTGCCGTAGCGCAGGTTGGCGAGCACCGCATCCGGCGCGTCCGGCGCATGCGGTTCGACGCCGAGGGCGACGGCGATGTCGTGGATTTCCCGGTTGGCATACAGTTGTCCGGCGTCAATTTCGAACGAATTTTGCACCTTGCCGCGTAACGGCAGGATCGCCTGGATTTCACGGTCGCGGCCCTGTTTTGCCGAACCGCCGGCGCTGTCGCCCTCGACGAGGAACATCTCGTTGACAGAAATATCCTCCGATTCACAATCGGAAAGTTTTCCCGGCAGCACCGCGACGCCGGAGGATTTGCGCTTCTCGACTTTCTGCGCCGATTTTTGTCGCGACAGTGCCTGCTTGATGGCGAGTTCGGCGATCAGCTTGCCGTGTTCGACATGCGTATTGAGCCAGTTTTCCAACAGGTCGCGAACGATCCCGGCGACCAGCTTGACCGCCTCGCGGCTGTTAAGTTTTTCCTTGATCTGCCCCTGAAATTGCGGATCAAGCAGACGCACCGAGAGGATGTAGGCCATCCGGCCGCAGACATCTTCCTGCTGCATCTTGACGCCGCGCGGCAGCAGCGCGTGGTGCTCGACGAAAGATTTGACCGCCTCGAACACGCCGGCACGCAAGCCGGAGTCGTGCGTACCGCCGAGCGGCGTCGGAATCAGATTGACATAGGATTCGCTCGGCACCTGATCGACATACCAGCCGAGCGCCCATTCCGCACCTTCGCCAATCGCATAATCGCCGTCTTCCTCTACATGGCGCTTGCCGATGAAGACCGGTGCGATGGGCTCGCTCTCGCCAGCCAGATCAGCCAGATAGCCGCGTATGCCGTCCGCGTAGGTCCAGGTTTTTGAGAGCAGGCTGCCGTCGGTTTGTTCGATGTCCAGCCGGACCGTGACGCCCGGCAGCAGAACGGCCTTGGAGCGCAGCACGCGTTCGAGCGTGGCCAGGTGAAATTTTGGTGAGTCGAAATATTTCGGATCGGGCCAGATTCTGACGCGGGTACCGCTGACCTTGCGTGACTCGCCGGTAATGGCAATGTCGGATACCTGCTCGCCGCCTCTGGCGAAGGATACCGTGTGAATTTTGTCTTCGCGGCGAATCTCGACTTCGACGCGCAGCGACAGTGCATTCGTTACTGCGACGCCGACGCCGTGTAGTCCACCGGAAAACGCGTAGGCGCTGTTGCCGGCTTTCTTGTCGAATTTTCCCCCGGCATGCAGGCGGGTGAACGCCAGTGCCACGACCGGGATTTTTTCTTCCGGATGCAGGCCGACCGGGATGCCGCGACCGTCGTCGGTGACTGACGCCGAGCCATCGAGATGCAGCAGCACGTGGATGTTTTTGGCGAAGCCGGCCAGTGCTTCGTCGGCGGAGTTGTCGATAACTTCCTGAAGGATGTGCGTCGGCGATGAGGTCTCGGTATACATGCCGGGACGCTCGCGGACGGGCTCCAGTCCCTTGAGGACGCGGAAGGATGATTCGTCGTAAATCTGTTTTGCCATGTTTTTTCCTGATGCGGTGCGGCAGCATGCCACAATTGCAGTAATCGAAACTTGAAGATAAAAAATTCGTCATTCCGGCGTAAGCGGGAATGACATTTCACCTGATGTTCATGATATTTGATTCACTTTATCGCCAATGCCCGCTAACGATTCCACCCATTCCACCGACCTTACCCCCTACGCCACACTGACGCCGGATTGCGTGCTGAATGCGCTCGACAGTCTCGGCGATGCACAGATTCGCGCCGATGGCCGTCTGCTGGCACTCAACAGCTATGAAAACCGCGTCTATCAGATTGGTCTGGAGGAGGGCCCGTTGCTGGTGGCCAAATTTTACCGGCCCGGACGCTGGACGGATAGAGCGATTCTCGAAGAACATGCCTTTGCCGAAGAACTTGCCGCACAGGAAATCCCGGTGGTTGCGCCGCTGCGCATTGCCGGTGCGACACTGCACGCTTTCGCCGGCCATCGCTTTGCGCTGTTTCCAAGGCGTGGCGGCCGCGCGCCGGAACTCGGCGATGCCGCGACGCTGGAATGGCTCGGCCGGTTGATCGGCCGCATTCACGCAATCGGCGCGCTGCAGCGTTTTGCCGAGCGGCCACCGCTCGATATCGTCAGCTTTGGCGAGAAACCGCGCGATTATCTGCTGGCCCACGGTTTTATTCCCGACGATCTGCTTGACGCCTGGCGCAGTGTTGTCGATCAAGCGCTCGATGGCGTGCGGCATGGCTTTTCGCAAGCCGGGCGATCGACGCTGCTGCGCCTGCACGGTGATTGCCATGCCGGAAACATTTTGTGGAATCCCCCTGACGCTGTGACCGGCGGCGGTCCGCATTTTGTCGATTTCGACGATGCGCGGATGGGCCCGGCGGTGCAGGATTTGTGGATGCTGCTGTCGGGAGAGCGCGCGGAAATGGAACAACAGCTTGACAGCATCCTCACCGGCTATCGGCGCTTCCACGATTTCAATCCGCGCGAGTTGTACCTCATCGAAGCGCTGCGCACGCTGCGTCTGATCCACTATGCCGGATGGCTGGCGCGGCGCTGGGACGATCCGGCTTTCCCGCGTGCCTTTCCCTGGTTCAACACACAACGCTACTGGCAGGATCGCATTCTCGAACTGCGCGAACAGATCGCGCTGATGGAGGAGCCGCCGCTTGCGCAGGGATGACCTGGTCAGGGGTTCCCTGGCGGGGCGTCTGACTCAGGAGCAGGTGCCAGGTTTTCATCGGGAAACAGCTTCTGGATTTCCTTCACTTTCGCGGCATTGAAAATCAGCGCCTCAACACAATCCTCATCGAATTGTTTATGCGCCAGACCGCGCAGCCAGGCGAAAACTTCCTCGTTGCTCCAGGAGGGTTTGTAGGGGCGGACGCTGGTCAGGGCATCGAAAACATCTGCCACCGCGATGATTCTCGCTTCAAGCGGAATCTCGTTGCCGCGCAGTCCCCGCGGATAGCCGCTGCCATCCATGGCTTCGTGATGTGATGCGGCGATTTGCTCGAGTAATTCGAGTCCGTCGAGATGATCGAGGCCGAAATTGCTCGCGATGTTGTGGATCATTTCACTGCCGCGCAAGGTATGCAGTTTCATTTCCTCACGCTCCTCGGGAGAAAGCTTTCCCTTTTTGAGGAGGATGCGGTCGGGAATTGCGATCTTGCCGATGTCATGCAGCGGTGCGAATTCGAAAATCCGCTCGATGTCTTCATCGTCGAACGGAGCCACGCCGGTGGCTGCCAGATGCTGGGCGATCAGCCGGGCGTAACGAGCCATTCGGTCGATATGTCCGCCGGTTTCCGGATCACGGAAATGCACCATTTCCTGCGCTGTTTTGATCGTCGCGGCGAGGATGCGCACACTGAGCATTTCCGCCGTCACCAGCGCCGAAATCAGGTGCGAAAACACGTCAAGCAGGCGCAGTGCGTTTTCATCGAGCGGCGCATCGCTGGTGCGGGAGTTGAAGAAAATGAAGCCCCAGAAAACTCCGTTCAGATACATCGGCGAGGTATAGCTGAAACGGTAGCCTTCCCTGGCGATGATTTTCGTATGCAGGTGAACGCCCTGGTGGAACAGATTCAGATCCTGAACGACGCGAGGCCGTCCAGCCCTGAGAACTTCGAGCAGCGAGGGCGTTTCGGCCAGCTTCGCCTCATAGCGCACCAGATCATTGGTTCCCGGAGAACTGGCGAGAAAGGTTTTCAACTCATCTGTCCCCGGATCGTATTTGGCAACCGAAATCCGGTCGATGAAATCCATATGGGCGAAGAGCGACTCATGGATTGTCGCCAGCTTCTGTTCGAGCCGTACCGGCTTGTTCAGAGTGTCGAGCGAGTCGATATGCGCGTAGATGCTTGCGTCGTGTTCGGTCACGGGAGAACTCCATGCATGAGGCGGGACGCTTGCCATTATACTTGGCGCCTTTGTGCATTGTCGGCATCGTCGGTTGACTGCGTCGCGCATCGGGAAATCTCATGAACGCTTCTGATCTGTATGTACTTGAACATGCGCTGGCCTGGCTCGACGAGGGCGTGCGCGTGGTTCTCGTGACCGTTGCCGAAACCTGGGGATCCTCGCCGCGCCCGGTCGGTTCACTGCTGGCCATCAGCGAGGATGGTCGTTTCTGCGGCTCGGTTTCCGGCGGATGTATCGAAGAACATCTGGTCGCGCACATCGATCGTGAATTTCCTGCGCAACCCTATCTGACCGCTTATGGCGTTTCGGCTGACGAGGCCCAGCGTTTCGGCCTGCCTTGCGGCGGCAATCTGCGCATCGTCGTGGAGCCCATCGTCGATGCGAACAGTATTGCCTCGGTGGTCGCGGCGCTGCGCGAACGTCGTCGCGTGGTGCGCACGCTCGACCTGAACAGCGGCACAGCCAGAGTCGCCGAGGCCAGCAGCGAAGAGCGCTTCAGCTTCGACGGCGCACAGATGAAGACGGTGCATGGGCCGCACTGGCGCCTGATTCTCGTCGGTGCCGGGCATCTGGCGCGCTATCTGGCGCGCATGGCGCGGATGCTCGACTTCACGGTTTTTGTTACCGACCCGCGCCTCGAATACCGCGCCCAGTGGGACATCCCGGATGCCACGCTGCTCGAAGGCATGCCCGACGATGCCATCCTTGCGCTCGGCATCGATGCGCATACCGCCGTGCTGACGACCGCCCACGATCCGAAGGTCGACGACATGGCCCTGCTCGAAGCACTGAAGTCGGATGCGTTCTACATCGGTGCGCTCGGCTCGTCGCGCACCAGCGCCAGGCGGCGCATCCGCCTCGCCCTGTTCGATCTCACGCAGCAGCAGATCGAGCGGCTGCATGCCCCGGCCGGTATTCCCATCGGCAGCCATACGCCCGCAGAAATCGCCCTGTCGATGATCGCCGAAGTGGTTGCCGCACGGAATGGTTTGCCATTGAAGTCACCGGAACACATGGGACAAACTTCCGCTCCATAGTCCAGCGCTGAATCGTGTAGTTCTTTACGACCTGACTAGTTTCGATCACGACCGCAAGTAATGCAGGGAACACTTTCTTGTGCTCCCTGCTGCGGTATTTACGCTGCGCGTTTGGTGCGTACGATCTGGTAGGCGCGGCCAAGATAGCCGAATGGTGCGCTCCAGATATGCACGAGGCGGGTGAAGGGGAAGAACAGGAATACCGACATGCCCAGGAACATATGAACTTTGTAGACAAGGTTCACATTTTGAACCAGCTGCGGGTTGGGATGCAGGTAGAGAATGCTCTGTACCCATTCGGCAAGCAGGATCATGGTGCCGGGATCGCCAGCGGTAGCGTGATGAATGGATGTCGGGATGGTCGATAGCCCGGCGGCCGCTGTCAGGGTCAGCCAGCCGAGGATGTTGATGTCGATCCAGCGGGAGGCGGCACGCACGCGCGGGTTGGTCATGCGGCGCATCCACAGGATTACGGCACCGATCAGGCAGGCGCCACCGAAAACGGTGCCGGCGCTGATGGCGATCCACTGGTGAGCGAGATCGGACAAGCCGAGCCATGTAAATACCACATGCGGCGTCAGCAGGCCGACGATGTGGCCACCGAACAGACCGAGCACGCCGTAGTGAAAGAGGTTGCTGGCCACACGCATGCCACGCTTCGAGAGCAACTGGCTGGAATCACTCTTCCAGGTGTATTGCTCGTGGTCGAAACGTATCCAGCTACCGAGCAGGAATACGGTGGTGGCGATGTAGGGGTACACGCCGAAGATGAAGTTATGCAGGAAGCTTTCCATGGATGTCTCCGTTTATCCGTTTATTTTCGGCGAGTGTCATGTCGAACAGGGGCGGTCGACCTTGGGCGGGCTGGTCCAGTCCACCGGTGGATCAAAGTCGCCATCGTCAAGACAGGGATCAGTCTTTATGGCTGGCATCGGCTCTTCCATGTCGTCGGGTGCGGCAATCAGCAGGCTGCGCTGTTCGACGAGATGGATCAGGTCGGCATGAATACTGCCCGCCTCTTCAAGATTGACGCGCAGTTGTCGCAACACTTTGGTCCAACGCGAGAGAAATAGTTTGGCTTCTGCGACTTCGAGCATGCTGACAAATTCGAGCATCAGTGGCAGGTAGTCGGGCAGTTCCCTGGCATCGGCATTCAGTTCGAAACCGTAACTCTTGTAGTACTCGCCAAGGTCGATCAGTGCCGGACCGCGATTCTTGTCCTCGCCGATCAAGTGGTGCGTCATGTGCATGCTGTGCTCGGGCACCATGTCGAAGGTGCGTACATACTCTTCCTCAAGCACCAGTGGCTCACGCGTGACGCAAGCCTCCACCTTGTCGAGGAAAGCGGCGAGCACACTGCGCTCATCCGGACTGATGTCGTCCGCGCTGGTGACGGCCGCCCGGATTTCAGGCAGGGCCGCACGCAGTTCGGCATCAGGGTATTCAAGTAGCGATGAAACAATGCGATAGAACATCATGATTTCTCCTCTCAACGTTCGTCGGCAGACGGGGCAGGCTCGCGCGATTCGACGGTTCCCTTGCGACGCTCGGGGAACAGCGAGTTGCCGCTGATCCCCTGTGAAGAGTCGTTGCCGAAGGTGAAACCGTTCTGCCCCTGGAAGCCGTAGTAATCGTCCTCGGTCAGCTCGGCATGGCCGGTCGGGATGACGAAGCGGTCTTCGTAGTTGGCGATGGCCATCAGCTGGTACATGTCCTTGGCTTGCTGCTCGGTCAGGCCGACCTTGTCGAGGGCGCGCATGTCGGCCTTGCCATCGACATGTACTGAACGCTGGTAGGAACGCATCGCCATCATCTTGGCAATGGCATCGAATACCGGCTGTTCCTTGCCGGCGGTGAACAGACTCGCCAGATATTGCAGCGGCATGCGCAGCGCATCGGCGCGTGGAATCACACCGTCCGGTTCGGTCGGCAGCGCGCCTTGGTCAATGGCCGACTGTACCGGCGACAACGGCGGCACATACCAGACCATCGGCAGGGTGCGGAACTCGGGGTGCATCGGGAAAGCGATTTTCCATTCCATCGCCATCTTCCAGATCGGCGATCGGCGTGCGGCATCAATCCAGTCTTCCGGCACACCGTCGCGGCGCGCCGCCTCGATGACCTGCGGATCGTTCGGATCGAGGAAGATGCTGCGATGCGCTTCGTAGATGTCCTGCTCGCTGGTCGTCGAGGCGAGTTCTTCGATCCTGTCGGCGTCATACAGCATGATGCCGTTGTAGCGAATGCGTCCGACGCAGGATTCCGAGCACACCGTCGGCATGCCGGACTCGATGCGCGGATAGCAACCGATACACTTCTCGGCCTTGCCCGATTCCCAGTTGTAATACACCTTCTTGTACGGGCAGGAGGAAATGCACTGACGCCAGCCACGGCACTTGTCCTGGTCGACCAGCACGATACCGTCTTCCTCGCGCTTGTAGATCGAGCCGGACGGGCAGGCGGCGACGCAGGACGGGTTCAGGCAGTGATTGCACATGCGTGGCAGATACATGTGGAAGGTGTTCTCGAATTTCGAGTAAATCTCCTTCTCCATATTCTTCATGTTGACGTCCATGGCGCGCTTGTCGTACTCGCCGGCCAGGTCGTCTTCCCAGTTCGGGCCCCAGACGATCTTCTCCATCTTCTCGCCGGTGATCTGCGAGACTGGGCGTGCGGTCGGCGCAGCTTCGGAGAGCGGCGCGTTTTGCAAATGCGCGTAGTCGAAGGTGAACGGCTCGTAGTAATCGTCAATTTCCGGCATGTCCGGATTGGCGAAGATATTGATCAAACGCGACAGTTTGCTGCCGGATTTAAGTTGCAGCTTGCCGTCGATGAGTTCCCAGCCGCCGCGCCAGATTTCCTGATTTTCCCATTGCTTGGGATAGCCGATACCGGGCTTGGATTCGACGTTATTGAACCAGGCGTATTCGACGCCCTTGCGGTTGGACCAGACGTTCTTGCACGTCACGGAACAGGTATGGCAGCCAATACACTTGTCGAGGTTGAAGACAAGGGCGAATTGTGCGCGAACTTTCATTCGTATCTCCTTACGGAATATTCTGTGTTCAGTTGAGGAGGGCAGACAGCCAACCCTCCTCATGTCGTTTCAATATCAGCGCGGACCAATCCCCGGTGGATTGAGCTTGCTTTCGCGTTCGGGTGTCAGCGGCCGCTCGAGCCAGTCGACATCCTTGTCCTCGATCTTGTGGACCACGACGAATTCATCGCGCTGTGTGCCAACCGTGCCGTAGTAGTTGAAGCCGTAAGCCAGCTGGGCATAGCCACCGATCATGTTGGTCGGCTTGACGGTGATGCGTGTCACCGAGTTGAGAATGCCGCCGCGCTTGCCGGTGGTCGGCGAGCCGGGCACGTTCACGATCTTCTCCTGGGCGTGATACATCATCGCCATACCACGCGGAACACGCTGCGAAACGACGACGCGAGCCACCGTGGCGCCATTGCCGTTAACCGCTTCAACCCAGTCATTGTCTTCCAGGCCGATGCTCTTGGCGTCATCCTCGGCGATCCAGAAATACGGGCCGCCACGGAACAGGTTGAGCATGCGCAGATTGTCCTGGTAAGTGGAGTGAATACCCCACTTCGAGTGCGGTGTGATCCAGTTGAGTACCAGGTGCGGCTTGGCCAGGACGGCTTTCGGCGTGGCTTCAATAGCCTTCATGTCGAGACCCGGGCGGAAGGCGCAGAAGCCTTCACCAAAGTCCAGCATCCACTCGTGATCCTGATAGAAATGGGCACGACCGGTCAGGGTGCGGAACGGAATGTGCTCATGGATGTTGGTATAGCCGGCAGTGTAGGAAACTTTTTCCGACTCGATTCCTGACCAGGTCGGCGCGGTGATGATCTTGCGCGGCTGTGCCTGGATATCGCGGAAGGTGATCTTGTCTTCGTGACGGCCGGCATACAGGTGGTGGTGATCGATGCCGGTCTTCTTCGACAGCGACGACCACGACTTATGCGCTACTTCACCGTTGGTTTCCGGTGCCATGCGCAACACCGCCTCGCAGGCCGCAATATCCGCGGCAATGCTCGGCATCCCCTTGGAGATGCCTTCGTCAAGTATTTCGCCGTTGAGCGACTTCAGCTCGTCGTACTCCATCTCGGTGTTCCAGTCGATGCCCTTGATGTTGTTACCGAGCTTGACCAGCAAGGGACCGATTGCGCAGAACTTCTTGTACGTATTCGGGTAGTCGCGCGTCACTAGCTTAAACAGCGGCAGTGTCTTGCCGGGAATCGGTTCGCATTCGCCGCGCTTCCAGTCCTTGACCCCCATCGCCTGAGCCAACTCGAACGGGGAGTCATGCTGCATCGGCAGGGCGACCACGTCCTTTTTGGTGCCGAGATGTTTTTCGGCCAGCCTGGAGAAAGTCTTGGCGATGTTCTGGAAAATCTGCCAGTCGGACTTCGATTCCCAGCCCGGGCTAACCGCCTCGGACAACGGATGCACGAAGGGATGCATATCGGTGGTATTGAGATCGTGTTTCTCGTACCAGGTTGCCGTCGGCAAAATGATGTCGGAATAGGCGCCGGTGGAATTGAGACGGAAGTTGATATCCACCATCAGATCGAGCTTGGCGGTGGGGCCGTTCTCATGCCATTTGATTTCCTTGCAGGCCTGGCCGTCGGTGCCTTCCTGCAACACGCCGTTCTGTGCGCCGATCAGATGCTTGAGGAAATACTCGTGTCCCTTGGCGGAACTGCCGAGCAGATTGGAGCGCCAGACGAACAGGTTGCGCACGAAGTTTTCCGGCGCATCGATGTCCTCGCAGGCGAAGGCCAGCTTGCCCGACTTGAGTTGCTCGACCATGTGTTTGGCGATGCCGGCTTCGTCGGTAGCACCGGCCTTCTCGGCTTCGGCAACAACGTCGATCGGATTCTTGTTGAAGTGCGGTGCCGAAGGCAGCCAGCCGAGGCGCTGCGAGACGACGTTATAGTCGGCCAGTTGATAGCCCTTGTACGCACTCTTGGCATTGTCGGCGAGCAGACCATCGGCCGAAATTTTTTCGTAACGCCACTGGTCGGTCTGGAAATACCAGAAGGTCGTCGAGTTCATGTGACGCGGCGGACGATGCCAGTCGGTAGCGAAGGCGATCGGCGCCCAGCCCGCTTGCGGCCGCAGCTTTTCCTGACCGACATAGTGGGCCCAGCCGCCGCCGCTCTGACCGACGCAACCGCACATGTGCAGCAGGTTCATGATTGCGCGGTACGACAAGTCGTTGTGGTACCAGTGGTTGATCGCGGCACCCATGATGACCATCGACTTGCCCTTGGTCTTCGCGGCATTGTCGGCGAACTCGCGGCCGGTACGGATCAGGTCGGCGCGCTTGACGCCGGTCACCTTCTCGGCCCACGCCGGGGTATAGGCAACCTTCTCATCTTCGTAGGAATCGGAGACATTACCGCCACCGAGACCACGGTCGATGCCGTACTGAGCGACCTGCAAGTCGAATACGGAAGAGACCAGCGCTTCTTCGCCATTGGCCA
>Ga0073899_10004663_pt1 | contig 11984 bp, 11 predicted proteins | sample KloWWTmetaKNB5Ph_FD_88975 | JGI IMG/M metagenome (GOLD analysis project Ga0073899, IMG submission 88975) | Active sludge microbial communities from Klosterneuburg, Austria, studying microevolution and ecology of nitrifiers - Klosterneuburg... | ecosystem: Engineered > WWTP > Aerobic digester >...
ACGTACGCGTGACTCGCGGTCACCGCGGCGTGGCGCGGCCAGCCCATGTAGCGCGTCGCGTCGGGATCGCCGGCGTACGCCGCGAAGATCGCCGCGGCGTCGCCTTCGCGCGGCGTGCGCAGCGTCAGGCGCGAGGTCGCGAGCGTCCCCGGGGCGGCGCGCATGGTGCGAGGATATCCACCGCGCCGGCGTCTAACCATCGGCTTCGTCACGGGTCGTCACCCGTACGCGCGGATGAATCTTCGCGCCGGCCCGGCCGTCCACGTCGAGGTCATGCCACCCTGGTGGCCTCAAGGAGCACCCATGCGAGCTCGTCTGCACCGCACCTTCTTCTTGTCCCTCGCGATGGTGATCGCCACCACGTCGCTGGCCGCCGCCGATCGCGACAAGGATCACGGCCGCGGCCGCGGTCACGGCAAGCGCCCTCCGGTGGTCGTCGTGCGGCCGCCGGTGGTCGTCGTGAAGCCGCCGGTCGTCGTCGTGCGGCCGCCGCCGCCCCCGGTGGTCGTGCGCCCGCCCGTGGTCGTGCAGCCGCCGGCGCCGGTCGTGGTCGCGACCTATCCGACCGCCGCGCCGCCACCGATTCGCGTCGAGAACCCTGGCCGCGCGCGCCGCGGGCGGGTGTGGATCGAGGGCCACTGGGACTGGCGCGGCGGGCAGTGGACCTGGGTCCGCGGCCACTGGGACAAGCACCGCCACGGCAAGCGCTGGCGCCGCGGCGAGTGGCAGCAGCGCGGCGATCGCTGGGAGTGGCAGGCCGACGTGTGGATCGACGTGCCGGCGTTCCCGACCGCGCCGCCGCCGGCGCCGGTGGTCGAGGCGCCGCAGCCGCCGCGCGCCGGCTACGTGTGGGTCGCCGGCCACCACGCGTGGCGCGACGGCGACTACGTGTGGACCGCCGGCCGCTGGGAGCGGCAGAAGGCCGGGCTCACCTGGTACGGCGGCGCGTGGTCGCTGCAGGGCGATCGCTACGTGTGGATCGAGGGCGGCTGGCGCTGACCCTGACGTCGCGCCCGCGGATCGCGCGTCAGCGCGGCGGCGGACGCGACGCTACTTCGCCAGCGTCGCCGTGGTCGCGCCGGCGGCCTTGAGCGCGTCGGTCAGATCGATCGACACCGGCTCGTCCACGATCATCATCTCGCACAGGTCGGCGTCGGGGTCGTAGCAGACCATCACCGGCATGGGCTCGCCCTTGGTGTAGTACGCGAGGTACACCGGCTTCTGCGGACAGCCGCCGCCGCGCGAGCGGGCGAAGCTGAGCTTCGCGCCGTCGAGCTTGATCGGCACGCCGGTGACGCGCTGGGTGCCGGTCGGACACGCCGCGCCCTCGACGGTGCGCGAGCCCGCTTGCGACGGGGGCGCCGAGCCCGTCCCCGTCCCCGCGGCCGAGCCCGTCCCCGTCCCCGCGGCCGAGCCCGTCCCCGTCCCCGTCCCCGTCGCCGCGGCCGTCCCGCTCCCCGCCGTCGTTCCACCGCCGTCGTCCTGCTTCTTGCTCTTGCATCCGGAGGCGGCGACCAGGACCGAGAGACTCATCATCACGCACAGCGTTCGCTTCATGGTGCTGAGACGAACGCACGAGCGTCGTCCTTGGGTGCGTCGCAGCCGGGAACAGCGATCGCCCGCCGCGCGTTGTCACCGATCGTCGACGGCTCCCGACGATCGTCACGCCGCCGCGACCAGGACCTCGCGCTTGTTGGTGTGATCCGGCGGCGACACCACGCCCTGCTTCTCCATCTCCTCGACCAGGCGCGCGGCGCGGTTGTAGCCGATGCGCAGCTGGCGCTGCACCCACGAGATCGACGCGTTGCGGGTCGAGCACACCACCTGCACGGCCTTGTCGTACATCGCGTCGTCGACGTTGCTGCTGCCGGCGCTCGCCGGGCCGCCGCCCTCGCCCTCGGCGCCTTCCTCGTCGCGCGGCTTGAGGATGTCGAGGTTGTAGACCGGGCGGCCCTGGGTCTTGAGGAACGCCACGACGCGGTGGATCTCCTCCTCGTCGACGTAGCAGCCGTGGAAGCGGGCCGGGGCCGCGCCGCGATCGGAGAACAGCATGTCGCCCGCGCCGAGCAGCGCCTCGGCGCCGCCCTGATCGAGGATCGTGCGCGAGTCGATCTTCGACGTCACGTGGAACGCGATGCGCGACGGGAAGTTCGCCTTGATCAGGCCGGTGATGACGTCGACCGACGGCCGCTGGGTCGCGAGGATCAGGTGGATGCCGGCGGCGCGGGCCTTCTGGGCGATCCGGGCCACCGAGGTCTCGACCTCCTTGGGCGCGCACATCATCAGGTCGGCAAACTCGTCGATCACCACGACGATGTACGGCAGGCGGATCGCCGGCTCGCTCAGCGGCGCGTGCTCGCCGGTGATCTCGACCTGCTCGATCTGATCGTCGTCGACCGGCACCGAGCCGTTCACCGCGGCCTCGGCGGCGTCGGCGGCGCGGCGCAGCTGTTCGGCCTCCCACTTGGCGCGGGCCTTGCCGATCTTGTCGTTGTAGCCCGTGATGTCGCGGACGCCGGCGTGGGCCAGCAGGTCGTAGCGGCGCTCCATCTCGTCGACCGCCCAGCGCAGCGCCAGGTTGGCCTTCTTGGGATCGGTCACCACCGGCAAGAGCAGGTGCGGGATGCCCTCGTAGATCGAGAGCTCCAGCATCTTGGGGTCGACCATGATGAAGCGGACGTCCTCGGGCGACGACGAGTAGAGCAGGCTGGTGATCATCGCGTTGACGGCGACCGACTTGCCCGAGCCCGTGGTGCCGGCGACCAAGAGGTGCGGCATGCGCGCCAGGTCGACGACCGCCGGCCCGCCCTCGATGTCCTTGCCGATCGCCATCGGCAGCTTGGCCTTGGTGCGGCGGAAGGTGTCGTCGGCGACGATCTCCTTCATGAACACCTTCTCGCGGGTCTTGTTGGGCACCTCGATGCCGACCGCGGCCTTGCCGGGGATCGGCGCGACGATGCGCACGCGCAGCGCCTCGAGCGCCATCGCGAGGTCGTCGGACAGGTTCGCGATCTTCGACACCCGGATGCCAGGCGCCGGCGCGAACTCGTACATCGTGACCACCGGGCCGGGCCGGATCGCGACGACGTCGCCCTTGACGCCGTAGTGCTCGAGCGTCTTGGTCAGGCGCGCCGACAGTTCGAGCATGAAGCTCTTGTCGATCTGGTTCTGGCCGGCGGCGTCGTAGTTGAGCAGGCCGATCGCCGGCAGCTGGTAGGCGCCGTCGCCGAGCTTGACGAAGCCGCGCTCGCTCTCGGCGGCCTTCTCCTTGGCCGCCATCTCGGCCTTGTCGGCGTGCTTGAAGCGCGGCTCGACGATCAGCGGCGCGCCGGCGGCCGGGGCCGCGGTCGCCGCCGCCACCACCGCGAGCGCCTCGCCGACCGGCGGCGCCTCGCTGCCGCGCGCGACCCGCACCGGCTCGGCGATCAGCGGCAGCTCCGAGGTCGCGACGTCCTCGACGATCTCGATCTTCGGCTTCTTCTTCTTGCCCGCGCCCTTGGGCTCGACCTCGGGCAGCGACACCGCGTCGGCCATCGGCGGCAGATCGACCTCGGTGGTCATCGGCTCGCGCTTCTTGCCGCGCTTCTTCTTGCCGCCGGCCTCGTCGGCGTCGTCGCCGGCCGCGGTCGCCATGCGCTCGGTGTCGCCGGCGAACGCGGCGTTGGGGACGGTGCGGTCGACGATGATCGGCTCGGGCAGCTCGCCGTCGGCCACCGCCAGCGGATCCTCGCCGTCGTCGGCGAGGTCGTCCTCGTACTCGTCGCGCTCGCGCTCTGGCAGGATCGCGCGGGTGACGTCGGCGACGAACTTGCCGCCGGCGCGGCCGCCGGTGGCCAGCGAGCGGCCGGTGGCGCGCGCGCCGATGCCGATCCAGCCCAGCACCTGCCGCATGCGCAGCGGCGTCGCGATGATCACCGCGATGAACAGCGCGCACACCGCGAGGAACGCGGTGCCGGCGGTCGAGATCATCGCCCGCGACACCTCGGCGAGGTTGCCGCCCAGCGCGCCGCCCGGGCCGATGCCGGCGATGCGGTAGCCGGGGACCGCGAGCTGCAGCAGCACCGCCAGCGCCAGCGCGCCCAGCGTGACGCCCGCGCCGATCTGCCACGGGATCAGCGGGCGCTTCTCCATCAGCGATCGCACCGAGGCGACCACCGCCATGGTGACCAGGGCGTAGCTGCCCAGCCCGGCGATCCGGTAGACCATGGCCGCGACGTTGCGACCGAACGGGCCCATCACCAGCGCGTGCGCCTGCGATGACAGCATCGCGAACAGCACGAACAGGCTGGCCCCGAGCGCCAGGATTCCAGCGACTTCGCGGCCACGGGTGCCGTCGTAGTTACGCTTGTTGGGCGGCGGGGTGGGCAGCTTCTTGGGCAGCGGCTTGTTGGCCATGGTACCTCGGGAGGACTTTATCCTACATGTAAGAACGGGTAGGGCAAGTTTCTGGCGAGGGCCGATGCTCCTGAGTTCACGAGGCTTTTTTTTGCGCTTTGCCGCCCTCCGGGGCGCCCTCGGTTCGATCCGTCGCAGGGCTGGTGTTATGGTTGCCGCCATGCGACGCGCGGCAATGTTGGTCGCCATGGCCTGGGCGCTGGGGGGCGTCGGCTGTGGTGGGAAGCAGGTTCCTCAGCACAGCGGCTACAAGGGCAAGAAGCCGACCCCCTGGACCAAGGCCAAGGCCATCGAGCTCGATGAGGAGCTGAAGGCCAAGGTCTCGGGCGAGCTCGACTACGGCACGTACAAGCGCGCCAAGTGGTTCAGCTTGACCCCGCCGGGGCCGGGCTCGGTCGCGCTCGACTTCGAGTTCGTCCCGGGCGGCGACGCCGAGATCGACGTCGCGTTCGAGGTGCTCGATCCCAACAACAAGGTGATCGTCCGCGCCGACGCCGAGGCCGAGGACACCACCGAGCAGAAGAAGCAGCGCAGCTTCGAGGTCGAGGACGGGACCTACCTGATCCACGTCTACCTCGAGGGGCGCATGGACGCGGCCGACTTCGACATCAAGCTCGCGTACACGCGCGGCGAGCGGAAGTGGAAGTCCGACTTCCCCAACCAGGTGCCGTACCCCGACGAGCTGCCGGCGGTGCCGCCGTTCGACGACACCCCGGCGTCGGCGCCGCAGCCCAAGTGCGGCGTCCCGGGCAAGCCCAAGTGCCCCAAGCGCTGCGGCACCCCGGGCGCGCCGCCGTGCCGTCCGCCGCCGCCGCCCGACGACAAGTGCGGCGTGCCGGGCAAGCCGCCGTGCGCGATGCCGCCGCTGGCCGCGGCGATCACCAACGTCGATCCCGATCCGGCCGGCGCGCGCATCACGATCGCCGCCGGCACCGCCGACGGCGTCGACAACGGCATGAGCGGCAAGGTGACTGGCGTCAAGAACTCCAGCTTCCGCACCTCGGGCTGCACCGCGCAGCGCTGCAACGCCGTGGTCAAGGCCGCCGTCGACGACGTCCGCTCGAGCGGCGAGGTCGTCATCACGCGCAAGTGACCGCGGTTGATCACCGCTGATCAGCGGTGATCAGCATGTCTCCGAGGGTGGTGGCGGCGGGCGCGGGTCGAGGTGGGCGGATCGCACGCGTGCCAAGGGTCGTTAGCCCTCGGCACATGCGATCGTGCGCGCAGGCGCAGAAGGTACGGCCATGCGAATCCGTGGTCTGGTCGTCGCTAGCGCTCTGTTCGCCGCCCCCGCCGTCGCCGGCCCAAGCGCCGCGCCGATCATCGGCGGCACCAACACCACCGTCGGGCAGTTCCCGACCACCGTCGGCATCGAGCTCGGCGGCGGCATCTGCACCGGCACGCTGCTCACCAAGGACTGGGTGCTGACCGCCGCGCACTGCGTGGATCCGGCCGTGCTGATGCAGAGCCAGGCGCAGATCACCGCCAGCGTGCGGGTCCACTTCGACACCGTCAACATGCGCACCAGCCCCGGGACGGTGGTGCGCGCTTCCGAGACCATCAAGCACCCGAGCTTCAGCGTCAACGCGCTCGGCATGCACGACATCGGCCTCATCCGGCTGGCCACGCCGGTCACCGATCGCGCGCCGGTGCCGGTGAACACGGCGCCGGGCAAGGCGCCGGTCGGCATCCCGGTGACGATGGTCGGCTTCGGCGTCACCAGCCGCGGCGCGACGACCAGCGCCGGCGTCGAGCGCGTCGTCGATCAGATGTCGGTGTCGTGCGCGTCGGGCGGGCTGTCGGACGCCAACCTGCTCTGCTTCTCGCAGGTGAGCGGCAAGGGCAAGTGCGAGGGCGACTCGGGCGGTCCGTCGTTCGCGATGATCGATGGCAAGCAGTTCCAGATCGGCGTCACCTCGTTCGGCGACCAGAACTGCGCGCAGTTCGGCGCCGACACCCGCACCGACGCCGAGACCGCGTTCCTGTTCGAGCACGTGCCCGAGCTGGCGTGCGGCGCGGACGCGACGTGCAACGCCGCGTGCGGCCAGGGCGCGCTGCCGGTCGATCCCGACTGCGGCTGCGACGCCGATCACCCGTGCCCCGACGGCAACACCTGCTTCAACGACCGGTGCATCGTCGATCCGTTCGCGCCGTCGGGCGTCGGCAGCGAGTGCGTCGATGGCAACAGCTGCCAGTCGGGCAACTGCGCGTCGGTGGGTGGCGAGCAGCTGTGCGTGATCGACTGCACGCCGGGCGCCGAGGGCGCGTGCCCCGACGGCTTCACCTGCCGCGACACCAACGGCGGCGGCGGCGCGTGCTGGCCGGCCGACGACGGCGGCTGCTGCTCGACGGGCCAAGGTGGTGCGACCACGTCGTTCCTCGGGATCGCCGCGGTCGCGCTCGGGCTGCGCCGCCGGCGTCGCGCAACTCGTTGATCGGTCGCGGTGATCGGTGCTGGATGGCGCGAGGGGCTTGCCGACGCGCGCCGCATGAGGCAGGGTGCGCCCCATGGAAGCTACCGACGAAACCGCGACCGCAGCCCCCCAGACGCCCGGCACGGCCCGCTACGGCGAGCTCAAGGCCCTCGTCGCCGCCATGGAGGCCGACTTCACCAAGTTCTTCACCGACGGCAACAAGGCCGCCGGCACCCGCGTCCGCGCCGCGATGCAGGAGCTGAAGAACTTCGCCCAGACGGTCCGCACCGAGGTGCAGTCCATCAAGAACGAAGGCAAGGCCTGAACAGCGTCACCGTCCCGCGAACTCGCGCACGCACGCGATCGCGTCGCTGTCGTAGTAGCGGGACTGATCGCAGTAGGTGATCGTGCGGTCGGCGGCGCGCCCCAGCGGGGCCGCCGCGGCCAGGCACGCGCGGGCGTCGCTGTCGTAGTACATGGCGGCGTCGCACGCGGCGATGGCGCTGGCCTCGAGCCGGCCGTCGATCGCCGTCGCGATGCACGCCTGGGCGTCGCTGTCGTAGTACATCGCGGCGTCGCAGGCGGTGACGACCGCCGCAGCGCGCCAGCCGTCCCGCGCGCCGCGGGCGGCCGTGGCCACGCAGGTGCGCACGTCGCTGTCGTAGTACATGGCGGCGTCGCAGGCGGCGATCAGCGGCGCCGGGTCGGCGCGCGCGGCCATCGCCTGCTGCATGCACGCTAGCGCGTCGCTGTCGTAATACATGGCGGCGTCGCAGGCGGCGATCGTCGCGATCGGGTCGAACCCGGCCTGGGCGGCGACGCCGACGCAGGCCGCGGCCGTCGCGCCGTCGTAGATCGCGCGGCGGCAGGCGGCGTCGATGGCCATCAGGTCGCGCGCGGGGCGATCGTCGTGCCAGCCGCCAGGGCGGTCGGGATTGCCGGGGCGGTCCGGGCGGCGGTCGTCGCGCCAGCCTCGGTCGTCGCGCCAGCCCCGGTCGCGTCGGCCATGGCCGCGTCCGCGATCGGCCGCCGCGGGGATCGTGAGCGCCGCGAGCGCGGCCAGGGCGAGGAGCGTGCGCGTGGAGGTCCGCATGAGCCAACGACGGCGCCGGCGCGCCGGGTATTCATCGGGTAGCGTGTCGATCCGTGCCGCTCGGCTCGGCTGGGCGCTCCACGTGGGAGATCGCGGGCTGTCTCACGTGGAAGATCGCCGGCTGTCCCCCGTGGGAGATCGCTGGGCTGTCTCACGTGGGAGATCGCTGGGCGCCCCGGTTGTCCGGGCCCGGACGGCGTCGGCTGTCCGGCCGGTGGCCGGATCTGTCCGGCCGGCCGGACAAATGTCCGGGATCCGGACAGCGCGCCATGAGGTGACGCCTGGTTGCGACCGGCACGCGACGTGCTTGGCCGGATAGGCCATGTTGCAGGTCATCGATGAGCGAAGCCCGGACGGCGCGATCCGGCTGCGGCCGCTGCGGCGCGCGGTCTTCGAGCGCATGTGCCAGTGCGGTGACGTCGACGCCGCCGAACTCGAGCTGGTCTGCGGAGCGGTCATCGATCGCCGCGACGACGATCCGGAACGCGCGCGCGCGGTGGCGCAGGTCGCTGCGCGTCTTTGCGCCCAGGCCGGGCCGGCCGGGCGGGTCGCGGTGCGCGCGGCCTGGGCGCTCGACGACTACTCGATGCCGCGGCCCGACGTGCGCGTGGCCGCCACCGGCGGCCATTGTGAGCTCGGCGTGTCGGCGACCCCGCTGGTCGTCGAGGTCGCCCGCCGGGATGGTGGGGGCGCCGCTCGACACGATCTGTACGCGCGGGCGCCGCTCGCCGAGTACTGGCAGGTCGACCTGGACGCCGCGGTGATCGAGGCGTGGCGCGGCCGCGACGCGCGGTTCGGCACCTGGGCCACGGTCACGCGCTACTCGCGCGGCGAGGTCGCGTGCCACGCCACACGGCCGGCGCTGGCGTTGTCGATCGACGAGCTGCTGGCGCGGCCGCGCGGCGCCCAACGCTTGCGGTGGAGGCCCGGAGCTGCGACACCCTCACCATGACCCCGACCCCGTCCGTCCGCGAGCAGGTCAGCGCCGAAGAGTGGCAGGCCCGCGTCGACCTGGCCGCCTGCTACCGCCTGGTGGCGCGCTTCGGCTGGGACGACCTGGTGTTCACCCACATCTCGGCGCGCGTGCCGGCGTCCGACCACCACTTCCTCATCAACCCGTACGGCATGTTGTTCGAGGAGATCACGGCGTCGAGCCTGGTCAAGATCGACCTCACCGGCGCGAAGGTGATGCCGAGCCCCTACGACATCAACCCGGCGGGCTTCACGATCCACAGCGCGATCCACGCGGCGCGCGAAGACGCGCAGTGCGTGCTGCACACGCACAGCCTCAACGGCGTCGCGGTGTCGGCGCAGCGCGGCGGCGTGCTGCCGCTGTCGCAGCAGTCGATCTTCGTGCTGGCGTCGCTCGGCTACCACGACTACGAAGGGGTCGCGCTGCGCGACGACGAGAAGCCGCGGCTGGTGCGCGATCTCGGCGAGCGCGGCTTCCTGATGCTGCGCAACCACGGCCTGCTCACCGTGGGCGAGTCGGTCGCCGACGCGTTCCTCCGCATGTACGTGTTCGAGGCCACCTGCGCGATCCAGCTGCGCGCGCAGGCCGGCGGTGGCGAGCTGGTGTCGGTCGATCCGCGGATCATCGCCGGCGCCGCGCAGCAGCAGGCGGCGGTGACGCGCGGCCTCGGCGCGGGCCTCGCGTGGCCGGGCCTCCTGCGCAAGCTCGACCGCGACAACCCTGGCTATCGCTTGTAGGCGCGGCGCCAGGCTGCGCCGGCTGGGCGCGGCGCGCCTCACTGCTCGGGCGCGGGTCCCGACGCGGCGCGGGTCGGCCCGACGACGGGCAGGATCGAGAACGGCGGCGCCAGCACCTCGAACAGGTTGGTGCCGACCGCGCGCGTCGCGCGGGCCAGGCGCCCGCGGCGGCCGCCGAGCGTGCGCGCGAGCACGCGCTGCAGGTCGACGGTGAGGCCCAGGAACACCCGCTGCGTCGGCACCGCCTCGGGCACGGCGTCGGGCTTGTACTTCCGGGTCTCGAAGCCGACGCCGACGTCGACGTAGGGGAGCCCGTCGGCCAGCCACGCGGGCGTCGCGCGCGGCAGCGGCACCGCGCCGAGGTGCAGCCCGAGGAAGTACGTCTCGCCCGAGTAGTCCTCGGCGATGTTCAGGCTGTTGCCCTTCTTCGAGCCGTGGTACTCGCCGCGCCACAACCCCAGGTACTCCTCGCTGGGCCAGTACGCGACGCGGAAGTCGAGCCAGCGATCCACGGCCGGCACCGTGATGGCGAGCAACGCGAACGCCGCGCCGGCGGTGTTCATCGCCAGGTCGCCGGGGGAGAAGCGGTAGTAGAAGCCGTCCTTCACCTCGACCGCCAGGAACAGGCCCCACGACAGCGCGCTGCCGGCGATCGCCGCGGGCACGCGGGTGTAGCCGCCGGCGCGCAGCACGCCGGTGGTCGCCCGCGCCAGCACCATCGTCGCCCACGCGTGGCCGAGCTTGTCGGCGCCGCCGGCGTAGGTGTTGCGCCCGAACCAGCCGTCGCCCCCCCAGCCGAACTCGTCGAGCGACTCGACGTCGCGGTACCACGCGAGGTACGCCCAGGTGCTGAACCCCGCGTACAGCGCGCCGACGCCGAGCGCCGCGCGCAGCCGGTGGTCCGGCGGCGGAGGTGGTTCGGTGAACGGCACCGCGGCCCCGCGATCGAGCCACGGCTCGAGGCACGGCGCGTCGGCGCGGGTCAGGCCGCAATCGGCGGAGGCAGGGCGGACGCCGACACCCGCGGCCACGGCCAGGGCGATCAGCGCGGCGACGGCGAGGCGCACGGGCACACGCTACACGAGAATCGTCGCGACGCCGGTCACGTGGCGCGTGATCGCGGCCACGGCACGGCTGACACGGACGAACGCGCGCGCGAGACTCATCGTCAGGATGGACGAGCCCATCACCGAGCGCCTGGTCGACGTCGACGGGGTGCCGGTGCGCGTGCGCACCGAGCGGCAGCGGGTCGCGGTCACGGAAGGCGAGCAATGGAACGATGGGGTCAGCGTCGTCGCCTCGAGCCCCGGGTGCGGCGAGCTGACGATCGACGTGGTCGCGGGGGCGCGCTGGATGGGCTTCGGCAAGAACCGCGTCGTCACCGGGGTCGGGGCCTTCGACGATCAGTACGTCGTCACCACCAGCGACGAGCGCATCGCGCCGTGGTGGTTCGGGCCCGCCGAGGCGCGGGCGATGGCCGCGACCTACGACCCGACAGCGCAGATGCCGTTCGCGCTGCGCCTGGCGCCCGGGCTGATCCAGCTGGTGGCCGGCGGCATCACCGAGCTCGCGCTGCCGATCTCCTGGCGAGACCGCGACGCGCCGCGGTACCAGCACTACCTCGCGCACGGCGCGCCGCCGATGGCGGTGACGCACATCGACGAAGCGATCCGCGCCGCCGGCTTCATCGCCGGGCGCAACCTCCGCCTCGCCGCGCGCTGGCGCGACCTGCTCGCGCCCCACGGGCTGGTCGCGGCGGGGCCGGCGTGGCGCACGGACGATCAATACGCGCTGGTGGTCGAGCGGGGGCGCGCCAAGATCATCGTCGACTTCCCATGGCGGATCGCGTCGCTGTCGACCACCGGTCTGCGGACGCGGCTCGCGGTGCGCTGGCCGGTGGATGGCGCGGCGGCGATCTGGCCGCGCGCGTGGTCGCGCCGCCAGCGGCCGCGGATCGACGGCAACCGATCGCTGGACCTGGCCGCGCCGTGGCATGGCGTGGCGCGCGGCGCCGTCCTCGATGGGCTGCAGGACGTCGGCGGCGCGCTGGCCGCGGTGGGGGTCGACTGGCTCCTGGTCGGCGATGGCCTGCTCGCGATCGGCTGGGAGCGCATCGAAGACGATGCCGCCAAGCTGGCGAGCGCGCTCGGCTTGTTGGCGCGGTGGGCGGAGCAAGCAGCCGCCGCAAATGGTCCCTATCGGTAGGCCACCCCAGTTGGGGCATCCGGCGCACCTCCCACGTGGGACATCCGGCGCGCCTCCCACGTGGGACATCCGGCGCACCTCCCACGTGGGACATCCCGGCGCGCCTCCCACGTGGGACATCCGGCGCACCTCCCACGTGGGACATCCCGGCGCGCCTCCCACGTGGG
>Ga0073899_10004664_pt1 | contig 11983 bp, 11 predicted proteins | sample KloWWTmetaKNB5Ph_FD_88975 | JGI IMG/M metagenome (GOLD analysis project Ga0073899, IMG submission 88975) | Active sludge microbial communities from Klosterneuburg, Austria, studying microevolution and ecology of nitrifiers - Klosterneuburg... | ecosystem: Engineered > WWTP > Aerobic digester >...
CGCTTGAGCCAGGCCACGAAGCGGGTGTCCTTCTCGGACTTCGGTTTCAGGATCAGCGAGGCCAGCACCGGGATCAGCGTGAGCGACAGGACCAGCGAGCCCGCCATCGCGAATGCGATCGTGAACGCCATCGGCTTGAAGAGCTTGCCTTCGAGCCCTTCGAGCGCGAACAGCGGCAGGAAGACCACGATGATGATGCCGATGGCGAACGCGATCGGGTTCGCCACTTCCTTTGCAGCGGCCAGAACGGCCGAGGTGCGATTGACCCGTTCGCCGCGGGCTTGTCGTTCGGCCATGAGGCGGAACGCGTTCTCCACCATGACGACGGCACCGTCCACCATCATGCCGATACCGATCGCGAGTCCCGCGAGCGACATCAGGTTGGCCGAGAGGCCGAACTGCTGCATGCCGATGAAGGCGATCAGCATCGCGAGTGGCAAGGCCACGATCACAACGAGCGCGGAGCGCAGTTCGCCCAGGAACAGAAACAGCACGATGGCCACCAGCACGGAGCCCTCGACCAGCGCGGTCGTGGCGGTGCCGACGGCTTTGTTGACGAGGTCGGTGCGCTGGTAAATCGGCTTCAGCACCACGCCTTCGGGCAGCGCCGCGCTGACCGTGGCGAGCTTGGCAGTCACCTCGTCCACCACGTTCTTGGCATTCTCGCCAATGCGCGCGAGCGCCATGCCGAGGACGACTTCCTCGCCGTCGCGGGTCACGGCGCCGAAGCGCGGCGCCGGCGCCTCGACCACGGTGGCGACGTCGCGCAGGTACACCGGCACGCCGTGCTCCGCCTTGAGCACGATCGCACCGATGTCCTCGGCCGAACTCAGCAGCCCGAGGCCGCGCACCAGGTACTGCTCGCGACCAACGTCCATCACGTTGCCGCCCACCTGACCGTTGTTGGCGGGGATCGCATTCAGTACGTCGCTGAAACCGAGGCCGCGGGCGTACAGGCGCTGCGGGTCGATGCGCACCTGGTACTGACGTTCACCCCCGCCCCAGGACGTGACGTCGTCCACCCCGGGAGCGGTGCGCAGAATCAGCCGCACCGTCCAGTCGTGCAGCGTGCGCAGGTCCATGTCGCTCACCTGCTCCTCGGTCACACCGGGCGCGCGCTCGACGGTGTACCAGAGCACCTGCCCCAGGCCCGACGCGTTCGGCCCCATGCTCGGCTTGCCATAGCCCTCAGGCAGGCGATCGCCCACCTCCTGCAACCGCTCGTTGGTGAGCTGGCGCGCGAAGTAGATGTCCATGTCGTCTTCGAAGTAGACGGAGACGAAGGACAACCCAAACAGGCTGACCGAGCGGATCGCCTGCACTTTGGGCAGGCCGGCCATCGCCGACTCGACCGGGAACGTGAGCAGTTGCTCGACATCCTCGGCGGCGAGCCCCGGCGACTCGGTGTAGATGCTCACCTGCACCGGCGTCACGTCCGGGAACGCATCGATCGGCACCGTCTGGACGGCACGCAGACCGAGGAAAGCGATCACGGCGAAGATGATCAGCACCAGCACCTTGTAGCGCAGCGATAGTTCGACGAGGTGATTCAGCATGACGTGGCTCCGGTAACCGGGACCTGGCGCTCAGTGGCCATGGCCTTCTCCGAGCTGCGCCTTGAGCATCCGCGCCTTGAGGGCATAGGTGCCGGCGACGACGACACGGTCACCAGCCGTCACGCCATCAGTCACGATGGTATGGTCGGCGACCACGGCACCCACCTTGAGCGGCACCGGTTCGAACTCCTCCCCGGTTCGTGCGCGGAAGACGACCGTCTGGCCCTGCAGCTGCACGATGGCCTCAGTCGGCACGGCGAGCTGGTCGATGTCGGATCCGGCGGTCGAGAGACTGACCTCGACGAAGTCACCCGCGTGCAGCTGGTCGCCTTCGTTCGGCACTTCGACCCGGACGTGCGCATTGCGCGTGTCTTCGGCCGTCCGGTGCGCACTCTGCACGACCCGGCCGCGCAGGCTCACTCCGGCGGCAACGACGGTGGCGTCCTTGCCCACCACGACCCGGCGCGCAATCTCGGCCGGCAAGGTCGCGTCCACCCACACCGTCGATTCATCCACGAGACGGAACAGGGTGTCACCGGGCTCGATGCGCTGCCCGATCACAAAGTCGTCTTCGGTCAGCCGGCCGGCGTGCGGCGCGGACAGTGTGAATTCGCCATTCGCCGGTCCGGAGGCGTTGGGCGCCAGCCCGTAGGTGCGGGCCTTGGCGCGGGCCTGCTCCACGGCCACGGCCGCTTCGGTGTAACGGCGACCCGAAACCGCGTCGCGGCCGAGCGCAGCCACCCGTTTCCACTCCTGTTCGGCGATCCGCAGTTCGCCCTGCGCCTCGGCCACCTCCACGCTCGACAACGTGACGAGCGCGGCGCCGACCGCCACTTCGTCGCCGAGCTTCGCGTGTCGGCGCACCACCAACGCGGCCACGCGCGGTGTGATCAGCGTGACGCCGTAGGCGTTGTCGACCACCTCGCCCGGCGCCTGCAGCACTTCGCCGAGCCGCATTGGCGCCAGGGTCTCGACGCGCAGACCCGCCGATGCCTGTTCCGCCGCCGTCATACTGAGCGGCGCCCCGTTCTCGTCGGCATGCTCGCCGGCAGCCTCCGAGTACTCGTCCTCCGTTGCAGTGTCGGCAGACGGGTTCGATGCTTTGGGTGGCGAGCAACCGGCCAATGAGGTCAGCGCGGAAAGCAGCGCCAGCGCGGCCAGATGGATGGATCGATTCATGGGGTCACCTCGGAAACGGGGCGATCAAAGCCAACCCAGGCGTCGAGCTGGCCGGTCGAATACAGGGCATCCACGTAGCTTCGCCACAGGCGGCCACGCAGGCCGGCACCGGCCAGCGCGGTGTCGAGCGATTGCTTGAGCTGGATCAGGTAATCCGCGGTACTGATTTCACCGGCGCGCCACAACCGCTCAAGGAGATCGGCTCGCGTCGTGACATCCGTGCCCGAACTCTGCGACCAGCGAGTCCACGCGTCGCGCACGGCGGTGAACGTGCCGGCCGCGCGCTCGGCGCGGGCGCGCAGCTCCAGTGCGGCTCGGCGCTGTTCCGCGGTGGCTGCCGAGGCGTCCGCCCGCGCCGCCGCGAGTTCGGCACTCAGGTTGTTGCGTACGAACAGCGGTACGCTGACCGCGAGACCCACCACGCCTTCGGTCTCCGAGCCGGTGCCCAGGTCCTTGCGGCCGCCGTACAGGCTGAGCGTCGGATCCGGGCGACGGTCCCGTTCAGCAATCGCAATGCGTGTGGCCGCGCTGGCCGCAGTTGCAGCCACGATGCGTCCCTCGGGCGTGGCCGCGACTTGCCAGGACGGGTCGCCCGTCCACGCCGCGGGCACACCAAGTGCGGCGATGTCGGTGCGCAGGGATGGGTCGCCACCGACGGCGCGGTAGGCCTCGGTCGCGCTGGCCGCGTCCGCGAGCAGCGTCGCCTGCTCCGCCTGGGCCTCGTCCCGGGCCAGCAGCGCCAGATCGCGCTCCAGACTCGAGATGTCGCCCACTGTGAGTTGTCGCTCGGCCAGGTCGGCGAATCGCTGCATCAAGGCGAGCCGTTCCTCGCCGATGCGTACGCGCTCCCGCGCACTGCCGTGCTCCGTCCAGGCCTGCAGCCACTGCTGCGCAAATCCGCTGCGGCGCAAGGCCGCTTCGGCCTCGGCGAGGACCAGGTCGGCCTGGCCCGCGTCGCTGCGCGCGCGCCTTTTGCCCGACAGGTCCAGCGTCAGCGCGATGCCGGCGGTCGTGGTCTGCTCGGAGCCTTCGTCGTCGTAGGCCAGTTCCAGGTCGGGGTTGTACAGGGGGCGCGAACTGGCCACGGTACGCGCCTCGGCAGCGACGAGCGTTTGCTCGGTGGCCTCGGCGGCGGGGTGACGGGCCCAGGCCTCGCGCACGGCGCTGCGCAGTGCCACGAGCGACGCATCCGAAGGCGACAAAGGGTCACCGGCGGCGGTGTTCGTCGCGAACGCCACAATCAGTGCGGCGGCGCACGCAACCGCAGGGGCGCGCGCCGAAAATAAGAACGGCATCGATGGAATCCTCTGAACGACAGACGGCAGCCCGTCGTGCGATCAGACGACGGGGCACGGCGATCCGCGGTTCAGACTATCGGTGGCCTCAGCTCCCGATCGGGAGCAACGCTGCCTCGGTGCGTCTGGAAATGCACCTGCATGTCCTGGCCCGTAAGCGCAGACATGGCGAGGATGGCCGCGGGCAACGCGGCCGAAAAGTGACAGGCGCAGTGCAGGCAGTGACCGGCACCGGTATTGGGTGATGACTCGTTGGATGTGCTGTCGTCGCCGACCTGCGCGACGACCACTTCGTGAGCACCGCCCGCCAGAGATTCGGCGATGTCATGCGGCGCACAGGCCATGACCATGCCGACCCGCATCAGGCACACCAGCAGCAGGAACCCCGCGAGCCACGTGGAGCGGCGCAGGGATTCCAGCCGGAAAGGCATTGACGGCACGGTCGACATCAGCATCAGTCTAGCGGTCGCCGCGCGCTGGGCACAAGTTCAGCGCCGGTTCGCATCGAGGATCGCCTGCAGATCGGGCGGCACGGGCATGGGACGCAAGACCCTGACATTGGCACCACCCGTGTTTCCGACGGGCACCCAAAGGCGCGAACAGAGCGCCGCTGCCACGATGCGTGCCAGCTGGCCGGCGAACCCAGGCACATCACTTCGCTGCCAGGCGATGCGCAGCATGCCGACGTGACTTCGCACGTGCCGTCGCGTGCTGCGCTGGCCGCGACTCGCAGCGACTGACAGTCGTTCGGCGGTCTCCCCGCAACCGCAGGCGGACGTGGACGAAGGGCTCATGGCGGAGCATCCTGGACCCTGTAGTAGCTGCAGGGTCAAGCCATGAAGATCGGCGCAGCGGCGGCGGCCAGCGGCGGCCACATCGAGACGATCGGCTACTACGAGCGCATCGGCTTGCTGCCGCATCCGGCACGCAACATCAGCGGCTATCGGGAATACCTGCCCGAGGAAGTGGAACGACTGCGATTCATCACGCGTGGTCGCGAGCTCGGCTTCAGCCTGGAGGAGATCCGTAGTCTCCTGACGCTGCCCGACGATCCCACGCTGTCCTGCCGCGAAGTCGAGCAGTTGGCTCGGCATCACCTTGCGGACGTCCAGCAGCGCCTGCATGAGCTGCGGCGTATCGCGCCGGAGCTCGAGCGGACAATCGCCCGTTGCGCAGGTGGCAAACGTGGGCAATGCGCGATTCTCGGGCCGCTGGGTCGGCGCTCAAAAGGGGACTGACGCGTCGCGATCGTCTCCCGCCATTTGGTCACACGCGAAGTCCGCGAATGTCCGCTCATGCGGATCGTGAAGGTCGCAGCTGGTCGCGATGCCCCGCTCCAGGTCCGCTGTGTGGCGGTCTCACGGAGGCAGCAAGCGAACTTGAACCTGCGCCCCCCGCGGCAGTACATTTTGACTACTTGCGGGAGCATGCCCAGTGTCCGCAACCAGTCTGAAGCTTCCAGACGACCTCAAGCGCCGCATTGCCAGGCTCGCCGCCAGCAGCGGGCAGACGCCTCATGCGTTCATGGTCGATGCGCTGGCACGCGAAGCGGAGCGGTCGGAACGGCGTCAGCGATTCGCGGCCGAAGCGGCTGAGTCGGAACGCGAGGCGTTCGACAGTGGCGAGGCCTACTCCCTGGCCGCGACTTTCGACTATTTGACCGATAGAGTTGCTGGCAAGAATCCACGACGCCCGCGGGCTCGTTCGTGGCACGCGTCGAAGTAAGCATCCAGGCGCTCCGCGATCTGGAGCGCTTGTTCGATGTCGTTGCCGAAATCGATCCCGATCGGGCGCTGGCGCAGGTCGCGAGCGTACGGGCGGCGTCGGCTTTTCCCCAGCAGCGTCCGCTCAAGGGAGGGTGACCCGGGCGTTGCGAGGGACTGCCGGATTGCGGACACGCCGAAGCCAGTGGAGTCGGCCAGGAGCGGGCGAGCAGCCGCACGAGGTGCGTGCCAATTGCAGGCGTTGCTCGAAAGTCGCGGCTCGTTCTCAGCCATCGCGCAGGCGCGCTGGTTCGGTCACGGTCAGCGACCTGTAGTTGAGCACCACCAGTCGCCGGCGCGAGAACTCTCCCACGACGCGGCTGAACGTGTTCCTGGACACGTTGCAGAGCATTGCGAGCTCCGCTTGCGAGGCCGGGATTTCGGAAGACGTGTCTGCTTCCGGACCTGACGCCCAACGCCTGCTCGCCAAGCGCAGCAGGACGGCCGCGCAGCGCGATGATGGGTCGCGGATCATGAGGTCGGTAGCGATCTGCATGGCGAGGTCCATGTTATGGATCGCGTCGCGCCCGAGCTCGGCAAACCACGCCGGACGACGTCGAAGCAGTGCGCGCAGCTCATCGCCGGGCACGCGCAGGAGGTGCACGTCGGTTCGCGCGACCGCGGTAATGCGCCGACCCCGCTCGAGCAGCGCCGACGCGGTGCCGAACCATTCTCCCGGCCGCAGCATGTGCAGCAGCACCGCGTCCGCATGACTCAACCTGCTCTGCATCGTGACCACGCCGGAGCTGACGCCGAACACGTCCTGTCCGAGTTCGCCCGCCTGGAAAATCACGCTGCCGGCCGCATAGGACTTCGGACGGGCCAGCGCGAGGAGATCGCGCCTGAAGTGCGGATGGCTGTCCGCGAACCACCCGCGGATCGGAAAGCTGGCTGGAACGCTCGAGCCGCGGGCCTTGGTCATGTTCATTCCTCGCCACAGTCGGCTGGGCCACCGCTGTGATTGTGCCACCTGGGGAAATCTGCGCCACCTCGCCGTGCTAGAAACCGCGGCATGGACTGATGGATCGACTGGGCGGCACATGCCGACCCCCGGGGGATGAGCCATGAGCAACCGTGTTCCTGCGATCCCGACCTGTGCGTTCGTTGCATGGGTCCCGTTCCTCGGCGTCCGCGTAGTCGCGAGCGCGGCGCCCTGAGCGCCCGGCGACGCGGGGAGAATGCAGCGATGGTTGGAACCCACGACGTGGCTCCGGTAACGCCGGCCGATTACCGGCGCCTGGCCGAACGGCGGCTGCCGCGCTTCCTGTTCGACTACATCGATGGCGGGGCCAACGACGAGCTGACGATGGCGGCCAACCTGGCGGATTTCGCCTCGATGAAGCTGCGCCAGCGCGTGATGCGCGACGTCTCGGGCGTCGACACGTCAACCGTGCTTGCAGGCCGCAAGGTCGCGATGCCCGTTGCGCTCGCGCCGGTGGGCATGGCCGGGATGTTCTCGAGGCGTGGCGAGGTCACGGGCGTACGGGCAGCGGACCAGGCGGGCATCCCGTTCACGCTGTCCACGCTTGGCGTGTGCACCATGCAGGAACTGCAGGCCGCGTCGCCGTCGCCGTTCTGGTTCCAGCTGTACATGATGCGCGACCGCGCCGTGGTGCAGCGGCTGCTCGGCCGGGCTCGCGATGCCGGCTGCGATACGCTGCTGTTCACCGTGGACCTCGCGGTGACGGGCCTGCGCCATCGCGACGTGCGCAACGGCATGATCGGACGACCGACCCTGAAGGTCAGACTGAGCAAGCTCCGCCAGCTCCTCGCCCGACCGGGCTGGATCCGCGACGTCGGCGTGCTCGGCAAGCCGCACACGATCGGCAATCTGTCCGAGGTCGTGCCGGATCCCACGGATCTCAATGCCTACAAGGCCTGGATCGACGAGCAGTTCGATCCGTCGGTGACGTGGAAGGACATCGAATGGCTGCGGCGGATCTGGGACGGCAAGCTGCTAATCAAGGGCGTACTCGAGGCGGGCGACGCGCGCGGTGCAGTCGACGTCGGTGCCGATGGCGTGGTCGTCTCGAATCACGGCGGACGCCAGCTCGACGGCGTGGCCTCGTCAATAGCCAAGCTGCCGGGCGTGGTGGCGGCCGTCGGCGACCGGGTCGAAGTCCTGCTCGACGGCGGTGTTCGCAGCGGCGTCGACGTGCTGAAAGCCGTCGCGCTCGGCGCGCGCGGCGTGCTGATCGGGCGGCCCTGGGTGTGGGCGGCCGCCGGGGCGGGCCAGCAGGGGCTCATCGACCTGCTCGAGACGGTCCACAATGAATTGAGGACGGCGATGGCGCTCGCGGGCGTCTCACGAATCGCCGACGTCGGCCCGGAACTGATCGATGCCTGACCCGTGCCGACCGGCCTGTTTCGCAGCGGAGACACACCGATGAACCAGATCCCGGAAATGACGCGCCGGGTATTCCTTAACCAAACGCTACAGGCACTGGGCGCAGCGGCTGCAATACCGCTCGCGGCCTGCACAGTCGGGTCCGTGAAGTCTTCGACCGGGATGCTCGTCAAGACCGGATCTGCGGCTGAAATCCCCCCGCTCGATTTCCTGACCCCTGATCAGTACGTGGCCCTGGAATCGGTCACCGACACGATGATTCCGCGCGGCGGCGCGTTCGAGCTCGGTGCGCGAGATGTCGGATTGGCTGCGCGGATCGACAGTCATCTGCCGAGACTCGATCCGGCCGTGGCACAGGGCTTTCGGGGGGCGCTGGTCTTCGTCGAGCAGCAGGCGCCGTCGCTGGCCGGGAAGGCGGCGCCGTTCTCCGGCCTTTCGGAGGAGGAACGCACCGCGGTCTGCAACGCCATGCTGCAGGCGGGCGGTCTACCGGCAGGCGTCTTCATGGCCATGAAGTTCTTCAGCTTGAGTTACTTCTACACGCTCGACGCCACGTGGAAATACACGGGCTATGACGGCCCGATGCTGCTGGAGGATTCACGATGATCGTCCAGGGACACGACATCACGGGACCGCGCTCGCTGCGCACGCACACGCTGGTGGTCGGTTCCGGCTCGGGGGGCGGTGTTGCCGCCTACCACCTTGCCGAGGCTGGCGTGGACACCATCGTCGTCGAAGAAGGGGGCTACCACGTCGCGAGCGAGTTCAACCAGCGCGAGGAAGACATGTACCCGATGCTGTACCGCTCCGGCGGGCAGCAGATGACCAGCGACGGCATGATCAACGTCATGCAGGGGTCGTGCTATGGCGGGGGCACGGTCATCAACGTTTCGGACGCGTTCGACATCCCGTCGGAGGTCCTGGCGCATTGGCAACGCACCTACGGCACGTCGGAGTGGACAGAGAAGAGCCTGGAGGCGCCCTACCGCCGAGTCCACCGTAACGTGAACGTCAAGCGGATCAACAAGAGCCTGGTCAACCGCAACAACGGCCTGCTGCTCGAGACCGCGCAGAAGCTCGGCTGGTCGGCGGAGGTGATGCATTCGAACCGCAAGGGCTGCGTCGGCAGCGGCTACTGCCTGTTGGGCTGCGCGTACGATGCGCGGCTCGGAACGAACCTGACCTACCTGCCCTGGGCGGTGGAGAAAGGCGCCGACGTCTACACCGACGTGCGCTGCGATCGCCTCGAGAGAATCAACGGCTCCAGCTGGCGCGCGCATTGCACCGTCGTCCAGCGCGGACTGCGCACAGCTCGTCTCCCGTTGACGATCGACTGTGAGCGCGTCGTGCTTGCAGCGAGCGCCATCTTCACCCCGGCGATCCTGCTGCGCTCCGGCCTGGGCGACGGGCTGCCGCAGCTGGGCAGGAACCTCACGCTGCAGCCCCAGCTCGGCCTCGTCGGGCGATTCGACGAGGGCGACGAAATTGTCCACTGGCGCGGTGCGCCACAGTCCGTCGAGGTGGACGAGTTTGCCGACAACAGCGTGGAGCGCGGCCTGGGCGGATTTCGGCTCGAGGGAATCGGTGGCGCGATCGGTCCGGTCATGATCATGACGCCCGGATTCGGGCGGGAGCACAAGCGCTTCGGCAAGTACATGCGCAATCTGTCGGCAACGCTGCTGCTGGTCCCTGATCAGCCCTCGGGTGCGGTGAGTTACCAGTGGGCCGAGGATGGGCGTGTCACGCCGAAGATCGACTACGTCATGCAGGACGAGTGGAAACAGCGCCTCAAGGCCGGCATGCGTCGCGGAGCGGAGCTGCTGTTCGCGGCGGGCGCGCGGGAGGTCGCCTTTGCCAATCAGGCATTCCCGCCGCTCAGGAGCCCCGACGACCTGTCGCGGATCGCTGATTTCCGGATCGAGCCGGGTTTGGTGACCTTCAACTCCGCGCACAACCAGAGCACGTGCCGCATGGGCACCTCGCCGGCGAACAGCGTCGTCGACCAGAACCTGAAGGTGCATGGCCTCGAGAACGTGTACGTCATGGACGGTTCGATCATGCCGACCAGCGCGGCCACGCACACGATGATCCCGATCATGGCCGCGGCCGATTTCGCTGTTCACCGAATGCTCCAGTCCTGAGTCGGGAGGAAAAACCATGAACGCCATCACCCCGCTGAGCGATGTCACCACGCCGGAACCGTCCGTCCCGGCGGAATTCACGGACAGCTTCGAGCGCCAGCGCGGCGCGTTTCTCGCGCACCCTTGTCCGAGCTACGCCGAACGGATCGCGGATCTACGGGCCATGCACCGGTTGCTGGTCGAGAATCGCGCTGCGCTGGTCGAGGCCGTGCACCGCGACTACGGCAACCGCTCGCGGTTCGAAACCCTGTTCACCGAGTGCCTGCTCAACCAGGAGGGCATTCTCGACGCGATCAAGCACCTGCGCCGGTGGATGAAGCCGCAGAAGCGACGGCTCGACATCACGCAGTATCCGTTCGCCAGCGCGAGGGTGATCCCACAGCCGGTGGGCGTCGTCGGCGTGGTGGCGCCGTGGAACTTCCCGATCTCCATGGCGTTCGCTCCGCTCACGGGCATCGTCGCCGCCGGCAACCGCGCGATGGTGAAGATGTCCGAGAACTCGAGCCACCTGGCCCGGTTGCTGATGGAGATCTCGCCCCGCTACCTGCCCGAGGACAAACTCAGGTTCTTCGACGACGGCGGCGGACGCGGACCCGCGTTCACGACCCTGCCATTCGATCACATCTTCTTCACGGGGTCGCCGCAGACGGGCAAGGCCGTGATGGCCAGCGCCGCCCGCAACCTGACGCCGGTCACGCTCGAGCTCGGCGGCAAGTCACCGACCGTGGTGGCGCCCGACTACCCGATCCGCACGGCCGTCGAGCGGATCATGTGGGTGAAGATGCTGAATGCCGGCCAGATCTGCACCAACGTCGACTACCTGTTCCTGCCCGAGGACAAGGTCGACGACTTCGTGCGCATCGCGCGCGAGATCATTGGCCAGCGCTACCCCGACATCAACGGCAACGACTACACGTCGATCATCGACGAGCGGTCCTACCGCAGGCTCGAGACGACGCTCGAGGACGCGCGGCGCAAGGGCGCCCGGCTGGTGAACCTCGTCGAGGGCCAGGTGCCGGACCGCGCACTGCGCAAGTTCCCGCCGCACCTCGTGCTGGATCCGACGGACGACATGGAGATCCTGCAGCGCGAGATCTTCGGGCCGCTGCTGCCGATCAAGACTTACCGGACGAAGGAAGAGATCCGCGACTACGTCCGGGCGCGCCCGCATCCGCTGGCCTTCTACATCTACACGAATGACCGGCAGCTGCAGGACTGGTACGTGACCCACATCATGTCGGGCGGCGTCAGCGTCAACGACGGCCTGATCCATGCCGGGCTGCACGCGCTGCCGTTCGGGGGCATCGGCAACAGCGGCATGGGCCACTACCACGGCTACGAGGGATTCACGACGTTCTCGAAGATGCGGCCGATCTTCCGGCAAGGACCGATCCGGCCGTTGAACCTGTTGCTGCCGCCCTACGACAAGGGGGCATTCAAGTTGCTCAACCTGATGCTGCGGCTCAAGTCCTGAGAGGAGTCACCCATGCCCACCCGACCCGTTGGCCGACTGATGATCGCAGCACTGGCATTCGCCGGCCTGCTGGCCGGCCCTGCCGAGGCGGCGCCATCGAAGAAGCCGAACATCGATCGCATTGCGAACGAAGGCGCGGTGTTCACCGACCACTACGCGCATCCGTCCTGCACCGCCGGGCGAGCCGCGTTCATCACGGGCATGTATCCCATCCGCACCGGCCTGACG
>Ga0073899_10004666_pt1 | contig 11982 bp, 14 predicted proteins | sample KloWWTmetaKNB5Ph_FD_88975 | JGI IMG/M metagenome (GOLD analysis project Ga0073899, IMG submission 88975) | Active sludge microbial communities from Klosterneuburg, Austria, studying microevolution and ecology of nitrifiers - Klosterneuburg... | ecosystem: Engineered > WWTP > Aerobic digester >...
CGTCGAACGCCTTGAGGAACAGCAGCCACGCCAGCTGCGGCAGGCGGTCGAGCTCGCCGTTGAGTCCGGCGTCCTTGCGCATGATCTGGCGCGACTGGTTGATCACCGCTTGCAGGCGGGCCTGGGTGGTCTTGGTCGGGGATGTCGCAGGGCTCACTGGGGTTCCTCGTCGTCGAAGGCGGACAGGTAGAAGCGGCGCACGAGGGCCGCGGCGGCGTCGAGAGTGCGCTCGCTCAGGCCGATCTCGGAGGCCATGGCTGCGAAGGGCACCCGCCAGTCGCGAGGCGGTTCGGGCAGGTCGGGCGGTGGGTCGGCGTCGTCCCGTTCGGCGAACACCGCCGCCACGGCGCGGGCGAAGGCGCCTGGTTCGAGGAGGTCCTGCTCGACCAGGAGAGCGAGATCCACCAGATCTTTCACCCGCGAGGACGGCCGCTCGTGGGCATAGATCCGAGCGTAGGCGTGCAGCTTCTCGGCGGCATGGCGCGGCAGGTCGACGCTGCGCACGGCGAACGGCTCGCCCCCGAGCATGGGACGGACGGCCACGGCGTCCAGGCCTTCGGTGGGCTCGGACGCCTTGGTGACGACGTCGATGGTGACCGTTTCGAACGGGCTCCGGGCTACGAAGACGTCGACCACGACCCGCCACGTCGAGGGCAGCTCGTCCTCGACGCGCACTTGCCGGGGCGGTCGGACGCCGAACGTGCAGTCGTCGCCGAGGTCGACGTCGAGCGCCTCGTCGAGCAGGTCCTGCAGGTCGGCGGCAGTCAGGCCGGCGACCTCGGTGAGCAGCAGGTCGAGATCCTTGGTGGTCCTCGCCGCGAGGCCCAGGCGCAGTTCGAGGACGAACCCGCCCTTCAACACCCACCGCGGGTCACGGGCGAGCCGTGCCAGCACCCGTTGGAAGACGTACCGGTTGCGGACGCGCTGCGGGGGGACGCCCTCCTGGGCGGCGATGTTGCGAAGCCGGTGGCTGAGGCTGACCAGCCGCGGGTCACTCATCCGCGATAACCCGTGCGAGCGCGCGTTCGAGGCGCAGCGCGGCGCGGTCGGGGGCGTCCGCGGACGCCCGCAGCAGCCGGCGTCGCGTCGTGAGGCCGAGCCGCAGGGCGTCCGCCACCGCCCGATCGACGTGCTCCTGCGACAACTCGGACGCCGCGGCATCCACGAGGGTGCGCAACGGCGTCGTGACGGCCCATCCGCGACGGCCCTCGCGCTCGTCGGCGGCCAGCACGTCCACATGGAGGGCGACCAGGTCGTCGACCGCGCCGAACCCGGGCGGGACCGTCAGGTGCACCTTGATGGGATCGACGTCGGACAGTCCGTGGACCGACAGGGCGGATTCGTGGGACACGACGCCCCGGCCGTCACTCCACAGGGTCCAACGGACGTAGACGTCGTCAGCATCGGCCGGCCACTCGGGCAGCCGGAACAGTGCCCGGTCGACCCGGAGCCAGTTGCCGGCGTCGGCATGGTACTTCTGGGCCTGGTAGGAGTAGCCGACCTCCAGCGCCTGTGCCGCCGTGAAGTAGCCCGCCTGCTGGAACGCCACGGCGTGAAGCGCCCGGCGAAGATCCTGGCGGGGGGTCGGCATGTGAAGAGCCTAGCAGATTACAAACTCAACGTAATCTTTAGTTTGAAGCGCCCAGATGTGGTCTAACTAAAGATCTTCTACGCGGCATACAACCACGACTGGACCCGTTCAAGTTGCGCGCGCAACACGTCGCCCCCACCGAAGACGCGGGCCAGATCGACCGGGGAGCCGAGGTTGCCCAGCGGAGCGAGCCGGAAGACCTCCGTCGTCTCCAGGTCGGTGACGCCGAACTCCTCGTACCGGGCGAGCAGACCCTCGAGCACGGCCCGCGCTTCTGCGGTCTGGGCGGCGAGTTCGGCCGCGTGTTGCTGGCGTACTTGCCGGACGCGCTCGGAGCGGGTGCGGGCCGGGCGGTTCCACGCCACCTGGAGGAGGGCGTCCAGAGGGTCGCTGTCGGTCAACCCTGCGGACTCGACGAGGCCAGCCACGTCGATGCCCTGCGCCTCCAGCGAGGAGGCGAGCGCGTGCCGCGACGGGACCCGCGACCAGCGCTCCCGCAGCGTGTCCTCGTCACCCTCCGCCGCGATCCGCTCCCGAACCCAAGCACCGTACTCGGTCAGCAGCAGCCGACCGGAGGCCACGTCGGGCACGAGGCGGGCCTCGCCGACAACACGGAAGTCGCCGTCGTCCACGTAGAGCTTGCGCCGGGGCGGACGTCCGGACGCGGCGTCGGGGGGGTCGTGTACCTCAAACTCAGGGACGGGCTCTTCGACCCAGGGGTCGTCGAGCGGCTCGCCGATGACCGGCCGCTCGGCGTCCGGGACCACCGGCTCGGCGGCGACGACCGCACCGTCGGCGTCCACGACCTCGCGCATGATGTCGGTCGGGTAGCCGTCGAAGGCCGGGTCTTCGAACAGCACCGTGGCGCCGACGTAGTCGATGATCTCGAAGCTGGTCTTGCCCTTGTCGGGGAACAGCCGCGTGCCGCGACCGATGATCTGCTTGAACTCCACCATCGAGCCGACGGGGCGAAACAGGACGACGAACTTGAGGTCCTCGACGTCCACCCCGGTCGACAAGAGGCGAGACGTCGTCGCCACGACGGGGCTGATCTTGTCCGGGTCGGTGAAGTCGCCGAGCAGCCGCTCCTTCTCACCCTCGATCCCCACGATGCGGACCACCCATTCGGGGTCGGCGGCGATCAGGTCGGGGTTCTCGTCAACCAGGGCGCGGCGCATCTCGTCGGCGTGCTCGGTATCGACGCAGAACACGATGCAGCGGGCGGTGGGGTCTCGGCGGAGGATCCCGGACAGGTGCCGCGCGGCCAGCTGGGTCCGGGCCAGGAGGGCAACGACGCGTTCGAAGTCGCGCGTGGAGTAGACGCCCTCGGGCACCTCACGTCCCAGGCGATCGAGCAGCCCAGGGGCCGGCTCCCAGCCCTCGGCATCCGGGGAGAGCATGACTCGGCGCACCCGGTAGGGAGCCAGGAAGCCGTCCTCGATGCCTTGGCGCAACGTGTAGCGGTAGACGGGGTTGCCGAAGTAGTCGTAGCTGTTGACGCGGTCGCTGCGTGGTGTCGCCGTGAGCCCGAGCTGGACCGCGTCGGCGAAGTAGTCCAGGACGGCGCGCCACGCCGAGTTCTCCTCGGCGCTGCCCCGGTGGCACTCGTCGACGATCACCAGATCGAAGAAGTCCGGCCGGAACGCCTCGAACAGCGAATCCCGATCGCCGCCGGCGGCGAGCGCCTGATACGTCGCGAAATAGATCTCGCGACTGGTGTCGACGCCACCCCGAACCCGGTTGAGCAGCTCCCCGCCAAACGCCGGCGTGAAATCCTTGCGCATCGGCTGCGACAGGAGCTGGTCCCGGTCCGCGAGGTAGAGCACTCGGTAGTTCCGCTGGGGCCGGACGGCGGCCTCGTACGCGCGCAGCTTCGCCACGATCTGCATGGCCGTGAACGTCTTGCCAGTGCCGGTGGCCATGAGCAGCAGCACGCGCCGGTCGCCACGCGCGATCGCCGCGAGGACCCGGTTGATCGCGACGGCCTGGTAGTAGCGTGGCGTGATCACCTCGCCGGCAGCGTTGCGGCGTCCGCGGTTGAGTGGCTGCCGGACCAGCGCGGCGTCCGCGGCCTGGAGCCCGTGGAGTAGCTGGTACTCGTCCCAGGCCACCGCAGGCGCCGCGAACTCGGACACCCGGCGCTCGCGGCCGGTGCGCAGGTTGTGCTCGATGATCTCGACGCCGTTGGTCGCATACGCGAGCGGGACGTCCAACTGCTGCGCGTACCGCAGCGCCTGCTGGAGACCATCGGAGGCGGCCCGATACTCGCGCTTGGCCTCGACTACTGCCGTCATGAGGCCGGGGGCCGCTTCGAGCACGTAGTCGACAAAGCCGGACCCGAGTTCGCGCGTCACCCCGCCGAGGGTCGCGACCCGTTGCGCGGCGACAGGGAACTGCTCGGCCACCTGCTCCGACTGCCACCCGGCAGCCTCGAGGGCCGGCACCACGAAGTCGCGACACGTGTCGCGTTTCTGAGGTCCGGGTCGGCGCATGACCTCAGGCTAGTGAACAAGCCGTCCGCCGTGTCGCACCCCGGACACACCGAGTCACGCCGAGACAACCTCGCCCCAACATGGGTCAACAGTTGGTGGCCAACCATCGAGCCGCATGTCGCCCGCGTTCGCCGCGTCCCCACGCGGCGTCGACGGTCGCGGGCTTCTCAGGCCCGGCGTTCCTCGGACGTGGACACACCAACGTCACCCGCGCTGAACGCGGCGCGGACGTCCCTGAGCCGGCGTCCGTCGGGAAGCCTCCAGAAGGACCATCCATTGGTGGCTACTCCGCGGACGTGCTTCGCCGCACCACTCGGTGTGTCGAACACTCGCCCGTCGATCGAGAGCAGGCCATCCGGCGTGAGGACGGCTTCGCGGTGGGCTTGATCACCCGTCCCGGCCACGATCACCTCGCCGGCAGACAGCAGCTTGGCTCCGAGCAGGTGTTTGAGCCCCACCCAGTCGCCCGTCTTGGCCTAAGGATCAACCACCTCACCCGTGTGACCGGTCGGGACCGGCCAGATACGGAGGATCGCATCGATCATCTCCTCAGTGCGGGCATCGATGAGCTCCTCGTTCCAAGGGACGAGGCGGCGACCCGGGAGCAGCTCCGCAAGCAGCGGTACGCGATCGCGTGGGAGCTGCACGACACGGTGGCGCACGATCTGTCGCTGATCAGCATGAACCTGCAGGAGGCCGGCATCCGGGGGCGGGTGGACGCGAAGGAGCTCGAGCCCCTGCTGGAGGCCTGCGACGCGGCCATCAGCCACCTGCGCGGCATCCTCGTGCTGATGCGGCTCGACGGATCCGTGGACGAGTCCCGCACCGACTCGATCGGCAGTCTCGACCAGGAGTGCCGCCGGGCGATGGGCCGGGTCACCCGACATGGCTTCGTGGCCGACTACTCCTCCGAAGGTCCCGTGGGAGAGCTGCCGCAGGCCACCCAGCGGGCGCTGGGGAAGCTCTGCTACGAGGCCACAAGCAACGTGATCAAGCACGGCGATCCGACCGGCCCGGTCACGATGCGGGTCGACGCCGATCCAGGCAGCCATGCCGCTCAGTTCACGCTCAGCAACACCGTCCTCGCCGGCCGCCGCTCGGGTGCGTACACCCCGATGGGGATCGCCGGCATGCGCAACCGGATCGAGGCCGTGGGCGGCCGCCTGCACGTGGGCGCGGACGGCGACCAGTGGCTGACGATGGCTTCCGTCCCGGGACGGGGCGGGATCACCCTCAACGAGGAGGCCCCATGACCGACAAGCTCCAGCGGACCACCGGGGTCCTCATCGTGGACGACGACCTGCTCGCGCGGCGGGCGATCGCCGAGTACCTCAGCCTCGTCTCCGACTTCACCGTGCAGGGTGCCGCCGCCACGGCCGAGGAGGCGCTGGCCCTGGTGCAGGATTCGCCCCCGGATATGGTCCTGCTGGACGTGCGCATGCCTGGCATGGACGGCATCGAGGCGTGCGCGCGGATCCGGCAGCTGGCCCCGGACGCGATCATCATCATGATGATGTCGTTCGACGACGAGGACCTGCTGCGGCGGGCGGTGGCCGCGGGGGCGTCCGGCTATCTGCTGAAGAACGTCCGCGCGGCCCAGCTGATCGTGGCCCTGCGGGCCGCCCGCCAGGGGCTGCCCGCCATGTCGCCGGAGCTGCTCTCGATCCTGCGCGCGCGGTCCGAACCAGCCGGCCCGACCTCCGACTTCCCGGCGCTGACGACGCGGGAGGTCGAGGTCCTCGACCAGCTCTACCTGGGGCGGTCGAACGCCCAGATCGCCGCGCAGCTGTCGCTCTCGGTCTCGGCCGTGAAGATGTACGTGCACGCCCTGATGGCCAAGTTCGAGGCCCAGAGCCGCCTCGAGACGATCGCCCGGGCGCGGGCAGCCGGCTTCCAGCCGTCAGAGGGCCACTAGCGCGGTCAGGCCCAGGAGGATCGCCGGCAGGATGTACTTGCGGGGATGCCGCCAGGCGTCCCGCGGCGTGCGGCCGCGGGTGAGCGGGAAACGCGCCTCGAGGAACGGGAAGGCCGCCATCTCGGCGACCGTACAGACCACTGCTAGGCCCACGAGCACGGGCAGGGCGGTGGAGCCCAGCCACAGGTAGAAGGCGACCAGGGCCGCGTTGACGACCGCGAACCAGGCCCCGACGGCCGCCGCGTACTGGGTGAGCAGCCGGCGGGGGCGTCCGAGCATGGCGAACTGGGTGCGCAGGTCGGGGTCGGCGGACAGCACCGTGCCCAGCGGGCTGTTGACGCTGACGAGGGCGAACGCGGCCGGGATCGTCAGCCCCTGCTCCCACGTGGCGAACGTGAACAGCAGCGCGAACCCGGCGATGCCGAGGCCGTTGATCAGGATGACCCGTTCCCGGGCCACGACGGTCAGCACGTAGTTCGCGGACGCACCGTGGGTCTTCTGCGTGGCCCGGTCGGACAGCAAACCGAACCCGGACGTGGCCGCCAGCGAGACCGTCAGCACCACCAGGGCGACCAGCACCGCGAGCGCCAACTGGCGGCCCTCGGTCAGGGTGACGGCTGCGGCTCCGGTCGCCACGGCGACGAGCACCGCCACCGGGCCCGCCCAGGTCCGGCGTCCGCTGATCGTCAGCAGCACCGCCGACGAGGCCGCCAACGCATAGACGACCATCAGACCGGCCCGTGCGGCATCCAGCTCCCCGCGCACCAGGCCGAAGGCCACCGCCGCGGCGACGTTCTCGATCAGGACGATCAGCCACGCGGCCAGGGCGAGCTCGAACCGGAAGGCGACCGAGGAGACCGGCAGCTGCACATACTCCCGGAGCTGCTCCGGCCGGTAGTAGGAAGCGAGGACCAGGGCCGTGGTGACGGCCGCCGTGAGCACGACGGCGAACAGGTACACCTGGGCGGAGACCCTCAGCGGCACCGCGCCCGCGACCGCGATCGCCACGCCGACGACGAGGGCGCCCGTCACGAGGCGTCGCGGGCCCACGAGATCGCGCAGGAAGACGGCGATCATGATCAGTCCCGGGCCAGGTAGGAACGGACGTCGCGGAGCACCGCCGCGTCGTCGACCGGGTCTCCCAGCCGGCCTCCGCGGAGCACGTAGAGCCGGTCGCTGCAGCGCGAGAAGCTCTCGGCGATGTGCGAACTCATCAGGACCGAGCCCCACTCGCGGTAGGCCGCGACAGAGTCGTAGAGGAACTCGGTGCTCTCGAAGTCCAAGCCGTCGACGGGCTCGTCGAGCAGCAGCAGCGGCAGGCGCAGCGCCAGGCCCGCGATGAGGAACGCCTTCTTCTTGTTGCCGGTCGACAGTGAGCCGATGGTCTGGTCGCGGTAGCGCCCGAAGGCGAACCCCTCGACCAGCTCGTCGACCGCGCGGGGCTCCATCTGCCGGGCGTAGGCCTTGGCGAGGAACGCCAGGTACGCCGTGAACGTCCAGTACCGGAAGCCGGCGTGTTCGGTGAACACGGCGTACCGCGCGGCAAGGAACGACTTGTCGCGCAGCCCGACGAGGCGTCCCTGGTGCTGGACCTGGCCGACGCGAAGCCGTTCGTGGACGCCGCACAGGCAGTTGAGGAGCGTCGTCTTGCCCGCTCCGTTGACGCCGAGCAGCCCGACGTTGGTGCGGGCGGGGACCTCCAGGTTCACCTCCCGCAGGATCGGCTGGTCAGGTTGGTACCAGGCCGTCAGCTCGGTGACGGACAGGACCGGCGGGGTCGTGTTCATGTGGGTTCTCCTTCCGGCCTTGGACGGCGGCCGGCCGTCAGTCGGCCGTCACCTGGGGGCGGCGCCACGGCGCATGGTGGCGAGGCGCACGAGGAACGCCACCGTGCCGACCCCGAACAGGCCGGCCTGGAGCCAGTCTCCGCGCCAGAGCGCGAGGGCCGCCATGGCGGCGAAGACGAGGAAGATGACGGCGGTGACGCCGACATGCCTGTTCATCCGAGGATCCCTTCACTGGTGAGGATGGCCGCGGACCCGATGGCCGGCGACCGGTGGCCGTGGTCGGCCAGGAGAGCCAGCACCCGCAGATTACGGGCCTGGACGACGATGACGAGGGCCACGAGGGCGCTCTGGGCCAGCCAGAGCGGGTGGCCGATGGGGAGCTGGGCGAGGGCCACCCCCGACAGGACGACGGTGCCGAGCGTCGCCGACCCGAGCAGCCAGCCGAACGTGCGGAGGCGTCCCGACCGGACGGCCATGGTGCCCAGACCCCCCAGTACACCGGCGACGCCGAGGAGGACCAGGTCCAGGGCCGACATCAGGCAGGTGGGCACGATGGCGACGGCGGCGGCGACGACCTGCTGTCGGCGCGGGAGCCGGCTGCGGCCGAGGCCGACGGCGACGACCGCCACCACCAGCGCGCGGACCCCCCACTGGGCGGCGTCCGGGATCCCCAGGACGTCGGCGACGGCGGATTTCCCGGCCCAGTAGACGAGCGTGTACGTCAGCATCGACAGGGCGAACGTCGACAGAACCCGGGGCGCGAGGTCGGGTCGAGCCGGGACGCGGTCGAACAGCACGACCCCGACGGCGGCCGTGCCGACGAGCGCGCAGACGGACGCCGCCAGCACCGGTCCGCCCTGCGCCGCGGAAGGCGTGTGCAGGGCGCCGAGCGGCCCGGCCAGGACGAGCAGCCACAGGGCGGCGTTCGCGGCGGTGCCTGCGTAGAAGGTCAGGCGGCGGGTAGGAAGTCTTCCCATGGCAACTCCTCGAAGGACCGGGCGACGTCGATGTCGAGCCCGACGGTGCGAATGTAGCGGGAGAACTCCTCGTCGAAGCCTTTCAACCCGGTGACGGCGAGTTCGTAGCGGAACAGCAGCTCGGCCTTGTGCGTGCGGACGAACGCGCGGGCGTCCGGGGACGCCCAGTCGGGCGGCTCGGGCGCGGCCACGTCGACCATGTGCACGAAGAAGTCAAGCAGCCGTCCCCAATCGGCGGGGCCCTCGCCGTCGCCCGTCCGGGCTTGGTCGAACAGCGTCCAGGTGACCGGCCGGCAGTCCCTGGCGGGAGCCGAGGGCGGGGACGCGGTGTACGTGATCACGTGCGCGTCGCCGACGGCGGCCCGCACCTCGTGCAGGCGTGCCAGCCGGAAGTCGGCGATCTCCTGCCGGGTGCCCAGCAGCCGGTCCACGACGGGGGCGCCCTCGGGGGTGAGCGCCCGTTCGTGCAGGATCGTCCGGCGTTCCAGGTCGAAGTCGGCCTCGCTGAAGGTCTGACCCAGCCAGGGGCCGGTCGTGGGGATCTCGGCCCCGGCCGGGCTGAGCAGGTAGAGGGCCATCTCGTCGGGGGTGGTCACCGCGTTGTACGCGGAACCCTCCCGCGCCAGGGCGTCCAGGCGGGCCAGGTTCGTCCGGATCAGCAGGTGCTCCAGCAGGTGCAGGTAGCCGGGCGGGGCGTCCACGGGTGCGGCCCAGGAGGTCCGGGTGAGGGCTCCGGGCAGGGGATAGGCGACGTGACAGGTTCGTCCCTGCCGCTGGAAGTCAAACAACACCCTGATCGACCACCTTCCGGAACAGGCTCGGGCCGCTGGCCAAGAGGGCCTCGATCTCGTCCAGGCCGATGTCGTCGACGAGCCGGTCGAGGTCCGCCACCGTAACCGTGGGATCCACCAGCGCGTAGGGGGCGAGGGCATGCACCTGGCTGGCGGACAGCGCCAGCCGCAGCTGGAACGCGAAGGCGCGACGGGCGGCGTCCAGGTGGGCGCGAGACGGCCGGAGCTCGCCCAACAATCGCTGCGTGCGCTCCTCCAGCGCGGCCGAGTACGGGAACAGGGCCGCGGTGACCAGGATGCCCAGGTCGTAGACGTAGCGACCGACCGCCGCGTACGCCTCGCCGGCGGAGCGGAGGGGCTCCAGCGCCGCGCCGGGGTCGGTCGAGCCGAGGAGTTGCTCCAGCAGCCGGATCGCCACGTACCGGCGCACCGTGTCGGCCCGGAGCCGCCACGCCCGGCCGACGATGGCCAGTTGTCCGTCCTGCACGTCGCCGGCCAGACAGATCCGCGGCGCTCGCGGCACTGTGTGCGGCCGGAGCTGATCCCAGGACCGAAGGGGGGCGTAGGGCGAGGCCACCGGCCGGTACTCGCCCAGGTCCGGCTCGGTCACCAGCAGGGCGGCGAAGCCGCGCGGGCGCGGGGCCGGCTGCCGGAGCGCGGCCAGCCGGGCCGTCTGCTCGGCCGTCCGCAGCGCCGCGGCGACCGTGGCGGGATCGAGGTCGCGGGAGTGGATGGACACGAACTCGTGGAAGCCGCGTCCGAGGCTGCCGAACACCGCGTGCGACACGTAGGCGCCGCGTTCGAAGGACCACCGGTTCACGTCGGCCCGACGCTGGGCGATGGCCGCGTCCAAGGCCAGCTTGCTGGGGTAGTCCTCCACGGGACGGACGAAGACGCTGGATCTCATGGCTGGGCCTCGGCTCCGATGCTCTCCGCGAACCGATCGACGATGCCGTGGAGGTCGTTCGCGAGCACCCAGGGGATTCCGCCGTACGAATTGACGACCGCGTAGGGGCCCGAGTAGCCGTTGAGGCAGGCGCTGGCGGACGTGTTGGCCGCGACGGCCATCGGCGGCGTGGCTGCCGTGAATGCCGTCAGCGCCGCGGTGACCACGGCGAGTCCGGTCAACGTGCGGGTCGGCCTGAAGATGGACTGCATGATGTTCCTCCTCGGTTTGGTGGTGGGGATGCGTTGTCGTCCCGTTCCGAGTATTTCTGATGCCGACAGTCCGCCAATAGATTCGGCCGCTTGATGGCAGAGTGGTTCGCGAAATTGTCAGACCCGGCCTTGAAATGGCAGCCGAGGGCGGTGCCGATCTGCCCCCAGGGACGATCCCAGCGTCATGGTGCCGCGCTATCATTGTGCAATGGAAATCACGGGATTCGACATTGATTTTCGTGGCGGCCAGGGCATCCTGACCCTCACCACTGACACGGGTAGCTGGTCGTTGGCGAACCACTGGCTGAACGACCGCTTCCCCGCGCTTATGGCCGCGGTGGAGCAGGTGCTCGCCGGCGTCGAATCGGTGGCGTGCCGCTGGCCCGGGCCCGTCAACGACGGTCACATCATCGATCTCGTCGCCGATGCCGAGGGTGGTGTCAGCCTCGCCGTCCACGCGTTCGCCTACGAGGAGGGGACATCGGCCGCCGAGATCTGGAGCGCCGCTCGCGGCGTGCTGATCCTGGAGTGCCACCAGTCGCTGGCCAGTTTCGTCATCCTCTTCGCGGACGCCGTGCGGCGGGTGCGGGCCGCGTCGGTCGAAGCCAGTGGGCTGATCGTCGACTATCCCCGGCCCTTCCCGGCGGCTGCCTTCGAGCGCATCGAGACTCAGGCCATGCGGCTCGGGTACCAGCCGGTGTCAACGCTGGACATGGGCCTGTGCCCGGAGTGACCTTCGCGCGGCCAGCTGAGCGAGCCGCTCAACTGGCCGCGTCCGCGACGAACGGAGTGTTCGCGTGGGCGCACCGCAGACCCGACAGGCAGCCAACGCTGACCTGATTCCTGCCGCCCAAGTGGTGCGTGTGGTAGAGCTCCTGCAACCGCCGGTACAGCGTCCTTTCGGAGCAGAAGAAGCGGCGCGCGATCGTACGGATGGAGTCGCGGGAGAGCAGCAGGCAGAGCAGGTTGCGGTCGCAGAACGGATCGCTACAGCAGGGCTCGGGACGGGGCGGAGTCGGTCCGAGGGCGCCCGGCTGAGGGGTCCTGCCGACGTGGCGCGTGTGCGTGACGGTCCGGTCGGTCAGGGCCACCGGAGTTGCCGGGAACGTGGCCTGGGCGTCCCCGGATCCGCGCACCGCGGCGCGAAGTGAACCGCCCCGAGTGTCGTGGAGGGTCTGATTCGACGGAAGGATGCAGGGTCAGACCATGCCAGCACCGAGGAAGTATCCCCAAGAGTTGCGGGACCGGGCGATCCGGCTCGTGCAGGAGGC
>Ga0073899_10004668_pt1 | contig 11980 bp, 12 predicted proteins | sample KloWWTmetaKNB5Ph_FD_88975 | JGI IMG/M metagenome (GOLD analysis project Ga0073899, IMG submission 88975) | Active sludge microbial communities from Klosterneuburg, Austria, studying microevolution and ecology of nitrifiers - Klosterneuburg... | ecosystem: Engineered > WWTP > Aerobic digester >...
CGCGACGTCGCCACCGCGTCCGCCCCGAGCTCGGCAGGCTCATCAGGCACCGGCATCACCGGCCCATCAGGCACCACATCAGGCACGACGGGCACCATCGGCACCATCGGTGAGTGCAGCGCCGGCGCAGCCGCGAGCTCCTGCCCCAGCTGCACAGGCGCGGGCTCCGGGGCGGCCAGCGCCCAGGCGAGCGCCGCCGCCAGCCCCCCTGCGAGCAACAGGCCACCGACCGCCAGCGGCCCGCTCACTCCGCCGAACCTCGCCGACGTCGTCGCAACACCTGTCCCTTGGGACAGGCTGGCCTCGAAGCGAGCGAGGCCCGCGCCGACATCGTAAGGGACGCCGCGGGCGGCTGCGCCGAGGTCGCGACGGAGCACCGCGGCGGTCGCCGGGTCTTGGAGCAGCCTGAGGGGATCTGCGGTCATTGCGTCACCATCTGTGAACTTGCGGGCAGCTTCGGCCCCGCGCCGACCAGGCGGCTGTGGGCCTCCATGAATAACTTTCGGGCCTTGTGCAGGCGCGAGTAAACGGTGCCGACGGGGATGTTGAGGCCGGCGGCGATCGACTCACAGCTCTCGCCTTCGAGCTCGAACAGGATGAAGACGGCCCGCTTGGGCTCATCGAGCACCTCGAGCGCCTGCTGAACCCGACGCAGGGCCTCGGCGGTTTCGGCCTGCTCGCCGGGGCCGCGGGTCTGAGCCACGGCCCCGGTCACCGTCTGCACATCGGCGTCCTCACGCGAGCGACGCAGACGCCGACGCGTCGCCGAGGTCACCCGCAGGGCGATCTCGGCCAGCCACGTGGTGGGGCGGGCGGCCCCCGGGATAAACCCCCCACGGCGGTGGGCTACAAGGAAGACTTCTTGAACGATATCGTCGACCTCCTCCCGGCGCATCCCAAGGCGTACGACGAAGTTGGCGACGAAATTCGCGTGCTCGCGGAACAGCTTGGCCGCATCGAGGTGCAGGGGCGGGGCCGGGGGCGTGCCATCTTCAGGCGGTGTATGTCGCGAATCGGTCAAGCCCTTCACCGGATCGTGAACGCGCCGCCCAGTCCGATCACCACCCCGACAGGGGCGAAGGTCACGGCGTCCCCGATCATACCCGGTTTGTCCTTATCACGGGCCTGGACGACCGGCTTAATGAACGGGATCAGGGCGTCCAGCGTGACATCGACCGCGAACACCGGCGTCGCCGCGATCCGCAGCTCCACCGCCAGCGCCGCCGCGACCCAGGGGTCGACCACCGTGACCGCCTCGTCGAGCCCACGACCGAGCGCCTGGTAGACCCCGGCCGCCGGACCGACGCACAGCCGCGGCCGTAGCCGCCGCCGCGACAGGCCGAAGCAGGCGTCCATTCGTCCGGCGACCAGCCCGAGCTCGACGGTCCCCGAGGCCAGCGGCTGCCGCCCGCCCCTACCCCCGAGGACGCCCGCCCGCAGCTCGAACCAGGGCCGCCAGCCGAGCTCGACCTGCAGTTGCCCGCCGCCGGCGATCCCCGGCAAGGCCCCCAGCCACAGGCCGCCGCGCAGCGCCGCCGCCGCGCGCAGCCGCGCCCTTCGTGGCTGCGTCGCCGTCGGCTGCGCCGCCGGTCGCCGGGCCTCGAGCGGCGGCAGCTCGCTGTCGACGGCCTGCGCGACCGGCTGGGGCCCCTCGATCACGTCGTAGCCGAGGCTCGCCAGCACCGACGCGTCGATCGCCATGGCGATCGCCAGACCGATCACCGCGTGCAGGTCACTACACCCGGGCGGTCCGTGCTCGAAGGGCCGCTCGATCACCCCGGCGGGCGTGTGCACCGTGATCACCGCGGCGTCGCTCGCCTGCTCGTCTCCCGTGACCTCGATCTGCACCCCGACCGCCACCTCATCACCGCCGAGCCAGCTGCGGACGTGCTCGACCAGCGTCTCCGCCGACAGGCACGTCGCCCCCGGGCTCACCTTCAACGCATCCTGTACGCCGCGGATCGTCGGCGTCGGCGCACGGCCGGGCGAGACGTCCGGCACGGGGAAGGCGACCGGCGCGCCTGCCCAGGCCGGCGTGCCCCACAGCAGCGCGCCGACGCCGACCACGACCCGGCCCAGCCCGCGCGCGTCCGCGCCCCCGCGGCCGCTCGCCGCGGCCACCCCGGAGCGCCAGGGGATCGGGCATGCTGGCCCGGTCGGGGCTGTAACAGCCCGGCTGTCCCGCCGTTGGAGGCCCATCATGCGCGTCGCTCCCCTCGCCCTCCCGGTCTTTCTGCTCGTCGCCTGCGGCGGCGAACCTGTCAAGCTCGGGGAGGAGGCCGAGAAGCTGACGATCGCGGCCCCGAAGTCCGAAGGCGCCCGTCGCTACGCGATCGAGCCCGCGGGCAGCGAGCTCGGCTTCGACATGGAGGCCCCGATCGAGAAGATCCGGGGCCGCGTCCCCCCTGCCGCGATCACCGGCGAGCTCTTCATCGACCCGACCGACCTTGCTCGCACCACCGGCCTCGTCCACGTCGACCTCCGCGAGCTCGAGCTGTTCCAGCGGATCAGCGGCGACGACGGCAAGACCTTCAGCGAGGAGACCCGCGACGAGACCCAGAACCAGCACGCCCGGGAGTGGCTCGAGATCGGCCCCGACGCCCCGCCCGACCAGCTGCAGAAGAACGCCCTGATCGAGTTCTCGCTGCTCTCGGTCCAGGACCTCTCGGCCACCGACCTCACCAAGATGAGCGGAGCGGAGCGCAAGGTCACGTTCACCGCGGTCGGCGACTTCCTGCTCCACCAGCGCAAGGCCAGCAAGTCGGTGGCGCTCGAGGCCGTCTTCACGTGGTCGGGTGACCACCCGAGCGGCGTCACCATCAAGAGCCGCGAGCCGCTGTCGATCGGCCTCGACGAGTACGATGTCCGCCCGCGCAGCGGCTTCGGCAAGCTCGCCGCCAAGACCCTGCAGGCGCTCTCGCCCAAGGTCGCCAAGGCGGCCGAGGTCAGCCTGCAATTCACCGCGAAGCTCGCCCCGGGCTCCGGCTGATCCATCCGCACCTCCCCTGACGTAATCGCAGACCAGGAAACAACGACACCATGGACATCAAGACCATCTCCGCGACGCTGGCCATCCTCGGGACCGGCCTCACCCTCTCCGCTTGCAAGAAGGCCACCGACGCCACCGAGGTGCCCACGACCCAGCCGACCGCCGAGGCCTCCTGCGGCGCAGACAAGGGCCACGGGCACGCCGCCTGCGGCGGCGAGAAGGGCGAGAAGTCCTGCGGCGCCAAGGGCGACGGCTCCTGCGGCGGCGAGAAGGGCGAGAAGTCCTGCGGCGCCAAGGGCGACGGCTCCTGCGGCGGCGCCAAGGGTGAGGGCTCCTGCGGCGCCGACAAGGCCGCGGCTCCGCCGGCCGCCGACGCCGGCACCACCACGACCGCCGTCGCCGCGGACGCCACCGCCACGCCCGCCGCGCCCGCCGCGACGGCGGCGCCTGCCGCCAAGAAGAAGCCCGCCGCCAAGAAGAGCAAGAAGGCCGGCGAGGCGGCCTGCGGCGAGGGCACCTGCGCCTGAGCCCTCGCTGACCGAACTCGTCACCGATCACGATCGCCGGGCCCAGCCCCGGCGGTCTCACGTTAAGCGCCCTCCCCTACACCCCGATCTTCGGGCAGAGGTCCTGCATCGGGCAGGTCGAGCAGGCCGGCTTCTTCGCGGTGCAGATGTAGCGTCCGAACAGCACCATCGCCGGCCCGAACCAGGTCCATTGATCCTCGGGCACGATCGGCAGCAGGTCCTGCTCGATGCGGTCCGGGTCGCGCTGACCACTGAGACCCATGCGCTGGCTGACCCGCGCGACATGGGTGTCGACGATGATCCCCGAGGGGATGTCGAAGCAGGTCGCCAGCACGACGTTCGCGGTCTTGCGGGCGACGCCGGGCAGCGTCACCAGCTCGGCGAGCGACTGCGGGACCTCGCCCCCGAAGCGGTCCAGCAGCGCCTGGCAGCACTCCTGCACCGACCTCGCCTTCTGCTTGTAGAACCCGGTCTGGCGGACCGCCTCCTCGAGCTCGACGCGCTCGGCCGCCGCGAACGCCGCGGCGTCGGGGTAGCGGACGAACAGCGTCTCGGTGACCGCGTTGACGCGCTCGTCCGTGCACTGCGCCGCGAGGATCGTCGCCACCAGCATCTGCACCGGCGTCGACCAGTTGAGCTCATAGCGGGCGGTGGGATGCAGCTCGCGCAGCCGCGGCAGCAGCACGTCGATCTCGACCGACTGGCTCGTCATGGCGTGCGAGCCTATCACGGGCCGCGGCGCCCGCGCTCGCCCCACGCGCCCCCTCGCCGCGTCGGCGCGGCTGCGCTAGAACCGCCCGGTGACCACCCCGACCGGCCTGCAGCGCTACCAGATCATGGAGGCGCTCGGCGCCGGTTCGCAGGGTCAGACCTTCCGCGGCGTCGACCGGGTCACCGGGCAGAGCGTGGCGATCAAGGTCCTTCAGCTCAAGAACCTCGGCGGCGACTGGAAGCCCTTCGACCTGTTCGAGCGCGAGTGCCAGGTCCTGCGCGATCTCCAGCACCCGGCGATCCCGCGCTACCTCGATCAATTCACCAGCGACACCACCGGCGAGTTCTTCCTGGTGATGGAGCTGGTCGAGGGCGAGCCGCTGTCGCGCCGCTTCGGCCGCGTCGGCATGACCGAGCCCGAGCTGCGCGCCCTGCTGCTGCAGGCGCTCGACATCCTCGAGTATCTGCACGCCCGTCACCCGCCGGTGGTCCACCGCGACATCAAGCCCTCCAACCTGATCGTCCGCCCGCAGGGTCACGCCAGCCCGCTCGCCCTGATCGACTTCGGCGGCGTGCGCCTGGCCCTGCAGCCCGACGGCGGCTCGACGATGATCGGCACCTTCGGCTACATGGCCCCCGAGCAGCTGCACGGCGAGGCCACCCCGGCCACCGACATCTACGCGCTCGGGGCCACCCTCGCCGCCCTCGGAGCCGGCACCCCGGCCGAACGCCTGCCGCGCCGCGGCCTCACCATCGACCTCGCCGCCGTGCTCCCGCCCTCCCCGCTGCGCGAGGTCCTCGCCCAGATGCTGGCCCCCGAGCCCGCCCAGCGCCTCCAGAACGCCGGCGCGGTCCGCCGCGCCCTCGGGGCGGCGAGCGACATGAACGATCGAACAGGTCCCCGAGGACATGTCCCCGAGGACCAGCAGCGCCGCCCCGCGGCCAGCCGCGACCTCGCCGAGCGCCCCTCCGCCGCGCTCGCCCCCTCGCCGCTGCCGAAGATCCTCAACTTCGTGATCTGGCTGTGGAGCCTGCTCGCCGCCGGCATGTTCTGGGCGATCGAGATGGCCGTGCTCCCGCTGTTCTTCAGCGTGCTCGGCAGCGGCCGACGCTACCGCAAGGAGCGCCGCCGTCGACGGCTCCGCGAGCGCCAGACCGCCGCGATCCTGGCCGTCCGCGGGATCCGCAGGCGCATCGAGGCCATCTCCGAGCGCCACAACCCCGCCCGCCCCGAGCTCCCACCCTCCAGCGACGACCGCTGAGCGGGCCCACGGGGCGCCCCGACGCGCTTGCGCCCGCCGCCGCGCGCTCGTACCCTCCCGCCGATGCGCCTCACCCTCGCCCTCGTGATCGTCGCCGCCTGCGAGGGCTGGCTGAGCGAGGTCCCGCGCACGTACAGCAGCGCCGGCGACGCGACCGTGCTGTTCACCGACGACTTCTCCGGCGCGACGCTCGGGCCCGCGTGGCACAGCACCGGCCCTGGCGCGCGCATCGTCGACGGCGCGCTCGAGCTCGAGGGTCTGCACAACCACCCGCTGTGGCTGACGCTGCCGCTGCCCGACGACCTGCGGATCGAGTTCGACGCGCGGGCCCTCGGCGACGAGGGCGACATCAAGGTCGAGTTCGCCGGCGACGGCAAGTCCTACGCCCGCGCGGCCAGCTACAAGGCGACCGGCTACGTGATGATCTTCGGCGGCTGGAACAACAGCCTCAACGCCCTGGTCCGCCGCGACGAGCACGGCGGCGATCGACGGACCACCACGACCCCCAAGGTCGAGGCGGGCCGCCGCTATCACGTCGTGATCACCCGCAAGGACGGCCAGATCCGCTGGGAGCTCGACGGCCAGGAGCTGCTCACCTACGACGATCCCGACCCCCTCACCGGTCCCGGCCAGCAGCACTTCGCCTTCGGCAACTGGGAGGCCCCGGTGCAGTTCGACAACCTCGTGATCCAGGCCCTGTGAGCGCCGGAGCGTCCGCATGCGTCTGCTCGCCCTCAGCGACCTCCACGTCGGCTTCGGCGTCAACCGGGCGGCGCTGCTCGAGATCTCCGCGCAGCCCGACGACTGGCTGATCCTCGCCGGCGATCTCGGCGAGACCGGCGAGCACCTGCGCTTCGTCTTCGAGACCCTCGGCCCGCGATTTCGCCGCCTGATCTGGGTCCCCGGCAACCACGAGCTGTGGACCTCGCGCGAGGACGGCGAGCTGCTCGGCGGCGCGGCCAAGTATCAGCACATGATCGACCTGTGCCGCGCCCACGGCGTCCTCACCCCCGAGGACCCGTATCCGGTGTGGGAGGGCGAGGGCGGCCCGCACCTGATCGCGCCGCTGTTCCTGCTCTTCGACTACAGCATGCGCCCCGACGAGGTCGCGCACGCCGACGCCGTGCGCTGGGCGGCCGCCGGCGGCGTCGTCTCCTCCGACGAGTTTCGCCTTGAGCCCGCGCCGCACCCCGACCTCCCGGCCTGGTGCGCCGCCCGCCTCGCCGACGCCCGCGCCCGCCTCGACCTCGCGCTGGCCCGCGACCCCGAGCTGCCGACGATCTTGATCAACCACTGGCCGCTGCGCGAGGACCTGATCTACCTGCCCCGGATCCCGCGTTACACCGTGTGGTGCGGCAGCCGGGCGACCCACGACTGGCACCGTCGCTACCGCGCGCGCGTGGTCGTCACCGGCCACCTGCACACCCGCCGCACCGACTGGATCGACGGCGTGCGCTTCGAGGAGGTCTCGCTGGGTTATCCGCGGCACTGGCGGCAAGAGCTCGGCGTCGACCCCCACCTGCGCGTCATCCTCCCGGAGCCGCCCGCCGACGCCCCGGCCCCCGAGCGCCACGTCGGCCGACGATAGGATCCACGACCACCCCGGGGTCACCCAGCGCCGCGTATCGCAGACCTGGCGCCGCTGTAAGCAGATCCTTGCATTGCGGCGGCCCGTCGCGCTCGGCTATGTTGCGAGGATGTCGATGGCCGCGACCTATATGGAGTTCCTCGAGAACGAGGGCATGCAGCCGAGCCTCGACGCGTCCGGCGCGGTCCTCTTCGTGTCCCGGGGCCGCGCGTACTACCTGATCGTCGACGACGACGACCCGCAGTACTTTCGCCTGCTCTACCCCAACTTCTGGAGCCTCGACGGCGCGGCCGATCGCCAGCGCGCGCTGCTCGCCGCGGCCGAGGTCACCGCCGGGATCAAGGTCGCCAAGGTCTACGTGCTCGGCGAGGACACCCAGGCCGCCGCCGAGATGTTCCTCGCCGATCCGCACGACCTCGGGCAGGTGTTCAGCAGAGCCCTGCGCGCGCTGCAAGGCGCCGTGCGGCGCTTCTCCGACCTGATGCAGGACCGCCCGCGCCTGCGCCTGGTGCACAGCCAGCGCTGAGCGGCCCGCGCTCCGCGATTCAAGGCCCAACGCCCAGCGCCCAACGCCCAACGCCCAACGCCCGCGGTCGCGTGACGGCTCGCGGTCGCGGGGCACGCGTCACGCGTCACGCGTCACGCGATCCGCCGTCGCGGGGCACGCGTCACGCGGTCGCGCGGCGGTCCGCCCGCCCGCGCCTCTGTTACACTGCGCGCCGTGTCCGCGCCCTCGTTGCCGACCACCCTGAAGCGCCTCGGCAGCCTCGTGCGCCTGAGCCACACCGTGTTCGGCCTGCCCTTCGCGCTGGCCGCCGCCGGCCTCGCGCACCGCAGCGCGCTCGCCCACGGCGGCGAGGGCCTGACCCTCGCGCGCCTCGGCTTGATCTTGCTCGCCTTCACCGGCGCGCGCACGGCCGCGATGGGCTTCAACCGCATCGTCGACCGCCACATCGACGCCGACAACCCGCGCACCGCCGGCCGTGAGCTGCCCGCCGGCTTGCTGTCTCTTCGGTCAGCCTGGGCCCTGACCCTCGGCTCCATCCTCGTGTTCCTGCTCGCCGCCTGGTCCTTGGGACCTGTCCCATTGTACCTGTCGCCGCTGTGCCTGCTGATCATCCTCGGCTACAGCCTGTTCAAGCGCTTCAGCTGGTCGGCGCACCTGGTGCTGGGCGTCGCGCTGGCGCTGGCGCCCGGGGGCGCGTGGTTGGCCGTCACCGGCACTCTGAACGACCTGACGATCCCGCTGTGGCTGATGCTCGCGGTCGCCTGCTGGGTGGCCGGCTTCGACGTGATCTACAGCCTGCAGGACCACGACTTCGACCGCGGTCGCGGCCAGCACTCGATCCCGGTCCGCTTCGGGGTGCGCGGCGCGCTGATCCTCAGCGGGGCCCTGCACCTCGGGACCGTCCTCGCCCTGCTCGCCGTGCATCTGCACGCGGGCCTGGGCGCCTGGCACGGCCTCGGCCTCGCCCTGATCACCGCCACCCTGATCTACGAGCACGCGATCGTCCGACCCGGCGACCTCAGCCGGATCGACCGCGCCTTCTTCGACCTGAACGGCTACATCAGCCTCGCCTACCTGCTGTGCGCCGTCCTCGACCTCTATCTCGGGCCATGACCGCGCCTGTGCCCACTCCCCCGGGCGCGAGACGAGAATTGACAGGCGCGCGGGCCCCGTCGATGCTGCGGCCGTGCGCCTGATCTCCGCCGCCGCCCTCGCGCTCGTCAGCCTCACCGCCGGCGAGGTCCGGGCCCGCGGCGCCACCCGGGCCGAGCTCGAGGCCGCCGGCCTCAGCGATCCGCGCCAGCGCCCCGCGCCGCCCCGTCATCGCCTGCGCTTGGCGCTGCTCAGCGACTACGTGAAGGCCAGCGCCGCGCTCGGCAAGGACGGCAAGGTCACGCGCTTCCACTACGCGACGCTGATGCTCGACGTCGCCTATCAGGTCCAGGTCTTCAAGTACGCGATGATCCGCCCGAGCCTCGCGATCGGCGGCAACGTCGCCAACAGCCGCAACGCGATGCCCGGCGCGATCCAGCCCGGCATCTTCGCCGGCTACCAGGGCGCCCTGCTCGGCGTGGCCGCGGGTTATTCCTACCTCGCGCCGTTCCCCGCGGTCGCCAACGTCGACAACGGGCACGGCGGCGCCGCCCAGCCGGTGATCTACAACAACCACATGCTGCAGCTCGAGGTCTCGCTGACGACGCGCGTCGACCGCGGCGCCCTGAACTTCGCCGTCCGCGGCGGGGCCATGAAGTCGCATCTGATCCACCTCGACCTCGACAAGAAACGCTGGGCCGGGACCCTCACCCTCAGCGCGGGATACTTCTTCGAACTCGGCGCCAGGCGCCGCAGGAACCGGGCCTCCAGGGTCCCGTGAGCAAGGTCGCTGGCGATCGCGCCCGTGGCCCGCGCATCGCCTTCCCGCCCGCGTGCAAAGCCACTAGCATCCGGCCCATGCAGAAGCCGCTGATGAAGGGGGCCAAGCCCGATGTTGTCGCCGCGATCGGCAACACCCCGATCGTCCGCCTCAATCACGTCGTCGAGGGCCTCGAGTCCGAGATCTACGTGAAGATGGAGATGCTCAACCCCGCCGGTTCCATGAAGGACCGCGTCGGGCTCAACATCATCCGCGACGCCGAGGAGCGCGGCATGCTGCAGCCCGGCGGAACCATCGTCGAGGCCACCAGCGGCAACACCGGCGCCGGTCTGGCGATGGTCGCGGCGACCCGCGGCTACAAGTGCATCTTCGTGATGCCCGACAAGATGGCCCGCGAGAAGGTCGACACCCTGCGCGCCTACGGGGCCAAGGTCGTCATCTGCCCGACCGCCGTCGAGCCCAGCGACCCCCGCAGCTACTACTCGGTCTCGCGCCGCATCGTCGAGGAGACCCCCGGGGCCTTCTACGCCAACCAGTACCACAACCCGGCCAACCCGGAGGCGCACTACCTCAGCACCGCCCCGGAGATCTGGGAGCAAACCGGCGGCGAGTTCGACGTCTTCGTCTCGGGCATGGGCACCGGCGGCACGCTCTCCGGCTGCGGCCGCTACTTCAAGGAGCGCAAGCCCGACGTCAAGATCGTCGGCGTCGACCCGATCGGCTCGCTCTACTACGAGTACGTCAAGACCGGCCGCCTGACCAAGCCCTTCAGCTACTACGTCGAGGGCATCGGCGAGGACTTCCTGCCCTCGACCATGAACCTCAACATCCTCGACGACATCGTCCAGGTCGACGACCGCGAGTGCTTCGTCATGACGCGCGAGCTGGTCCGCCGCGAGGGCATCTTCGCCGGCGGCTCGTGCGGCGCCGCCGTCGTCGGCGCGATCAAGTACGCGCGCACCCTCAAGCAGCCCAAGCGCCTGCTGGTGCTGCTCCCCGACAGCGCCCAGAAGTACCTGAGCAAGGTGTTCAACGACGAGTGGATGCGCAGCAACGGCTTCTTCGACGAGGACACCGTCGGCGGGACCGTGGCCCACATCCTGCGCCGCAAGCCCGGGCGGGTGCTGACCGCGAGCAAGTCCACGACCGTGCGCGAGGCGATCCAGCTGCTCAAGGAGCACAACATCAGCCAGCTCCCGGTGCTCGACGAGCACCAGCGCCACTGCGGCATCGTCAGCGAGCTCGACCTGCTCAATTATCTGGTCCAAAACGAGGGCCGCCTCAACGAGCCGCTCAGCGACCTGGTCAACAGCGACTACGCGACCGTGTCGCCGCACACCCGCATCCAGCTGCTCAGGAGCATCTTCAACGACGCCAAGGTCGTGCTCGTCACCGAGGGCGACCGCCTGCTCGGCCTGCTCTCGAAGATCGACCTGATCGACTACCTCGCGTCCCAGCACTGACCGGAGCGCTCAGATCATGGCGACCTACGACCCGTCCACCGACCACCTCGCGCCCGGCGCTCGCATCGAGACCCTGGCGATCCACGGCGGTCAGCACCCGGAGCCGATCACCGGCGCCGTGATGCCGCCGATCTTCCAGACCTCCACCTACGCCCAGAAGGGCCCGGGCGAGCACAGCGGCTTCGAGTACAGCCGCACCCACAACCCGACCCGCTACGCGCTCGAGCGGGCCGTCGCCGCGCTCGAGAACGGCCGCTTCGGCCTCGCCTTCGCCTCGGGCCTCGCCGCGACCACCACCGTCCTGCACCTGCTCGACGCGGGCGACCACGTGGTCGCCGGCGACGACATGTACGGCGGCACCTTCCGCCTGTTCGACAAGGTGCTGCGCCGCCGCGGCCAGAGCTTCAGCTACGTCGACATGATCGACGTCGCCAACGTCGAGGCCGCGATCAGGCCGGAGACGAAGCTGGTCTGGCTCGAGACGCCGACCAACCCGATGCTCAAGATCTTCGACATCCGCGCGATCGCGGCGATCTGCCAGCGCCGCGGCGTCCTGCTGGCGATCGACAACACCTTCATGTCGCCGGTGTGCCAGCGCCCGCTCGAGCTCGGCGCCGACCTCGTCGTCCACAGCACCACCAAGTACATCGGCGGCCACTCGGACGTCGTCGGCGGCGCCGTCGTCGGCCGCGACCCCGCGCTCTACGAGCGCCTCGCCTTCCTGCAGAACGCGGTCGGCGCGATCCCCGGGCCGCAGGACTGCTACCTGACCCTGCGCGGCCTCAAGACCCTCCCGCTGCGGATGCAGCGCCACCAGGAGAACGCGGGCCGCATCGCCCGGTTCCTCGCCGACCACCCCCGCGTCGAGCGCGTCATTTACCCCGGCCTCGAGTCACACCCGCAGCACCAGCTCGCGCGCCAGCAGATGACCGGCTTCGGCGGCATGCTCTCGTTCTACCTGCGCGGCGACCTCGATGCCGCGCGTCGCTTCCTCAAGGCCGTCCGCGTGTTCACGCTCGCGGAGAGCCTCGGCGGCGTCGAGAGCCTGATCGAGCATCC
>Ga0073899_10004673_pt1 | contig 11969 bp, 8 predicted proteins | sample KloWWTmetaKNB5Ph_FD_88975 | JGI IMG/M metagenome (GOLD analysis project Ga0073899, IMG submission 88975) | Active sludge microbial communities from Klosterneuburg, Austria, studying microevolution and ecology of nitrifiers - Klosterneuburg... | ecosystem: Engineered > WWTP > Aerobic digester >...
ATCTCGTCGTAGTCTTTCAGTGTGCGGGCGGAGACGAAGCGGCGCTCATCTGCGAGGTGCAGCGCGGTGTAGTTGTCGTCGGCCTGGCACCAGGCGATGTCGGCGGGTGCAACGGCGTGCGTGCGATCGCCGTGCGTGAGGGTGAGCTTCAGGGACTGCTCATCGCGCTGCACGATGTTGTTGAGGAACTGCTGCTGCACGTCGGTAGACGCGTGGGCTTTGTGCTGCACATGCCGATCGATCGCTGCGCGCAACTCATCGGCCTGCACCGGTTTCAGCAGGTAATCCAGCGCGCTGAAGCGGATGGCCTGTATGGCGTAGTGCTGGTGACTTGTCGTGAAGATGACATCGAAGTCCCAGCGACCGAGGCGCTTGAGCAGTTCGAAGCCATCGCCGCCGGGCATCTCCACATCGAGGAAGACGAGTTGCGGTTTGGTGTCCGCGATCATGCTTGCGGCCTCGTCGATGTTCTTCGCTTCGCCGAGGACTTGGACTTCCGGGGCCACATCGCTCAGGCGGGAGCGCAGGAATTCGCGTGCGCTCGCTTCATCATCCACCTGCACCGCCGTGATCATGGGAGCAAGTTAGAGTGCGTGTTCCTTTCACCGCAACGACACAACGGACGCGACGGCTTCGCAACGTTGAATTCCTTGGCGGGTCCTTGGCGGGTCCTTGGCGCTCGCGGCGTCGTGGCGGTGATCGACCCTAGCCAAGCAAGACTTCAACCCGAGTCCCCGCAGGCGCACCCGCTTCCATCAGATCGGTGAACTTCACGCGGCCCGTGTCCCCGAGCTTGAAGGCCAGCAACTGCAAGCGCTCGTTCGTGAGTTGAAGGCCCATGCTCGCGCTTCCGTCGGGATAAGCCCGCTTCGGCGCGGCGTTCCTTCCAACGCCATTTTCCTCCACCGTGCAGACCACTTGGTCCCCCCGCATCGCGAAGCGCACGCTCAATTTCTTCTCGCCTTGCTTCGGTGCGAGCCCGTGCCACACCGCGTTCTCCACGAAGGGCTGCACGAGCAGCGTTGGTACGAGCAGGTCCTCATCATCGAGCAGTGCGCGATCGGCATCAACCACGTATTCCAGTCCATCCTCGAAACGCATCGCTTCCAGTTTGAGGTACTGGCGCAGAAAAGCGATCTCATCCGCAAGAGGCACCCGTTCCTTCACACTGTGGTCGAGCACCATGCGCAACAAGCGCGCGAAGCCATCGAGGTAGGCGCTTGCCGCGGCCGCCTCGCCCTTGCGCACGAGGTTATGGATAGCGTTGAGGCTGTTGTAGATGAAGTGCGGGTTCATCTGCGTGCGCAGCACTTTCAGTTGCAGCAACCGGTTGATCTCCTCGATCCGGGTCTTCTGTTCGCTGAGTTCCGCGTTCAACTTCTCCAATGTGGCGGAGTACTTACGCCTTTGCCGCAGGTTGCGCCACACGAGCAGCGCCGCGCTCAAGGCCAGAACAGCGAGCGCGAGACTTCCGTAGAGCTGCACGTTGCGCAAGCGAAGGCGTTCGTCCTGTTCTCGGGCCTGTGCATCGAGCCGTTGGATCTCTTCTTCCTTCAACTGGGTCTCGAAACGCTTCTCCAGTTCCAGGTACTGCTCGTTCATGGATCGGTCGAAGAGCGTGTCCTGCAGATCGCGGGCACGCCTGATCATCGCGTAAGCTCCGGTGATATCGCCCATGGCTTCGAGGCACTCTGCACGCAGCTCGGCGAGGTCGATGGCCAGGTCCAACGCATTGCCACTGGCTGCGTTGAGCGAGTCGCCGGTATCGAACGCCGCGATCGCTTCGGTGTAGCGCTTGGCATACAACAATGAACGACCGAGGTTGCTCAGTGTCCAGGCTTTGTTGTGCAGGTCGGTGCTGTCCAGTTCGTCGAGGACCTGTTCATGCAGTTGTGCTGCTTCGCTGTGCTCGCCGCGCGCGCTCAAGGTGCTTGCGAGGTTGCCCAACAAGGCCTGCTTCACAATGTGCGTGCGGTCGCCGAGCAACCTCAGCCCTTCGCGGTAGCAGTATTCTTCGGAGTCGGGCCGTTCGATGCGACTGAACATGCTGCCCATGCTGTTGAGGGCGAGCACGTGTTGGACGGTATCGCGACCATAGCCACGTGCCAACGCCAGGTGCTCCCGGCGGAAACGATCGGCTTCTTCGTAGTGCCGACCTTCCACATTGAATTTGGTCAATTGGTAAAGCGATCCAAGGATGCGTACGGTGTCGCGCATGTCGCGCGCGATGAGCCAGGCCTTCTGTGCATGCTCGATGGCACCCAACGGATCATCGTTCATCCCCACCGCCGATGCCAGGTGCCATTCGGCCTCGTAGCGCGCTGCGCTCGGGGATCCAGGAAGTTCGTTCAGTAGTCGAGCCGCAAAAAGCCGCACCGAATCCCACTCGCCCTTGGAGCGCAGGGACTTCAAGCGGGCGATGGGGTCCTGCCCGTCAGCATCCTGCGCACCCGCGTTGCAGCAGCACAACAGCACGATCAGCGCAAAGAGGAACCTGAACATGCGGTGAAGATGACGAACAGCCCTCAACCGAACACCGCACTGCCGAGCAGCGTCCACAAGCCCATCAGCAACAACACGCCGATCAAATCCATCCACACACCGGCCTTCACCATCTGCTTCACGCTCAAGTGGCCGCTGGAGAACACGATGGCTTGCATGGGTGATGCGATCGGCAGCATGAAGCCGCAGCTCGCGGCAAGCGTCGCAGGGATCATCACCGCTTGTGGAAGCATGCCCCACACTTCGGCAGTGCGCGCGAGAATGGGGAGCACCAAGCTCGCCACGGCGGTGTTGCTGCCGAGCTCGCTCAAGAGCGTAACGCCCATGGCGATCACACCGACCTGCATGGCTTCGGAGCCGGTCTTCCAGGTGGCCAATGCCTGGCCGATCGTTGCGCTCAAGCCGCTCGCATCGATGCCCCCTGCAATGGCGAAGCCGCTACCGATGAGCAGCACCACGCCCCACGGGATGCGTGCCTGTGCGAAATCCCAGTCGAGCAGCGAGCGTGTTTCGCGTTTCGCCGGAATGAGGAAGAGCGCGATACCACCGATCATCGCCACCGCAGGATCCCCGAGCGCGTTGAGGTCAACAAGCCCGTTCATGTGCCAGCCGAAAAGCGTCCAGTCGGTATTGCGCCAACCCTTGAACACCATGTTCTCGGTGAACTCGATCTTGTCGCCGGTGATCCAGAGCACGGCGGTGAGTCCGAAAACGATGGCAGATAGCACCTCATCGCGCGAGGCGGGACCGAGCGCCTTGATCTGCGTCCGCAGCGCTCCTTTGTCCACGCTGGCGGCACCGGGCATTCGGAAAAGCACCCGCGTCATCAGCAACCAGGTGAGCAAGAGGAAGATCCCCGCGTACGGCACACCGAAGAGCATCCATTGCCCGAAGCCGATGGCTGCGCGATCCGGAAAGAACTGCTTCCATTGCTCTATGAAGACCAGGTTCGGCGGCGTGCCCACGGGCGTTGCCATGCCACCGATGGCGGCACCATAGCCAACGGCAAGTGCGAGCGCAGCACCAAGCCGGGCATGTCCGGGAGCAGCGCTCAAGAGGCTCAATCCAATGGGCAGCATGACGAGCACCGCCGCCGTGCTGTTGATCCACATGCTGAGCAACCCTGTGGCCAAGAGCGTTCCCAGCACCAGTCGGGACGGCGACGCACCGATGCGGTGAACGATGTGCAGCGCGATGCGTTTGTGCAGGCCACTGCGCTCGATCCCCAAGGCAAGGAGGAAGCCCCCGATGAAGAGGAAGATCACATCCTTGCCGTAGAAGCCCGCAGCCTTCGCGAGATCGGTGATACCGAGGAGCGGGAAGAGCACCACCGGGAGCAACGAAGTGACGGGGATCGGTACCGCCTCACTGATCCACCAGATGGCCATCCAAAGCACGGTGCCTGCCATGGCCGCTTGCGCATGGCCCAAATGGCGCAGTGCGAAATAGAGGACCGCACCGCATAGCGGACCGGCGATGGTGAAAAGCAGGCGCTTCATCGTCGGCGGTGCCGATCAGCCCATCCGCGATGCGCGGGAAGTGGTGAAGTAGAGACCTGCAAGAGCGAGCACGGCGATGAGGAGGCCGAGGAACTCGCGCACCACTTCGATATGCGGTTCGTGCGCCTGCATCTCGCTGGTGATGGAAGGCATGCCCTGCTGGAACCAATCGACCATGCCCGTGATCATGGTGCACATCCATATGAACAGCGCGACCGCGAGCGCCCCGATGATGCGCCGGTCGGCACGACCGAAGGCCGCGAACGCGAAGAGCACGGCGGTGGCGCCGTACGCGAGCACCCACCTCAGTGGATCCGGGTCGTTGAGGTTGAGGTAGGCGAAGGCCGCGAAAGCGATGGCGGCGAGAATGAGCAGTGTCTTCTTCATGGTGGGTGTGTTTCTCTGCGTCTCTTTGGCGCTATGGTGCATCGTACGCTCAGAACTCAATGCGGTAGCTCAAGTTGGGGATCAAGCCGAGCTGGTACTTCGTCACTACTTCGTTCCGGCGTCGATCGTAGTAGCGATATGCCGCGTTCTGTGCATTGATCGCGTTCTGCAGGTCCAGCGCCCACATGCCGGTTCGACCTCGGTGCTCCCGCTTCAAATAGACGCGCACATCGATGCGGTAGTACGTACCCCACATCTTGCTGAACGGCATTTCCGCATCGTAAACCGTGCCGCCGGTGATAAAGCTCCAGTTCACATCGATGGGGGTACGGCGCTGCCCGCCGGTCACGTTCGCGCGCATGTTCACACCCCAGGTACGTGTTGCGTCCTCCTTCTGCTTGGCGAATTCACGACCCATGAGCAGGTTACCGATCGCCCCGGTGTTCCAGCGCGCACCGCGCTCCACGCCATTGATGTCGGTGTACGTGGCGCTCATCCCTGTGCCATTGGCCTGATAGTACCAACCGTTGTGGAAGTTGTGCGCCAGGGAGATCTCCAAGCCGCTGTTTCGGACCTCGCCATCGGGTCGTAAAGCCATGAGCAGCGGAACATCCCACGCGTTGGCCATGCTGCCATCCTCGTTCTGCGGTGGAACGAAATAGGTGGCGTCGCCAACGGCCACGTCATCGCGTTGCTGGTGGTATGCCTCCACATGCAAGAGCAAGCGCGGGCGCAACGCATGATCGTAGCCGAGCACGAGCTCCTGCATGCGATCGGGCCCGATCTCGCTGTTGTCCCAGAAGCTGTTGCGCGGGCCAACGGAATACGATTGCACGTTGGGCAATTGGCTTCGCTGCCCGGCCGCGAGCGAGAGGGCGGCGTGCTCGCCAACATCCCAGCGCAGCGACAATCTCGGCTCAGGCACCGCGTTCCCATTGGCGGTATAGTGCGCGTGGGCAATGCCCAGCTCGGCGTGAACACGTTCGCTGAGGTCGTACCCGGCGCGCGCATAAGGACGCACCAACCACCCCACGGTGATCTCCTCCAACAGCACGTCCTTGACCACCGTACGCTCCATGGCGGTCCCGCCGATCTCGTAGGTGAAGCGCGCACCACGACGGCCCCGCACGTTGCTCACCACCGAGAGTTTGCGCTCGTTCAGTTCATCCCGCTCCTGGAAATCGAAAGAAGGAGCCTTGATCCCGTCCGCTTCCCGCAACTGGTTGTTCTCCGAGATCGCGGCAGTGGTGGTCCACACCGCCTGCCTACCTAGCGCAAGCCGCAACGTACCACCCGCCGCACCTACCTGTGCCGTGTAGTCGATGTTCTGGCTGTCCTTGTCGTACTCCCATTCGGTGCTGTCCTTCGCTTCGAAGATGTTGCTGCTCGTGCCGCCCAAACCGAAGAGCGAGATCGAGCCCCGCGCCATCGGCACGGACACATGGAAAGAAAGGTCCTGGAAGGTGATCGCCTCATCGCCGAGGTCCACACCCATTGCGCTCAACAAGCCGAGCGTGGAGTACCGGTAGTTGACGAGGTAGGAGGCGCGCCCATCTTTCGTGAAGGGTCCTTCGGTGCTGAGATCGATACCCAGCAAGCCTGCTTGTACCGTGAAGGCCTGGCCATCGGTCGCACCTCTGCGCAACCGCATGTCCATGATACCACCCAACGCATTGCCGTAGGCCGCATTGGAACCACCGGTGAGCAATTGCGAGGTGCCGAGCATTTGCGCGCTCAGGATGCTCACGCCACCACCGCTCAGCACGGGTAGATCGCTGGCGGTTCCTGCATTGCTCAGGTGATTGGGGTTCACGATCTCCGCACCTTCCAACAGATAAGCGTTGCTCGCGGGTGAATTGCCGCGTATGCTCATGTGGTTCGCTTGGTCGTTGGTGGCCGCAACCCCAGGCCGCGTGGTGGCGAGGCGCGCAGGATCGAAGAAGGTGGCCGGATAGCGCAGGCTTTGCTCCACGGTGAGCGCGTGCGTTCCTATCGTGGACATGGCTCGCGGGGCCCGCGCTTCCACGGCCACTTCAGCGAGCTGCTTCACGGAAGAACGCAAAGCCACGTCCACCACTTCGGATTTGCCCGCGCGGATCCACACCTCGGGAACCAATGCAGCTTCATGGCCATCGTGCCGCACGCGCACGGCATGGATGCCGGTGGGCACCGCAGCGAACATGTACGCACCGTCCGCGTCCGTGGTAGCAATAAGCAAGGTGTCCGCGAGCGGGATCTCCACGACGGCACCCTGAAGGGCTCGCAGTGAAGAAGCATCGATCACCGATCCCGAAAGCGTGGAGGTGAGTTGCGCGCTGGAAGCTTGGGCGATGAGCAACACAAGAAGGACCGCGACCACACGCACCATGATGCGAACTTACCCGGCCTTGGTGCGGGCACAGGGTGCGGTGGTGGAAGTATCCAAAGGCGGGGTGTTCACAAGCGTGGACCGGCCGATCGTTCTGCTTTCTTTGGGTGATGGTGCGCCAATGGCTCTTCGCGTGGTCGTCCCTGCTTGCAGTGGGTATGAGCGCACAGCCGCTCATCGACCTGTTGGGGGCGAACGTGCTGGTGAGCGAGAACCTCGACCGCACCGAGTTCAGTGCGACGCTCCCACTCCAATTGGATACGGTGGGACAGCCTCTGGTGATCGATCCCTATTGGGTGCAATGGCGAACCGTTACCGCGGGCGATCGGTACGCTCCGATGAGCGATGGTAATGTGAACGAACGCATGCAAGGAGCGGGCGGGGCGCTCACCTACGTAACGCCTTTCGGAAAGCGCTGGAAACTGGCCGTTGCCGGGATCGGGCGTTATCACTGGCTCGGCGAACAGCGGCACGGCGACATCCAATACGGCGGTGTTCTGCTCGCCAGTCGCGTGTGCAAACCCAACTTGACCTTGCGCACCGGGGTGTACATCAACCACGATGCGTTCGGCTGGTTCGTGATGCCGCTCGTGGGCGTGGATTGGCGCCTCGATGCGAAGACGAACCTCTACGGCGTGCTGCCCGGCTCCATGAACCTCGAGCGCAAGAGCGCGCCCTGGTTCCACTGGGGGCTCTCCTTCCGCGCATACACCAGCAGCTTCGGAGTGCGTGACGGGGACTACCGTCGCATCAACGAGAATCCGCTCGGTCTTTATGGTGATCTCTACATCACGCGCACCATCGTGTTGCGTGCCGAAGCCGGCTGGTGCTTCTTCCGCCAAGTGCTCGGCGGACCGGGCGATCCCCTCTACACCAACGAGGAGAGCCATTTGCGCAGGTACGCCGATCACGCCGTGGTCGATGCACCGTACGTGCGTATCCTCCTCGCCTACCGCCTGCGGCTGGACAGCAAGCTGCCCTGAGCCGGCATTGCCAGGGGTCGGTTACCTTTCAGCGATGCCTTTGCGTTGGACCTCCTGCTGGTCGCTGCTCCTGCCGTGGGCGGCGCTGGCGCTGCTGCCCATTGTATCGCGCGCGCAAGCGGATACGCTGACAGCCTACGCTGTTTGCATGGACAGTTGCACCTCCGCACAACAGGCTGGCGCGTACGATGAGGCCTTCCGCCATGTGCAACAGGCCGTGCAGCACGCAGCGGAGGCGCAGGACACCCTGCAACTCGCGCGGGCCGTCGTGCGGCGCGGAGTGGTCATGCAGCTCCAAGGCGACTACACCAAGGCGTTGAACGATTTCTACGAGGGCTTGCGCTTGATCGAAGGGCGCGATGATGAGGACCTGCTCGCGGAGATCCACAACAACATCGGATCGATCCACCACTACGACAAGAACTACCAGAAGGCATGGGACTACTACACCAAGAGCCTAGCCATTCGTGAACGCAGCGGCACCCTTTCGCAAAAGGCACAGCTCTACAACAACTTCGGGGCACTACTGGAGGACCGTGGGCGCCCGGACAGCGCGCTGCTGTTCTACCGGCGTGCGTTGGTGGTGCGGCTTGCCGAAGGAAAGACGAGCTGGGTAGCGCTCACCTATGCTCACATGGGTTCCTGTTTCGACAAGCTCCAACAGCAGGACAGCGCACGCCATTACCTGCACCGCAGCCTGGAACTGATCGAACCCCTGGACAACCCCGCACTCGAAGGACGCTTCTCCATCAGCCTGGGGCTCTCCCACCTCCACGATGGTGATGCGAACGCTGCGGTCCGCTGGTGCGGGAGGGGGCTGCGCATGGCCGATGCATTGCAGAGCCTGCCCATCCAGGAGAAAGCCTGCGACTGCCTGTACCAAGCGCACAGGGCCCTTGGCCAGCATGCGCCCGCATTGTCCATGCTGCAGCGGTACATGGCCGTGCGCGATTCCATGTTCGGACAGCAACGCGCCAAGGAGCTCATGCGCATCGAACTGCTCTACGACTTCGAACGGGAGCAGGTGACCGACAGCATCGCGCGTGCCGCGGAAAAGCGCACCGCCGATGCCGCCTACCAGCAACGCATCGATCGCGAACGGCTGGAGAAGCGCCTCTTCCTCGTGAGCGCCGTGGGCATCCTGCTGCTCGCTGCCGCGCTGTGGAGCCGCTTGCGCTACATGCGCCGATCACGCAATGCGATCGAACTCGAGCGACAGCGAAGTGACAAGCTCCTGCTCAACATCCTCCCTAAACCCATCGCCGAGGAACTGAAACTGTACGGCGAAGCCAAGGCACGCGACGTGGCGAACGCCTCCATCCTCTTCACCGATTTCGAGGACTTCACACCGCAGAGCGAGCGCATGAGCGCGCAGGAGCTCGTGGCCACCATCGATACCTGCTTCAAGGCCTTCGATGCGATCGTTGTCCGCTACGGGTTGGAGAAGATCAAGACCATCGGCGATGCATACATGTGCGCGGGTGGATTGCCCGACCCACGCTCCAGCAGCGCGCGCGACACCGTGCTCGCTGCCTTGGACATGCAAGCCTACATGGCACAGCACGCCATCGAGCGCAGCGCGACCGGTCGCCCTGCGTTCACCATGCGCGCAGGCATCCACACGGGACCGGTGGTGGCGGGCATCGTGGGCGATACCAAGTTCCAGTACGACGTCTGGGGCGATACGGTGAACATCGCTGCCCGCATGGAGAGCACCGGCGGAACGGGGCGGGTGAACATCAGCGAGAGCACCTATGAAGAGGTGAAGCGGGAGGAGGGACTGCGCTTCATCGCGCGTGGTATGGTGCAGGTGAAGGGCAAGGGGGAAATGGAGATGTACTACGTGGAGCGCGCGACGTGAGCAACGGGTTCCACGTTGACCTATCTTGGTGTTATGCACCCACTGCCATGACCATTGAACCACGCGAACGGCAAACGAGCATCGCCACCCTGAAGCGTGTTCGACCGAACTACCTGGAGGTACAGTACCGACCGGGTTGCTTGCTCTCCTCCAGCGGAGTTGCAGAAGTGCAGGTCGTTCGCCGTGAACTCATGGGCAACACGCCGTACGCCATGCTCAGCATCATCCCGGAGGATGCCGATTTCGAACTGGGAGCCATGAACGTGGACCACCTGGCCGCGGACCGCAAGGAAGGTGCGCTGCTCGCCATCGCCGTGGTGGCGCGCGCGAACATGATCGAGATGGTGCTGAAGATCTATTTCTCCTACTTCCCGCAGATGAGCCGCATCCTCGTTACGGACAAGGAAGCCGAGGCACGTGCGTGGCTGGACGATCAGATGCAGCAGATCGCGAACACAGGGAGTTGAGCGAACAACGATCAGGACCTAGTGCCTGCCTGGAGCGGCCGTATTGCCGGGAACGCTTTTCATCACCGCCCTGACCGCGATCCGCCGCGCGCAATAGGCCAACAGGATGATCACGAACAAGGGGACCATGGAAGAGGACCCGTCCGCATGGCCCGAGGCGAAGGGCACCGCGCATTGCACCGGTGCGGTGGACAGGAGCACCAACAGCAACAACGTTGCACGCGCTGCGGAAAGGATCCTGTTCACCGCCGTCACAGGACGAGCGCGCGGAACGGTATGGTGGTCCATCGCACGCGTGCCGCTCGTTCCTCGTTCAGCGTTCATCATGTTCACCCGGAAGAATGGTCGTTATCGCACTCGGGGCACGCGAAGTGGGATCGGAAGAACAAAAGCAGAATGACATCAACCCCTCAGTTGCTGCGGCTTCCCTGGTCGTTCATTCCTCCCCCACCCGCGTTCCCGGTATTGTACACCTCGCCGGAGCCCATGGCACGCGCGCGCATGGATCCACTGCAGTTCACGTTCACATCGCCGGAGCCCACCACCTGCACATCGCATTCGCGTGTCTCGAGACCGCCGGCATCCACATCCCCTGAACCAACGAGGTCCACCTCGATCGAATCCGTGCGTCCCGCGATGCGCACATCGCCACTGCCGGACAGCGAGACCTTCGTCCTGCCCGTTACCTGTACTCCTTCGCCATGGATGTCGCCGGAGCCGTCCAGGTCGATGGTCATGGTGCCATACCCCTTCAGCGCTGCGAAGTGGATGTCACCGGAACCTTGCAGGTGGAGGTCCAGGTCGCCCGTGTGGGTGAAGTCCTCGATCAGCACATCCCCGGAACCCATCAACTTGAAGCGCTCCAGCGTGGGCATCTTCACGTGCACCGTCACCGTTTTTCCGGAGCCACATTCCTGGATGCCTTCGTTGCTGCCGCTGTTGATCACGAGCATCCCGTCCTCCAGGGTGAGTTCCAGTCCGGCCACCAAGCCTGCGTCCCCTTCCGCCTTCACAGAGAACTTGCCCTGTTCCAACACCACGTTCATGGCGCCTTTCACGAGCACCCCGGTGAAGCCGTCCAGCGCGAACACCCTGTCGGTGGAACCCGGCACAAGGCCAGCACTGATCGCGGCCAGTGGTAGCTCCAATGTTTCGTTGCGGATCGGCTCCTTCGCCGATGGTTCCCAAGCGGTGTCCATGACCAGCGTACAGGGTTGGAGCGCGAAGCCACCCGATGAAGAGGGGACGATGGTGATGGAACGTTTTGCGGGCGCGGGCAACAATGGTCCTGAGAACGCGATGATCGGTTCTTCCTCCTTCACCGGCGGCGCAGGATCTTCCTCGATCAGGACCGGTGCTGGAATTTCCTCGTTCACCACCGGTGAAGGGAGATCCATGTTCACCGCTGGCGCAGGCTCTTCGGTCTTCGCGGACTCGACGGAGATCGTGTTCGCAACAGGCAGCTCCGCGATCGATCGCTTGGGATCGTTCGGGCCGAAGAGGTAGATGGATCCGGCGATGATGGTGGCTCCTGCGGATGTCATGAGGATGGAATTGAGGTTGATGTTGCTGAACCAGGATGTGGCGGGCGTTGCCAGTGTGAACGCAGCCACCATCCGGCCCACCTGTTCAACGGTCACTTCAACGGGCAGCTCGCGCAGCACCTCGAAGGTCTTGTCCATTTCTTCCGGCCGGTTCATAGCAATAGGGTCTTCATGGCGTTCAATACTTCGGAACCGCTGGAACGTGCACGTCCGTCCAGAAGCGATCGCACTTTGGCCCGGCCCCTGCTCACGCTGGTCTTCACCGATCCTTCCGAGCAGCTCTGGATCTCCGCTATCTCCGCCATGCTCAGGCCGGAGATCTCGAACAGGATGAGCGCCTCGCGTTGTGCCGAGGGCA
>Ga0073899_10004675_pt1 | contig 11966 bp, 11 predicted proteins | sample KloWWTmetaKNB5Ph_FD_88975 | JGI IMG/M metagenome (GOLD analysis project Ga0073899, IMG submission 88975) | Active sludge microbial communities from Klosterneuburg, Austria, studying microevolution and ecology of nitrifiers - Klosterneuburg... | ecosystem: Engineered > WWTP > Aerobic digester >...
CGAGCCGCCGGTCGGTGCCTCGACGTGCGCATCCGGCAACCAGGTGTGCACCGGGAACATCGGCACCTTGACCGCGAACGCGACCAGGAACGCGAAGAACAGCCAGGTCTGCTCGGTCATGGTCAGCGGCAACGCGGCCATGTCGGCCAACTGCCAGCTGCCGCCCTTCAGGTACAGGTAGATCAGCCCGACCAGCATGAACACCGAGCCGAGGAAGGTGTACAGGAAGAACTTGACCGAGGCATAGACACGGCGCGGCCCGCCCCACACGCCGATGATGATGAACATCGGGATCAGCATGCCTTCGAAGAACACGTAGAACAGCAGCGCGTCGAGCGCGCTGAACACGCCGATCATCAGGCCTTCGAGGATCATGAACGCGGCGTAGTACTGGCTGACCCGCTTGTCGATCGCGCCCCAGGCACCGATCAGCACCAGCACCGTGGTCAGCGTGGTCAGGCCGATCAGGGCGATCGAGATGCCGTCCGCACCCAGGTGGTACTGGATGTCGTAGGCCGGGATCCACGCCTTCTGCTCGACGAACTGCATCGCCGCGACACCGGCATCGAACCCCGTGAACAGCGGGATGCTGATCGCGAACGCGGCAATGGCGAAGGCCAGCGCGATCCAGCGCGCCACCTGCGGGCGCGCGTTGCCCGCCATCAGGGTGAAGACGCCGCCGAGGATCGGCAGCCAGACCAGGAGACTGAGAAGAGGCAGGTGCGTCACGCTAGGGATTCCATCCGGTCGGTCGGGCTTACAGCCAGTAACGGTTGGCCAGCGCCAGCAGCGCGACCAGGCCGAGGATCATGGCGAAGGCGTAGTGGTAGAGATAGCCGGATTGCAGCTTGCGAACCATGCTGGCGACGAAGCCGACCATGCCGGCACTGCCGTTCACCGCCACGCCGTCGATCACCTTGCTGTCGAACAGGCGCGAGAGCTTGCCCAGACCGACACCGCCACCGGCAAAGCCGCCAATCCACACTTCGTCCATCCAGTACTTGTTTTCCAGCACCTTGATTGGCCAGGCAAGGGTTCGCGTGATGCCGGCGCGCCATTCCGGCTTGACCAGGTACAGCAGCGTGGCCAGCAGGAAGCCCATCAGCGCCAGCTAGAACGCCGGCGCGGTGAGGCCATGCACGGCGAACGCGATCGGGCCATGGAAGTCCTTCGCCAGCGCGGCGACCACGTCGTTTTCCTTGAGCACCTCGATCGCGCCGAGGAAGAACGGCAACTGCTTCGCATGGCCCAGCATGTCGGTGCCGAACAGCATCGGCCCGACCGTGAAGAAGCCGATCAACACCGACGGAATCGCCAGCAGCACCAGCGGCAGGGTCACCACCCACGGGCTTTCGTGCGGCACATGCGCGCCGTGATGGCCATGATCGTCGTGATGGTGATCGTCATGCGCATGCGAGTCGTGCCCGTGGGCGTCATGCGCGTGCGCATCGCGGAAGCGTTCTTCGCCGAAGAAGGTCAGGTACAGCAGGCGGAAGCTGTAGAAACTGGTGACGAAGGCGCCCAGCAACACCGCCATGTTCGCGTACTGCGCGATCCAGTCGCCATGCTCGGCGGCATGGTGGTGAGCGGCCTCGATGATGGTGTCCTTCGAGTAGAAGCCGCTGAAGAACGGCGTGCCGACCAGGGCCAGGGTGCCGATCCACATGGTCAGGTGGGTGATCGGCATGAACTTGCGCAGGCCGCCCATCCGGCGCATGTCCTGCTCGTGATGCATCCCGATGATCACCGAGCCCGTGCCGAGGAACAGCAGAGCCTTGAAGAAGGCGTGGGTCATCAGGTGATAGACCGCCGCCGAATACGCGGACAGGCCCAGGGCCACGGTCATGTAGCCGAGCTGCGACAGCGTCGAGTACGCGACCACGCGCTTGATGTCGTTCTGCACCATGCCGATCAGGCCGGTCCAGAACGCGGTGGTGGCGCCGATGAACAGGATGAAGTTCAGCGCAACCGGCGACATCTCGAACAGCGGCGACATGCGCGCGACCATGAAGATGCCGGCGGTCACCATCGTCGCCGCGTGGATCAGCGCGGAGATCGGGGTCGGGCCTTCCATCGAGTCCGGCAGCCAGACATGCAGCGGCACCTGCGCCGACTTGCCCATCGCGCCGATGAACAGGCAGATGCAGATCAGCGTCGGCACCGACCATTCGTGTCCGGCGAGGATCGAGACCGTGGCGTCGCGGATGGTCGGCGCGTTGGCGAACGCGGTGGCATAGTCCAGCGTGCCGATCCAGTACAGCACCCCGGCGATGCCGAGCAGGAAGCCGAAGTCGCCGACGCGGTTGACCAGGAAGGCCTTGAGGTTGGCGAAGATCGCACTCGGGCGCTTGAACCAGAAACCGATCAGCAAATAGGACACCAGGCCCACCGCTTCCCAGCCGAAGAACAGCTGCAGGAAGTTGTTGCTCATCACCAGCATCAGCATGCTGAAGGTGAACAGCGAGATGTAGCTGAAGAAGCGCTGGTAGCCGTCGTCCTCGGCCATGTAGCCGATGGTGTAGACGTGCACCAGCAGCGAGACGAAGGTCACCACCACCATCATCATTGCGGTCAGCTTGTCGATCATGAAGCCGACGTGGGCCGAATACTTGCCGACTTCGAAGAAGGTATAGACGTTCTCGTTGAACGGCGCGGCACCCTGCAGCAGCTGCCACATCACCCAGCAGGACAGCGCGCAACTCGCGGCCACGCCGAGGATGGTGGCACCGTGCGCGCCGACGCGGCCGATCTTCCTGCCGAACAGGCCGGCAAGCACCGCACCCAGCAGCGGCAGCAGCACGATCAGCAGCAGGTGGGTCTTCGAAATCACCATGCCTCAGCCCTTCAACGAATCGATGTCCGCCACGTCGATGGTGCGGCGGTTGCGGAACAGGGTGACCAGGATCGCCAGGCCGATCGCGGCCTCGGCAGCGGCCACGGTCAGGATGAAGAACACGAACACCTGGCCGGCGGCATCGCCCTGCGCGCGCGAGAACGCCACGAAGTTGATGTTCACCGCCAGCAGCATCAGCTCCAGCGACATCAACAACATGATCACGTTCTTGCGGTTGAGGAAGATGCCGGCCACGCTGATGCAGAACAGCACCGCGCCCAGCGCCAGGTAGTGGCCCAGGGTCAGGGCCGAGACGATGTCGGGCATGTCGCTCACGGTGCGGCCTCCCCTTCAGCTGCGGAGGCGGGAGCTGGCGGTTTCTCCGCACCCATCTTCACGATGCGGATGCGATCGGCGGCCCGGATCCGGGACTGCGCGGACGGATCCTGGTGCTTGGTGCCGCCACGACGACGCAGGGTCAGCATCACCGCCGCCACCACTGCCACGGTCAGGATCACCGCCGCCACCTCGAATGGCAGCATGAACTCGGTGAACAGGGCGCGTGCCAGCCAGACGGTGTTGGGCACGTCGCCGGCGACGGCCGCATTGTCCGCCAGCGGAACCTGTGCGGCGGCCTTCACCCCGATCAGGGCCAGCATCTGCACCAGCATCACCACGGCCACGATCAACCCGATCGGCAGATAGCGCACATAGCCTTCGCGCAGTGGTGCCAGATCCACGTCCAGCATCATCACCACGAACAGGAACAGCACCATCACCGCGCCGACGTAGACCAGCACCAGGGCGACACCGAGGAATTCGGCGCCGCCGACGATCCAGGTACAGGCCACCGAGAAGAAGGTCAGCACCAGCCACAGCGCGGCATGCACCGGGTTGCGTGCGGTGATCGTGGCCAGCGCGGCGATCGCCGCGGTGGCGGCGAAACCGAGGAATGCAATGGTTGCGAAGTCGAAATTCATGCGTGTCCTGACCTCAACGGAACGGCGCGTCTGCGGCGCGGCGCTCGGCGATCTCCGCCTCCAGGCGGTCGCCGATGGCCAGCAACTGCGGCTTGGTCACGATGTTCTGGCCGCGCTTGTCGAAGTGATATTCATGGATGTGGGTCTCGACGATCGAGTCCACCGGGCAGGATTCCTCGCAGAACCCGCAGTAGATGCACTTGAACAAGTCGATGTCGTAGCGCGTGGTGCGGCGGGTGCCGTCGGCGCGCTGCTCTGAATCGATGGTGATCGCCAGCGCAGGGCACACCGCCTCGCACAGCTTGCAGGCGATGCAGCGCTCTTCCCCGTTGGGATAGCGGCGCAGCGCATGCAGGCCACGGAAACGCGGCGACTGCGGAACCTTCTCCATCGGGTACATCAGCGTGTACTTGGGACGGAACAGGTACTTGAACGTCAGCCACAGGCCGCCGACGAGTTCCAGCAGCAGCAGGCTCTTGAAATAGGAAACGACGCGGTTCATGCGCTTACTGCCCCGCCTGGAGGATGCCGAAGTACACCAGCAACGCGGTCACGAAGATCCAGGCGATGGTGATCGGGATGAAGACCTTCCAGCCCAGCCGCATGATCTGGTCGTAGCGGTAGCGCGGGAAGCTGGCACGGAACCAGACGAAGCAGCTGGCGAAGAAGAACACCTTGGCGAGCAGCCACCACCAGCCGTCGACCGACAGCAGCGGGATGTCCCAGCCGTGGAACGGGCTCAACCAACCGCCGAGGAAGAAGATCGAAGTCAGGAAGCTGACCAGGATCATGTTGGCGTATTCGGCCAGGAAGAACAGCGCGAATTGCGAACCCGAATACTCGACCATGTGCCCGGCGACGATTTCCGATTCGCCTTCCACCACGTCGAACGGCGCGCGGTTGGTCTCGGCCACGCCGGACACGAAATACACCACGAACAGCGGAGCCAGCGGCAGCCAGTACCATTCGAGGAATCCGCCGTTGCCAGCCTGTGCCATCACGATGTCGGTCAGGTTCAGGCTGCCGGCCGCGATCAACACGCCGACCAGCGCGAAGCCCATCGCGATCTCGTAGCTCACCACCTGCGCGGCGGCACGCATCGCACCGAGGAAGGCGTACTTCGAGTTGGAGGCCCAGCCGGCCAGGATCACGCCGTACACGCCGAGCGAAGTCATCGCCAGCAGATAGAGCAAGCCTGCATTGGCATTCGACAACACCACCTGCGCGTCGAACGGCACCACCGCCCAGGCCGCAAACGCGGGCACCAGTGCGATCAGCGGCGCAAGCCGGAACAGGAACGGATGCGCCACGGTCGGCTGCACCACTTCCTTGAACAGCAGCTTGAACACGTCGGCGAAAGCCTGCAGCACGCCCCAACCGACGTACATCGGCCCGTGGCGGACATGCATCCAGCCGATCAGCTTGCGCTCCCACACCACGTAGAACGCGACCGCGACGATCACCGGCACCGCGATGGCCAGGATCTTCAGCACGATCCACACCAGCATGCCGATGCTGCCGAACGACAGCAGCCCGTCGCGCAATGGTCCGATCACCATGTCCATCAATGGATTGCTCATGCGCGGACGACCTCCACCCGGGCCGAGGCGGCCAGCGGCGCGCTGGCACCGTAGCCGGTTTCGATCCACACGCAACCGACGGCAACCCGATCATCGAGCACCACCGGAAGCGCAGCGGTTCCCACGGCATTGCGCAGTTTCGCCATCGCACCATCGACCAGACCCGCCGCCGCCGCGTCCACGGCGTTCAGCACGACGCGCGCACCGACGGTCAACGGATGCGCCTGCAGCGCCTCGCTGCGCCGGGTGACGCCATCGACGCGATAGATCGCCTGCGACGCCGCGACTTCAAGCCCGATCCCGTCCTGCACCATCGGTGCACCGTTCGCGACCGCCACCGACTTGTCCGCGATGCCCGCGCGCAGGCCGGCCATATCGGTGAATGCGAACCCCGGCAGCGCCAGCGCATCCGCCAGCGCGCGCAGCACGCGCCAACCCGGACGCGCTTCGCCCGGCAGCTTGCCGGCGGCAACGGTGAACTGCGCCTTGCCTTCGAGATTGGTCAGGGTTGCCTCGATTTCCGGCAGCGCGCCGATCGGCAGGATCACGTCGGCCACGCGACGCGTCGACTGGCAGGCGAACTGGCTGAACGCCACTACCTGCGCGCTGCCCAGCGCCTTGAGCGCGGCATGCTGGTCGGCGAAATCCAGGCCCGGTTCGAGTCCGTAGACCACATAGGCGCTGCGTGCATCGCGCAGCATGGATTGCGCATCGCGCGCGCTCGGCAGCACGCCATGCCGCGACAGGCCGAGTGCATTCGCACCCTGCGGGATCCGGCACAGCTTCGCGTTCGTCGCTGCGGCGAACCCGGCGGCGGCCTTGCGGATCGACGCCGCATGCACGCCGTTCTCGGCGACCGCACCGACGATCACCGCGACGTTCGAAGCATCGCCGACATCCACTTGCGCCAGTGCGGATGCGAGCTGCGACGGCGGCACGATCCGCTTGCTGGCGATGGCGAAGGTGAAATCGAAATCAACCGGGTTGACCACATGGATCTTCGCGCCGCGCCTGGCCGCCTTGCGCAGGCGCTGGTGCAGCAGCGGGACTTCGAAGCGGAGGTTCGAGCCGACGACGACGATCGCGTCGGCCTGCTCCAGTTCCGCAACCGGCATCGCGAAGGCTTCAGCCTGCGCGCCATCGCTCAGGTCGAGCTGGCCGATGCGGTGATCGAGATTGCCGGTGCCCAATGCATCGGCGAGACGCGCCAGCAAGGCACCCTCCTCGTTCGAGGTGGCCGGATGCACCAGCACGCCGAGCTTGTCGCCGGCATTCTCGCGCAGGATCTGCGCGGCCCTGGCCAGCGCTTCTTCCCAGGAGGCTTCGCGGAAGTCCTCGCGGCCATTGCCTTCGCCGACACGGATCAGCGGCACCATCGCGCGATCCTCGGCGTACAGGCCCTGGTGCGCGTAGCGGTCGCGGTCCGACAGCCAGCACTCGTTCACCGCCTCGTTGTCGCGCGGCACGCTGCGCAGGATCTCGCCGCGACGCACGTGGTGGAACAGGTTGCTGCCCAGCGCATCGTGGTAACCCAGCGACGCCTTCGCCGTCAGTTCCCACGGACGCGCCTTGAAGCGGAACACCTTGTTGGTCAGCGCGCCGACCGGGCAGACGTCGATCACGTTGCCGGAGAGTTCCGTGGTCAGCGGCTTGCCATCATATGTGCCGATCTGCAGGTTCTCGCCGCGCTGCATGCCGCCCAGTTCATAGGTACCGGCGATGTCCGCGGTGAAGCGCACGCAGCGGGTGCACTGGATGCAGCGGGTCATCTCGGTGGCGACCAGCGGGCCCATGTCCTCGTCGGCGACCACGCGCTTGCGTTCGACGAAGCGGCTGACCGAACGCCCGTAACCCAGCGACAGGTCCTGCAATTCGCACTCGCCGCCCTGGTCGCAGATCGGGCAATCCAGCGGGTGGTTGATCAGCAGGAATTCCATCACGTTGCGCTGCGACTTCAGCGCCTTGTCGCTGCGGGTGCTGACCTTCATGCCGTCCATCACCGGGGTGGCGCAGGCCGGCGCCGGTTTCGGCATCTTCTCGACTTCGACCAGGCACATGCGGCAATTGGCCGCGACCGGCAACTTGTCGTGGTAGCAGAAACGCGGGATCGGGATGCCGGCCTTGTCGGCGGCATGGATGATCATCGAGCCCTTGGGCGCGGCCAGTTCGACGCCGTCGACGAAGACGGTGACGTGATCCGGCGGCAGGTTCGGATTGACGGGCTGTGCGCTCACGCGGCTACCTGTTCAGTCTTGACCAGCGTGCCGGCGCGCTCGTCATCGACGAAGAAGCGCTTGTTCACGATGGCGTATTCGAATTCATGCCAGTAATGGCGCAGGAAGCCCTGCACCGGCCAGGCCGCGGCTTCGCCGAACGCGCAGATGGTGTGGCCCTCGATCTGGCCGGCGGCAGCGCGCAGCATCTGCAGGTCGTCGAGAGTGGCCTCGAACTTGCAGATGCGATCGAGCATGCGATGCATCCAGCCGGTGCCTTCGCGGCACGGCGTGCACTGGCCGCAGCTTTCCTTCCAGTAGAACCGCGAGATGCGGCGGCAGGCGCGCACCATGCAGGTGGTGTCGTCCATCACCACCACCGCGCCGGAACCGAGGCCGGAACCGGCCTTCTGGATCGCGTCGTAGTCCATGGTGAGGCCCATCATCACCTCGCCCGGCAGCACCGGCATCGACGAGCCGCCCGGGATCACCCCCTTGATCCTGCGTCCCGGCTTCATGCCACCGCACAGCGCCAGGAGATCGGCAAACGAGGTACCGAGGCGGATCTCGTGGTTGCCGGGGTTGGCGACATGGCCGGACACCGAGAAGATCTTGCAGCCGCCGTTGTTCGGCTTGCCGAGGCTCATGAACCATTCGGCGCCGTTGCGGATGATCGCCGGCACCGAGGCATAGGTCTCGGTGTTGTTGATCGTGGTCGGCTTGCCGTACAGGCCGAAGTTGGCCGGGAACGGCGGCTTGTAGCGCGGCTGGCCCTTCTTGCCTTCCAGCGATTCCATCAGCGCGGTCTCTTCGCCGCAGATGTAGGCACCGGCACCAAGCGCGTTGTACAGGTCGATGTCGATGCCGCTGCCGAGCAGGTTCTTGCCCAGCCAGCCGTTGGCATAGGCCTCGCGGGTGGCTTCTTCCAGGTGCTCGAACGGCTCGTGGTGGAACTCGCCGCGCAGGTAGTTGTAGCCCGCGGTCGAGCCGGTGGCGTAGCAGGCAATGGCCATGCCCTCGATCACCGCATGCGGGTTGTAGCGCAGGATGTCGCGGTCCTTGGCAGTCCCCGGCTCGGACTCGTCCGAATTGCACAGGATGTATTTCTGCCCCGGCCCCTTGGGCATGAAACTCCACTTCAGGCCGGTCGGGAAGCCCGCGCCGCCGCGACCGCGCAGGCCGGACTGCTTGACCATCTCGATCACGTCGGCAGGCGGGATCTTCTCTTCCAGGATCTTGCGCAGCGCGGCGTAACCGCCGGTCTTCAGGTAGTTCTCGTACGACCACGGCTTGTCGAAATGCAGCGTGGTGTACACCGCCTGGTGCGCCTGCGGCGCCGGACCGACCGGGCCGTAGCCTTCCGAATAGTGAGAGTGCCCGCCCATTACTTGAGTCCGTCCAGCAGCTCGTCCACCTTCGCGGCGTCGAGTTTCTCGTGGTAATGCCCGTTGATCACCACCACCGGCGCGCCGCAGCAGGCGGCCACGCATTCTTCCTCGCGCTTGAGGTAGACGCGGCCATCGGCGGTGGATTCACCCAGCTTGCAGCCCAGCTTCTTCTCGGCATGCGCGACCAGGTCTTCCGCGCCGTTGAGCCAGCAGCTGATGTTGGTGCAGAAGGCGACGTTGTTGCGGCCGACTTTCTCGGTCTCGAACATCGAGTAGAAGGTCGCGACCTCGTAGGCCCACACCGGCGGCAGGTCCAGGTACTTCGCCACTGCGGCGATGAGCTCATCGCTCAACCAGCCGCCATTCTGTTCCTGTGCCGCGAACAGGCCCTGCAGCACCGCAGAGCGCTTGCGATCGGGCGGGAACTTGGTCAGCCAGTGGTCGATGTGCGCACGCGTCGCATCGGACAGCGCCACCATCGGGTCCACGTTGCGGCAGGCTTCGAAATTGCCGGTCGCTTTCATCGATCCACCTCGCCAAACACGATGTCGTAAGTGCCGATCATCGCCACCACGTCGGCCAGCATGTGGCCCTTCACGATCTCGTCCATCGACGACAGGTGGGCGAAGCCCGGCGCACGCAGGTGGCAGCGGAACGGCTTGTTGGCACCGTCGCTGACCAGGTAGCAGCCGAATTCGCCCTTGGGCGCTTCCACCGCGGCATAGGTTTCGCCGGCGGGGACGCAATAGCCCTCGGAGAACAGCTTGAAGTGATGGATGAGGGCTTCCATGTCGTCCTTCATCGCTTCACGCGACGGCGGCGACACCTTGTAGTTGTCCAGCATCACCGGACCGGGGTTGGCCTTCAGCCAGGCCACGCACTGCTTGATGATGCGAGCGGACTCGCGCATTTCGGCGATGCGCACCAGGTAGCGGTCGTAGCAGTCGCCGTTGACGCCGACCGGAATGTCGAAATCGACTTCCGCGTACTTCGCGTACGGCTGCTTCTTGCGAAGATCCCAGGCCAGGCCGGAACCGCGCAGCATCGGGCCGCTCATGCCCCAGGCCATCGCCTGCTCCGGCGGGATCACGCCGATGCCGACGGTGCGCTGCTTCCAGATGCGGTTGTCGGTGAGCAGGGTCTCGTACTCGTCGACGCGTGCGGGGAAATCCGCGCAGAAATGCTCGAGGTAATCGAGCAGCGAACCCTCGCGCCACTGGTTGAAGCGCTTGAGTTTCTGCCCCTTGCGCCACGGCGATTCCTTGTACTGCGGCATCCGCGCCGGCAGGTCGCGATAGACGCCGCCAGGGCGGTAATAGGCCGCATGCATGCGCGCGCCGCTGACCGCCTCGTAGCAGTCCATCAGCTCTTCGCGCTCGCGGAAGGCGTACAGCATGACCGCCATCGCACCGAGGTCGAGCGCGTTCGAGCCCACCCACATCAGGTGGTTCAGGATGCGGGTGATCTCGTCGAACATCGTGCGGATCCACTGCGCGCGTTCCGGCGCCTCGATCCCCATCAGACGCTCGATGGCAAGCACGTAGGCGTGCTCGTTGCACATCATCGACACGTAGTCCAGGCGATCCATGTAGCCGATCGACTGGTTGAACGGCTTGGATTCCGCGAGCTTCTCGGTGCCGCGATGGAGCAGGCCGACGTGCGGATCGGCGCGGCGGATCACCTCGCCGTCCATCTCCAGGATCAGGCGCAGCACGCCATGCGCGGCCGGATGCTGCGGGCCGAAGTTCATGGTGTAGTTGCGGATTTCCTGCGCGGCTTCCGCTGGATTGCTGGCGAACAGCTGCGAATTCGGGACTGCATTCATCGACGCGCCTCCCGATCCAGGATCTTGCTGCCGCGTTCGCCCTGCGCGGTGGCGAAGCGGGCGTCGTCGCGGATCACCCGCGGCACGCCGACACGCGGCTCGACCGAGGTCACGGGTTCATAGACCACGCGCTGCTTCTCGGCGTCGTAGCGCACCTCGACATTGCCGATCAACGGGAAGTCCTTGCGGAACGGATGGCCGACGAAGCCGTAATCGGTGAGGATCCGGCGCAGGTCCGGATGACCTTCGAAAATGATGCCGAACAGGTCGAAGGCTTCGCGCTCGAACCAGTTCGCGCCCGGCCAGATGCCGACAACGGAAGGCACCACCGGCAGCCCGTTGTCGGCGGCGAAGCAGCGCACGCGCAGGCGCAGGTTGTGCTTGATCGAGAGCAGGTGCAGGACCGCGGCATAGCGCTTGCCCTGCAGGTCGGCGTCCGGCGCATCGGTGCCGGGCTGGGCGACCTGGTGGCTGGGTTGCTCGCCCCACCTGAAGCGACCGGGGCCCTTGCCTTCCACGCCGCGGCTGAAACCCTCGGCGGACACGCCTTCGACATCCCACTCGTCGTCGCCGTAGCCGAGCATGTCGACGCCGCACAGGTCGATGAAGGTGTCGAAGCCGAAGTCGTCGCGCAGCGCGCTGCAGGCGGCCAGCCAATCGCTCGCCGCGACTTCCAGCGCCACCTCGCCGCGCGGCTGCGCGACTTGCACCGCTGCCTCGCCGAAGCGGGCAATCAGTTCGTTCGCCAGCGTGCTCATGCGCGCGCGCCCTCCACGCGGGGGCCACCGGCAAACGGGTTCTGCTCCATCCGCCGGATCTTCTTCTGCAGCTGCAGGATGCCGTAGACCAGCGCTTCGGCGGTCGGCGGGCAGCCCGGCACGTACACGTCCACCGGCACCACGCGATCGCAACCGCGCACCACCGAATACGAATAGTGGTAGTAACCGCCGCCGTTGGCGCAGCTGCCCATCGAAATCACCCACTTCGGGTCGGGCATCTGGTCGTAGACCTTGCGCAGCGCCGGGGCCATCTTGTTGCACAGGGTGCCGGCCACGATCATCACGTCGGACTGGCGCGGCGACGGGCGGAACACCACACCGTAGCGGTCCAGATCCAGGCGTGCGGCACCGGCGTGCATCATCTCGAC
>Ga0073899_10004677_pt1 | contig 11964 bp, 12 predicted proteins | sample KloWWTmetaKNB5Ph_FD_88975 | JGI IMG/M metagenome (GOLD analysis project Ga0073899, IMG submission 88975) | Active sludge microbial communities from Klosterneuburg, Austria, studying microevolution and ecology of nitrifiers - Klosterneuburg... | ecosystem: Engineered > WWTP > Aerobic digester >...
CCAGCGCTCGCTCTCCCACGACGAGAAGGTGCGCTCGACCAAGTTCTACAACCTCTCGAACCGCATCCTGCTCGACAACGAGCGCTGCATCCTGTGCCTGCGCTGCACGCGGTTCACGCACGAGGTCTCGAAGTCGATGGCGCTGGGCGTCGAGCGCCGCGGCGACATCTCGAACATCCGCCCGGTCGAGGACCGGCCGCTGAGCGAGGACCCGTACTCCGACAACATCGTCGACATCTGCCCGGTCGGCGCGCTGCTGTCGCGGCAATTCCTGCACAAGTCGCGCGTGTGGTTCCTGCAGCCGACGCCGTCGGTCTGCCCGGGCTGCGCCCGCGGCTGCACGGTGCAGATCTGGCACCGCAAGCCGGAATGGAAACTCAAGGCACTCGACCCGCGGCAGAACGAAAACATCGCGCGCGTCACTCCGCTGGACAACCCGGCCGTCAACGGGCCGTGGATCTGCAACAAGGGTCGCGACCTGGCGCAGGTGTTCGAGCGCGCCCGCGCCGACGAACCGATGCTCAAGGGACGCCCGGTCACCGTGCCGGCCGCCCTGGACGAGGCGCGCCGGCTGATCGGCGCGGCACGCCATCCCGTCGCGCTGGTGTCGAACTGGGGTTCGAACGAGGAGCTCGAGACCTTCAAGGACAAGCTCGGCGAAGTGTTCCACTGCTTCGTCAAGCAGGACTGGCAACCGCAACCGGGCGAGCGGATCGAGGATGACCTGTTGATCCGCGGCGACAAGAACCCGAGCACGACCCGGGCGCACGAACTGTTCGGTCATGCGGAGCCCGTCTTCAAGGACGGCACGGACCTCGTGCTGGTCTGGGGTGAAGGCTTCGATTTCGCGCACTTGCCGCCGAAAGCCAGGATCATCTTCCTGAACTCGTACCTGCAGCCGGAGAACGGCCATGCGGACGTGTTCATTCCGGTCAGCATCCAGACCGAGCGGCACGGGCACTACACGAATTTCGAGGGCACGATCAGCGCGTTCGAACCCTGCTTCGAGAAGAAACCCGGCGTGCAGCACGCCGAGGACCTGATCAGGGCGCTGGCCACGCCGGCACGAGGTCACCCGTGAACGCCCAGGACCTTGCCATCAGCCTGGTCTACATCGCCTACGCGCTGGCGGTCCTGCTGACGTTCGGTGCGATCCTGACCTGGGTCGAGCGCAAGCAGGCCGCGATCATGTCGGATCGCATCGGCGCCAACCGCGCCTACGTCCGCATCCCGTTCACGCAGGTCAAGCTGATCTGGCTCGGGCTGTTCCACGGCATGGCCGACGGCCTCAAGCTGTTGCTGAAGGAGGACTTCAAGCCCCTCGCCTACGACAAGCTCGCCTACGCGCTCGGCCCGTGGCTCGCCATCGTGCCGGTGCTGCTGGTCTTCGCCGTCGTGCCGTTTGGCGGCACGCTCGATCCGGGCCGGCTGTTCCCGAGCCTGGCCGGATGGTTCGGCGGCCGCACCTACGCGATGCAGATCGCGCCGATCGACGCCGGCATCCTCATCGTCTTCGCGTTCAGCGGCATCACGATCATCGGCGCGATGCTCGCCGGCTGGTCCTCGGCCAACAAGTTCTCGCTGCTCGGCGCGCTGCGCGCGGGCTCGCAATTGATATCGTACGAGCTGGTGATGGGCCTCACCGTGCTCGGCATCGTGCTGATCTTCGGCACTGTCAACCTCGGTACGATCGTCGAGCAGCAGTCGGGCACCGCGCTCGGCTTCCTGCCGGCCTGGGGCATCGTCTACCAGCCCTTCGCCGCGGTGCTGTTCCTGATCGCCGGCATCGCCGAGAACAAACGCATCCCGTTCGACCTGCCCGAGGCCGAGTCGGAACTCATCTCGGGCTACTTCACCGAATACAGCGCGATGAAGCAGGGCGTCTTCATGCTCTCGGAATTCATCGAGATCGCGGTCATCGGTGCGCTGTTCGTCACGCTGTTCTTCGGCGGCTACAACCTGCCGTGGATGAACGACACGGGCTTTGTCTTCCCGGGCGGGCACGCCGTGCCGCTGAGTCATGGCTGGGTCGTCGTGCTGCAGCTGCTGACCTTCCTCGGCAAGGTCTTCCTGCTCTGCAGCTTCCAGATCCTCGTGCGGTGGACACTGCCGCGTTTCCGCTGGGACCAGCTGCTGCGTTTCGCATGGAAGTTCCTGCTGCCGCTGGCCATTGCCAACCTGGTCGTGACGGCGGTTGCGCTGTGGGCGCAGCAGGCATGAGGCGCGCAATGACATGACCACGCCCCGCAGACCGTACGTGCGCAGGCAATACTGGAACGAACCCACGATGGGATGGTGGGAGCGTTCCTATCTGCTCGAGGTCGTGCGCGGCCTCGCGATCACCGGGGGCGTGTTCCTGCGCAACATGGGCAAGTGGCTGACGGGACGCAAGGGCGCGCTCACGGCGTACTACCCCGAGGAAATCCGCGCCGACTACGCAGCCGGCAATCGCGGCAAGCACATCCTGACTCAGCGTCCCGACGGCCGGCCGCAGTGTGTGGCCTGCAACATGTGCGCCACGGTCTGCCCCGCGCAGGTGATTGAGATCGACGCCGCGTTCGACCCGGACGATCCCGCCCACCCGAAGTACCCCTCGCGCTTCGAGATCGATTACTCGCGCTGCGTGTTCTGCGGGTTCTGTGTCGAGGCCTGCCCGGAGGATGCCATCCGCATGGTCAAGGAAACGCCGGACCTGCCGGGCTTCGATCGCGACCGCATGTGGCTCGGCAAGGAAGAACTGCTCAACTGGCAGCCGCACGCCGACGTCTCGAAGCCCTACCCTGTCAGGCCGGCGGCGGAGCCCGGCAGGAGTCCCGACGCATGACCATCGACCAGCTGCTGGTGTACTTCTTCGGTGCGTGCGCGCTGCTCGGCGGGGTGCTGATGCTGGTCGCGCAACATCCGATGCGCGTTGCGCTCGCCCTGATCAGCTGCATGTTGTCGCTTGCAGGCATCTACGCGATGCTGGGCGTGCACGTGGTGGCGGTCTTCCAGGTCCTGATCTACGTCGGGGCGGTCATGGTCTTCATGGTCTACGTGATCATGCTGCTCGACGTGCGCGATCCCTCGTTCGTGCGTCGGTACAGCCGCTTGCTGCTGCCAGGCATCGTGCTCGGTGCCCTGCTTGCCGGGGCACTCGGCATCGCTGCGATAAAGCTCGGCGCCCCTGCCATCCAGCCCGGCGCGGGTGCGGCGCCTTCCTACCTCGTGCAGCCGTTCTCGGTCGAGTTCCTGCGCGAGTACTGGCTGCATTTCGAGCTGACCAGCGTGCTGCTGGTTGCAGCGGTCGTCGCGGCGATCGCGATCATCAGGAGCGGGAGGAGGTCGGATGGCTGACACCCAACTGCTGCTCGGACTCAGCTTCGTGCTCTTCGCGCTTGGCCTCGTCGGCGTGATGGTGCGACGCAACGCGCTCGTCATGCTGATGTGCATGGAACTGATGCTCAACGCCGTCATCCTGGCGCTGGTCACATTCTCGCTCGAGACGGGGACCCTGTCGGGGGCCGTGCTGGTGTTCCTGATTTTCGTCGTGGCGGCCGCGGAGATCGCGATCGCGATCCCGATCGTCCTGCAGCTGTCGCGGCAACGAAGCTCCCTCGATGTCGAGGGCTACGATCGCCTCAAAGGATGATGCGCGCCCGATGAAGCTGCTCACCGTCATCGTACTGCTGCCGCTCGCGGGCTTCCTGCTGAACGGCCTGCTCGGCCGCCGCCTGGGCCGCACGTTCGTCTCGGTCGTCGGTTGCGGCCTGCCGATCCTTGCCTTTCTCGCGACGTTCAAGGCGGTCCTGCTGCTGCAGGCGGCGGGACCCGACGCTGCACTGCTCGAAGTGGCTTATCGCTGGGCGAGCTTCGGCGAGCAGGGATTCGACGTCGCATTCTACTTCGACCGCCTGACCGCGGTCATGACGCTGATCATCACCGGCGTCGGCTCGCTGATTCACGTCTACTCGACCGGCTACATGAAGGACGACCCCAGCTACGCGCGCTACTTCGCGTACCTCAACCTGTTCCTGTTCTTCATGCTCACGCTGGTGCTCGGCCGCTCCCTGCTGGTCTGCTTCGTCGGCTGGGAAGGCGTCGGTCTCGCTTCGTACCTCCTGATCGGCTTCTGGTTCGAGGACCCAGCCAAGGCGGCCGCCGGCAAGAAGGCCTTCATCACGAACCGCGTCGGCGACGCCGGCTTCCTGCTCGGCCTGTTCCTGCTCTACTGGGCGCTCGGCACCGTGAACATGGACGAGATCAACGCCGCGTTCGCCGCACCGATCGCGCCGGCGGTCTCGGCGAGCCTCGTCGGCGTACTGCTCTTCATCGGCGCCACGGGCAAGTCGGCGCAGATCCCGCTGCACGTCTGGTTGCCGGATGCGATGGCCGGACCCACGCCCGTCTCGGCACTGATCCATGCCGCGACGATGGTGACGGCGGGCATCTACCTGGTTGCGCGCCTGCACGGCATCTACGAGCACGCGCCCGCGGCGTCGCAGGTCGTTGCTGTCATCGGTGTGCTGACCGCGTTCTTTGCGGCGACCATCGCGCTGGTCCAGACGGACATCAAGAAGGTGCTGGCCTACTCGACCGTGTCGCAACTCGGCCTGATGTTCCTCGCGCTGGGCGTCGGCGCCTACGGCGTGGCGGTGTTCCACGTCTACACCCACGCATTCTTCAAGGCCTGCCTCTTCCTCGGCGCCGGCAGCGTAATCCACGCGCTTGGCGGCGAGCAGGACATCCGCAAGATGGGCGGCCTGTGGCGGAAGATACCGGTCACCTTCTTCACCTTCGCCGTCGCCACGGCGGCCATCGCCGGCATCCCGCCGCTGGCCGGGTTCTTCTCCAAGGACGAGATCCTCTGGTTCGCCTTCGCCAGCGAGCACGGCGGTTCGCCCATCCTGTGGGCGCTGGGGTCGGCCACGGCGCTGATGACCTCGTTCTACATGTTCCGGCTGCTCTGGCTCACGTTCCTGACGCCCTCGCGCATGAGCCACGAGACCGAGCACCACGTGCACGAGTCGCCGCTCTCGATGACGGGCGTACTGATCGTCCTCGCCGTGCTGTCCGCGATCGGCGGATTCTTCGAACTGCCGCACTTCCTCGAACCGCTGCTGCCGATTCCGGCGGTCGTGGAATCGCTCGAGCACTTCGAGCACACGCTGGTGTTCGTGGCCGTGGCAGTTGCACTGCTGGGACTCGCAGCGGCGACTTTCATGTATCGCCGCGGCCTCGCCCGCGGCGAGGCGCTGGCGGCCCGATTCCCGCGCCTGCACCGCGTCCTGGGCGGCAAGTACTACATCGACGAATTGTTCGAGGCCGTCCTCTACCGGCCGCTGCACTGGGTCGCCGATCGTGTGTTCCTGGGCCTCGGCGACCGGTTCCTGATCGACGGTTCGCTGCACGGCCTGGCGACGCTCACGCGCCGCGCCTCTGGCCGGTTGAGCCGTGTCCAGACCGGTCAGTTGCAGTGGTACGTGGCAATGGCTGTCATCGGCGTGGTCGGCTGCCTCGTGTGGGTGTGGCGTCATGGGTGAGTCGACCTGGCTCAATGGGTTGCTGTGGCTGCCGGCGCTCGGCATGGTGGCCGTCACGCTGCTGCCGAAGGGACGCGACTCGCTCGTGCGCGGCGTCACCTTCGGCTGCATGGTGTTGCAACTGTTCATCGCCGCACTGCTGTACCAGCGTTTCGACGGCACGGTGGCCGGCCTGCAGTTCGCCACCGACGTACCGTGGATCCGCGACTGGGGCGTTGGCTATCGCATCGGCCTCGACGGCCTGAACGTGCTGCTGGTGTCGCTCACGGCGTTCCTGGGGCCGCTCGTCGTCGCGGGCGCGTGGAGCGCCGTGCACAAGGACGTGAAGCTGTTCCACGTGATGGTGCTCTTCATCCAGTTCGCGATGCTGGGCACGTTCCTGGCGCAGGACCTCTTCCTGTTCTACGTGTTCTGGGAGGCGATGCTGATCCCGATGTTCCTGATCATCGGGCTCTGGGGCGGCGAACGCCGCATCTACGCCACGCTGAAGTTCGTGCTCTACACGGCGTTCGGCAGCATCCTGATGCTGGCGGCGCTGATCTACCTCGTGCTCTACACGCACGGTTCGGCTGGCTACCTGACCTTCGACCTGCGCCACCTGAGCGGCTCGCAGCTGCCGTTGAACACGCAGCTCTGGCTGCTGTCCGCGTTCGCGCTGTCGTTCGCCATCAAGGTACCGATGTTCCCGCTGCACACCTGGCTGCCGGACGCGCACGTCGAGGCGCCGACAACCGGTTCCGTGATCCTGGCGGGCGTGCTGCTGAAGATGGGTACGTACGGCTTCATGAAGCTCGGCTTCCCGCTGTTCCCTGAGGCCGCGCGGGCCATGATGCCGGTGATCATGACCCTGGCCGTGATCAGCATCGTCTACGGCGCGTGCCTCGCGCTGGTGCAGACCGACATCAAGAAGATCATCGCCTACTCGTCGATCAGCCACCTCGGCTACGTCATGCTGGGGCTCGCGAGCCTCGACCTCATCGGCATCCAGGGTGCCATCCTGCAGATGGTGAGCCACGGCCTGGTCGCGGGCGGGTTGTTCCTCATGGTCGGCATGATCTACGAGCGCACGCATTCGCGCGCCGTGGCCGATTACGGCGGCCTCGCGAAGATGCTGCCGGTGTTCTCGGTGTTCTTCACGATCCTGACGCTGGCCTCGATCGGACTGCCGACCACGAGCGGTTTCGCCGGCGAGTTCATGGCGTTGCTCGGTGCGTTCAATGCCGCATGGCCGGCACACCTCGCGGGCAACGCTTTGCCACTGACACTTGCCGTCATCGCCGTGTCCGGCGTGGTGCTCGGCGCGCTCTACATGCTCTGGCTCGCCCAGCGCATCCTGTTTGGCGAAGCCCGTGCACCGCACGCGCCGCTCACCGACCTGAACGCGCGTGAAACCGCCATCCTCGTCGCGATCGTCGCCGCGATCTTCGCCATCGGCCTGTTCCCCGGCAAACCGCTCGCCAAGACGGAACTGGCCGCGCGCGAGTTCCAGCAGCGTGTCGCCGGCGAGACGATCCAGCTCGGGAGCACGCGATGAACTGGGACGAAGTCGTCAAGGCGATGCTGCCCGAGCACCTGCTGCTCGCCGGAATGGTCATCCTGCTCACGCTGGAAATCCTTCGCGGCCGACCGCGCGACGGCTTCGTCGTGGCCTTCATGGCGCTGGCGGCGGCCGCGGCCGCGGCGCTCATGCTGCACGTTGAGGGTTACGCTGGAGCACCCTTCAACGGCCATTTCTCCGTCAGCCCGGATGCGTCGCTCGCCAAGTTCGCGCTGATCGCATTGGCGCTGCCGGTCGTGCTGATCTCGCGCGATGACTTCGCCGAGACGCGGTACTACGTGCTGCTGCTCGCCTCGCTGTACGGTGCGTGCCTGCTGGTCTCCTCGGATAGCCTGCCCACGCTGTTCCTCGGTCTCGAGCTGATGTCGTTGCCGGTGTACGCGCTCGTGCTGCTGGCCCAGCTGCGAGCCGACAGTGCCGAGGCGGCGCTCAAGTACCTGGTGCTGGGCGGCACGGCCACGGCGACGTTCCTGATGGGCGTGGCGCTGCTGTACGGCTGGAGCGGCTTGATGTCGACTGCCACGTTTGCCGCTGCGCTGGGTTCGTCGGACACGCTGCCCGTCGCGGGCGTCGTGCTGGTGGTGGCCTCCTTGTTCCTCAAGGCGGCCATCGTGCCGTTTCACGGTTGGGCACCGGATGCGTACGAAGGCGCCAGCGTGCCGGTGACGGCCTTCATGGCCACGATCATCAAGGCGGGCGTGCTGTTTGCGGCGCTGCAGTTGTTCGCGACGGCGCCGGTGACAATCCCGCTGGTTGGTCTGCTGGCCATCCTGCCGCTCGTCTCGATGATCTGGGGCAACGTAGCGGCCATCCGGCAGACAAGCTTCCGCCGGATGATTGCCTATTCGTCGATCGCGCACGCAGGCTACCTGTTCTATGCGCTGCTCGGCGCGGGTCCAGGCCGGGCGCAGGCGGTCATCTTCTACGTCGTCGTGTACGGGATCATGAACGTGCTGGCATTCACCGTGCTGCCGCGCGGCACCGACGACGAACGCAGCGACCGGCTCGAGTCGCTGCAGGGCCTGTACCAGCGCCGTCCGTTCGCCGCGATCATGCTGGCAGTCTCGATGCTTTCCCTGGCCGGCCTGCCGCCCCTGCCCGGGTTCGTCGCCAAGTTCCTGGTATTCCGCAACGTCCTGGCGGCGGGTTACACCGGGTACGCCGTACTCGGCCTCGTGGCGAGCTACCTCGGCATCTACTTCTACCTGCGCGTCATCCAGTACATGTTCATGAACGCGGCGACGGCGGACCAGCCTGCCGGGCATCCGCGGCGCCTGGCGCTCGCGGCGAGCCTGCTCTGCCTCGCGCCGGCAATCGCCCTGGCATTCTTCCCCGGCTGGCTGCTTGATCGGTTCTGAGCACCACGAGCGGGGGTCGCCCGTGGTGCGGGCGTTTTTCTTCGTTGCCGGAACGGTCGCGTTCACACTGGGTATTGCGGGCGTGTTGCTGCCGTTGCTGCCGGCGACACCGCTGTTCATCCTCGCGGCGGCGTGCTTTGCGCGCGCGTATCGTCCCTTCCACGAGTGGATGCTGGGCCACCGCTGGCTGGGTCCGATGCTCAAGGAGTGGTATCAGCACGGCAGCTTGCCCTACCGCACGAAGATCGTCGCCATCGCGACGATGCTCGTCTCGTTTGGCCTGTCGATCCTGCTGGTCGTCACGCAACCCTGGCTGCAGGCGCTGCTGGCGCTGACGGCGCTGGCGCTGGCCGCCTGGCTCTACCGCATTCCATCGCGCGACGGGCCCGCAGCGCCGCGCTGACGATCGTCCCCGCTGCTGCGGCGGCGCGCAGTTCGTCCTTGCCGCCGGAGCGTCCTCAGGCCCCGGCCCGCCTCGCGATCGGCGAATACATGTCCAGCACCTGCAGCCGCGCAGCCTGCAGACGCTCGGAGACCACCCCCAGCAGCCGGTGCATGATCTTGTAGCCGAAGCCGGTGTCGGCGCGGCAGCGCTCGAGCAGCGCATAGCCGTCGAAAGCCAGCGCCTCGACCGGCTCGAGCGCGCGCGCCTGGAACAGCTTGCCGCGGCCAACGATGACCGAGGACCAGCCGAGCTCGTCGCCGCCCTCGAGCGTGTGCACGCGCAGCGCCTTGCCCTGCGCCATCATCTCGAGCGCCACGCGTCCGTGCAGCAACAGGAAGAACTCGTGCCTGGCGTCGCCCTCGCGGAAGATCATGTCGCCGTGCGCAAAGCTGACCGGCCGGGCCAGCGACGCCAGCGTCGCGCAATGTTCGGGCGTCAGGCCCTCCACGAACGAATGCTTCAGCACTGCAGCCAGAATCTGATCGGTCATGACGCTCCCCTGCGGACGACGGTATGCTCGGACATCGATTCTACGCCCGCGACGGCGATCGGGCGTACCTGAGACAGAGATTGCCGCAGCGAGCCCGACGACCCGACAATGCACCTCCATGCAAGCCACGGAACTCCGGATTTTCCTGTACGAGCGCGTTCCGGCATGAACCCGCGCGCACTCTACGGGCGGCGTGCCGCGTTGTTTGCCGGACTGCTGGCGACCCTGCTGTCGGCTTGCGCCGGATCCCCGTCGCGTTACCCGGTGCCAGCCCTGCCGGTCAGCAAGCTGGAGCAGTTGCGGGCCGATGCGCTGCGGGCACTGCCGCCGGACGAGAACGGTGAGTTCCTGGACACCGACCTGGTGGAAGTCTTCACGCTCGACCCGAGCCTGCGGCTGGACGTGCGTTACGCAGGCTCCGACAACTTCCTGCGAGCGCCCATCTATCCCGAAGCCCGGGTTTTCCTGCAACGCCCGGCAGCCGAGGCCGTGGTGCGGGCCAACCAGGCCGTGCAGGCGCACGGCTACGGCTTGCTGCTGTTCGACGGGTATCGCCCCTGGTATGTCACGTGGCTGTTCTGGGAGGCGACGCCGAACGAGAAGCGAGACTTCGTGGCCAACTCGGCGACCGGCTCGCGCCACAACCGGGGCTGCGCAATCGACCTGAGCCTGTACGACTTGAAGACGGCCCTGGAGGTATCGATGCCGAGCGGCTACGACGAGTTCTCGGAGCGCGCCCATCCGAACTACGCCGGTGGCACCGCGGAACAACGCGCGGCGCGCGACCTGCTGCGCACGGCAATGGAAGCGGAAGGCTTCACCGTCAACGACGACGAGTGGTGGCACTACGACTGCCGTAACTGGCAGCAGTACCGGATCGGCAATGCCCGCTTCAAGGATCTGCCGCGAGCCCGTTGACAAGGAGGTCCCGATGTTCGCATTGCAGAGAATCATAAAGACGATGTTCCTGGCGGTCGCCCTTGCCGGGACACCATGGCCCGCGCAGGGGCAGGATGCGCCGAAAGCGCAGCAGTACCTCTACGTGCTGCGGGTCGCTCCCGCACTCCACGACCAGGCCAGGTGGACCCAGGCGGACAACGACGCAGTCAGCCGGCACTTCGCCCGCCTCGTCGACTCCGTGAAGGCAGGGCAGGTGATCTTCGCCGGCAGGACCACTGAACCGCTCGACACGACCTTCGGCCTCGTGGTGTTCGAGGCTGAGAACGAAGCGGCCGCAAGGCAATTTATGGAATCCGACCCCGCCGTCGTCGCCGGGGTCATGTCAGCCACGCTGCATCCGTACGTGCTGGCGCTGCAGCGCAAGCTTTGACGGCAGCGCCGTGAAAATCGGCGCGTCGTGCCCCGGTGGTCGCTGGACGGTCAGATCGACCTTGCGATGATTTCCTTCATGATCTCGTTCGCACCGCCGTAGATGCGCTGCACGCGCGAATCCACGTACAGCTGCGAGATGGGGTACTCGCGTGTGTAGCCGTAGCCGCCGAACAGCTGCAGGCACTCGTCCATGACTTTGTTCTGCATGTCGGTGACCCAGTACTTGGCCATCGAGGCGGTGACGGTATCGAGCTTGCCTGCACGCAGCTTGAGAATGCAGTCGTCGACGAAGACGCGGGCGACGTGCACGCTGGTCTTTACTTCCGCAAGCTTGAACCGCGTGTTCTGCAGTTCCAGCAGCGGCTTGCCGAAGACCTTGCGTTCGCGCGTGTAGTCAGCGGTGAGCTTGAGCGCGTATTCCATCGCGCCCAGCCCGCCGATGGCGAGCAGCACGCGCTCGTACGGCAGGTCGCGCATCATCTGCACGAAACCCTGCCCCTCACCCGGACCCAGCAGGCAGGACGCAGGCACGCGGCAATCGTCGAAGAACAGCTCTGCGGTGTCCCAGCCGTTCTGGCCGATCTTGTCGAGCACGCGGCCGACTCGGTAGCCCTGCAGGTCCTTCGTTTCGACCATCAGGATCGAGATGCCACGCGATCCCTGCGACGGATCGGTCTTTACCACCACGCCGACCAGGCCCGCGTGCAGGCCGTTCGAGATGAACGTCTTCGAGCCGCTGATGACGTATTCATCGCCCTCGCGCACTGCCCGCGTCCGGATCGACTGCAGGTCGGAACCTGCGCCCGGCTCGGTCATCGCGATCGCGCCCACGAGTTCGCCGGTGGCCATGCGCGACAACCAGTCCCGCTTCTGTGCCTCGGTCCCGTAATTGAGCACGTAGTGCGCGACGATGCTGTGCACCGCGTGCCCGAGGCTGGTGATGCCGTGCCGGCCCATTTCCTCGGCCACGATCGCTTCGTGCCGCACGTCGCCGCCGGCACCGCCGTATTCTGCCGGGATGTCCGTGCACAGCAGCCCGACTGCACCGGCCTTGTTCCAGAGTTCCCGATCGACGTGGTGCTGTTCGCGCCAGCGCGCATCGTGCGGCACGATTTCCATCTGGACGAAGCGCCGGACGGCGTCACGGAAGAGATCCAGCTCGTCGTCGAGCCAGGCGGAACGATAGGCATCCATGGGGTTCACCTCGCAGGAGGCGACGATCACAAAGGAAACTGGCGTTCTTGTCCAGAGGCAGCTAG
>Ga0073899_10004679_pt1 | contig 11962 bp, 9 predicted proteins | sample KloWWTmetaKNB5Ph_FD_88975 | JGI IMG/M metagenome (GOLD analysis project Ga0073899, IMG submission 88975) | Active sludge microbial communities from Klosterneuburg, Austria, studying microevolution and ecology of nitrifiers - Klosterneuburg... | ecosystem: Engineered > WWTP > Aerobic digester >...
GAACTGCGTCAGGCCCATGCCGAGCAGCAGCCGCGTCGCCGCCCAGTCGCCGGCCATCTCGCCACACACCGCCACCGGGGTGCCGGCCTTGCGCGCGGCGCGGATCGTCATGCCGATCAGCCGCAGCACGGCCGGGTGGAACGGCTCGTACAGCGACGCGACCTCGTGGTCCGAGCGGTCGATCGCCAGCGTGTACTGGATCAGGTCGTTGGTGCCGATCGACAGGAAGTCGAGCTTGCGCACGAACAGGCCCGCGGTCAGCGCCGCAGCGGGCACCTCGATCATGCCGCCGACGGGCAGCCGCTCGTCGAAGGCCTGGCCGCGCGCTCGCAGCTGGCCCTTCGCGAGGTCGACCAGTCGCAACGCCTGGTCGACCTCGCGGCTGTGCGCGAGCATCGGCAGCAGCAGCCGCGCGTTCCCGAAGGCCGAGGCGCGCAGGATCGCGCGCAATTGCGCGAGGAACACCTCGGGTTCGGCCAGGCAGTAGCGGATCGCGCGCTGGCCGAGCGCCGGGTTTTGCGGCACCGCGCCGCCGAGCGCCGGCAACGCCTTGTCGGCACCGACGTCGAGCGTGCGGATCGTCACCGGCCGGCCCTGCATCGCGACCACCGCGGCGCGGTAGGCGTCGAACTGCTCGTCCTCGCCGGGCAGGTCGCGCCGGTTCAGGAACAGGAACTCCGAGCGGAACAGGCCGACGCCCTCGGCGCCGGCGGCAAGCGCGCGCTCTGCCTCCTCGGGACGCTCGATGTTCGCGCACAACTGCACCCGCACGCCGTCGACCGTGACCGCGGTCACGTCGATCAGCCGCTCGAGCCGCTCGCGCTCGAGCCGGCCCGCCGCCTGGCGGTTGCGGTACTCGGCGAGCACCGTCTCGTCGGGCGCGACGATCACCAGCCCGGCTTCGCCATCGAGGATCAGCCAGTCGTCGTCGATCACCAGCCGGCTGGCGATGCCCAGGCCGACCACCGCCGGCACGTTCATGCTGCGCGCGAGGATCGCGGTGTGCGAGGTCGTGCCGCCCAGGTCGATGCCGAAGCCGATCGCCGATCGCAGCGACAGCATGTCGGCCGGCGAGATGTCCTCGGCGACGAAGATCGCCGGTTCGCCGCCCGCGGTCGACTCCGCGCTCGACCCCGACAACACGCGGATGACGCGATCGGCGACCTGCTGCACGTCGCGCCCGCGCTCGCGCAGGTACTGGTCCTCGAACTCCTCGAACTGCGCCGCCAGGTGCCCGGCCTGCGCCGAGACGGCCCACTCGGCGTTCCACAGGTGCTCGCGCATCGCGTCGCGCGCAGCCTGCGCGAGCGCCGGATCGTCGAGGATCATCACGTGCACGTCGAGCAGCGCGCGCGCCTCGGCGGGGCCGTCGGCGGGCAGGTGGTCGGAGAGCGCGAACAGCTCGGCCCTGACCACTTCGATCGCGGTCTCTAGCCGCGACAGCTCCGCGTCGAGCTGCCCGGCGCGAAGCCGGTAGCGCGGCACGTCGCGCTGGCGCGACTCGAGCACGCGCGCGCGTCCGATGACGATGCCGCCGCCGACGCCGGTGCCGTGGACGCTGAACATGCCCTTACTCTTCCCCGAATCCGCTGCCGATCAGGCTCTTCATCGCTTCGACGGCCTCGCTCTCGTCGGGGCCGTCGGCCTCGATGACCAGCGTGCTGCCCCTGGCCGCCGCCAGCATCATCACGCCCATGATGCTCTTGGCGTTGATCCGGCGCGAGCCCTTCGACAGCCAGACTTCGGACCTGAACTTCGACGCGGCGGCGGTCAGCTTGGCCGACGGCCGCGCGTGCAGGCCGAGCCGGTTCACGACGACGGCCTCAGCCCTGAGCATCGGTGCAGGAGTCCTGCCCGGGAACGGCGTCGGCATCGGCCCGGGTGTCGGCCACGCAGATCGCGCTGCGGGCGCTGTCCACCAGCAACTGGCAGAGGTCGTCCACCGGCATCTTCCGGTTGGCGATCGCCTTGACCAGCATCGGCAGGTTGACGCCGGCCAGCACGCGCACGCGCCCCGGGACGGCCAGCCGCATCGCCACGCGCGACGGCGTCGCGCCGAAGACATCGGTGAGGACGATCGCGCCGCTGCCGTCGTTGATTCGCGCGAGCAGTTCGTGCGCCGCGCCGACCGCCGCCTCCGGGTCCTCGTCGGGGATCACGTCGAGCGCCGCCAGCTGCATCGGCAACTGCCCGTAGATGTGGCGCGTGCAGTGGATCAGCGCGGTGCCGAGCGGCTCGTGCGAGACGACCATGATCCCGATCATCGCGCGCTCGCCGCCTCCACGGCGTCGACGAACATCTTCGCGACGTCGAAGCCGGCCTGCTGGCGGATCTCCTGGAAGCAGGTCGGGCTCGTCACGTTGATCTCGGTGACGTAGTCGCCGATGAGGTCGAGCCCCACCAGCAGCAGGCCGCGCGCGGCGAGCTTCGGCGCCAGGGATTCGGCGACCTCCCGGTCGCGCGCCGACAGCGGCCGTGCGACGCCGCGCCCGCCGGCCGCGAGGTTGCCGCGGAACTCGCCGTCCTTCGGGATGCGCGCCAGGCAGTACGGGACGACTTCGCCGCCGATCAGCAGCACGCGCTTGTCGCCGTCGGCGATCTCGGGCAGGAAGCGCTGCGCCATCACCGAACGCGCGCCGAACTGGTTCAGCGTCTCGATGATCACCGACAGGTTCGGGTCGCCGCGCTTGGCCCGGAAGACCGACGTGCCGCCCATGCCGTCGAGCAGCTTGAACACCGCCTCGTCGTGCTCGTCGACGAACGCGCGCAACTCGTCGGCCGAGCGCGTGACCATCGTCGGCGCCGCGAACTCCGGGAACTCGGCGATCGACAGCTTCTCGTTGTGGCTGCGGATCGCGAGCGGGTCGTTGAAGACGCGAGCCCCCTCGCGCACCGCGTGCTCGAGCAGGTACGTCGAGAACACGTATTCCATGTCGAACGGCGGGTCCTTGCGCATCAGCACCGCGCCGAACGCCGCGATCGGCTCGCTGCGCGGCTCGCCGGCCTCGTACCACGGCGCGCCGCTGCCGGTCGTGTCGGTGAGCCGCAGCGGCGTCACGCGCGCCAGCGCGTGGCCGCGGGCCAGCGACAGTTCGTGCTGCTCGCAAACGAAGAGCTCGTGGCCGCGCGCAGCGGCCTCGACCATCATCGCGTACGTGGAATCCTTGTAGGTCTTGACTGACGGCAGCGGATCGAGGATCACCAGCAGGCGCATCGGCAGGGCTCTCGGGGGTCGGGGTTCGGGGCGGCGGCGTTCAGCCGTAGCGCGACTGGTCGGGGTCGGTCTGCTCGAGTTCGATCGACGCGGCAAGCAGCGCCAGCCGCGCCACCACGCCGTAGACGTAGAAACGGTTGGGGGCGTGCTCGAGCGACGCGCTGCGGTCGGGCAGGTTGCAGCTGGCGGCGAACGGCAGCGGCACGAAGTGCATGCCGGGCGCGTTGAGGTTCTCGTCCTTGCCGCGGCCGGTGTGCACGCGGTAGAAGCCGCCGACCACGTAGCGGTCGATCATGTAGACGACCGGTTCGGCGACGCCGTCGTTCACGGTCTCGAAGGTGTGCACGCCCTCCTGCAGGATCACTTCGTGCACCTCGAGGCCTTCCTTGACCACCGCCATCCGGTTTCGCTGCTTGCGGTTGAGGTCGCGCACCTCGGAGGGGTCGCGCACCGACATCACGCCCATGCCGTAGGTGCCGGCGTCGGCCTTGACGACGACGAACGGCTTCTCGTCGACGCGGTACTCGCGATACTTCGCGCGGATCTGCCTGAGCAGCGACTCGACGTTGGTGGCCAGGCAGTCCTCGCCGGCACGCTCGTGGAAGTCGATCCTCCCGCAGCGGGCGAAGTACGGGGTGACCAGCCACGGGTCCATGTCGAACTGCTTCGCGAAGCGCTTCGCGACGTCGGCATAGGCGGCGAAGTGGTTCGACTTGCGCCTCACTGCCCAGCCGGCGTGCAGCGGCGGCAGCAGCACCTGTTCGTGCAGGTCCTTCAACACCTCGGGGATGCCCGCGGACAGGTCGTTGTTCAGCAGGATCGAGCAGGGATCGAAGTCGTGCAGGCCGACGCGCAGGCCGCGCCGCACCAGCGGCTCGACCGTCATCGACTGTCCGTCGGGCAGCTCGATCGTCGTCGGCGCCACGACGTCGGGGCTCAGCGAGCCGAAGCGCACGTTCAGGCCAGTCTGGCGCAGGATCTTCGCGAGCCGTTGCACGTTCTCCAGGTAATGCGTGTTGCGCGTGTGGCTCTCGGGGACCAGCAGCAGGTTGCGCGCCTCGGGGCAGTACTTCTCGATCACCGCCATCGCCGCCTGCACCGCCAGCGGCAGCATCTGCTCGGACAGGTTGTTGAAGCCGCCCGGGTACAGGTTGGTGTCGACCGGGGCGAGCTTGAATCCGGCGTTGCGCAGGTCGACCGACGCGTAGAACGGCGGCGTGTGGTCCTGCCATGCCATGCGGAACCAGCGCTCGATCCGCGGCGTCGCGTCGAGGATGCGCCGCTCGAAGTCCTGCAGCGGCGCGGACATCGCGGTGACGAGGTGGGGAGTCATGGTGTCGCGTGCAGGCGCATGCGGCGATTGTAGCGCCGGCGCCCGGCCGCCAGAGCCGGCCGGGCGGGGGGTCGCGGGTCCGCGCGCCGTCGGTCAGGCGACGCCGGCCGGCAGCGCCTCGCGGTCGCCGGCGGCCGACGGCGCGGCGCTCCGCTCGGGCAGCCGCGACAGCGCGGTGCACGCGAGCGCGGCGACGTAGGGCACCGCCTGCAGCGCGAGGATCGACATCCACATCGCCGACTCGAGCTGGCCCGGCGCACGCGTCAGTGCGACGCCGGCGATGCAGGTCGCGAGGCCGGCCAGCAGCAGCGCTTCCTCGCGCACCGCGCCGTAGCCGGTGCCCTGCGCCGCGCAGGCCGCCCCGCCGGCGCCCTTGCGGGTGATCTCGAACACCGCGCCGCGCCGCGCCGCTCCGGCGAACACCCCGCGGGCGATCGCGTGCGACAGCCCCATGCCGGCCAGCGCGGCGCCGGCAACGTCGGCGGGCGCACAGCGCACGCGGCGCGCATACAGCAACGGCCCGAAGAGCGCCTTGGCGACGAAGAACACGAACAACGGCACCATGAACAGCGGGATCGGCAGGCTGAAGTACTTCGGCGCCGCGAGCACGCCGACGGTCCAGAACATCGCGGCGAGCGCGAACACCAGGTGAAGCGCGTCGCCGAGCCACGACAGCCAGCCGGCCAGGAAGTGGTAGCGCTGTCCGGCGGTCAGTTCGCGCGCCGAGACCAGTGCGCGGCAGTGGCCCTTCACGATCTGCATCGCGCCCTGCGCCCAGCGGCGGCGCTGCTTGCGGAACGCGGCGAAGTCGTCGGGGGTCAGGCCTTCGCCCATCACGCGGTCGACGTAGACGGTCGACCATCCGCCCTTCATCAGCCGCAGGCCGAGCTCGGCGTCCTCGCAGATCGTCCATTCGGCCCATTGCCCGTGCTCGCGCAATGCGCGCGCGCGGACCAGCGTCATCGTGCCGTGCTGGATGATCGCGTCGCGCTCGTTGCGATGATGCATGCCGATGCGGAAGAAGCCGTCGTACTCGTAGTTCATCATCCGGCGAAACGGCTGGCGTTCCCAGTCGCGGTGCGCCTGCGGCGCCTGCACGACGGCGACCTTCGCGTCGTCGAAATGGCCTACCAGCGCGCGCAGCCAGTCGCGCCGCACCACGTAGTCGGCGTCGACGACGCCGACGACCTCGGTGGCGGGATCGGCCTGCGCCAGCGCGAAGTTGAGCGCGCCGGCCTTGAACCCGGGCCAACTCGGCAGGTGGAAGAAGCGGAAGCGATCGCCGAGTTTCGCGACGTGGGCCTCGACCGGGCGCCACAGCGCTTCGTCCTTCGTGTTGTTGTCGATCACGAGGACCTCGAAGTTGCCGTAGTCGAGCCGCTGCAGGCTGTCGAGTGTCGCGATCACCATGGCCGGCGGCTCGTTGCAGCAGGCCAGGTGGATCGACACGCGAGGCTCCCGCGCGCCCGCGGCGAGCGGCTTCGGCTCGAAGCGCCGCCGCAGGTTGCCGGGCCAGTACATCTCGACGAACTCGAAGCCGTTGGCAAGCAGGATCGCGGCCATCGCCAGCAGCGACGGCAGCAGGATGCCCAGCGCGATCCAGTCGATCGGCCGCAGGTAGAACTCGAACGGCAGCGCCACCAGCCACACCACGAGCGACGCCACCGCCTGGATCATCACGGCGAACGCCACGCGGCTCGCGAGGCGCATCCGGGCGAATGTCGCGAAGAACCACAGGATCGGCACGAACGCGAGGGCCGACGCCGCCAGCGCCTTGCCCGGCCACTGCGGGTCCGACGTGACCGGCCCGCGCATCGCGAATTTCGGCGTGCGGTCCGCGTCGAACATGCCCCAGTAGGCGCCCACGCGACCCTCGTTCGCGCGCTTCCAGGGTTGGTCGATCGCCTCCATCACGAAGTAGTCGAGCGAGCGCGCCTGGGCCTGCGCCAGGAATTCCCGGACGAACCGCGCCTGCAGCGCCGGCCCGGCCTTCGCGCCGTCGTAGCGGTCGCCGCGGCTGGGCCAGCCGATCTCGCCGATCACGATCGGCTTTCCGGGAAAGCTCCGCCGCACCTGGTCGAGGCGTTGCAGTGCGTAGTCGAGCGCCTCGTTCGCGGGAACGCCCTCCCAGTACGGCAGCAGGTGCACGGTGATGAAGTCGACGTGCCGCGCGAGTTCGGGATTGCGCAGCCAGACGTGCCACGGCTCGGCCGTCGAGACCGGCACGTCGATCGCCAGGCGCAGTTCGTTCAGGTGGCGGACGAGCTCGCGCATCGTCAGGTCGCCCCGCAGCAGCACCTCGTTGCCGGCGATCACCCGCTCGATGTTGCGATGCTCGCGCACCGCCGCCTTCACCGCCTCGATCTCGCGCCAGTCGTTCATCGAACGGCCGTCGAGCCAGACGCCGGCCGTCAGCCGCAGGCCGTGCCGCTCGGCGAGCGCCGGCAACTCGGGAATCTCGCTCGAACTGTACGTGCGCAGGCTGCGCGTGTGCCTCGCGAGCATCGCGAGATCGGCGTCGACCGCGTCGAGCGAAGGAAACTTGCGCTTGTGCGGGTCGTCCCAGCGCTGGAACGCGTTGTACGCCAGGCCGGCGACCGGCCCGTCGAAGCCGGGCGCCTGCATCGGCCGATGCAGCCATTGCCAGCCGAGCAGGTTTGCGGCGACGATCAGCAGCGCCAGCAGCCACCAGTTCGATCTCGATGTCATGCGCAGAGCCTTCATGCGGAGGAAGTCCAGGGCGGGACCGCGCACGGGCACCGTCGATGACCGCGTGCCGGCACGGTGAATAGCGTCAGCAATCCGCATGCCTGTCGACGATCCCGACCCCTGTCAGAACCGCCCCGTGTGCGCCAGCCCGCGGTCGGCACGCGCGCCCGCCGCGGGCGCGCTGCTGCTGCTCGCGCTGTTCGCGGTTGTCGCGGTCGGCTACTGGCTGGCGCAGGGCTGGCCGCAGGCGGTCGCCGAGCCCGGCCTCGCGCCCGACGGCGAGCGGGTCGCCTGCCTGTCGTATGCGCCGTTCAGGCGGCCCGGCGAGAGCCCGTTCGACCCGGATGCGCGCGTCGGCCGCGAACGCATCGAGGCGGACCTGCGGATCCTCGCGACGCGCACCGGCTGCGTGCGCACGTATTCGGTGGCCCAGGGGCTCGACCAGGTACCCGCGGTCGCGCGCGAGCTGGGCATGACGGTGCTGCTGGGCGCGTGGCTCGGTCGCGATCGCGCGCGCAACCACGAGGAACTCGAGCGCGCGGTGGCGCTGGCGCGCGCCGAGCCCGCGGTGGTGCGAGCGCTGATCGTCGGCAACGAAGTGCTGCTTCGACGCGAACTGCCCGAGCGCGAGCTGCGCGCCGCCATCGACGCGGCGCGGCGCGCGCTGCGCGAAGCGGCGCCCGGCGCGATGCCGGTCCCGGTCACCTACGCCGACGTCTGGGAATTCTGGCTCGAGCATCGCGGACTGGCCGACGCGGTCGACTTCGTCACGATCCACGCGCTGCCCTACTGGGAGGACGCACCGGTGGGCATCGGGGAGTCGGTCGCGCACGTGGTCGCGACCTATCGCCGCGCGCAGGCGGCGCTTCCTGGCCGCGAGATCCTGATCGGCGAAACCGGTTGGCCGCGGGCCGGGCGCGCGCGCCGCGAGGCCGTGCCCGGGCGCGTCCAACAGGCGCGCTTCGTGCGCGAGTTCGTGCGCGCCGCGCGAGTCGAGGGACTGCGCTACAACCTGATCGAGGGTTTCGACCAGCCGTGGAAGCGTCGGCTCGAAGGCGCGATGGGCGGCTACTGGGGGCTGTTCGACAGCAGCGGTGCGCCGGCGTTCCCGTGGCGCGGCCCCGTCGAGGCCGACCCTGCCTGGCGCGTCGGCATCGCCGGCGGTGCCGCCGGCGCGGCCGGGTTCGCGCTGCTGTCGGCGATTGCCGGGGCGCGCGGCCGCCGGCTTCTCGCGCAGGCGCTGGCGGGCACCGCGGTCGGCGCGGTCGCCATCGCGCAGTGCCGGTACGCGAGCGCATGGCACCGCGACGGTTTCGAATGGCTGCTCGGCGCGGCCGGGCTGGGCGCATCCGCGGCGTATGCCGCGCTCGCGGTGGCGCACGCCGGCGCCATGCAACCCGCCCGCCGGCCGGTGGAGGGCATCCACGCGGTGCTGGCCGGCGCGCGCGCTTGCGGCGGCCGTTGGCGCCCGGATGCTGCGGCGGGGCTGTCGGCGCTGCGCTTCGCGTTCCTGTTCGCCGCGGCCTTCACCGTCGTATTGCTTGTCTTCGATGGGCGCTACCGCGGGTTTCCATGGCCGGCCTTCGCCGTGCCGCTCGGCGCCGCGCTGCTGCTGGCAACGCAGCGCGAGTCGCTGGCGGCGAACGCGCGCGAGGAGCGTGCCCTCGGCTGGGTCGCCGCGATCGGCGCGCTGGTCGCGCTGGCGCTGGAGACGCCGGCCAACCGCGACGCGCTGTTCTTCCTGGGCGGCCTGCTGCTCTACGTGGCCGCCTGCTTCGGCTGGCCGCGCCGTGGCGACCCGTCGGGCGCCGACGGCGCGCGAACCAGCACCAACAGCCCGAGCAGCGCGCCGGCGGCCGCGGGTTCGAACGAGTAGAGCACCAGGCCCGCGCTGCCTGCGGCCATTGCAAGCTGCGCGATCGCAACTTGTGCGATCGGCAGGTGAGCGATCCGGAGGTGCGCGATTCGCAGCTGCCGGTGCAGCGTCGCCAGCACGCCGGCCGCCAGCGACAGCCAGCCGATCCCCTGCGTCGCGAACCCGTACACGAGCAGCGTGCGGGCCGCGCACCATCCCGCCCACGGCGCGGGGTCGCAGGCGTGCGCGACGGCGGCTGGCTCGACGACCGCGTGACGCAGGATCAGCGCGATCGCGAGCGCGAGCACGGACGGCAATGCGCGGCGCACTGCCCGCCCCGCCCCCGTCATGCGGGGCGGCGCTTCGCTCGAGGATGCGGACATGTCGGGTCCATTGTAGGACGCGCGGCAGCGTGCCGGCGTGTGCCCCGCGACACGCGAACGGGGCGGACCCGAAGGCCCGCCCCGTCCCGGCCCCGCCCGTTCTCCGCGGGGGCGGGGGTGTGGAGGCTCCGCTGTCAGATTCAGCGGTGAGGCTCGGCTGTGAAGCCCAGCTGTGAAGCTCAGCTGTGAAGCTCAGCTGTGATACGCGGTCTCGCCGTGCGAGCTGATGTCCAGCCCCTCGCGCTCTTCCTCTTCGGGCACGCGCAGCCCGACCACCAGGTCGACGATCTTGTAGGCGATGAACGCGACCACCGCCGACCAGACGATCGTCAGCAGCACGCCCTGCAACTGCACCCAGACCTGCGTGCCGATCGAGTAGTCGGGCGACGCGGCATTGGCGACGTAGTCGAAGATGCCGGTGCCGCCGAGCGACGGCGCGGCGAACACGCCGGTCAGCAGCGCGCCGACGATGCCGCCGACACCGTGCACGCCGAACACGTCGAGGGAGTCGTCGGCGCCCAGCATGCGCTTCAGGCCGTTCACGCCCCACAGGCAGACCACGCCGGCGACGAGGCCGATGATCAGCGCACCCATCGGGCCGACGAAGCCGCAGGCCGGCGTGATCGCCACCAGCCCTGCGACGGCGCCCGAGGCCGCGCCCAGCATAGACGGCTTGCCCTTGCCCATCCATTCGCCCAAGGTCCACGAGACGGTGGCGGCGGCGGTCGCGAACAGCGTGTTGACGAACGCCAGCGCGGCGACGCCGTTGGCCTCGAGGTTCGAGCCCGCGTTGAAGCCGAACCAGCCCACCCACAGCAGCGAGGCGCCGATCATCGTCATCACCAGCGAGTGCGGCGCCATCGATTCGCGGCCGTAGCCGATCCGCTTGCCGATCACGTACGCGCCCACGAGGCCGGCGACACCGGCATTGATGTGCACCACGGTGCCGCCCGCGAAGTCGAGCGCGCCCTTGGCCCACATGAAGCCTGCTGCAGCGGTGACCGCCTCGAGCGACTTCGCGTCGGTGATGGCGTCGGGGCCGGCCCAGTACCAGACGGCGTGCGCGATCGGGATGTAGCAGAACGTGAACCACAGCACCGAGAACAGCAGCACCGCCGAGAAACGCACGCGCTCTGCGAACGCGCCGACGATCAGCGCGCAGGTGATCGCCGCGAAGGTGGCCTGGAATGCCACGAACGACAGCTCGGGAATGACCACGCCCTTGCTGAAGGTCGCCGCGGCCGAGTCGGGCGTGATGCCCTTCAGGAAGATCTTCGACAGGTTGCCGTAGAACATCCCGTCGCCGCCGAAGGCGAGCGAGTAGCCGTAGATCGCCCACAGCACGACGATGACCGAGAACACGACCATGACCTGCATCAGGATCGAGAGCATGTTCTTGGTTCGCACCAGTCCGCCGTAGAACAGCGCAAGACCGGGGATCGTCATCATGATGACGAGCAGCGTCGAGACGCTCATCCAGGCGACGTCGCCCTTGTTCGGGACGGGGGTGTCGGCCAGCGCCGCGAGCGGCGCGAGCGACAGCGCCAGGCACAGCGCGATGATTCGGGTCAGGGATTTCATGGACAGTTCTCCGTGGTGCGGATCCGGACGCTCAGAGCGCCTCGTTGCCGGTTTCGCCGGTGCGGATGCGCACGACTTGTTCGAGGTCGTAGACGAAGATCTTGCCGTCGCCGATCTTGCCGGTGCGCGCGGAGGCTTCGATCGCCTCGATCGCGCGGTCGACCAGGTCGTCGGCGATGGCCACTTCGATCTTCACCTTCGGCAGGAAGTCGATCACGTACTCGGCGCCGCGGTACAGCTCGGTGTGGCCCTTCTGGCGGCCGAAGCCCTTCACCTCGGTGACCGTGATGCCCTGCACGCCGATCCCCGACAGGGCCTCGCGGACCTCGTCGAGCTTGAACGGCTTGATGACTGCGGTGATCAGTTTCATGCGGGTCTCCCGTTCAGAAGGTCTTGGCGACCGACAGCACGACGGTGCCCTTGCCCAGGTCGCGGTTGAACGCATTGCGGTAGCACTCGCCGACGCCGCCCTCGGCGTCGGTGCCGACGTAGGCCAGGCCCCAGGTCAGGCCAACCATCTCCTTCGTCGCGCCGACCTTCCAGTCGGTGTACGAGCAGTTGCTGTTCGAGTCGACCTTCTGGTGGCCGACGTGAGCGGTCAGCGTGACGCCGCTGCCGGCGTCGAAGTTGCCGCTCAGGTCGAGGTAGCCCGAGCCTTTGCTGTCGGTGAAGCCGAACAGGTCGGTCAGTGCGTGCGAGTACTTCAGCGTCAGCATCTGCCAGCTGAGCGCGCCGTACAGCTCGAGCGTGTCGGGCGAGTTGAAGCCCGACGGGTACTTGCCCGGGTAGTAGTAGTACAGCAGACCGACGTCGTAGCCGATGTCGCCGACCGCGCCCTTGTAGCCGCCGTAGAAGTCCCACTCGACGCTGCTGCTGATCGCCCCGGC
>Ga0073899_10004683_pt1 | contig 11952 bp, 6 predicted proteins | sample KloWWTmetaKNB5Ph_FD_88975 | JGI IMG/M metagenome (GOLD analysis project Ga0073899, IMG submission 88975) | Active sludge microbial communities from Klosterneuburg, Austria, studying microevolution and ecology of nitrifiers - Klosterneuburg... | ecosystem: Engineered > WWTP > Aerobic digester >...
CCGCGCTCGAGAAGTTCCACGCCCGCGCGGTCGAGCTGTGGTCGGGCAGGCCGATCCGGCCCGGCCTCTCGGAGGCCTACTACACCGTCGGCCAGGGCCTCTACGAGCTCGGCCGCGTCGACGAGGCCAAGCACCTGCTGGAGAAGAGCGCCGGCCGCGAGCCGAGCCCCGAGGCCCTCGATCTGCTGGCGACGATCGACGCCAAGCAGGGCGCCCACGCCCGCGCGGTCGGGCGCTACGAGGCGCTGGTGGACCTGCCCTTCGACGACCAGCGCACCCGCCTGCGCTGGGAGGTGCAGGCGCGCACGGCCCTCGCGCTGCTGCGCCGCCGCCTCGGCGACGAGGCCCAGGCCAGGACCCAGCTCGACACCGCGCTGCGTCAGGTCAACAAGCTGATCGGCTACCCCGGCCTCGACCCCGAGCAGCGCAGCGCCCGGCTGGTCGATCGCGGCAAGCTGCTGTTCTACCTCGGCGACCCGGGCCAGGGCGCCGAGGACTTCCGCCAGGCCCGCGCCGTCACCCCCGATCGCGATGAGGCCTACGCCGAGCCGATGCTGTTCGTCGTCAATCACGGCTACTACGACCTCGCCCTCGAGACCTTCCGCCAGGTGCTGCCGCGCGACGAGGTCCGCGCCTCGCTCAAGCTGTACTTCTCGCTGTGGCTGCACGAGCTGGCGCTGCGCCAGGGCCTCACGCAGGATCCGGCGGTGCTCGAGTTCCTGGCGAGCTACCGCGCCGACAGCTGGCAGGGCAAGCTCGCCCAGCACGCGCAGGGCAAGCTCAGCTACGACGACCTGCTGCGCGGCGCCACCGACTCCGGCGAGCAGGCCGAGGCCCACTTCTACGAGGCGCTCCGGCGCTGGCGCAGCGGCGACCCGACCGACGCGAAGCTGCTGATGCGCAAGGTGCTCGGCACCGGACGCATGGCCTTCTTCGAGTACGACATGGCCCAGAATTACCTCGAGTGGAACGAGCTGCCCGCGCGCGCCCGGGCGCCGCGCTGAGCCGGGCGATCCCCAGCGGGTGACAGGCCGGGCGCTCCCCTCAGCGGGTGACCAGGAGGCCGGGCGCTCCCCTCAGCGGGTGACCAGGAGGCCGTCAGCGAGCAGATCGTCGATCACCTCGGCGGCCTCGTGCGCCGCGGCGCCGCGGGTCACGGCCTCGGCCTCGAGCGCGCGCCGCGGACGTGGCTGCTCGGCGTGGCGCAGCAGGCGGACCAGCGCCTCGCTGGCGGTGCCGAGGTCCATGCCGCCGTCGGCGCGCGCCTCGAGCAGCAGATACTCCTCGCCCTGACGACGCGTGAGGCCGCGGCGGGGCAGGCCAGGGCGTGGTCCGTGGTCGGCGAGGCGGCGCAGCGGGGCGGCGCCGAGCCACGCGAGGGTCGCCTCGTACCAGTCGAGGGTGCCCGCGGGGACGATCAGCGCGGCGAAGTGGGGGCCGCAGAGCAGCGCGTCGGCGGGCACGGGCGCGTCGGCGACGGCCACGCGGCGCAGGCGGGCCATCGCGCCCTCGATGAGGCCGACGCCGCTGGCCTGGTCTTTGAGCCATGTCGCAAAGGCCAGCGCCATCGCGCCGCGGCCGGCGACGCAGGCGTGGAACTCGGGCGCGGACAGGAAGGCGTCGACCGCCGCGAGGCCGATCGCGGCGGCGCTGACCGGATACTCCTCGACCAGGGCCTGGACCGCGCGGGCGCGGCGGAAGCGGTCGGTGGCGAAGGCCCGGCGATCGACGCCGCGCAGCAGCGCTCGCTCGTCCTCGGCGAGGCCCGGCAGCGCGCGCCGGCCGTGGACCGCGGCCGCGAAGGCCGGGTCGAACATCATCCGCACGATCGCCTGCTGGAGCGCCCGCGGGTTCATGTGTGGGCCCCGTCGAGGCTGTCCCTGGGGACAGGTCGAAAGCTCGCCGGCAAGGCGGCGGCCACCCGGGTGAACAGCGGCAGCACCGCGGACAGCGGGTTGCGCTCGCACTCGACGACGACCGCGCGCAGCTGTCCGGCCCGGCGCAGCGCGACCTCGGCGATCGCCCAGGTGTCCGGCAACAGCTCCACGCCGTGCTCGTCCTCGACCCACTGAAAGCCGTCGTCGCTGCGCTCGCGGCCGCCGGCGACGTGCAGCTCGATCACCCGATCCCAGGGCAGGTGATCGAGGCCGTCGAGCGGCGCGTGCCCCCGCAGCCGCTGGTACATCGCCAGGTGGGCGCAATCCAGCAGCAGGCCGGTGTCGGCGGCCTCGGCCACGCGCGCGAAGAACTCGAGCAGGTGCAGGTCGCCGACGAAGGCGCTGCCCGGCGGGTTCTCCGGCAGCACCTCGAGGCCGGTCGCCTCGCGCAGCGCCCGGATGCCCTCCGCCAGCGGCGCGACCGACTCGGCGATCAGCACCGGCGGCAGCAACAACATCTGCCCGCGGTCGCGGCGGCCGAAGTGCCACAGCCCCGCGTCGCCGCACAGCCAGGCCGGGCGCAGGAGCTCGATGCAGCCGCGCACGCCGGCCAGCCACGCGGGATCGAGGTCCTCGGGCTCGTCGAGGTTGATGTCGAGGAAGTGATACGTGGTCGGCCAGCCGGCGGCCGCCCAGGCCCGCGCGGGCGCGTCCAGGCCCCTGGCGACCTCGACGCCGACCTCGAGGAAGCCGCCGAAGTCCGGACGGGCCCGCCGCAGCGCCGCGGGGTCGAGCGCGCCGGCGGCAAGGCTGGCCCCGTACTCGGTCGAGACGCCGAGGCCGAGCACGGGGAGCCGCTCGCTACGCGCGCAGAAGTCGGGCACCGGCCAGAGGTAGCCGATCCCGCGCGCCGCTGGCAAGTCGACGGATCCCGGGGCCCAGCGCCACGGGCCACGGGCGCAGGCGTGCAGCGCCGCGATCACGGGGGGCCGGGCTCAGCGCAGGCTGGCGCGCAGCGCCGCGGAGACGGCGGCGACCTGGGCCGCGAGCTCGAGCACCCCGCTCGACTCCCACAGCTGCGGCCGCCGCAGCGGCCCCGCGACCCACACCCGCGCGCTCGCGCCGCCACGGCCGATCAGGCGCCCATCGTCCGTGATCTCGAGGCCGAGCGCGTGCGCGTCGACCCGCCCGAGGCCGCGCGCCAGCATCGCGGCGAGCAGCGGATCGCCGGCGCCGCGCGGGTCGGCGGCAGGGCCCGTGCAATTGACGATCGCCGTGACCTCGAGCGACTCGCGGCGCTCGCCGTGCTCGAGCGTGACGCGCAGGCGCCCGCGCTCCGGGACGTCGACGACGTCGATCACGCGCGCCGCGTGCACCTGCAAGCGACCAGCCGCCTGCATCGCCGCGATCGGGGCCCAAGTCGCCGGCGCCGCGCGATGCCGGTGACTGTCCCAGAACGGGCGCAGGTGGCGGAGAAAGCGGTCCTGCTCGCTCGTCGGCAGGCGCCGCCACAGCGCCGGCGTGACCGGTCGCAAGCTGGCGATCACCTCACGCCAGTCGACCCCGCGGGCCGCCGCGCCCCGCAGCTCGGCCCGCAGCGCGCGCAGCATGCCCAGAGCGGTCGCCGGCCACGCGTCGACCTGGGGCGTGGGATGATGGTGCGCCGGGTGCTGGCCGCGCTGCGCCGGCGAGCGGTGCGGACGCGGCAGCAGGCCGCGGCGCGACGCGAGGTGCAGGGCCCCGCGGTGACCGGCGCCGGCCAGGGTCAGGGCGACATCGAGGGCCGTCAGTCCGGTGCCCACCAGCAGCACCGGCGCGTCGGGATCGAGGCGCGTCGGGTCGAGGCTCCAGGGGTCGGCGACGACCCGTGGGTCGCGGCGCAGGGCCTCGGGCACGGCCGGGAGGGCGGCGGGCGGCAGATTTCCGGTGCAGACGACCGCGCGGTCGACCCGCAGCATGCGCCCGTCGGCGAGCCGCAGCCGCAGCCCGTCGCCGGTCGGGAGGAGGTCGATGACCTGGCCCTCGAGACAGACGATGCCCGGCCCCTCGTCGCGGCCTGGCGGCGGCTCCGGAGCCTTGCCGGGCCGCCAGGTCGCGCCCAGCGGATCGAAGTCGCTCTCCTCCTCGGGGGGCTCGGCCGCCATCGCGCTCGCCAGCAGTTCCCTGAGGTACGCGCCATACTCGGCCCGCGGGAGGAAGCTGCCGCCCTCGACCTTCGGGTCGCGGGCGCGGGCCCAGCGCGTGAAGTGCTCGGGATCGTCGGCGAAGGCGCTCATGCGCCCGGCCGGCGTGTTCAGCATGTGTTGCGGCTGCGCCTCGCCGTAGGCCAGGCCCGGCCCGAAGCGGCCCCGGCGATCGAGCAGCAAGATCCGCAGGTCGCCGGTCCGGGCGAGCAGGACCGCCAGCAGCGTCCCACAGAAACCCGCCCCGACCACGGCGACCACGGGGCACGAGGCGCGTCGCTGCATGCTCGCCAGGCTAAGCGGCCGCGGGTGCGGCTGTCCAGAGGCAGCTCGCCCCCGCGGCTCATCGAGCCCGCGCAGCACGGCGCGTCGAGCCCCGCACCCGCGCGTGACAGCGACGGCGCGGCGGTGCTATGAGCGGCGCCGATGGCCCGCCTGAGCGTCAACGTGAACAAGGTAGCGACCCTGCGAAACGCCCGCGGCGGCGAGGTGCCGAGCGTGCTCGCGGCGGTCCGGGCGGTCCTCGCCGCCGGCTGCCGCGGCATCACGGTCCACCCGCGCGCGGACGAGCGGCACATTCAGCGCCGCGACGTCATCGAGATCGCCGAGGTGCTCGCGCCGCTGCGCGCCACCGTCGAGTACAACATCGAGGGCGATCCGCGCCCCGACCTGATCGACCTGGTCTGCGTGCTGCGGCCGCATCAGTGCACGCTCGTGCCGGTGCTGCCCGGCGAGGTCACCAGCCAGGCGGGCTGGCCCGCGAGCACCTCGCAGGCCGAGATCGGGGCGGTCGTGCGCCGCCTGCAGTCGCACGGGATCCGCGTGGCGATGTTCGTCGACCCCGAGCCCGCGCCGATCCGCTGGGCCGCGGCGCTGGGCGCCGAGCGCATCGAGCTCTACACCGAGCCCTTCGCCCGCGCCTTCGCCGAGGGCGACGGCGAGGCCGCGCTGGCCCGCTACGCCGGAGCGGCCGAGCTGGCCCACGAGCTCGGCCTCGGCATCAACGCCGGCCACGACCTCGACCTCGACAACCTGCCGCTGTTTCGCCGCCTGCCGCACCTCGACGAGGTCTCGATCGGCCACGCGCTGATCAGCCGCGCGCTGTTCGTCGGCCTCGACACCGTGGTCCGCGAGTACCTGTCCGCGCTCGCCGGCCCGGCGTGATGCGGCTGCTGCGCGTGAGGTCGCTAGGTCGCGTGACGCGGCGTGACGCCGCGTGACGCCGCGTGGCGCCGCGTGGCGCCGCGAGGTCGCGTGGCGCCGCGTGACGCCGCGAGGTCGCGTGGCGCCGCGTGGCGCCGCGTGACATGACGCGACATGGCCCCGGGGACATGTCGCCATGGACACGCCCCCGGGGCCGACGAGCATCGCGCTTCAGCGCCCGGGACATGTCGCAATGGACAAGCCCCCGGGCGCCTCACTTGGTCTTGGCCGAGGTCTTGGCCTGCTCGAGCGCGATCTCCTTGACCGCGGCGTAGGAGTTCGAGCTCGAGGCGCCGTCGATCGCCTTGATCGCCAGGTCCTGGGCCTGCTTGAGCGCGGTCGCCAGCTGGCGCGAGAGCTCGGCGATCTGCTCGTTCTGCTTGGTGACGGTCTCGTCGAGCTGCTGGACGCGCAGCTCGTAGACCCGGCGCTTGCCCTCGTTCTCCTTCTGCTGGAGGTCGGCGGCGATCTTGGCCTGGCGCTTGGCGATGCCGGTGCCCTCGGCCTCCGCCTTCACGATCGCGGCCTCGAGCTCCTTCGGGAACGCCGCCGTGCGGGCCTTGAGCTCCGCGTACTCCTGCTCGCGGCGCGCGAGCTCCTTCTCGCGCTCGGCCCAGCTGCGCTCGTGCTGCTCCTTGAGCCCGTCGTGCTCGGCCTGCTGGGTCTTGCGGGTCTGCGCCAGCGCGTCGGCCTCGGCCTTGTGGGCGCGCTCGGTCTCGTAGCCGTACTCGTCGGCCTCGCGCTTGCGGGCGCGCAGCGACGCCTCATCGGCCTCCTTGACGTTGCGGCCGCGCTCGTCCTGCTCCTTGCGCCACGCGACCTTCTTGCCCTCGAGCTCCGACTCGAAGCCGTGCTTGCGGGCGGCGTGATACTCGTCGGCGGTGCGCTGGGTCTCCTGGTAGCGGCGGACCAGGGTGCCGAGGGTGTCCTCGTCGACCTCGATGCCGTGGAGGTGCTTGAGGTGGACGGTGTGCTCCTCGGCCTCGCTGCGCAGCTCCTGGAGGCGGGTGGCCTCGCCGAGGAGCTGCTGCTGGAGGGCGCCGACCGACTCGCCGAGGCGGGCTCGGACGCCGTTCAGGTCGCGGATGATGGTCTCGATGGAGGCATGGCCTTGGGTCACGGGGTGCTCCTCTTCGTCGTCGCTGCTGGGGGAGGTCGGGCTCGGGGCGCTGGTCTGCGGGCCGGCGGACTTGCCCTGCTGCTTGAGCTCCTTGGCGAGCTCGTTGTAGGCCTTGAGGATCTCGGTCTTGGTGCTGCGGCTGGTGAAGGTCTTGGTCGACATGGCTTACTTCTTGCCCCCCGAGGTGCCTTCGATCGCCTTCTGGGCGAGGATCTGGGTCTGCTCGAGCGCGGTCACCAGCTGCTTCTGCAGGTCGGCGATCTGCGCGACCTGCCGGGCGATGCGCTCCTCGATCGACTTGATCTTGAGCTCGAAGACCTGGATGTTGGCGGCGCTCTCCTTCTCGAGCAGCTCGGCCTCGTGCTTGGCCTCGCCGGTGATGCGGCCGATCGCTCGCTCGCGGGCCTTCTTGCTCTCCTCCTCGAGCTGGCGCGGCAGGCCCTCGACGCGGGCGCGCAGCGCCTCGATCTCGCCGGTCGCCGCGGTGAGCACCTGCTCGCGCTCGCCCCAGTTCTTGCCCTTCGCCGCCCCGGCCTCGGCCAGACTGCGCTCGAGCAGGCGCTTCTTCTCGGCGTACTCGTCGGCGCTCAGCTTGCGCTGGCGCTCGATCTCGTAGGTGTACTGCTCCTCCTTGGCGCGGCGCTCCTTGGCGAGGTTGGCCTCGCTCTCGGCCAGCGCCGCCGCGCGCTCGGCCTGCTCGCGGGCCCAGGCGTCGCGTTGCTTGCCGATCTTGTCCTCGAGCTCGTGTCGCTCGCTCGCCGCCTTGTCGTCGAGGACCTGGACCTTCTTCTTGTGGTCCTGGATCAGGATCTCGAGCGCCTCGGCGGCGACCCGGGTGTTGCGCAGCTCGTGCAGGCGGCGGCCCTCCGAGGCCAGCGCGTGGCGCAGCTCGCCGAGCTTGCTGGCCTCCTGCTCGAGGCGATCGGCGAGGCTGTCGATCGCGCCGCCGAGGCTGACCTGCAGCTCGGCGAGGCTCTTGATGATGCTCTCGACGGTGTAAGAGGCGGCGCGCTCGACGATGTCGCGGGCCTTCGCCTGCTCGGCCGCCTCGGCGCGGGTCGCCACCTGGGTCGGGCCCTGGCCGAAGCTCTGCAGCAGCGGCGCGAAGGTCTTGAGCACGTCATCACGGGACATGGGGGTGTTCACACTGGTCACGTTCATCTCCTTGAGGGCGGTCGTGTCACGAGCACACGCCGCAGGGCGGTCGATCCAACGGGGTACAGGCCAATGAGTCGCGATGCCGCGAAATCGCGCGCACCGCCGCGCGGGGCCGCGACGACCGCGGCTGCGAGGCGGCGAGACTCTATCAACATTCTTCGCCCGGGGGAGATCATGCGAGGCGCAGCCGCGAGCGCCTGCTTGCAGCTGCACCGGTCGGCGCTCGCGGCTGCGCGCGATCATGGCGGTCGAGGTCGTTCGCCGTCGTTCGCGGTCCTCGCCGCGACGGGCCATGGATCCGCGCGAACCGGTGTGTAAGCATGCGAAACGCCGCGGCGTTGCCCGCAGCACCGGAGCCCCCTCATGCGTCGTCCCGAACTCATCCTCCCGCGCTGGGCCCCCCTGAGCCTGTTGACCGCCGCGCTGTGGTCGATCGCTTGCACCCCGAGCCGGCCCGCGCCCGCCGTGCAGGGCGAGCCCGACCGGCTCACCCCGCCCAGCCCCGGACAGACCCTCGATGTGTGGGCCGGCGTCCCGCCGATCGAGGCCGCGGCCGGGGACATCAGCGCCGAGCTGAAGCCGGTCCCGGGCCCGAAGCCGCCGCCCAGCGTCAGCGAGCGCGTCGAGCTGCCCTTCCCGCCGCCCGCGCCCCCGAGCAAGCAGACCCAGGATCAGGCGCCAGCGGGCCCGCTGCAGCTGCTGCGCACCAGCCCGATCATGAAGGAGCCGGGCCTGGTCGGCTCGGTCACCGCGGTCTTCAACCAGCCGATGATCCCGCTCGCGTCGATCGACGACCTCAAGCTCGAGCGCTCGCCGATGTCGATCTCCCCGCAGCCGCCCGGCAAGTTCCGCTGGCTCGGCACGCAGATGATCGCCTTCGAGCCCGCGGGGCGCATGCCGTTCTCGACCACGTACACCGCCGCGGTCGAGGCCGGCGAGACCTCGACCACGGGCGCGAAGTTCGGCAAGCGCGTGCAGTGGCAGTTCTCGACCCCGCTCCTGGCGATCGAGCAGGTCCAGCCGAACGAGTGGGAGCCCGTCGACCTCGACGGCATCATCGTCGTCGAGTTCAACCAGGACATCCAGCGCGAGCGCCTCGCCGCGGCCGCGAAGCTGATCGGCGGCGGCTCCGAGGTCGCGGTGCAGGTCGTGGCGCCGTCCGGCTACGCCGGGCTGCCGGAGCCCTATCGCGCGCAGGCCCTGGCCTTGCGAGCCGAGCGCAGCCTGGTGCTGCGTCCGGCGGGCAAGCTGCAGCCCGACACCCAGTACACCCTGACGATCCCCGCGGGCGTGTACGGCGAGGGCCCGAACGCGAGCAAGGCGCTGGCCGCCAAGTTTCGCACCTACCCGCCGCTGACCCTGAGCGCGCCGAATTGCCAGGAGCGCTACAGCTGGGACTGCAGCCCGACCGGAGGCGTGACCCTCGGGGCCAGCACCACGGTCATCGACGACCCCGAGCTGCCCGGGCGCGTGCGTGTGACGCCCGAGGTGCCCGGCCTCGAGGTCAGCGGCGACGGCGGGATCCACCTCGCCGGCAAGTTCAAGGGCCTCGGCACCTACACCGTCGAGGTCGATCCCGGGGTCCGCGACGTCCACGGCCAGACCCTGCAGCGCCCGTTCAAGACCACCTTCACCCTCAAGCCGCTCGACGCCTCGCTCGCGCTCGACGGGGTCGTGCGCGACCCGATCGTGCTCGAGCCCTCGCACAGCGGCGTGCTCGACCTGAAGGTCGCGGGCCTGCGCGAGGTCGAGGTCCGCGCGCGCAGCGTGGACGCGGAGCAGCTGCGCACGGCCATCGGCGAGCGCTACTACGGCGAGGACTGGCAGCCCTTCCTGAGCGCCGGCGCCAGCGAGGCGCGCTTCGACGTCTCGGCCTCGCGCGTCGAGGCGATGCTCCTGCCGCAGAAGGTCCGCGAGCTGGCGAGCATGCCCGGGAGCCTGCTGCTGCTCGCGGCGCGCAGCAACCTGATCGACAACGACGGCTACAAGCACCGGCACCAGCTGAAGCACATCGTCGAGGTCACGCGCCTGGGGGTCAGCGCCGCGCTCGACAGCGACAGTGGCGTGGTCATGGTCACCGACCTCGAGACCGGCGAGCCGCTGTCCGGCGTCGCGCTGACGCTGCTCTCGACCGAGACGGCGACGCCGCACTGGAGCGGCACCAGCGACGCCCGCGGCATGGCCGCGATCACCCACAGCCTGATCCGCGGCCAGCCGTACCTGCTGGCCCGGGCGCCCGGCGACCTGGCCTACATCCCGCTGCAGGCCACCGTCGACGGCAGCTACTCGTCGTGGCAGCACGACCAGAGCGACGACACCCCGAACGTGTTCTTCTTCACCGAGCGCGAGCCGCACAAGCTCGGCGAGACCGTCCACCTCGCGGGCATCGTGCGTCAGGAGACCCGCGGCCCCAAGGGCGGCGTGCGACCGTGGCGCAGCGACGTCGACTGCGAGTACGTGGTCACCAGCCCGCGCGGTCAGGAGATCCTCACCGGCAAGACCCGCGTCGGCCCGCTCGGGACCTTCAGCGTCGACATCCCCGTCCCCGCCGACGGCGACCTCGGCAACTATCAGTTCCAGCTCAAGTTCCCCGCCGGCTTCTTCAGCGGCGAGCACAGCTTTTGGCACGGCTTCGCGGTCGAGAGCTATCGCGCGCCCGAGTTCGAGGTCAAGGTCGAGCGCCCCGCCGCGGCCACGCTGGTCTACGGCGACACCCTCGCGGCCGAGGTCCGCGCCAGTTACCTGCACGGCGCCCCGATGGTCGGCGCCAAGGTCAGCTACACGCTGCGCCGCAGCGACACGACCTTCCGCCCGCCGGGCTCGGAGCACGAGGCCTTCAGCTTCGGCCCGGTCACTTTGCCGTGGTGGTGGCGCGACCACGGGGACATGTGGGGCGGCCCGGGCGCGCTGCTGGTCAAGCAGGGCGAGGGCGACACCGACACCGGCGGCGTGCTCGCGGTCAGTCACGTGCTGCAGCCGAAGGAGGCGGAGTGGGGCGTCAAGCCGGAGCCGTCGGACGCGGCCGTCGAGGCGGCGCCCGCGGGTCCGCCCGACCCGCCCTCGCCGAGCACCTACACGCTCGAGGCGATGGTCACCGACCAGAACCGTCAGGCGATCGCCGGCCGCCAGAGCTTCGTCGTCCACCCCGCCGACGAGTACGTCGGCCTGCGCAGCGATCGCAGCGTATACAAGGAAGGCGAGCGGGCCCGGATCGAGGCCGTCGTCGTCGACGTCGAGGGCAAGCGGCTCGGCGGTCGCCCGGTCCAGGTCGCGCTGGTCCGCAGCGAGACCCGCCGCACCGCCGTGGAGAAGCAGGGCCGCTGGAGCTACAAGTACGAGATCGTCGATGTCCCGGTCGGCGGCTGCGCGCTGACCTCCGACGCGGCCCCGGCGAGCTGCGAGGTCGCGGTCGACAAGGCCGGCAGCTACGTGCTCCGCGCGGAGATCAAGGACGCGAAGGGCCGCCGCGCCCTGACCCGCCACAACCTCTACGTGTACGGCAAGGACGCGGTGGTCTGGGACCAGGACCAGCGCCGCGTCGACCTGGTCCCGGACAAGCGCCGCTACGAGCCCGGCGAGTCGGCGACGATCCTGCTGCGCTCGCCCTTCGACCGCGCCCGCGGCCTGGCGATCATCGAGCGCGAGGGCATCGTCGAGTACCGCGAGCTCGTCGTCGAGGGCGGCGCCGCGACCCTCGACATCCCGCTCACCGAGGACATGATCCCGGGCGTCGAGGTCGCGGTGCTGCTGGTCCGCGGCCGCGTCGATGTCCCCGGCGCGCCGCCCGGGCAGGACCTCGGTCGCCCCGCGGTCGCGGTCGGCAAGGTCTCGCTCGAGCTCGCCACCACGGCGAAGAAGATCGACCTGACGCTCAAGCCCGAGCGCAGCCAGCTCGCCCCCAAGGAGACCCTCAAGCTCGAGATCCAGGCCCGCGGCCCCGACGGCGCCGGTCAGAAGGCCGCCGTCGCGGTGATGGTCGTCGACGAGGGCGTGCTCTCGTTGATGGCCTACAAGACCCCGGACCCGCTCGCCTACTTCCATCACGAGCGCTCGCCCGGCGTCAGCCTCTACGACCTGCGCACCTACCTGCTCGAGCGCCGCGAGGAGGAGCTGGCGGGGTCGGAGAAGCGAACCCCACGCAAGAAGAACGGCGCGCGCAATGCCCCCGGTGGCGGCCTCGGGTTGGTCGGCACCGGGCGCGGCGGCGGCGGCACGGGCGAGGGCGCCATGCCGACGATGGCCATGGCGCCGATGGCCGCGCCGGCCCCGGAGGCCGAGGAGAAGATGTCCGACGCGAAGAAGGAGCGCGCCGCCCCGGAGGAGGTCGCCGACGCGCTGGCGCTGGACAACACCGCGGCGTTGAACCAGCCGGTCTCGCTGCGCACGCTGTTCGCGGCGACGGCCTACTTCA
>Ga0073899_10004684_pt1 | contig 11951 bp, 9 predicted proteins | sample KloWWTmetaKNB5Ph_FD_88975 | JGI IMG/M metagenome (GOLD analysis project Ga0073899, IMG submission 88975) | Active sludge microbial communities from Klosterneuburg, Austria, studying microevolution and ecology of nitrifiers - Klosterneuburg... | ecosystem: Engineered > WWTP > Aerobic digester >...
AAGGCTTTGGCGTGGCCGATACCGTCGAAAAGCGCATTGGAAAAGGTCTCCGGAACAAGCACCGTGAGCGCGCCGGAAAAATCCACGGTACTGAAACGCAGCGCCTCCTTCTTACCCCGGTGCTGCTGATAGGCCTCGACCGAAAGACTGTGCTGATCGACCTCGAAACCAAGCCGCTTGCCGCGCTCGCTCAGCCATTTGCCGCAGGTTTCATGGGCAAGTTCATACATTCCCGGCTTGTCGTCGCCCTGCCACTCATCCCACCGCGCAAGGCCGCGCGCCTGGAGCAAGCGCTTCTTTTCCTGCATCACCACGTCGTGCCGCTTGGACTTGCCTTCGTGGGTAACCGTCACCACGGGATTCGCCCGCAACTCGAACTGAAGCCGGTCACCGACTTCAAGCCGTGGCGCATATTCGCGCGACTGAACCTTCCAGGCCGGCCCGCAGTGCTCTGGAATCCGCTTGGAGAGCACGTAATAACGCGGCATGTCGCCAAGATCAGCGCGGCGAAACAGAAAATCCCTGTGGCTTCCCTGGACGGCCGGAAAAAATCGCCATAGCCACTGGTGTTCGCCATAGGCACCCTGCATCCATTCATGGGCCGCAGCGCGCTCCTGGCCCGCACTAGGGGTGATCAAACTGAAGTACATACTCACTCGCTTTCAAAAAATGCGACGTGCTCGGCACGGTCACCGAACTGCCAGGCGCCGCGACGAATCAGCCGGTCTTTGCGGGGGGCGCTCAAATCGGCAGGCACTCCCGCTTCCACCCTGTCGGACCAGGCCAGCTGGACGACGCGCCCAATCTCTTCATTGCACAGGCGCCCAAGTTGCTCCCGGTACGCATTGATGGCTGCAAATGCGGACGGGGCTTCGAACACCAGGGGGTAAAGCGGCACCGCCGGCGGGCAGGATTTTCGTCCGAGGTAGAGGACAAAACGCGGTTTCTGCAGCGCGGCGGCAAGCGCTTCGAGCGCGTAGGGCGCTTGTTCACCGGGCTGCACGACCACTAGACAGGCCGCATCCTGCCGGTAATCACGGGTGGAAAGGATGGTGTTCAGCTCATCCTTCGGAACCCGCAACTCGTCCCTTCGGGTGGTGTGAGGCCGCCCCTTGAGTGATGTCCGGCCAGGCACCTGGGCAGTGTGATAGTCGCGCAGCAACTTGCCGGTGGACTGCACCCCGACTGCGAAACCGTAGCCTTGGCGTAGCGCGGCATGGGCGGCCTCATCCTCGCGCCGCACGCCCAAAGCTGCGCCCAGCAATCCCACCAGGGCCGATTCGCCCGGATAGCCGTGACTGCCTCGATACTCGCCCACCGCCGGCTCGCCCCAGGACGCCAGCGGCGCCTGGAGCTGAAAGACGAGAAATGCCATGATGATTACTCCTGCACGAAGGTCACGAGATCGGCAAGACGACCTTCGCCGGCCTCGACATTCAGCGAGTAGCGGGCATCGGCACAAGCGCCATAGACCGTATCGAAATTATCCCGACGTTTTTCGATGGCCTTGACCGCCTTTTCCAGCATGTCTTCATCTTCAAAGGGCTTGACCGGCTTGAGGAAGGCTTGCACCAGCGAACGCGGTTGTTGGTCGCCCTTTTCGGCCAATACGTAACTGGCGTAGGCGCGCGAAGCGAAGCTGTTCTGCATGCCGGTCGGCGAAACCTTGGTGACCGCATGGATTAACGCCTCAAGCGCACGGGCGGTGAGCACCTCGTCGTCGCCGAGGTTTTCCTTGAGCAGTTCGCGATTGATGCATAGGTAAAGGTAGAACAGGCCGGCACCGTAGCCACGCTCGCCGATATGGCTGGCGCCACTCTCGCCACGATTCAAGTCGTCGATAGCGCTGAAGTAATCGTCTTCCACCGCGCTCTTGTGCACCGTGATGGCGTGTGAAACCTGAACCGCCGCCTCCATGTTGAATTCCGGCGAGTCGGCCAGCATCCGGCCGAACATGGCGATATCGACCGCTTGCCGCGGCTTGCGCAGCAAGGACAACTCATCCTTGACCGGCTCGCTGCCGCGCTCGGCGCAGAGCTTGACGAGCGCATCGACCGCCGCCCGCTCATCCGGGCTGATGTGCGCCAGTTGCTCGATTTCGAGGTCTTCGTCGTTTTCGGTTTTCTTGTCCGATTTGGCTTTGCCGAAACAGGCGGCAATGGCCTTGGCCCAGTCGCGGGCGGCCTTCTCGGCAACACCCGCATCTTTCAGGGCCTCGAAAGCCTCTTTGCCGATCCTCTTGGTTCGCGTGCCGAGATGCCCCGCCAGCGTGATCTCGAAAGCATCCGAAGTCCGCCAGGCGCGTTTCTGGCTCTGCGACGAAACCCGCAAGCGGGTGGCATCGCCGACCAGAGCGCTCTTCGGGCGACCGGTATCGTCACGATTCAGATTGGAAGGCGGGTAGTTGGTGAGCAGGTGCAGTTGAATAAAGCGGGACATGATTGAACTCCTTGAATAAGCAAACGGAATGGGTCGTTGGTAGGTGATCCGGATAAATCAGGAAGCTGTCTTGTCTGGCCAGCGGTAGCCGTAAGCCCAGCGCTTCTTGGCCTCATCGCCCCAGTAGAAAAAGTCATTGGCCAGGGCCAGTACATCGAGCCGGTGTTTCATCAGCGGCAGGACGCGGCGCAACCCAACGTAGAGCGCCTCGGAGTCAGGCGCATCGAGCAGGCGCAGAAAACGCAGTTCGCTGACATGCGGCCGATCGCTCCCCTCGTCGCGCTGGCTCATGGCAGCGGCAACCAATCCAGACTCGTTTTTCTCGACATGGGCCAGCAGCCCGACAAGGCCCGCCAAGCGCTCGTTGTCCTGGGGCCGGGCATCCGCCGGCCAGCCAGCCGCCTGGAGTCGGCGGTACAAGCGCTGGTAAGGCGCGGCAAACGCCACCTGCGTCGGCGTAGGCGCCCGGCGCAGGATCGCCCGGCCGGCCCGATCATCGTCAAGACCTTGCCACCACGCCAACAACACGCTGCCAATGGCCGTCGGCTCGCCATCTCGCGTTCTGAATTGAATCGACATACTTTCTCCTCGATGAACTTATTGGGGAACGGCAGCAAGGCTCTTCGCCTTTTTGGGCGCCTTGGCCAGCTCGCGTGCCGGCAGTGCCAATGCCTGGCGAATTTTCGGGCCATCCAGATTGCGTTTGAGTTGTTGATAGGCGGCGGCAAGCCGGCGCGGGTTTTGCCGCTCCACCGCGCCGGCCCCGACGAATTCGCCGTCGAACAGACGCAGACAGGTTTGGGCCAGATGCCGGTGCCACGTTTCGCGTACCGGCAGCGGATCGGCTTCGGTATCGCCATCCACGCGAACAATTTCAATGAGCGCCTTGAGCTGGCGATAGAAGGCCGCCTCCGTCGCGCTCCAGAAACTGGCGTCGATGGCGCTGAAATCGCCTCGGGCATCGGCCCCGAACCAGGCATCCTTCACCGCACCGCGCAGGAAATAGGCAGACATTTCCGCCCCGGCGAGCCAGACACTGACTTCGGACTCCACTTGCTTCTGGGCTTCCAGGTCGCAATCGGCCAAACCGTAAAGCGGCAAGGTCGATTCATACCAGCAGCGCGCCTTCATGTTGTCCATGTCGAAACCGAAAGCCCAAAGGCGCAGTTGTCCTTTTACAAGGCGAACCCGGTGTTCTCTCAGGTAGTCCACCACCCGCGCGGGCCGCTGCCGCTTTTTGTCCGCACTCAGGCCCATGACCCAGGGCAGCCAGTGCCGGTAGCCAAAGCCGCCTGGCTGGGGATGCAGTGGCAACCACCCCTCCTTGGTTTCGTAATATGGCGACAGGACGTGATCCCATGCGCCCTTGTAATTCATGCCGTAGTTCTTGGTTTCGTATTGCCGGATCAGCCTTTCGGTAGAGCGCCCGCAGAGATCACAGCTACCGGCAGCAACGGCGTCGGCATCCATCGCTAGCCGAACTCGGCGCGGCATTGCCCAGAAGACATGCGCCGGATGCACCTGTACCGGTGCGGTCTCGCCGCCGCTCTTCTGCATGACCTCAATGTCCGCCAGCCAGGGAAAAGTGAAGTGCGATGCCATCTTGGTAGCATCGCCTTGCAGCGCAAGAAACTCCGAACGCCCGCGCACGTTGAGCCACAGGTCGTGCCAAAGACTGCGTTGCGGCTGGCAAAGCACCAGCGTGGTCAGCGGCCCGCCGCCACGCAAGCCGGTACGGTGCCCAACACCACCAGCCGGCGCATTGATCTGCAGCGTCAGCAATGCCATTGCTGCGCAATGCGGACACATCGCCTCGACTCGGCCGCGCTTGATGAAATGATCGCTATTGTTCTTGAGCGCGTTCTCGCCCGGCGACTCGATGAGCAAGGCGCCAATATTGCAGGTCGCGCCAGCTCCAGATCTCAGGCTGAAATCCTGCATGAAGCGCGCCCCATCGCCGTCGAACTCGAAGGCGGCAGCGATGGGCGCAAACCACTGTGTCAGCGTCGCGATATCGGGAGGCCTGTCAAACAGTCGCCGCCAAACGATTGGATCGTCCACCGGCGTAGCGGTCTGCAACAAGCCGATGGCAAACTGGGCGAGCGCACCGTTGAAATCGGCACGGTCGGCATCGAAAGCCACGATATCGGGATCGGCCAACTGATTCGGGGTGATCCAGGAGCGGCTTCCGTCCCGATGGCGGACGGGTAGCCATTTCTCAGCCAAGAGCAACACTTTTATCTCCTTAATAGGTAGTGGGTAGACCAGGTTTGGAGTCTGACCACACTCGAAAGCGATGGCGAAATCCGACTTTTGGAGTGACGAATTCGAAAATCAAGACCAGCGAGCGCACCCACCGGAACGAACTGTATCTGCCGAATCACGGCGGGTCAACAAATATTAAGTGTCTAGTGTTTTAAGAAATACGCCATAACCTATCGGGACATTTTCAACTTATGGCAAAATTCAATACGTTCTCCATCAGTCATGGAGATGAACCGTGTCTTGGGTTGTAAGTCGACCTGTAACTAGTAAGTTCCCCGCTTCTGCGGGGCTGCGCCGGGCGGACATCCACTCGGCGCCGTTACTTCCCGAAGGCCACACTCATCCGAGTACTGCCAGCGTCCAAGGACTTCTGACTTGCCAGCAGGTGTGCTCCATGCCTCGCCGACCCACCCCTCGGGCGTCTCCTCGAGCGCCAGCAATACCGACCATTGGCCCTTGTTGGGCAAGGTTTCCAAGAGCGCGGCAAACACGGCCTTGCGCGCTGCGGCAACGGGTTCAGCGGTACGCGCAATGAGGCGCTCGGCCACCCGCAGGCTGCTGTAGGCCCAGCCATGCTTGCCGGCAACCCAGGGGCGCAGCTGCTCGCCTTCCCAACGCGCCAGCAAAACGTTCATGCTCGCTTCACCGAGGCGCGACGGGGTCTTGGCCTCGCTCCACCAATCGATGCCGCCGCGCTCGTAACCGGTGACGAGCTTGACGGTGTTTTGCTAAGCCGTGCTGGCGTCAGCGTAGCCCTCTCCCTCTGCCAGATTGGCGTTCGCCTGGAGTCCCTCGGGAATCTCGGATTCGTCGCCGAACACGCCTTCGATCATTTGGCGGGCATCGCCCGGCATGGCAAAGCGCCCCGTCTGTAAAGCTTTGGCGCTTAGCCAGGGCTGGCCATGATGCGGATAGACGCCTGCCGCCTTGGGAAAAGCTACCTTGAACCAGTTGGCAGCGGGCTCGTCCGCCCAGGGCGGCCCGAACACCCACAGACAGGGCTGGCCGCGCTGATCCCTGTCCTTCGGATCGCGTAGCCTTCGCCCCTCGGCATCGCGGGGGTGACGTTGCAAGCGTCCGGCGCGCTGAATGAGTCGGTCGATGGGCGCCAGGTCACTGACCACCAGATCCCAGTCGGCATCGAGGCTTTGTTCGGCCACCTGGGTGGCGATGACCAGTCGGCCGGTGCGCAATTCCGGCGTGCTGTCCTTGCCGAAGCACGCCAGTACCTTGCCTTCGGTGACCAAGCGGTCGTGCAGCGTGAATCGTGCGTGAAACAAGGTAAGTTTTTCGTCGGACAACCTGCCTTTGAACAGGGCGTGCGCATCCAGGGCATCGGCCACCGTGTTGCGCATCCAGCAGACACACTTGCCTGCGTCCAGTGCTGCCGTGATGCCGGCGACCACCGCCGACTGTTCGCTGACGTAGCGCACGGCAAGGGATCGCCGAACATCGGAACGGGTCGCCAGCGGTGTTTCGAGGGCTTTCTCGGCTGCCGCGGCAGACCACCCCGTCACCAGCGGATAAGGCGTCTGCGAACCAAGCTGCAAGGCTGGCGCCTCTACACGGCAACCGCTCGCGAAGGCGTCGAGCAAGGCTTGCTTCATGCGTCCGGGCAAGGTCGCGGAGAGCAGAATCGCGCTGCCACCGGCGCGGGCGTGGAATTCGAGCAGGCTTTCGAGCACCCCTTGCATGTAGGCATCGCAGGCGTGCACCTCATCGACGATCAACACCTTATTGAATAGCCCGAGCAGGCGCAGGCACTGGTGCTTGCTGTGCAGCACGGCAAGCAAGGCCTGATCGATGGTGCCGACACCGGCCGGGGCGAGCAGTGCACGCTTGTTGTGATCGGCCAGCCAGGCGGCGCAGCGGGCGGTAGCACTGTCGTCGAGCTGCTTCCGGTCGGTATCGGGTGGCCCGTCGGGGATGACAGAATCGGCAAAGGCCTCGACCAGGTTGCGCTGGCCGTGCGCCAGAACAAGGCTGGCGTTCCCGGCAAACAAGCTGGCATAGACATGCGCGATACGCCCATACATGGCGTTGGCGGTGGCCATGGTCGGCAGGCCGATAAAGAAGCCATCGGCGCAGCCCGCGGCCATCAGCCGATGCGCCAGCACAATGGCCGCTTCGGTTTTGCCGGCACCGGTCACGTCCTCCAGCATATGGATTTGCGGTCCGTCCGCCAGGGCCACGGAGGACGCCCACGCCTGCAGCGGAGAGGGTGATGGAATTGCCGGAAACAATTCGGCGAAGCCCATTTCCGCCTGACGCTCACTGGGCAGAACACCGGAAGCATCCAACGCCTTTTGCGCCTGGGTTTTGGCCTGCGCCCAATACTCGGCCAGCGGCATGGCTACTGTCCGGTATGGGAAATAGTCGGTATTGGAACCCAGCCAGTCGGCGAGCACCGTCAAACCGGCCACCCACCACGACAAGTCACGGCTGGTTTGCCAGAACTCGCTGGCGTCAGCATTTGGGGATGTGGGCGCCAAGCCATCGATAAAAAACAAATCTCGCAACTCGGCCACAAATTGGAGGATGGCTTCGCGGTCATCACGCTTATCGAAATGCTGGCCCCAACCCGTCGATGTTTCCGGCGGCTGTCCGTGATGCCCCGTCACTGCCCTTGCCCACCAATTCAGCCCTTCAAGCAGTAACTCAGTCTCCGGCCCGAACCAGGCCTGATCGGTCACTACTTCACTGAGCACTTCGCGCCAAAACAACATGCCCAGGCTGTCGTGGCGCAACCGGTAAGATTTGGCGGCACGCGGCTCACGCCCGCGCAAGGCAGCAAACAGGTCAGACCGCTGCCCCTGAAAGGCCTCGGAGAATTTACCCAGATCATGCAAGGCGACCCAGAACGCCAGCCAGGCCAGGAGTCCTTCCTCGGTCTCAATCTTGGTTGCTACCATCAAGTGCTGTCGAAAGGATGGATGTCGACCGACGAAGGCGTAGGCAACCGCCGCAACATCCAGGCAGTGATAGGGAAGCAAATGGTACGGCTCGCCCTCGCCGTTCGGCGGACGCGCTTTTCCCCAGTAGTTAAGGTAGTTCAACGCGTTCTCCGTTTCCCAACTCACTCAAACTCATTGAGCGCCCCGAGTCGCCGGGCTCACCAAATGAACCGGAAGACTCAAACCCAGGAGCTTTCCGATATTTCAGAACCGCCATTTCCAGTTGTGCCGCGACTTGTTCCCTGAGCTCCTCCGGCCCCAACACCTCGCAGTCGGCCCCGTATTTGAGGATGTCCATCATCAACTCCCGATGGTCGGCATAAGGAATCCGCAGCACATAACTCCCGCCTTCCTCAAACCAACCCTCCTGCTCCGGGTGCGAGTGTTCGGCGGCGACCCAGCGGGCGCGTTCAGGCGTAAAACGAAGCTCTGCCCAGTCCCGCACCTTGCCGCCAAAGATGCCGTAACCGGCGCCGAGGAGAACATCGAGTTCACTATCCAGAATTTCCCGGGCGCCGGCATCGACCATTTTTACCGTTTTTATCGCGTCGACCGCAAAACTCCGCAGTTCGTCGCGCAGGTGGCACCAGGCGTCGAGGTACCAGTTGTCGCGGTAGTGGGTGAGGCGTTGCGGCGAGATTTCGCGTTCGCTGCTGGCGCCGTTGCTGCGGGCGCTGTACTGGATGACGAGCCGGCGGCGTTCCATCAACGCGGCGGCTATAGTCTGGAAGTTTTGCGGCGCATAGTGGCGGGCGGCGGCGCTGAGGATGCGGATGCGGCGGGCGATGTCGTCGGCCGAATCGGTGACGCTTTCCAGCATGCTGAGCAGGCGCTGGCGCAGCGGGCCGACATGCTCGGCCAGGATGCCGCCGGTGTCGAAGGCGGCGAGCAGTTGCTGCATGCTGAGCAGGGCGTGGATTTCGCCGGCGGAGAACCAAACGCCGGGCAGTTCGTAGCGTTCGACGCTGGCATCGATGTGGTAACGGCCGGTGTCGCGGTCGTGGATGATCGGCACGTTCATTCGGTCGCGCAGGGCTGTCAAATCGCGAAACAGCGTGGCGCGGGAAACGCTGAGGCGTTGCTGCAGGTCGGCAAAGCCAACGCTGCGCCGCACCAGCAGCATGCGTTCGATGATGCCGAAGCGCTCGGTTTGAGTCATACCCCCCCTTTTATTGTGCCGACATCATAGACGCATGTACTTTTTCTTGACCAACTAGCTGCTGCAGGACTGCTCACCAGAGCAAATGGATGATCAGGAAGACGAGGCGGTCGAGGTGCTCGGCGAGGTCCATGACGATTTCCGGTGGTTGCTTATCGCCACAATGCGCCGGCCCAGTCTCATAGCGTGAGACTGCAAAAAATGATTTTTGACGACGGCGAAACAGGCCTGGGCGAATTGCTGCGGTCGACGGCGAATGGGCCAAAGTTCGCCCGGTGCTCGCCGCCGGCCAGGGCCAGGGCCAAGGCCCGAAAAGCAGGGAAGGCAAAGCCGCCCGCGCCGCGTACCAGGGTTTCCTGCTCCGTCTCAACCACTTCCGCGTCCTTGACCCAGCTTGCGGGTCGGGAAATTTTCTCTACCTCGCCCTCAAGGCCCTGCGCGACATCGAAAAACAAGCCCACATCGTCGCCCAGGAACACGGCCTCGGTGCCGAACTGTCGATGCAGACCGGCCCGCACAACATCCTCGGCCTCGAAATCAACGAATTCGCCGCCGAACTCGCCCGCGTCACCGTCTGGATCGGCGACATCCAGTGGTGCCGCCGCAACGGCTACCCGCACGCCATCAACCCGATTCTCAAACCGCTCGACGGCATCGAACAGCGCGACGCATTGTTGACCTTCACCCCTACCGTCATTCTCGCCATCCCCTCAACCGTCATTCCCGAGGGTTTAATCGGGAATCCAGCACCAACCGCCAATCAAGCCTTAAAAGCCGATTTGACGGACCAACTGGATTCCCGCCTGTGCGGGAATGACGGTCGGTTGATCGCTCGTGAAGCCGAGTGGCCAACCGCCGATGTCATCGTCGGCAACCCGCCTTTCCTCGGCGACAAGGTCATGCGCAGCGAACTCGGCGCCGACTACGTTGAAACCCTGCGCAAAACTTACGACGGCCGCGTCCCCGGCGGCGCCGACCTCGTCACCTACTGGTTCGAAAAAGCCCGCGCCCAGATCGACGCGGGAAAACTGCAGGCCGCCGGCCTTGTTGCGACAAACTCCATCCGCGGCGGCGCCAACCGAAAAGTGCTCGAACGGATTGTCAACACCACACGCATTTTTGAAGCGTGGGGCGACGAGGAATGGATCAATGAAGGCGCCGCCGTACGCGTTTCACTGGTTGGATTTGGGCCGATCTTTCCGGTTGACCGTAGCAGTCGGCTGGATGGGTCTGAAGTGGCGGCGATTCATGCCGATTTGACTGCTGCCGTTGGCGCCGACCTGACCAAAGCCAAGCCACTGCCGGAAAACGCCAACACCGCTTACCTTGGTATCCAAAAAACCGGTCCCTTCGATCTGCCCGGCGAACTCGGCCGAAGCTGGCTCGTCCAGCCCAATCCGAACGGCCGGCCAAACAGCGAAATCGTCAAACCGTGGTTCAACGGCCTCGACATCACCCGCCGCCAGCGCGACATGTGGATTGTCGATTTCGGCACCGACATGGCTGAAGCCGAGGCCAGCCTTTACGAGTTACCCTTTGCCTACACCAAGGAACATGTGCAGCCAACCCGTGTTGGCAATACCGTGGCTGACACCAGCGAAATGTGGTGGCTTTTTCATCGGCCACGCCCGTTAATGCGCAAAGCCATCAAAAATTTGCCGCGCTTCATCGTCACCCCTGAAGTGTCTAAGCACCGCGTTTTTGCTTGGATGTCCTCACCGACTGTGCCCGACAAAAACCTGACAATAACCACCCGCTCCGACGACACCACTTTCGGCATCCTGCATTCCCGCTTCCACGAACTCTGGTCGCTGCGCCTCGGCAGGCCGCGCTACACCTCATGCACCACCTTCGAAACCTTCCCCTTCCCGCACGGCCTGACGCCGCGCGACACCGCCACGTTCGCCTTTCCCCCTCTCCTTCAAGGGGAGGGCCGGGGTGGGGATGAGTCCGTCCATCTGACTGAAACCCATCCCCCACCCAGCCTCCCCCTTGAAGGGGGAGGAGTGAAAGCGGCCACGGAAGACGGCAAAGACGCGACACTCTTCGACGCCGCCCGCGCCGCCGATGACGGTTTCCGCATTCCCGGCGCGGTGGCCAATGCCTTGCTGGATGGTGAGCATCCCGTCAAAGTCTGGCGCGAACACCGGGGCTTGACGCAAGAGGCGCTTGCCGAAAAGGCCGGGATCAGCAAGGCTTACCTATGCCAGATCGAAACACGCAAACGAGTGGGCGCGCTAAAGACACTGAAAGCTATCGCCGGTGCGCTGACAGTGAGCATCAATGAGCTGCACGAAGATTAGGGCAAAGCGGACTGCCCTCAATAACTCGAAATTTGGCCTCTTTTTCACCACAATGCGCCAGCCCAGTCTCATGGCGTGAGGCTGCAAAAAATGATTTTTGACGACGGCGAAACTGGCTTGGGCGAATTACTGCGGTCGACGGCGTAAAACGTCAGAAAGCCGCTGCCGCCTTGCCGCTCAGGCCAACCAAGCCTGAAAGCCCCACAGCGCCAACATCCCGGCAACGCGTGGCAGCTTGGCAGAATGCTCAACCATTCGCTTTGTCGCGGCAGAAGCGTCGCCCGAACCAGTCGCGCAGCATTGCCTTTTCGTAAGGCAGGTAATCGGTGTCGTTGCGCACGAAGGCACTGCGCCACAGGTAATTCATGTCGCTGACCTGCTCGCGGCCCTCATCAAGAATTTTGCCGCTCGCATCGCGCCAGACGTAGGCCAGATCCAGCCGCGGCCAAGTGATGTCGCGCATCACCCGCAAATCGTAGGTGCCGCGGTGCCACCATTCGTCGCGCCCGGCCAGATCGACGTCGAAGACCTTTAGTTCGAGCGATTCGTTACCTTGCAGGCAGCGTTCGCCCTGCGCCTTGAAGTGGCGTTCGAGGGCGCGCAGATTACGCTCACTTTCGTCACCGTACAGACCGACGTCGGTATAACGTTTGGGTTCGACAAATCCTACCGAGACATCGGCCCGCGCCGGCAAGCCCGGCGCCAGAAGAGCGAGCAGGCCGAGTTGCAGGGGGAGGGAACGTACTTTCATATTCAGTCTCCCAACACTATTAACCGATAGTTTGACCTCGAATGAGCGAAAAAATGCCCTGCCCGCAAGCTGTATGCCCA
>Ga0073899_10004685_pt1 | contig 11951 bp, 13 predicted proteins | sample KloWWTmetaKNB5Ph_FD_88975 | JGI IMG/M metagenome (GOLD analysis project Ga0073899, IMG submission 88975) | Active sludge microbial communities from Klosterneuburg, Austria, studying microevolution and ecology of nitrifiers - Klosterneuburg... | ecosystem: Engineered > WWTP > Aerobic digester >...
ATTCGGCCAGCTGCACCGTGGACCAGCCCCGTTGGGGCCGGCCCGAGGCGGGTCTGGCGCGAAAGGGAACCGTCCCCGGTGGGTCAGGGACGCGACCGCGGGCCGGATCAACCGTGGTAGCGGCTGCCGATCGCCGCGATCGGCTGGACTGCCGGTGTGCCTGAGCCGTCCCGCCGCGGATCGATCGGTGGCAAGTCGATCGGGGCCCCACTGGCCGCGGCCGCGACGGCAGGCTCCGGGCCCACCCAGGCCGTCACCAGCACGTCCTCACCGCGCAGGAAGCGCTGGCAGCGCACCCCGCCCGTCGCGCGGCCCTTGCCCGGGTAGCTGTCGAACGGGGTCACCTTCACCGTCCCGGCCTCGGTGCCCGGCAGCGCCCGGGACGAACCGGCCACGGTCACGACGACCGAGTCCGCCACGCGCGACACTCCGAACCAGACGGCCCTGGCACCCGGGGTGAGCTTGACGCCGGCCATGCCGCCGCCGGAGCGTCCCTGCGGCCGCACCGACGCGCCAGGGAAGTGCAGCAGTTGGGCGTCGGAGGTGACGAACACGAGCTCGTCCAGGTCGTGGGCCAGCTCGACCGCGCCGACCACCTCGTCGCCGTCCGCGAGCCGGATCAGCTCCCAGGCGTCCTTGCCCGGCTGCTCGGGGTTGACCCGCTTCACCACCCCGGCCGCCGTGCCCAGCGCCCACCCGAAGGTGTCCGGCCCGAGGCTGGTCAGCGCCAGCGGGCGTTCCCCGGCCCCCAGCTGCAGCAGCTCGGCGAGCAGGGAGCCGCCCTGCAGGCTGGGTGCGCTCGCCGTGGCCGGCACCGTGGGCAGGTCGAGCGCCTGGCAGCGCAGCAGCCGGCCCTGGGAGGTGATCACGCCGTACTCGCCGCGGGCCGTGGTGCGGGCGACCGAGACGACGAGGTCGTGGGCCGCCCGGGGCCCGCCCGAGGGCAGGGGTTCCGCGGTCGCCGTCCGGGCGAGCAGGCCCGTGGCGGAGAGCAGCGCCCAGCAGGGCTCGTCCGCGATCTCCAGCGGTGCCGACGCCGCGGTGACGGCGGTGCCGGCCGAGGCGAGCAGCACCGTGCGGCGCGGGGTGCCGTGGGTGCGGGCGACCTCGTCCAGTTCGGCGGCGACGACGTCGCGCTGGCGGGCGTCGCTGCCGAGCAGCGTCTCCAGGTCGGCGATCGTGGCCAGCAGCTGCTCCTGCTCGGCCTCCAGCTCGATCCGGCTCAGCCGGGTCAGCCGACGCAGTTGCAGGTCGAGGATGTAGGTCGCCTGGGTCTCGCTCAGTTCGAAGGCGTCCATCAGCCGCTGCCGCGCCTGGGGCACGTCGTCGGAGCTTCGGATGATCGCGATCACGTCGTCGATGTCGACCATCGCGATCAGCAGGCCCTCGACCAGGTGCAACCGGTCCTTCGCCTTCCCCAGCCGGAAGGACGACCGTCGCTGCACCACCTGCAGTCGGTGCTGCAGGAACACCGCGAGCAGATCGCGCAGCGACAACGTGGAGGGTTGGCCGTCCACCAGCGCGACGGCGTTGATCCCGAACGAGTCCTCCAGCTTGGTCAGCCGGTAGAGCTCCTCCAGCACCGCCTCGGGGTTGAACCCGTTCTTCACCTCGATCACCAGCCGGGTCCCGTTGGCAAGGTCGGTGAGGTCCTTGACGTCGGAGATCCCGGTGAGCTTCTTGGACTGCACCAGGTTCTTGACCTGTTCGATGATCCGCTCCGGGCCGATCAGGTAGGGCAGTTCGGTGACGACGATGCCCTTGCGGCGGGCGTGCACCTGCTCGATCCGGGCCGTCGCGCGCACCTTGAACGACCCGCGACCGCTCGTGTAGGCGTCCCGGATGCCGTCCAGGCCGATGATCTTGCCGCCGGCGGGCAGGTCGGGGCCGGGGATGTAGCGCATCAGGTCGTCGACGTCGGCGTCGGGGTGGCGCAGCAGGTGCTTGCAGCCCTGCACGACCTCCACGAGGTTGTGCGGCGGGATGTTGGTGGCCATGCCCACCGCGATACCGGTGGCGCCGTTGACGAGCAGGTTCGGGATCGCCGCCGGCAGCACGACCGGCTCGGACTCCTTGCCGTCGTAGTTGGGACGGAAATCGACGGTGTCCTCGGCCAGGCCGGCGGTCATTGCCACCGCGCCCGGGGCCATCCGGCACTCGGTGTAGCGCATCGCGGCCGGCCCTGAATCCAGCGAGCCGAAGTTGCCGTGCCCGTCGACCAGGTTCACCCGCATCGCCCACGGCTGCGCGAGCCGCACCAGGGCGTCGTAGATCGCCACGTCGCCGTGGGGATGGTAGAGGCCCATCACCTGGCCGACGACCCGGGAGCACTTGACGTGGGAGGCGTCGGGACGGATCCGCATCTCGTCCATGGTGTAGAGGATGCGGCGCTGGACGGGTTTGAGGCCGTCGCGCGCATCGGGCAGTGCCCGGGCGTAGATCACCGAGTAGGCGTACTCGAGGAAGCTCGTCTCCATCTCGACCGCGACGTCGACGTCGACGATCCGCTCGGAGAACTCCTCCTCGAGGCCTGTCCTGACGACCATCACGGCTCCCCTCCGTCGGTTCCCCGCTCCAGGCCGCGCAACTGTGCGGCGAGCCCGCGACCGTCCGGGGCCGCGACCACCGGCACCTGGGCCTGGGCGAGGTCGTCCGCCCCGGCCTGGGGGGAGGTGTCGCCGTGGGCAAGGAACAGCTCCGCGGGCGTCAGTTGCCGGATCGCGATCGCGCGCACCCGGTCGGGGGCGATCGTGGCGAACTCGTCGTACAACTCGGGGTCGTGCTGGCCGTCGTCGCCGACCAGCAGCCAGCGCACCCGCGGGAAGTCGCGGGTCAGCTGCAGCAGGGTGTTGCGCTTGTGCGCGGCCCCGGAGCGGAACCAGCCGGTGTTGGTCGGCCCCCAGTCGGTCAGCAGCATCGCCCCGTGCGGGTAGGCGTGGCGCTTCAGGAAGCGGGTGAGGAAGTCGTGGGTGTTCCACGCGCCGGTGGAGAGGTAGACGACCGGCGCTCCGGGGTGCTCGGCCAGCAGTTCGCGGTAGAAGCGGGCCATGCCGGGGACGGCCTGACGGGCCGACTCGTCGCGGATGAAGCTGTTCCAGAAGGCGATCATCGGGCGTGGCAGCAACGTGGTGATGATGGTGTCGCCGATGTCGGAGACGAGGCCGAACTCCTCGTCCGGGGGCACGATGTGCACCTCGGCCCGGGACTTCTTCGAGCGGGCGCTGCGCACCTCGACAGTGCGCCAGCCCGGCTCCAGGCCGTGGTTGCGGATCCGGCAGTCGATGTAGCCGCCCCGGTCGGTGGTGGTCTCCACCACCTGGTCCCCGACGGTGATGGAGACGCCGGCCCGCACGCAGGCGAGCGTGAAGAAGTTGCGGAAGCCGCGCCGCTTGACGAAGTCCTCGGTGACCTTGGCCAGACCCGAACGGGCCCTGCGGGGGGCCAGCACCACCCGTCCGAGCACGCGCAGGGAGGCGGGCGTGCCGTAGCCGGTGTAGCAGATCACCTTCTCGCGCCAGCCCAGCGAACGGACGACCCGCTCGAGCCAGCGGTCGAACCGCTCCTCGATCCGGGCGGCCAGGAAGGGTCGGGTCGTCACGGCACCACACCCTAATGGGTAGGGGCGGGCGAGCGGAGCCGGGCGATTGCGGCGCTGTGGCGGGGGCGTGCCAAGATAACCCGGTGACACCGCTTCAGGGGCCCGTACTGCCGGCCGGACTGACCGACGAGATCCGCGCCTGCGGCTACTTCCCCGACCTGATCGCCGCCGGCGTCGCGCTGGCGCTGGGAGGGGAGGCCGTCGAGGCCCATCTGGTGCACCACGAGGCGACGTTCAACCGCGAGGAGATCCAGCGCCACCTGTCGGTGCTCGTGCTCACCCCGACCCGGCTGATCGTGGGCCACACCGACGAGAACGACGCTCCCGGCGGCGCCGGGCAGGCGCTCACCACGACCGAGAGCCTCGCCCTGCGGCGGATCTCGTCGGTGGCGCTGAGCCAGGTGGTGGCCGACCCGGAGCAGTACGGACGGCGCCGCGCGCAGGTCGTGGAGACCTGGCTCACGATCGGCTGGGGAACCATGCGGCGGGTCGATCTCGAACCCGCCGGCTGCAACGACCCGGCTTGCGACGCCGACCACGGCTACACCGGCACGGTGGCTGCCGACGACCTCACCGTGCGGATCAGCGCCGCCGGTGACGGGGAGGCCAAGGTGCGCGAGCTGCTCGCGTTCGGCACCGCGCTGCAGCTGGCCACCGGACGATGACCGATCCGGCGCTGCCGGCCTACGGCGGCGGCACGATCGCCGACCTGCTGCCCGCCGTCGGAGCCCACCTCGGCCAGCCCGGGGCAGTCGACACCCTCGGGCTGCCGTCGGCGCAGCGCTACGTGGTGCTGCTCGTGGATGGCCTGGGCTGGGAGCAGCGCGAGCACTGGCAGGCGGTGGCACCCCACCTGGCCGAGCTCGCCGCCGGCCGGGAGCCGATCACCTGCGGCGCGCCCAGCACCACCTCGACGAGCATCACGAGCCTCGGCACCGGGCTGGCGCCGGGGGAGCACGGCATCGCCGGCTACTCGTTCCGGTACCCCGGCACGGGCCAGGTGCTCAACACCCTCGCGTGGCCGGCCGGCGTCCACGCCCTGGACGTACAACCGCAACCGACCTGGTTCGAGCGGCTCGCGCGCCTCGGCGTCCACACCGCGACGGTGGCGCCGCAGCGGTTCGCCGGCAGCGGGTTGACCCTGTCGGCCCTGCGCGGCCCCCACTTCGTCCCGGTGGTCGACGAGTCCGACCACGACGGGGTCGTGGAACTGGTGGCGGACGCCGCCGCGACCGGGGAGCGGAGCCTCGTCTACGCCTACGAGCGCGGTCTCGACCACGCCGGGCACGGTCACGGGGTGGGATCGCCGGAGTGGCTGGTCCAGCTCGGCCGCTGCGACGCGCTTGCGGCCTCGCTGCGACGGGCGCTCCCGGCCGACGTGGTGCTGGTCGTCACCGGCGACCACGGCATGGTCAACGTGCCGCCCCGGGAGCGGCTGGTGGCGGAGGATGACCCCCGGCTGATGCAGGACGTGACCGCGCTCGCCGGCGAGGGCCGGCTACGCCAGCTCTACGCCCCGGCTGGACGGGCGGAGGCTGTCCGGGAACGCTGGCGGGAGCGGCTGGGCGAGCGGGCCTGGGTGCTGCTGCGCGACGAGGCTTTCGCTGCGGGCTGGTTCGGGCCGCGCAACGCCCGCGTCGCCGACCGGTTCGGCGACGTCATCGTCGCGATGGCCGGCAACGGCGCCGTGATGAGCCGCACCCTGCCGGGGGAATTCTCGCTGGTGGGCATGCACGGCTCGCTGACCCTCGCCGAACTCGCCGTCCCGTTGCTGGTGGCCTGATGGCCGAACTCGTCTACTTCACCGGGCCGATGGACTGCGGCAAGTCCACCCTCGCGCTGCAGGTCGACCACACCGAGACCTCGGCCGGACGCAAAGGGCTCCGGTTCACCCGGCAGGACCGCGCCGGCGACGGCACCATCTCCTCCCGGATCGGGCTCTCGGCCGCGGCGATCGAGGTGACCGGGGAGCTGGACTTCTGGCACTTCGTGGTGGACGAGCTCACCACCGGCCACCGGATCGACTACCTGATCTGCGACGAGGCGCACTTCTACAGCGCCGCCCACATCGACTCCCTGGCCCGGGTGGTGGACGAGTTGGCGATCGACGTCTTCTGCTTCGGCATCCTCACTGACTTCCGCACCGAACTGTTCCCCGCCTCGCGTCGGCTGGTCGAACTGTGCGACCGGCTCGAGGTGCTGCAGGTGCGGCCGCGCTGCTGGTGCGGGGCGCCGGCCACCCACAATGCGCGGACGGTGGGCGGGGCGATGGTCACCGAGGGCAGCCAGGTGGTGGTGGGGGACACCGACCCGCGCGCCGAAGTCGCCTACCAGGTGCTCTGCCGGCGCCACCACCGGCGCCGGATGACGGCCCAGGTGGCAGCGGTCACCCTCAGCCCCGAGCCGCTGCCGTTCGGGGAGTGAGCGGGTCCGTCCGAGTCGCGGCCAGGTACGGAGTTGTCAGCGAGGCTCCCTAGCATGGCGGCATGACCGCCACCCAGCCACTCCAGGTGCCGCCGAGCCCGATGTCGCTCGGCCCCATGCTCTCCACCTCTTTCGCCGTCGTGCGCCACCGGCTCGGCCTGTTCGCCGGCCTCGCGCTGATTCCGGCGGCGGTGATCGTGGTCAGCACCGTGGTGTTTTGGGTCGCGTACGCCGCCGGGCTGCTCGCCATGATCTCGGGCCGGTTCTACTCCCCGGGGGCGATCGCCTCGGCCCTCGTCGGGATCGTCGTGGTGATCCTGCTGATCGGGGTCGCGGGCGGTCTGGCGACGATGTGGGCGGCGGCGCTGATGGTGCGGCTGGCGCACGAGACGATGGCCGGGCGGCGCCCGGGGTTCGCCGAGCTGCGGCAGGCGAACCGGGGCTTCCTCGGACGGATGGTGCCGGCCTATCTCCTGCTGCTGGTGGCCTCGATCGGCGCCGGCCTGGTGGTCATGCTGCCGGTCATCCTGGGCGCCGTGGCCGGTTCGCGGTCGTCCGGGTCGGGAATGGTGGCGGCCTCCGGCATCAGCGCGCTGCTGATGTTGGCGCTCTACGTGGGCGCATTCGTGGCGGAGGTCAAGCTGGTCTACCTGGTGCAGGTGACCGCGCTGGAGGGACAGGGCGGGATGGCGGCGCTGAAGCGCTCCTGGGGCGTCACGTCCGGAGCGTTCTGGCGCACGGTGGGCTATCTGCTGGTCGCCGGGCTGATCGTGGGCGGCATCTTCTTCGCCGTCACCGTCACCATGCAGATCGCGGTCCTGGTCCTGAGCGCCTCGGGGAGTTCCGGCTACGGTTCCGGCTTCGGCAACGCCCAGCTGGCCGGTGCCGGCGTCGTGCTCATCCTCTACCTGCTGATCGCGCTCGCCCTGCAGCTCTTCCTCACGCCGTTCGCGCACACTTTCACGACGATGATGTTCAACGACCAGCTGAAGCGCCTCGAGCTCGGTCCGGCTGCGGCCGCCGGCTACGGCTACCCTCCCCAGGCCGGGTACGGGCAACCCGCCCAGCAGCAGTACGCGCAGCCGCAGTACGGTCATCCCCAGTATGGCCAGCAGCAGGCTGGGCCGTACGGTCAGCCCCAGTACGGTCAGCCCCAGTACGGTCAGCCCCAGTACGGTCAGGATCCGTACGGTCAGCCCCAGTACGGTCAGGCTCCGTACGGTCAGCCCCAGGACGGTCAGGCTCCGTACGGTCAGAGCCAGCACGGGTACGGCCAGCCGCCTTCCGAGGGCCAGCCCGGCCAGTCGGGGTACGGGCAATCGGGGTACGGGCAATCGGGGTACGGCCAGCCGGGGTACGGCCAGCAGCCTCCCTACGGCCAGGGCTGATCCCCCGGTTGCGGGCTCTCACGACCCTCGGCCCCACCCGGCCTCGCGTGGCCTCAGGGCTTGCGCGGGCCCGGAGAGCCGAACATGATCTCGTCCCAGCTCGGGACGTGCGAGCGCTTGCGCTTCGACTTCGGCTCCGGGCGCGGTTCGACGTCCGCGAGACCGTCCACCAGTGAGGGCTGTTCGATCTCGTCGGACTCACCCGGCTGGCGCGTGGGACCCGAGCCGGCAGCCGGGGACTTCGCGCCGCCCGGCGTGGACGGCGCGGCGGTGCGGCTTCGAGACGGACGCTGCCGCGGGCTGAGCTGGTCGCCGGCACCCGGGCCACCGGGGGCGGCGGCGCCAGAGACCGGGCCACCCGACCCGGCGCCGGCGGTCGTGCTCCTGGCACCACGTCGTGAGGGGCGGGCGGCGGGTGCGCTCCCGGCGTCCTCGCTCCCGACCTCCTCCGGCCCGGCATCGAGCACAGGCGCGGCTGGACCGTCGCCGGAGCGGACGAGACCGGCGTAGATCTGGACGGAGTCCTCGTCGAAACCGGCCAGCATCTCGTACAGCACGTCGAGCTGGGAGCCGTGGGTGGAGGGCACGATGTCGTACACCCCGTCGACCTCGGCGAGCTCGCCCTCGGCGAACGCGTCCTCGGAGTCGCTGAATCCCTCCAGCGGTTCGGTGTCCTCGGGCACGTCCGGGCCGGACTGCACGACCCGCACCAGGGCGAGGTCGTCGTTCAGGCCGACCGTGGGCTCAGCCTCCGCTGGGCCCGTACCGCCCGGACGGGGATGCGTGGGCGGGTGCAGCCCGAGCAGCCAGCGGGCGTCGTCGTTGTCGGCGACGGAGAATCGTCCGGCCTGGTCGTAGATGAAGCGGGCGTCGTGCTCGTCGGTGCCGGCCCGGTAGACCACGCGTACCGCCCAGCGCCGGCCCTCCAGCTTCCAGGCGTCCCAAGTGATGGTGTCGGGGTCGATCTGACGGGCGCTGAGGCGGTCGCCGATCACCGAGCGCAGCGTGTGGTGCGAGATGGTCTCGCCGCCGCGGCGGACCTGGTGCTGCTGGGCCTGCTGGGCGAGGAACTCACGCTCGGCGACGACGGGCACGGCGAACGGCTCCACCCGGGACACCTCCACCCCGGCCGCCGCGGCGACGTCCTCGATGGAGGAACCGGCCCGGATCCGGGCCTGGATCTCCCGGGGCGTCAGGGCACTGTCCATTCGATTCTCCAGGTGCGTGCGGCGGAGTTGTTGGGGGTAACCTACCAAGCCCGCCCGGGGGTCGGGCCCGACCGGGCCGGGTGTCGGGGCAGACGGGCTGCCCGTTCCCGCGTCGTGGGGCCGGCAGTTTTGGCGGGGTGTGGTATGTATGCCTCGCACGAGGATGACAGCGAGAATGCGGGCGCACGTGCGGCGCGCTGCGGAATGAGGTGGGAAACGCGGATGGCAACGGACTATGACGCTCCTCGCAAGACCGAAGACGAGAACGAGGACAGCATCGAGGAGCTGAAGACTCGTCGCAACGACAAGAACTCAGGGAAGGTGGATGAGGACGAGGTCGAGGCGGCGGAGAGTTTCGAGCTGCCCGGCGCCGACCTCTCGCACGAGGAACTGACCGTCCGGGTGCTCCCGCGCCAGGCGGACGAGTTACCTGTGCCTCCTGCTTCCTGGTGAAGCACCGCAGCCAGATCGCCGCCACGAAGAACGGCCAGATCTACTGCGTCGACTGCGCCGGCTGAGGCGCCCGTCCATCGCCCGGCGATCGAGGGACGGGCGGTGGGCGGTTTCACAATGCGGTGGTGGTTCCGATGCGGGGACCTCCACCGACCGGCATCAGCTGATCCGGCCGACGACGCGCGGGCCCTTGCCCGGGGCCGGCGCGCCCATCGCCTTCTCCCACTGGATGGCGGCGAAGCGGTTGGCCATCACCGTGGCGACGCCGATCCCGACCGCGCTGGCGGCGGCCCAGGCGATCGCCTCGCGTCCCGGGGTGCTGGGGTCGGTGGGCTCGGGCGGCTCGTCGCCGGTGGCCATCCGCCACAGCCCCTGCAGGGCCTTGGTGGCGAGGACGGCGGTGGCGGCGCCGACAGCGCCCGCGTAGAGGTTCCACAGCAGCTTGCGGGAGATGTCCACGTCGCACCTTCCAGGCAGGTGGCCGGGTGTTCCCGACCGGGCGTCCGGGTGAATCCCGGAGCCGTGCGCCCATCCTAGGTCGGCTAGGTTGGGGCGGTGGAGTACGCCGAGCGATTACGGGCACCGCTGTCCTGGTGGGTGGTCGGGCTTGCGGTCGCGCTGACCTTCGTCGTGGCGATCGGCTACTCGGCCGGGCCCGCGGCCGGCCTCGTCGGCGCAGTGCTCGCCGTCGCCGTCGTGGGCGGCGGACTGCTGCGGTACGGCGCGGCCCGGATCACGGTGGACGGGCGCGGCCTGGCGGCCGCCGGCTGCCTGCTGGAGTGGGACTACCTCGGCGCGGTCGAGGTGCTCGACGCCGCGGCCACGAGGTTCCGGCTGGGGCCGGGCGCCGACCATGCGGCCCACCTGCTGACCCGCAGCTACCTGCCCGGCAGCGTACTGGTGGAGGTCGCGGACGCCGACGACCCCCACCCCTACTGGCTGCTGTCCAGCCGCCGTCCGGTCGACCTGGCGGCCGCGATCGAGCGCGCTAGGATTCGCCGGTGATCGAGGCCGACGACGTGGTCGAGGTCGGCCTGCAGCGGCTCGACCCGACGGTTCCGCTGCCCCGCTACGCCCACCCAGGGGACGCCGGTGCCGACCTCGCCATCGCCGAGGAGTGCGTGCTGGCGCCGGGGGAGCGCCGCCTGGTGGGGACGGGGATCGCGATCTCGCTGCCGCGCGGGTGGGTGGGCCTGGTGCACCCCCGCTCCGGTCTCGCGGCGCGGTCAGGGCTCACCATCGTGAACGCACCCGGTACGGTCGATTCCGGCTACACCGGCGAGATCCGGATCTGCCTGCTCAACACAGACCTCCACCACCCGGTGCGTCTGGCCAGGGGCGACCTGATCGCCCAACTGGTGGTGCAGCGGGTGGCCCGGGCCAGCTTCGTGCTCCGGGACGCCCTGCCGGCCACCGACCGTGGCAGCGGGGGGCACGGCTCGACCGGGGGAGTGCTGGCCTGGGAGATCCCCGCCACACCAGATCGACAGGAGACGACGTGATCTTTGGGCTCAAGCGCAACAGGACGGTGCCCGAACCCCCCGCCGGCGACGAGGAGGGCCTCGACATCGTGGGCTCCGACGCCGTCGACGACAGTGACGCCGTGCCCGGCACGGTGGACGAGCTGGAGGAGGCCGAGGCCGACGAGCTCGCCGCGGAGGCCGAGGCCGAGGCCGCGGCCGAGGAGTTCGCGATGGACGCGGCCGGCGAGGTCGACGACACCGACTATCGCGCCGACGGCCCGTTCGACATCACCGAGGTCGACCTCGCCGGCGACACCGTGACCCGGGTCGACCTGGGCTCGCTGGTCGTCACCCCGTTCGAGGGCCTCGGCCTGCAGTTGCAGGTGAACGAGCAGACCCGGCAGGTGCTGGCCCTGACCGCCGTGTGGCAGAGCTCCGGCCTGGAGGTCGCGCTGTTCGCGGCACCCGCGAGCGGCGGACTGGCGGCCGAACTGCGGGAGGACCTGGTCGAGGAGGCCGAGCAGGCCGGCGGCAACGCCCGGGTCGACGACGGCCCGTTCGGCGCCGAGGTGCGGCGGGTGCTGCCGCAGACCGGGCCGAACGGCCAGCAGCTCTTCCACGTCTCGCGGATCTGGTTCGCCGAAGGGCCGCGCTGGCTGCTGCGCGCCAGCCTGCTGGGCGAGGCCGCACTGGCCGAGGCGGATGACACCAAGGCGGCGCCTTTCGTGGAGTTCTTCCGTAATCTGGTGGTGCGGCGCGGCAGCAAGCCGATGGTGCCGGGCGAGTTGATCGCCCTCGACCTGCCGCAGGGGAGCGAGGGGTAGATGGCCGGGACCAATCCGCTGCTGCGGGCGCTGCGCCGACTCGGCGCCTCCAACGACGAACTGGAGGCCGAGAAGCGGCAGCAGCTGGCCGACAGCGCCGGGGCGGTCCACATCGGCGAGGTGGACGACCGCCAGCGGGTTCGGCTGCGCGGCTTCGTCACCGTGCTGACCATGAAGCCACGCGGCGGCACGCCCTGGCTGGAGGCGGAGTTCAGCGACGGCTCGGGCACCCTCACCCTGATCTGGATGGGTCGGCGCGAGATCCCCGGGGTGGTCGCCGGACGGGAACTCAGCGTCGAGGGCCGGGTCTCCTACGTGGACGGCCAGCGCCGCCTCTACAACCCCAAGTACGAGCTCGTCGCCGGCTGATTCCCTCCGATCCCTGAGCCTGTCGAAAGGTCAGGTGGGTGGGAGGTGAAGGGACGGTTGTCTTTCGTCCCAGGTGCCGAAGGTGGGGGTGGCACGTAAAGGAACCGTCCCCTTTCGTGCCAGGGCGGTCGGAGAAGCAGCGCGCCTTCGCGCTACTCGGCGCGCCGGGGCACCAGGTACTGCGCCAGCGCCGGCTCGTTGCCGGGGTCGGCCACGAACAGCAG
>Ga0073899_10004686_pt1 | contig 11950 bp, 9 predicted proteins | sample KloWWTmetaKNB5Ph_FD_88975 | JGI IMG/M metagenome (GOLD analysis project Ga0073899, IMG submission 88975) | Active sludge microbial communities from Klosterneuburg, Austria, studying microevolution and ecology of nitrifiers - Klosterneuburg... | ecosystem: Engineered > WWTP > Aerobic digester >...
ATTTGGGAAGCAGTGGTTACCACGCCAACGGCAGCTTGAATCAGGGCTGGCACGCTACCGGAGCGAAGGCATGAACGGACTGGCAGACAGAAGCTCCCGGCCCAAGCGATGTCCGCAGGCCACCTGTGCAGAGCAGTGCCAGCACTTCGAGCAACTGTGTCGCCACTGGCGACCGCGCGCTCAATCGCAACAAGGGCATTGGGTGCGGTGCACCTGGCCATCGACGACCATTCGCGGGTGTCCTTCGCGCAAGTGTTTCCCGACGAAACAACCGTCAGCTGCGTGCAGTTCCTGCGTCAAGCGGTGCAGTCCAGGTGTGCGCAGTCTGCGCGATTGGGCCTATGCCCAGCCCTAGAGGGTGTAAGAACTTTTGTGTAAACGGTCAATTGGCAGGAAACTGCTGCACTGCAAAAGAGATGCATGGAAATGACCGTCACAAACGAACTGATCGACAGCCTGCTGGCTGACTACAAGAAACCTGAAGACCTCATCGGAGAGAACGGCTTGCTCAAGATGCTCACCAAGAAACTGGTGGAGCGAGCCCTGCAAGCGGAGATGGCTGAACACCTGGGCCACGCCAAGAACGAGAGCGTTGCCAACCCGGCAGGCAACACCCGAAACGGCAAGAGCAGGAAAACCCTCAAGGGCGACTTTGGCGAGTTGCCCATCGAAATCCCGCGCGACCGCCACGGCAGCTTCGAGCCCCAAATCATCCCCAAGCACCAGACCCGCTGGAGCGTCTTTGACGACAAGATCCTGTCGCTCTACGCCCGCGGCATGACCGTGCGTGAAATCCAGAGCCATCTGCAGGAGATGTACGGTGCCGAGGTCTCACCCACCCTGATCTCCTCAGTGACGGACGCCGTCATGGATGAGGCCAAAGCCTGGCAGGCCCGAGCGCTGGATGCGCTGTACCCCATCGTCTATCTGGACTGCATTCACGTCAAAACCCGTGATTCCGGGGCCGTACGAGTCAAGGCCGTGTACCTGGCGTTGGGCATCAACATGGCTGGCGAGAAGGAAATCCTGGGCCTGTGGATCGCCCAGACCGAAGGTGCCAAGTTCTGGCTGCAGGTGGTCACCGAACTCAAGAACCGGGGCGTGCAGGACATCTTCATTGCCTGCGTGGATGGCCTCAAGGGCTTTCCCGATGCCATCGAGGCGGTGTACCCCAAGACCGCCGTGCAGCTTTGCCTGGTGCACATGGTGCGTCACAGCCTGAACTACGTGAACTGGAAGCTGCGCCGGGTGGTTGCTGCCGACCTGAAAACCATCTACGCCGCCTCCACCGTGGACGAGGCGCATATCCGGTTGCAGGAGTTCGATGACAAGTGGGGCGCTGACTATCCCACCATCGTCAAATCATGGCGCAGCAACTGGGCGCGCCTGACGCCGTTCTTTGATTACGCCAGAGATAAGGCGGATCATCTACACGACCAACGCCATCGAGTCGGTGAACATGAGCCTGCGCAAGATCACCAAGAACCGGGGATCGTTTCCCAGTGACGATGCGTTGGTGAAACTGTTCTACCTGGCCTTGGCCAACATCAGCAAGAAATGGACGATGCCGCTGCGCGACTGGAAAGCTGCATTGACCCGCTTTACCATCCAGTTCGAGGAGAGAATGCCCAAGAATTAATACTCGCCCCGTTTACACAAAATTCGGGACACCCTCCAGCCCTACGAGAGTTCAGCCCAGCGCAAGGTCGCCTTGCAACCCTTCCTGCACCGCCATAGCTGGCATCGACCACACTCAGCTCTGAACCACAAACCCCCATGAGCCGCATCCCGGCCATGAACAACCTCTTGAAACTCAACATCTAGGCTTCCATGGCCCGCCCTCTTCCCCCGCTAAACCCCCTGAGAGCGTTCGAGGTCGCCGCCCGGCACTCAAGCTTCACCAAGGCGGCCGACGAGCTGTTCGTCACGCCGTCAGCCGTCAGCCACCAGGTCAAGACGCTGGAGGAGCACCTGGGCATGGCGCTGTTCATTCGGGAGGCCAAGGCCCTGACTTTGACCGCTGCTGGCCGCGCCTACCTGCCGGCCGTGCAGGAGGCGTTCCGGGTGCTGACCGACGCCACCCGCCAACTCAGCGCCGAGCTGGCGCAGGTGCTGCGGGTCGACATCCCGCCGACCTTCGCCGTCAAGTGGCTGATCCCGCGGCTAGACCGCTTCGTCAAGGCCCACCCCGAGATCGACATCCGGGTCTCGACCAACTCCAGCCCGCCCGATTTCGCCCGCGACACCTACGACGTGGCGATCCGCTTTGGCAGCGGCTACTACCCTGACCTGCATTCGGAAATGTGCCTGGCGGTTAACGTGTTCCCGGTCTGCAGCCCCGGCCTGCTGCAGTGCGAGCACCCGCTGCGCGAGCCGGCCGACCTGAAGCACCAGACCTTGCTGCACGACGCCAGCACCTACAGCAACGGCAGCAATCCGCACTGGTCCGCCTGGCTCAAACACGCAGGCGCGCTGGATGTGGACGCCTCGCGCGGCCTGTCGTTCACGCCCAGCCACTTGGTCATCGACGCCGCGATTGACGGCCTGGGCGTCGCACTGGCAAAGGACAGTTGGGTCGAACAGGACCTGCGGGCCGGTCGTCTGGTGCGGCCTTTCGGGGTGGCCTTGCCGGTCGAATCGGCGTACTACATGGTGTTCCCGAAGCACCGCGCGGGGGATGTGCGGATTGCGACGTTCGTGGATTGGGTGCGCAGCGAAGGGGTGGCCACGGCGGGCTCGACGTAGGCTGGGATGCCGAAGACGGAGAGGTCAGCGCCCGACGAACGTTGGCTTTGTCTTCGCCAGGAAAGCGTCACGGCCGATCCGGAAATCCTCGGTGTCGAAGCACAGGTGAGCCTCGTCCAGTTGCGACGGCGTCAGCGGGGTGCCCTGCAGCAGCCGGTTGATGAACTTCTTGTGCCAGCGGGCCACCAGCGGCGCGCCCAGGCTGATGCGCTTGGCGGCGGACGCCACTTCGGCAGCGACGTCCTCGTCGGCAACGAAGCGGTTGACGAGGCCCATCTGCTTGGCTTCCTCGGCCCCGAAGACCCGGCCTTCCAGCAGGATCTCCAGCGTTCCGGCCTTGCCGGCCAGCGGGATCAGGCCGCGCAGTTCCTCGTACGAGACCACCAGGCCCAGGCGGTTGATCGGCACGCCGAAGCGGCTGGAGGCGCCGCAGATGCGCATGTCGCACATGGTCGCCATTTCCAAGCCGCCGCCGACGCAGGCGCCGTGGATCTGGGCGATCACCGGGTGCGGGCAGTCGGCGATGGCGGCGAGCGCCACCTGTGTCACCTTGGAGTAGGCGCGCGACTTCTGCGCGGTGTCTCGGGCTCGTTCGAACTCCTCGATGTCGGCGCCCGCAGAGAATGCCTTCTCGCCGGCGCCGCGCAGGACGATGCAGCGCACGCTGTCGTCCGCCGACAAGGTGCGGAATGCGTCGCCGAGGTCGCGCCACATGCCGAGATCCAGCGCGTTCATCTTGTCCGGCTTGTTCAGGATGACGGTGGCGATGTGGTCGTTGCGTTCGAGGAGGATGGAGGTGGACATGCTGTGTGGATGGTGCGAAAGGCGACCAGTCTAGGAGCGCGGGCGTGCCGGCGCCAAGCGAAAAAAACTCGCGTCAGTCCCTAGAAATTGTCGTTTGACCGGGTTCGCGCCGCGTTCCTAAACTGCGCCCCTCTTTTGCCGAATCCGGTGGCCAGCGCATGTGGCCGCTGTCCTACCCCAACTCCGATGACTAAACCCCTTCCGCTTTCCCACCTCAAGGTCCTGGACGTCAGCCAGGTCATGGCCGGTCCGTTCTGCTGCATGCTGCTGGGCGACATGGGCGCCGATGTCGTCAAGGTGGAGCCGCCGCACGTGGGCGACCAAACCCGACGCTCGATGGGCTTCAAGCTCAAGGGCACCGACAGCGGCGGCTTCCTGGCCCTGAACCGCAACAAGCGCAGCATCGAGATCGACCTCAAGAGCGAAGCAGGCCTTGAGGCGTTCTACGAGCTGGTGCGCACGGCCGACGTGCTGATCGAGAACAACCGGCCCGGCGTCGCCGCCCGCCTGAAGATCGACTACCCGGTGCTTCAGAAGATCAACCCACGCCTGGTCTACGCCAGCATCTCGGGCTTCGGTCAGACCGGTCCCTGGTCCACCCGACCGGGCTTTGACCTGATTGCCCAGGCCATGACCGGCATCATGAGCGTGACCGGCCACCCCGGTGGCGCGCCGGCCAAGAACAGCGTGCCCGTGGGTGACCTCGGTGCCGGCCTGTTTGCCGCCTACGCGGTGCTGAGTGCCGTGCAGGGCCGTGAGCGCAGCGGCGAGGGCCAGTACGTCGACGTTTCGCTGTTCGAAAGCGCCCTCAGCCTGTCGATCTGGGAAGTCGCCGAGTACTGGGGTACGGACAAGGTGCCGACCCCTATCGGCAGCGCCAATCGGATGAGCGCGCCCTACCAGGCGTTCCGCGCCGCCGACCGCCACTTTGTGTTCGGCGCCGCCAACCAGAAGCTGTGGACCGCCCTGTGCGGCGTGCTGGAGCGGGCCGACCTGATGGACGACGCGCGCTTCGCCACCAACACCGACCGCATGAAGAACCGCGAGGCGCTGGTTGCCGAGATCGAGCCGACCCTGGCCGCCCGGCCAGCCGACGACTGGATCGCCGCGCTGCTGGCGGCCGGTGTGCCGGCCGCGCCCATCCTGACCTATGCCGAGGCGCTGGTCAGCGAGCAGGCCGAAGCCCGCGACATGGTGCTGGAGATGGAGCACCCCGTCGAGGGCACCATCAGGCAGCTGGGCTTCCCGGTCAAGATGTGCGGCACGCCGCAGCAGCTGCGCCATCCGCCGCCGCTGCTGGGCCAGCACACCGAGGAAATCATGCGCGAGGCCGGTTGCGCCGAGGACGTGATCGAGCGGCTGCGCGCCCGGGGCGCGTTCGGCTGATGCCGCCGCTGCGGGCAAACCCGTACTCCGGATTTTTTCTCTCCCTCCATTCAAATTTATCTCGCTTGTTGCCTCGCAATCCCGCTTGCTAGAGTGCCCAGCTCCCCCCGCTCCCCGGCAGATACCGGGTCCCTTCACCGTCACCAGAAAACCAAAGAGACAAACCATGATCAACCGTCGTACCCCCAGCATGTACCGCCGCACCTTCCTCTCCGCCGGCGCCGTGGCGCTGGCTGCCCCCGCCGCCTTCGCCCAGGCTCTGCCGACCCAGCCGGTCAGGATCATCGTCGGCTTCTCGGCCGGCGGCGGCACCGATGCCGTGGCCCGCCTGCTGGCCCAGAAGCTGGCCCCCATGTGGAACACCACCGTGGTTGTGGAAAACAAGGCCGGCGCGGCGGGCGTGATCGCCGCCGAATACGTGGCCAAGCAACCGGCCGACGGCACCACCCTGCTGATGGCCAACTTCAGCAGCCACGCGGTGGCGCCGGCGCTGTATCCCAAGCTGGGCTACACCGTGGCCACCGACTTCACGCCGCTGACCCTGGTCGGAGTCACCCCCAACGTGCTGGTCTGCCGCCCGGGTGCGGACGCCAAGACGCTGCGGGAGGTGATCGCGCTGTGCAAGGCCATGCCGGGCCAGGTCAGTTTCGGCTCTGCCGGGCAGGGCAGTGCCCAGCACTTGGCGCTGGAGATGTTCAAGCTGCGCGCCGGCGTCGATGCGCTACACGTGCCGTACAAGGGGTCGGGCCCGATGCTGACCGACCTGCTGGGCGGCCAGATCGACTACAGCTTCGAAACCATGTCGTCGGCGATCCAGCAAGTCCGCCAGGGCAAGCTGGTGGCGATCGCCCAGACCAGCGCGAAACGTTCCAATCAGTTCGCAGACGTGCCGACCGTCGCCGAGCTCGGCTTCCCCGGCTTCCAGGCCGCGACCTGGTACGGGATGGTGGGTCCGGCCAGGATGCCGGCCGCGATGGGCGCGCGCATGAGCGAGGACATCAACAAGGTGCTGGCCATGCCGGATGTCGCCGAGAAGCTGGAAGGCTACAGCGCCGAAGGTGGTGGTGGTTCCATGCAGCGCTTCGCCGAGTTCATGGCGGAGGAGCAGGTCCGCTGGGGCAAGGTGATCAAGGACGCGAAGGTCAAGATCTGATGGCCGCTGGTGCACGCAAACTCACACTCGAAGAGACGCTGCCGCAGAGCGGCGACCAGGGACTGCTCGTCGGACGCGCATGGCTGCCGGGCGAACGCGGTGGGCCCACCGTGGTCCTGGTCCGCGGCGGGCGGCTGTTCGATGTCAGCGCAGCGGCGCCGACTATTTCGGCGCTGCTGGAAGTCGACGACTTGCCGGCCGCCTTGCGCACTGCGCACGGTCGGGACCTCGGCCCGCTTGAAGAGTGGCTGCAGTCCACTTCCGACCACGGCCCCGACCCGGCCCGGCGCCACCTGCTGGCCCCGAACGACCTGCAGGTGGTCAAGGCCGCCGGCGTGACCTTCGTCGAGAGCATGGTGGAGCGCGTCATCGAGGAGCAGGCCCGCGGTGACGCCGCCAAGGCCGATGCCGTGCGCCAGCAGGTTGTGGCCGTGGTTGGCGACAACCTGTCGGCGATCAAGCCCGGTTCGCCCGAGGCCGCCGCGCTCAAGGAGGTGCTGATCGCGCGCCAGATGTGGTCGCAGTACCTGGAGGTCGGAATCGGCCCCGACGCCGAGGTGTTCACCAAGGCTGCGCCGCTGTCCTCGCTGGGCACCGGCGTCAGCGTCGGCCTGCATCCGGGCTCGACTTGGAACAACCCGGAACCCGAGGTGGTGCTGGCCGTGACGGCCGGCGGCCGGGTCGTCGGGGTGGCCCTGGGCAATGACGTCAACCTGCGTGACTTCGAAGGCCGCAGCGCGCTTCTTCTCGGCAAGGCCAAGGACAACAACGGCGCTTGCGCCATCGGCCCTTTCATCCGCGTGTTCGACGACAGGTTCGGCATCGACGACGTGCGCCAGGCCGAGATCGCGCTGGAAGTGCTGGGTCCCGACGGGTTCGTGCTAAACGGCAGCAGCTCGATGGCCAAGATCAGCCGCGACCCCCTGGAGCTGGTCCGCCATGCGATGGGCAAGTACCACCAGTACCCGGACGGGATGATGCTGTTTTGCGGCACCATGTTCGCGCCGATCGAGGACCGCGACGCCCCCGGCGCCGGCTTCACCCACCATCGCGGCGACCGCGTGCGCATCAGCAGCGCCCGACTCGGTGGGCTGGTGAACTGGGTCGACCACAGCGATGCGATCCCACCCTGGGAGTTTGGCATCCAGGCGCTGTTCAAAAGCCTGTCGGCGCGCGGGCTGGGCTGATGGTCTCGCTGCCGCCTGGGGCTGACCAGCGCCCAGCCCCGCAGCCGCGGCGCATTCTCGACGCGCACCACCACTTCTGGGACCGCGGCACTGGCCACTATCCGTGGCTGAGCGAGGCCCACGACTTCTTCCTTGGCGACTACGCCGTGCTGCGCCAGGGCAACCGGCTGCCGACCGACTACCTGGCGGCGGCCATACCCCACCCGATCGTCGGCACCGTCCACATCGAGGCCGAACGCGAACGAAGCGACCAGCTCGGCGAGACACATATCAATGTCCGCGTCCAGCTGGAGAACGGCACATGGGACTGGCGACGCTACTCGCTGGTGAACTTTTCCACGGCACCGGGTGCGACCGACGCACCGGCCGAATACCTCATTGCGGTGCGGCTGGAAGAGACGGGGCGCGGGGGGTCCCGCTTCATGCACCAGAAAGTGGTGGATGGCACCTGCCTGACCATCCAGGCACCACGGAATGACTTCCCCCTGTCTCCGATACAGGGTCGCTCGGTGCTGCTGGGTGGTGGCATTGGCGTGACCCCCATGGCAGCCATGGCGGCACACTGCCGTGCAACTGACCAAGCTGTCACCCTGCACTATGCCGGGCGCAGCAGGACTTTTATGGCATTGCTGCCCGAACTGAGCCAGCTACTGGGCACAGACCTGGTCGTCCACGCCGATGACGAACAAGGCGTCCCGCTGGATATTGCGCACATCCTGGACCAATGCAGCCCGGAAGACCATGTTTATGTATGCGGCCCACAGCCCATGCTGGATGCAGTGCTGGCGCACACCACGTCACAAGGGTGGGCCGCAGGCCGCGTCCACTTTGAGCTTTTTGCGCCCCCGGCGGCCACGGCGGGCGACAGGAGTTTCGAGGTTGTTCTGCAGCAAAGCGGAACCACGCTGCAGGTGCCGCCCAACAAGACTTTGCTGGCCATGCTCAATGAGGCCGGGTGTGATGTCATGTTCGACTGCGAACGTGGCGAATGCGGGGTCTGTGCAGTAGAGGTGATCGAAGGAGACATCGACCACCGCGACTATGTGCTGACCACCGCAGAAAAGCAGGCCGGGAAAGTCATACATGTATGTGTCTCGCGGTGCCATAGTGACCGGCTGGTATTGCAGCTGTAGCACCTTGCTCTGCCCCGACGTGCCTGCAAGTGATGGCACAGTCCGGTGCTTAGCCTTCAAACTGCGGATGTAACTGCCGAATGCGGCCCATGGCCATGCCGGCAGCGGCGGTGCGGGTCTCCACACCCAGCTTCACGTACACCCGCTCCAGGTGTTTTTTGACGGTGGCCGGACTGGCGCCCAGGATGTCGCCAATGTCGCGGTTGATCTTGCCCTTCACCACCCAGTAGAGCACCTCGGCCTCGCGGGCGGTGAGCTTGAAACTGAGGCTCATGGCCTCGATGACGGCGGCGTCAGACACCTCGCGCATGATGATCAGCCAGTCGGCGCCGCCGTCGCTGTCGCCGGTCTGCTGGTGCAGCCGGAAGCTCAGGCGCTGGGCGCCCTGCTCGATGGTCAGGCGCTGCGGTTCGGTGGGGCCGTCGGCCTGGGCGCTGGCGCTGCGCAGCCAGTCCAGCACGGCGGGTGGCGTCTGCGGTGCGCTGGTGCCGTAGTAGCGGGCCAGCAGCTCGCGCGCCAGCGGGGTCTGCCAGGTGAGTTTGCCGTCACCCGTGCCGCCCAGGCGCACCATGATGCTGGCGTAGCCAAAGGCGTCCAGCGCGTTGCGCGCCTCGCCGGCCTGCTGCGCGGCCTCGCGGGCACGGCGGGCGCCGCCCAGGTGCACACCCATGCGGGCCAGCACCTCCTTTGGTTTGATGGGCTTGGTGACATAGTCCACGCCGCCGGCCTCCAGCGCAGCCACCAGGTGTTCGGTCTCGGTCAGGCCGGTCATGAAGATGATGGGGATGTGCTGGGTCAGCGCCTGGGCCTTGAGGCGACGCGCCACCTCGAAGCCGTCCATGCCGGGCATCATGGCGTCGAGCAGCACGATGTCGGGCAGGGCCTGCGCGGCACGCTGTAATGCCGCCTCGCCGCTGGTGGCCACCAGCACGCTGTAGCCGGACTCATCCAGCGCGTCATGTAACACCGAGAGGTTGTCGGGCACGTCGTCCACGATCAGCACCACGTCGCTGTTGGCGCGGTCCAGGGTGGGATGCAGAGAGACGGACAGGGAAGCGGGCAGGCTGTCGATGGTCATGTGGTGCTTATTCTGCAGCGGATGGACCGCGCTCCAGCTGGCGGTCCATGGTCTCGAACTGGAACTGGCGTGCCAGTGCGCGCATCTGGGCGACGAAGCCGGTGCAGGCCGGGTCGCGGGCCTCGATCTGGTCGAGTTGGTGGATGATGCCGCGGTAAAAACCCAGCGCCACCACTTCGCGCAGCGCGGCCAAGGCCTGGGCATCGGGCCAGACCAGGGCAGGCGGTGGTGCCGGAGTGGCAGGTGCGGACGAAGGTGTTTCAACGTCGGTCCAGGCCAGGCCCAGGCGGCGCTCCAGCCAGTCGAGTAATTCGCTGTGGCGCAGCGGCTTGACGATGAAGTCCTGCGGCTGGATGCCCACATCGTTCTCCAGCGTCTTGTCGAAGGCGTTGGCCGAGACGACAGCAATGGCGGTGTTGCCAAGGGGCAAAAGACGGATGCGACGGATGGTCTCCCAGCCGTCAATGCCGGGCATGGCCAGGTCCATGAAGATCACGTCAGGGCGGTAGCCGGTGGCCAGCAGGTCCAGGCAGTCGTGGCCGCTGGCGGCGGTGCGCAGCACAAAGCCCAGGGGGGTGAGCAGTTGCACCAGCAGTTCGCGGTCGATTTCTTCGTTGTCCACCACCAGCACGGTGCGCCGGGGGCCCTGGTAGGCGCGGCGCGGCCGGCGGGTGGCCACCTGCGGCTCGGGCATGGCGCCGTGCAGCTCGGGCAGGAACAGCCGTACCCTGAAGGTGGCGCCCTCGCCCGGCGTACTGGCCACGGTCAGCTCACCACCCATCAGGTCGGTCAGCATCTTGGCCATGGTCAGGCCCAGGCCTGCGCCGGGGGCCGCCTGGGCGGGTGAGCTGCCACGCGCGAACGGCTCGAATATCTGGCTGATTTCGTCGGCGCTGAGGCCCGGCCCGGTGTCCTGGATCTCGATGGTGGCCAGCTCACGGGCGTAGCGCACCCGCAGCAGAACCTCGCCGCTGCTGGTGAACTTCACCGCGTTGCCCAGCAGGTTGATGAGGATCTGGCGCACCCGCTTTTCGTCGGCGCGCACCACCTCGGGCAGGCTGCCCTGGGCCTCGAAGCGAAAGCCCAGGCCCTTGGCGGCGGCCTGGGGCTCGAACATGCCGGTCATCTCATGGATGCAGTCGGCGAAGTGCATGGGCCGCACATTCAGGGTGAGCTTGCCGGACTCGATGCGGGCGATGTCGAGTGTGCCCTCGATGAGCGACAGCAGGTGCTCGCCACCGCGCTTGATGACGTTCACCGCCTGCTTGCGGTGCGGCGGCACGGCCTGGTCTTCGCCCATCAGCTGGGCATAACCCAGGATGCTGTTGAGCGGGGTGCGCAGCTCGTGGCTGATGGCACTGATGTAGCGGCTCTTGGCCTGGTTGGCCAAATCAGCGGTGCGGCGCGCCTCCTCGGCCACGCGGGTGGCTTCTTCGGCTTGCAGCTTGGCCGTCTGCAGGGCCTCGTCGGTCTGGCGGTGCAGCTCGATCTCGCGCACCAGCAGGTGGGTCTGGCGGTTGGATTCCTCTTGCGCCACCTGCCGGCTCTTGTGCGCCAGCACCAGCCACCAGGCCACGATGCCGGCGATGACCAGCAGCGCCATGTAGGCCTTGACGAAACCCGAGCGTAATGCCCCTTCCGCCCCTTCGGATGGCGTGTCGCCAGCCAGCCCCAGCCCCGCCTCGGCCAGGGCACGCAGCTCCTGGTGGTAGAGCAGGCCAAACACCGTGGCCAGCAGCGGCACCACCACCAGCATCAGCAGCAGGAAGTGGCCCAGGCCCGTGTCCAGGTAGGGCCAGATACGCCGGGGCAGCAGCCAGCGCAGCGCGCCCGACCACTGCGCCGACAAGCTCGCGTGGGGTTTGCACAGGTCGCCGCAGCGGGCGTCCAGCGTGCAGCACAGCGAGCAGATGGCGCCGCGGTAGGCGGGGCAATGGGCCATGTCGGGGCCTTCGTATTCCCGCTCACACACAACGCAGCGCTGCAGCGGATAGTGCGCACCTGCGTTCTCTGTGGCCGGCACCGGCACCAGCGGGATCACGGTGGATGTTCTGGCCATGTAATAACGGCCCCCCGTGGCCCAGGCGATCAGGGGGGATGCAACCAGGGCCGTGCCCAGCGCAATCACCGCCGAAAACGCCTGCGCCAGCGGTCCGAACAGACCCAGATGCGCCGCAATCGACAGCGTGGACGCCAGCGCCATGGCCCCCACCCCCACCGGGTTGATGTCGTACAGGTGGGCGCGTTTGAACTCGATGCCACGCGGCGACAGCCCCAGCGGCTTGTTGATGACCAGATCGGCCACCACAGCCATCATCCAGGCGATGGCGATGTTGCTGTACAGGCCCAGCACGTCGCCCAGGGCCTCGAACACGTTCATCTCCATCAGCATGAAGGCGATCAGCGTGTTGAACACCACCCACACCACCCGGCCCGGGTGGCTGTGGGTGAGGCGCGAGAAGAA
>Ga0073899_10004688_pt1 | contig 11947 bp, 10 predicted proteins | sample KloWWTmetaKNB5Ph_FD_88975 | JGI IMG/M metagenome (GOLD analysis project Ga0073899, IMG submission 88975) | Active sludge microbial communities from Klosterneuburg, Austria, studying microevolution and ecology of nitrifiers - Klosterneuburg... | ecosystem: Engineered > WWTP > Aerobic digester >...
CCGTCCGAACGCGGTCCGCCCGGGTCGGCACCCGCTTAGCCCGCCATGAATCGCCGCACGGCCTCGTTGATGAGGGCTGACATGTCGGTGTCCTCGTGCAGGGCGCGAATGGCCAGCTTCTTGGCGATGGCCGGATCTAGGTACGCCACGACCCTCCGTGCAGCCTTTCCGCCGGCGCGCTCCACCAGACCCCGGCCCTTCGCGGGAGTCTTCGGTGCTTTGGTGCCCTGATGCTTCGATGCCTTGGTACTTCGAGCTCTTGGCGCATCAGTGCCCGCATTTTCTGAGGCTTCAGGGCCCTCGTTCACGGTCGGTTCGTCCTCCGCGAGAGCCGCAGGTTGGGCCTGCGGTGAAGAGTCCGACGCGAGCAGGTTGGGTGACTTCACGCCCTGATGACTCGATGCCTCAGTGCCTTGGTGGCTGGAAGCCTCAGGCACCTGAGGCGCTGGTGCCTTAAGCTCCTCCTCAGGGACCCCTCCGACGAAAGCTGCAGTGGCTGACGGATCCAGCACGTCGAGGCCCGGCATTTCGGGGGGTCGACGGACGACAACGACGGGAGATTTGCGACCCTTTGATGAAGCCATCAGACCTTGCCTCCTGCGAGGGTGATCAACTCGTCGAACATCGCGCGCACCTCCTCAGCCCCCGGGTCCCGCGGCGCATAGACCCCGATGCCTCGACCCGCGTTCATCGCCTCGATGTACGCCACCCGGTCGGTCAGCTCCGTGCGAAGGACCTGGAACCCGGCCCCTTCGCACACCTCGCGGGCGGTGCGACCGACGAGGGTTCGCGGGCGCTGTTTGGTGATCACCACCGCCGCCCGGAGCTTCGGCTTCACCGCCCGCGCCTCGGCGAGCACGTCCGAGGTGGTGGCCAGCGCCCAGGCATCAACCCCGGAGGGACCGCACGGGATGACCGTGACGTTCGCGACGATGATGGCCGCGCGCTGGACGTCTCCCGCCCGCGGGGGGGTGTCCACCACGACGAGGTCGAAGCCTTTGGCCCTCGTGGGGAGGGTGGTGTGCATCGACGCGTCGCCCGCGACGACGGTCGGTACCGGGAACCCCCCCTCCGCGCCCACGGCGGCCCAGGTGCGGGCGCTGCCCTGGGGGTCCGCGTCTACGAGCAGCACCCGCAAGCCTCGCGCGAGGCCCTCCGCCGCAATGTTCACGGCGACGGTGGTCTTCCCGGCGCCTCCCTTCTGGCCCGCAATGGCGATGATCACGGTCAGGGCACCTAGCACTTGAAGCACTCGGGCATCAAGCCCTTCATGCCTCAGTGTGCTGAGCGTTCAGGTCACTGATGTGCTGAGGCACTGCTGGCGGGCGAGGTGGACCGCCGACGCCCATGATTTCGACGCAAACTCAGCCTACGGCGGGCGTCGGGCCGGAGCGGCGGGGGTCACCGTACGCGAGCAAACGCAGGGCGTTGGCCACGACGAGCAGCGTCGAACCCTCGTGCAGTACGACCGCGACGCCGATGCCGGCGAACCCGAAGATGGTCGCCGGGATGAGGAACGCGACCATGCCGAGACTCGCCCAGAGGTTCTGCCGGATGATCCGTCGGCAGGCGCGGCTGAGGCCCACGGCGAAGGGCAGCGTGCGCAGGTCGTCGCCCATCAGCGCGATGTCGGCCGTCTCCAGCGCCACGTCCGAGCCGCCAGCCCCCATGGCGATCCCGACGGTCGATCGGGCGAGGGCGGGGGCGTCGTTGACGCCGTCGCCGACCATGGCGACGCCGGAGCCGGACTTCGCGAGCTCGTCGATGACCCGAACCTTGTCCTCGGGGAGCAGGTTGCCCCTGGCTTCGGTCAGCCCGACCTGCCGGGCCACCGCGTCGGCGACCCCCTGGTGGTCTCCGCTCAGCATGAGGGTCTTCTTGATCCCCATCGCGAGCAGCTCCTTCAGCACCTCCTTCGCGCTCTCCCGCGGCGTGTCCATGACGCCGAGGACGCCCAGCACCCGGCCGGGCTCGCCGACCACCATGAGGGTGCGGCCGTCGGCGCGCAGCCGCTCGACGGCCGCCGTCACGTCCGCAGGCAGCCCCCCGCTCGCGTCGAAGAGCGACGGCTTCCCGACGAGGACCTCCTTGCCCGCGATGCGCGCCTTGACGCCGTGCCCGACGATCGCCTCGACGTCGGTCGCCTCGGGGACGTCGGGGATGTCGGTCGCCCCCTCGACGACCGCGCGGGCCAGCGGGTGATCCGAGAGCCTCTCGACGGCGAGCGCGACCCGCAGGAGTTCCTCCCGCGCCACGCCCGCCGCGGAGACGACATCGGTCAGCTTCGGCTTCCCTTCAGTGAGCGTCCCCGTCTTGTCGAAGGCGAAGGTCTCGATGGCGCCGAGCGACTCGAGGTGGGCGCCGCCCTTCACGAGGACGCCGCCCCGCGCGGCGCGGGCCACGCCGGCGAGGACCGCGCTGGGTGTCGCGATCGCCAGCGCGCAGGGGCTGGCCGCGACCAGCACCGCCATCGCGCGGTAGAACGTCTTGCGGAAGGGCTCGTCGAGGACGAAGCCCGCGCAGAGGAGCACGGCGACCAGCCCGAGCACGACCGGGACGAAGATGCGCTCGAAGCGGTCGGTGAACTGCTGTGTCGGCGACTTCTGGGCGTCGGCCTGGCTCACCAGCTCGACGACCCGCGCGAGGGTGCTCTCGGTCGAGGCCCGGGTGACGACCACCGTCAGCGCGCTGCCGCCGTTGATGGTCCCGGCGAAGACGCGGTGCTCGGCCGGCGCCCGGTCCGGGTCGCGCAGCGCGGCGTCGAGGTCGGGGGGCGGGGACTTCTCGACGGGCACGCTCTCGCCCGTGATGGGGGCCTGGTCCACCGTGCTGGTGCCGGCGGCGACGACCCCGTCGCAGGGGACGCGGGTGTGCGGCTTGACCCGCACGCGGACGCCACGCTTCACGTCGGCGACGGGCACCTCCCGCTCGGTGCCATCGTCGGCGAGGAGCAGCGCCGTGTCGGGGACCATCTTCGCCAACGCCTCGATCGCTTTGCGCGCGCGGCCCATGGCGAAGCCCTCGAGCGAGTGGCCGAGGCTGAAGAGGAAGAGGAGGAGCGCGCCCTCGAACCACTCCCCGAGCGCGCCCGCCCCCCCGGCCGCGACCAGCATGAGGAAGTCGATCTCGAACTTCTTCGCGCGGATGGCGAGCACCGCCTCCTTCACCGTGAACCACCCGCCGAACGCGCAGGCGAGCCAGAAGGCCACCTTGCTGGCGAAAGGCGGCGCGCCCAGCTTTCCGGCGACCCAGCCGCCGAGCGCGAGCCCGCCGCAGATCAGGCTGAAGATGAGCTCGGCGTGCTCGCCCAGCGGCCCGTCGTGGCGGTGCGCGTGCCCGTCGCCCGGGCCGTGCTTCGTTTCCTTCGGCTTGTGATCCGGCCCGTGGTCCCCGTGGTCGTGACCGTCGTCACCCACCTGGGTCTTCGCGGCTTCGGCGTCGGCCGTCGCTCCCGCGTCTGCTACGACCTGAGCGAGGCGCGCTCGCCCGACGCGACCGGGTTCGTACTCGACGTTCGCGACCTTCGCCGAGAAGCTCACGGCCGCGTGGATCACGCCCGGCTCCTGCGCCAGCACCTCCTCGACCAGCCTCGCGTGCCGCTCGTGCCGCAGGGTCGCGAGAGGGAACCGGGCGTGGCCGAAGCGACGCACCAGATCGGCTCCGGCGCTGCGGACGGCGGCCTCGAGCTCGACGACGCTCAGGCGCTCCGGGTCGTAGTGCAGGCAGAGCCGAGGCTCCGGGCCCCTGTCGTCGAGGTGGGCCTCGACCACGCCGCGGAGCCCACGGACGGCACCGAGCAGCCTCTCGACGCAGGGGTCGGTGCCTTCGGACTCGGGCAGGATCAGCTCGAGATCGAGCTTCAATCGGGTGGTCACGGTCGGCCTCCAAGCGCGGGGCGTCCACGCGGCGCCGAAACTACTATGGTCGATCGTAGGAATCCATCGAACCGCGTCCGCCCCATGGCTGCCGGACCTTGCGGGGATCGCCCTACGGGGCATCTCGCTGCCCCTCCGCCTCGCGGGGTGTGGTCTCGTCGGGACGGAGGCCTCAGCCGCGGCGGTGACGCCGCCTGACTCGCGAGCGCATCAACGAACGGGCGAGGGCCAGCGCCGCGGCCAGCGGCGCGAGCGCGAGCCCCCGCGACCCGACGCCCGCGCGCCTCGCCACGCGACAGTCGCAGCCGCCATCCGGCCTCGCTACGCCGACGGCCCCGTCGCTTGCGAGGGGCGTGTCGCTCAAGGCGTCGCCGCCCATCGCATCGCCGGCGTCGATCCGCGTGCCGGCGTCGAGCGGCCTCGGGGGCGCATCGAGCGGCGGGAGCTGCGCGTCGAGGGGCGGCGCGCGGTCGGTGATGACCCCGTGGTCCGTGCTCGCGTCGTGGAACACCGGCGCGCTCGGCGTGCCGGAGTCGATGCTTCGCAGCAGCAGCGTCTCCGTGGACCAGAGCGGGGGACAGGTGCTCCCGACCGTCGTGCTGGAGCCGCACGTCGTGGTCGCCCCGTCTACCAGGCGCAGCGAGAGCAACGGATCGACGTGGTCGCCGCCGTCGTGGGAGTAGCCCAGTGCGAAGCCGTCGCGCGCCTCGTCCGCGCACACGAAGAGTGTGCCGGCGTGGAAGCGCAGGCACTTCACGCCGACGTCCGCCGCCATGCGCACCCAGGGCCCGCCGCGCTCCGAGCGCAGGATCCCCTCCGCGCGGTCGGCGCTCGCGATCCAGACGGTGGCGCCGTCGTCAGAGAGCGCGAAGCCCAGCATCTCCCGCGCGGTCTGCCCGGCGAGCCGGAGGGTCATCCCGCCGTCGTCGCTGCGCAGCAGCGTCGTCGAGAGGCCGCGCGTGGCTCGGAGGTAGAGCACGTCGGGGCGCGTCGGATCGACCCCGGCCAGGAAGATGTTCTGGCCGCCCAGGAAGTCGCGGGTCGCCTCCCGCACGGTGCGGCCGCCGTCGTCGCTGCGCAGCAGCACGGGCATCCCCGTGCTCCCGTACCCGGTGACGTAGACCCGCATGGGGTCGCCGGGCGCGACGTCCACGGTCTCGGTGGCGTACCCGGCGAGCCGCGCGCCGGGCGCCCAGGTGCGGCCGCCGTCGGACGATAGGTAGAGCGCGTTCTCCCCGTTGGGCCCGGCGAGCGCCACCACCGTGCGCCCGTCGGCGGTGTTCGACACGTCGGCGAAGTCGCGGGCGGGTACGCCGGCCGGCGCTGGCCACGCGCAGTAGTCGCCGGTGCTGGTCGTGAGGCCCGTGAACGACGCGAGCACCAGGGTGCCGTCCGCGCCGACCGAGATCGTGGGGTCGCTCGCGCCGACGGCGCCGTACGCCGCCTCGCAGACCCAGGCCCAGGAGCGGCCGGCGTCGCGGGAGAGCAGCAGGCCGAAGGTCGTGCGCAGCGCGAACACGTCGTTGCGCGCCCCCGGGCCCGCCACGAAGTAGCCGGCCGTCGGGAAGCGGCCGTTCGCGCTCGCCAGCGCGGGGCTCAGGGTCAGCAACGCCAGGAGCATCCCGACCCGGGTCGCGCAACGGTCTGTCATCTCTGGGCGGTCCTTTCGGCGGAGTACGTGCGTCGGGCCCGCGACGACGGCGTCCTCACGCGGCGCGGACGACCGCGCGTCTCGGGACAAATACCCGAGCGACGCGGCGAAGCAAGACGCCGCGGGACGGCGCGCTCCATCGGGCCTGTGGCCGGCTCGGGCCCGCGACGCCCCGATCATCGACCTGCGCCGTGCCTGCGGGAGGGCTGTTGCTGGCTGATGCAGTGGAACGCCCCACCGCCCCGCAGGATCGGCAGGGCGTCCACGACCTCGACCCGTCGGCCCGGGAACATCGCCTCCACGGCGCGCCCCGCCGCGTCGTCGAAGGCGGTCCGGTACGTCGGCACTACGACAGCGCGGTTGCCGATGTAGAAGTTGAGGTGGCTCGCGGGCATCACCCGTCCGTCCCCGTCCTCCACCCGTCCCGGCGAGGGGGCGAAGACCAGCTCGAGGGCCCGGCCGCGCGCGTCCCGCTGCCCGGCGAGCTCGTCCCGCAGCGCCCTTAGGACCTCGCGGTTGGGGTCGTCGGCGCCCGACGGCTCCATGAGGGCGACGACGCCGGGGGCGACGAAGCGGGCGATGGTGTCGATGTGGCCGTCCGTGTGGTCGTTGAGCAGCCCGTCGGTCACCCACAGGAGCCGCTCCGCCCCGAAGGCGCCCAGCACCGCGCGGGTGACGGCGGCCTCGTCCATCGCCGGGTTGCGGTTGGGGTTGAGCAGGCACTGCCGCGAGCTGAGCGCGGTGCCCTCGCCGTCCACCTCGACGCTCCCGCCCTCCATCGCGAAGTCGTGCGTGACCACGCGGCAGCCGGCGGCTGCGGCCACCCGGGCGCTCACCTCGGTGTCGTGAGCGAGTTCGTACTTGCCCCCCCACCCGTTGAACGCGAAGAGCGCGGCGACCACCGCGCCTGCGGCGTCGTGCATGAACACGGGCGCGGTGTCGCGGAGCCAGATGTCGCCGAAGGGGATGCGGTGGAAGCGGGCGGGCAGGCCGTCGAGCGCCGCGCGCGCCAGGGCCTCCTGGGCGGCGTCGGGGCAGAGCACCTCCAGGCGCTCGCCACCGTCGCGTGTGATGGCCCGCGCGAACGCCGTGAAGGAGCGGCGGACCTCCGGGAGGGCGGCTCCCCAGAGGGCCTCGTGGCTCGGCCAGGCGAGCCAGACCGCGTCGTGAGGGGACCATTCGGCCGGCTGGCGCAGGGCTTCGGTTCCCATCGTGGCGGACTCTATGGGACGAGGCGGCGTTGGCGTCGATCGTTGGGCAGACACCCGTGCCATCACGGCGAATCCGTTTCAGCCGCGTCGGGCGTTGCGGACTACTACCCACCGTAGTAGAGCAGTCCGCGACCATGACCCTCCGTCTCCGACCGGGCCAGCGCGGCGTCGCTCTCCGCCTCCACGAACTCGAGGCTGAGATCATGGACATCGTGTGGTCGCGCAAGCTGCGCCGCTTCGCGGTGAGTGACGTGCTCGCTGTGCTCGAGAAGCGACGCGAGGTCGCCTACACGACCGTGATGACGACGGTCGCCCGGCTGCACGACAAGGGGCTGCTCACGCGCGAGCGCGACGGCAAGCGCTACCTCTACGCCCCGTGCGGCGACCGGGAGGAGTTCCTCCAGGCCACCGCCCGCGAGGTGTTCGAGAGCCTCGGCGAGCCGGCGGGGCGGGAGTCGCTGGCCCTCCTCGTGGAGACCGTGTCGTCGGCCGACACCTCGGCGCTCGACGAGCTCGAGCGGCTGATCCAGCTGCGCCGCAAAGAACTCGGCTCGTGAACGAGGCGATCTTCCCGCTGCTCGGGCCGCTCCTGGTCGTGGCGGTGGCGCTCCCAGCCTCCGCGCTGGCCGCCAAGGCGGTGCTGTTCGCGCTCTCGCGACTCGAGCCCCGCACGGGGCTCCCGCAGCAGTCCGCGCTGCGGTACGCGCTGATCGTGGCGTCGAGCGCGGCCCCGCTGGCGTGGTTCCTCTCCGCGGGCCTGCACCAGGCCGAGTCGGGCGAACGGCTCATCATCTGCGCCGCTCGCGGCGCGCACGGCGGAGTCAACCTCGAGGCGATCGGCTTCTCGATGGTGCTGTCGGCCCTCATCGTCGGCCTGGCGCTTCCGATCCTGCTCCGCGAGCGGGGCCGCCCGCGAGCCGCCGCTCCGAGCGCGGACTCCGCCCTCCAGCTCCGGCGGATCGACGAGCTGCTGGCCGGCCGCCCGGCGCTCCATGCCCTCCGCGGCATGGTGGCGGTGGACGACGCCTGCGCGACCCCGATCGCGACCGCGGGCGTCGTCGCCCCTCGGGTCCTCCTGCGCACCAGCTTCGCGCGCGCCCTCGACGACGAGGCGCTCTGCGCCGCGCTGCACCACGAGCTCGAGCACCTCCGCGGCCAGGACCCGCTGCGGTACTTCCTGGTCCGCTGGGCGTTGGCCGTGAATCCGCTGGGGAGGGTGCTGCTTCGGGACGAGCTCGCCCGGTGGGTGCTGGCCCGCGAGCTCCACTGCGACCGCGCGGCAGTGGTCTGCGGCGCTTCGGCGCCCGCCCTCGCCCAGGCGCTCGTCTCCGCGGCCCGCCCGCCGCCCCGCGAGCCCCAGCCCGCCCTCGGCGCCGCTCACGCGGACGCGATCAGGCTCCGCGTGGGGCTCCTGCTCGCCTACGCCGACCGACGCCCGCACGCCACCGCTCAACCCTGGTCGCTCCGCCCCGCGGTCGCGTTTCTGGGGTTCGTCCTCGTCCTTGTCCTGCCGCACCACGCCAGCACTCTCCCCCTCGACACCATTCACCGGCTCTCCGAGCGCGCCGTCGCGCGACTCGCCGGTCACTGACCGCCATGACGCAAATCGACGACGATCGATCGGGGCGACGAACTACGATCGGTTCTAGTAGGTTCTATGAGCAGGGTCAGGCGGCGCGAGACACGGACGTACTGACCGTCGCTCGACCTTCGAGCGATCGGGCGCTTCGGAACGGGTGGTGACATGCGGATGACTCTTCAGCGCATTGGCGTGACGGCGCTCCTGCTGGTGCAAGCGTGCGTCCCACGCGGCCTTCCGCCTCCTGCGGTTCCGCCGCGCAGTGTGCCGACCGTCGTGAGCGAGCTCCCTCCACCGGGTGCCGGCGAGGGCCGCGTGGTCCTGGACGCGGTGGAGGGGCCTGCGCGCGCCGACGAGGTCGTCCAGCGCTCGGAGAACATGGCCATCCCCCAGGGCGCCGTGGGGTATCGCGGGGCCCTCTTCGTGGGTCCGCAGCGCGTGACGCGACCGCTGTGCCTCCTGCCCTGCGCGGTGAATCTCTCCCTCGGCCACCACGAGGTCCTCTTCAGCGTACTCGATGACCCGTCGCGCAACAGCGCGGGATTCATCAGCGTGGGCGCCGCGCCTTCCGTGGCGCGCCACGCCATCGGTCGCAGCACGACCTCCGTGGGCGGCGTCATCGGTGCGCTCGTGATGGGGATGTTCGGCGTCGCGGGACTCGTGACCGGGCCCGTGCTCCTTGGCTTCGGCGACGACGAGGCGCGAGGGCGTACCGGCTTCGTGACCGCCGGCTGGGCCACCCTGGGGATCGGCGTGGCGCTCGGTGCGGGGGCGGTGGCCCTCGGCCTGGTCAGCCGACCGACGGTCCAGCCGGGGCGCACGATCCAGTGGAACCCGTCCGCGCTCGGCTCGTCGGCGGCGGCACCACCATGAGCACACGCTCTCTCGGCCCAGGCCTGGCCTCGTACGCGCGGGGAGCGCTGCGTGGCTTCGCGCGGTGGGTCTGCCTGGCCGGAGTCGGTAGCGCGATGCTGGCGCAAGCGTGTGCGGCCAGCGTCCCGGTCGAGCGGCCCGAGTCCATCGCCCCCCACCTGCGCTCCCCGGCGACCGCGACCGAGGGCGGTGGCTCCCAGGCGCCCGTGCGCCGTGCCGCGGCCCTGCCCGACCCGACCGGGCGGGAGGAGGTCGAGCTCTCGTCCTTCCTCGCCTACGCCGACGCACGCGCGCCGGTGCTCCTCGTGGCGCGCAGCACCCGATCACGGGCCGCCGCCGCCCGCGCGGCCGCGGCGCCTGCCCTGCCGGCGAACCCGCAGCTCAGCGTTGCCGTGGGCCCGCGCTTCGGCCTCGGGGGAACCGGGGTGGACGTGCAGGCCAGCTTCACCCAGCAGTTCTTCGTCGCCGGCGAGCGCGGGCTGCGCCTCGCCGCCGCCGACCGGCAGCGGGACCTCACCGACGCCGAGATCGAGCAGCTGCGCTGGGCCGTCCATTGCGACGTCCACGCGGCCTTCCACCGGGCCCTGGTCCATCGCGACCGGGCCCTGCTCGCCGCGCGCATCCTGGCCTTCCAGGAGGAGGTGCTGCGCATCGTCGAGCGCCAGATCCGCGCCGGGGAGACCGCGGGGCTCACGCTCCGCCTCACGCAGGCCGAGGTGGCGCAGGCGCGGCAGCTCACCGTCGCCGCGACGCAGGGCTATCTCGGCGCGCGCATCCAGCTCGCGCAGCTCTCGGGCTGGCCGGTGGCGAGGCCGCCCGTCCCGGTCGGCGAGGTGGACGCGCCGCGCGAGCCCCCCGCCCTCGACGCCCTCCTCGCGACCGCGCGCCGCCAGCTGCCGACCCTCCGCACGCGGGACGCCGCCGTGCGCGAGGCCCGGTCGCGCGTCGCGCTCGCCGACCGGGAGGCGTGGCCCCAGCCGACGGTGGGCGTGCAGTACCAGCGGGAAGGCAACCCCGCCGTCGAGGGGCCCTACCACACCGTGATGGGCACGCTCTCCGTCCCCCTCCCGACCTTCCAGCGGAACCAGGGTGATCGGGCCCGGTCGAGGGCGGACGTCCGGGTCGCCGAGGCGGAGGCGGCGGCGGCCCTCAGCCTCCTCGACGGGCAGGTGGCCCTCGCGCACAGCGAGGTCACTTCCGCGGCCCGCCGGCTGCTCAGCTACGGCACCGAGGTGCTCCCCCGCTTCGAGGAGAACCTCGCCCTCCTGCGGCGCTCGTTCGAGCTCGGCGAGATCGACGTGCTCGCGCTCTCCATCGGGCGGGAGCGCTTCCTGCGCATCCAGAGCGACGCCCTCGACGCGCAGCTCGACTACTTCGTCGCGCTCGCGAACCTGGAGCGCACCGTCGGCGTGGACCTCTGGCGCGACGACCACGGACCGGAGGCCTTCCCATGAAGCGACTCGGATTGCGGATGTTCTGCGCGCTCGCTACGGCCCTCGGCGCCTGCCAGGGTGGATCCGCGCCACCGGCGCCCGCGGCCTCCGCTCAGCCCGCGGAGGCCCACCACCCCCGCGAGGTGCGTCTGACCGCCGAGGCGATGCAGCTCGCGGGCATCCGCACCGGGCGGATCGAGCGGCGCGCGCTCGGCGGCGGGGTCGCGGTGCCCGCGGAGGTGCAGTTCGAGCCCAGCAGCACCGCCCAGGTGGGCCCGCTCGTCCCCGGCAGGATCACCCAGGTCGCCGTCCGGCTCGGGGACCGGGTGACGCGCAACCAACTCCTGGGGGTCGTGGCGTCGAGCGACGTCTCCGCGGCGCGCGCCCGGCTCGGACAGGCGCGCGCCCGCCTCGCCGCGGCGGACGCCACGCTGCGTCGGCAGCGCCTCCTCTCCACCGAGGGCATCGGCGCCCAGCGCGCGGTCATCGAGGCCGAGGCGCAGGTCGGCGAGCTGCGCGCCGAGGTCGAGGGCACCCAGCGACAGCTCGCGGTCTTCGGGTCCGGCGCCGCGGGGGAGCTGCAGCTGCGCTCCCCGATCGACGGGGTCGTGGTGGCCGTGCAGGCGACGCTCGGCGAGACGGCGAGCCCGGACCGAGCCGCCTTCGTCGTGACTGACCCCACCCGCGTCTGGGTGCGCGGCAACGTCCCCGAGCTGGAGATCGCGCGGGTCACACTGGGGAGCGCTGCGATCGTGCGCCTGCACGCCTTCCCCGACCTCGCGCTCCCCGGGACGATCGTCTACGTCGCCCCGGCGCTCGACGAGGGCTCGCGTTCGCTCCCGATCCGCGTGTCGTTGACCCGACCGGACGCACGCCTGCGGAGCGGACTCTTCGGCAGCGTCGAGATGGTGGGCGGCGCCGCGGACGAGCGCGTGCTGGTCGTGCCGATCGACGCGGTCGCCATGGTGGAGGGCCAGACGACGGTGTTCGTGCCGGCCGACGAGGCGAACACCTTCCGGCCGCAGGCGGTCGAGCTCGGCCGCCGGGCCGGCGGCTTCTACGAGGTCCGCGGCGGCCTCGCCGAGGGGGCCCCGCTCGCCGTGAGCGGCGCCTTCACGCTCAAGAGCGCGCTCCAGAGCGAAGAGCTCGCCGGGGAACACTGAGGCACCGACGTGAAGAAGCTCCTCGAGTTCTGCCTCCAGTGGCGCGTGCTGGTGCTCGCCTTCGTCGTCCTCGTCGCCCTGGTGGGGGTGCGGAGCGTCCTGGCGCTCCCGATCGACGCGGTGCCCGACATCACCAACGTCCAGGTGCAGGTGCTCACCCAG
>Ga0073899_10004690_pt1 | contig 11943 bp, 10 predicted proteins | sample KloWWTmetaKNB5Ph_FD_88975 | JGI IMG/M metagenome (GOLD analysis project Ga0073899, IMG submission 88975) | Active sludge microbial communities from Klosterneuburg, Austria, studying microevolution and ecology of nitrifiers - Klosterneuburg... | ecosystem: Engineered > WWTP > Aerobic digester >...
CCGGCGTTCGCGAGCACGTGGGAGCAGTCGCTGCGGTTCTCCCACCGCCAGGCGATCGCCGCGCTGGAGGACGACCCCGCCGCACTCGCCGCCCTCTCCGCCGACGGCGTGGGGCTGCGGCTCGGCCCGATCGTCGCGCGGGTGCGACAGGAACTCATCGACCGTGGCTACACCCTCGCCGCCCGCATCCCGGCCACCGACCGCACCATCCCGATCCTGTCGGGCCCCGACCTCACCCGCGCCCAGAGCGCCTACCGGCTGGTGATGGCCGCTGCCGTCTGGGTGCCGATCGTGTCGCTGCTGCTCGTGGTGGCAGGGGTCTTGGTCGCCGTACGCCGGCACCGCGCCGCACTGTGGGCCGCGGTCGGGCTCGCCCTGGCCGGATTGCTGCTGCTCTTCCTGCTCGACGCCAGCCGCGGGTGGCTGGCGGGTGCCGTCCCCGCCGTCCCCTCCGACGTGATCGCGCTGGCCCACACCGCGGTGCTCCACCCCCTGGTGTCCGCAGTCACCGCCGGGGGGCTGCTCGCCACCGTGCTCGCGGCGGCGCTCTGGCTCACCGGACCGTTCCGGCTGCCGCGCCGGCTCCGGCGTCGGATGGCCGGCTGGCTGCACCGTCCGGCCTAGGCTCGGAGAATGATCGTCGTCCTCACCGGAGCCTCGCGTGGCATGGGACGGGCCCTGGCCGTCCAGTCGCTGCAGCCGGGCACCCACCTGCTCACGCTCGCGCGCCGCCCCGACCCGGCACTCGCCGACCTCGTCCCGGACGGCGGCCGGCTCACCCAGTGGGCGGTCGACCTCGCCGACGCCCCCGCGGCCGCCGCGCGCCTCGCGGACTGGCTGGACGGGCAGCAGCCCGACGACGCGACCCTGATCAACAACGCGGCCACGCTGTCGGGCCCCGGTCCGCTGCGCGAGGGCGACCCCGCCGAGCTCGCGCTGGCCGTCCGGGTCGGGTTGGAGGCGCCGCTGCTGCTCACCGCCGCCTTCCTTCGCGCCACCGCCGACTGGTCCACCGACCGCCGGGTGCTGAACATCTCCTCCGGGCTGGGACGGCGGCCGATGGCCGGCAGCGCCGACTACTGCGCGGTGAAGGCCGGGCTCGACAACTTCTCCGCCTCGGTCGCGCTGGAGGAGGCCGGACGCCCCCACGGCGCCCGCATCGTGGCGCTGGCGCCCGGCGTGATCGACACCGACATGCAGGTGCAGCTGCGCGGCGCCGACCGGTCCCGGTTCCCCGAGGGCGACCGCTTCGAGCAGCTCCGGACGACCGGACGGCTCGACTCCCCCGAGCAGGCGGCCGCCAAGGTGCTCGCCTACCTGGCCCGGCCCGACTTCGGCAGCACGCCGGTCGCGGACGTCCGGGACGCCTGAGGTCGGGATCCTCCGGCCACAGACCCGCTGGGCTCCTTGGGTCCACTTCTCCGGGCGATACAGAGACCTTCGAGGCGCGCCTCCGGCGTCTGACCACTTCCCCCGGCGATAGACCCCTCCGGCAGGCCGCATAAGCCAGTGAATGTGGCCTTAGCTCCGGAGTCCACGGGAGACGCCCCCGTATCGCCTGCGAAAGTGGTCCTACCCGGTGCGGGGGCAGAACGGAGCAGCGGCCGGCATCGACACCGGCCACTCACCCTCAGTCGGCGAGGCTGATGTCCACCTGGATCTCGGCGGCGAGTTCCTCCAGGTCGCGGCGCAGGGCGTGCAGGTCGGCGGTGGCGGGCACCCGGGCGACGACGGTCGCCTCGAAGAGCCGTCCGCCGGCCATCGGGGCTTCCCAGGTGCGGGTCGACATCGTGTCGATGCTGAGCTGGTGGCTGCTGAGCGCCGCGGAGACGTCCCGGACGATGCCCGGGTGGTCGTTTCCCAGCACGGTGAGGATCAGTTCGCGGGCGGGCTCGGCGTCCGCCGGCTCGTGGCCGGGGTGGGCGGTGATCGTGAGCAGCCCGCTGAGGGCCCGCAGTGCGGCGGTCAGGTCGGCGACGCGCGCCTCGGGAACCGAGACCTCGACGACGCCGGCGAAGGTGCCCGCCAGTTCGGCGAGCTGGCTGTGCTCCCAGTTGCCGCCGTACTTCGAAACCTGCTCGGCGAGGGCCTTGACGAGGCCGGCGCGGTCGTCGCCGACGACCGTGAGTACGAGGTTCGGCACGTTCGGCAGCCTACGCCGTGGGGAGACCGGACGTCAGCGTCCGATCTCCCGCACGTCCGTCCAACCTTGGGACGAGCCCGTGACGCTTCCGTCCGTCCGGACGGGAAGGTTCACCGCACCCACCGCCGGGCTACTTGAAGCCGACGACCTGTGCCGGCAGGGCGCTCTCCGCGGAACTGCCGTTGCCGACCTGTCCGTACATGCTCGCCCCCCAGCACCGGAGGCTGCCCTGGTCAAGGACGACGCAGGTGTGGAGCAGACCCGCCGACATCCGAACAACCCGCGCGCTCGCCGGCTCCAGTCCCAGCACGTCGGCTGGAGCGGTGTGGTCATGGCCGCTGCCATCGCCCAGTTGGCCGCTGTTGTTGTTGCCCCAGCACTGGAGGGTGTAGCCGAGGGCACAGCTGTGGGAATCACCGCTGGCGACGCTCAGCACCCGGCCGAGCCCGGTGATCTCGACCACTCCCCCGGCCTGGGTGGGTTCACCACCGAGCGCGCCGGCCCGGGTCGAGCCCCAGCACTTCGCCGCGTGGGAATCGACCACGCAGGTGTGGTCGCCACCTGCGGAGACTTGGGAGACGCCGACGAGACCGGGGATCAGGATCGGGTTGAAGCGATTCGAGCCCGAGAAACCCAGTTGCTGGTTGGAGTTCGACCCCCAGCAACTCACCGTCTCGTCCCGGATGACGCAGGCATGCGCGGAGCCGGCGCTGATCCCGGTCGCGTTCGTGATCGCCTCGCCGTGCTCGTCCAGGAGCTGGACGGGCGTCGTACTCGTCGACCGCGCGGCCGGGTCCACGCCCAACTGCCCGGAACTGTTCTTGCCCCAGCACCACACGGCCCCGGCGTCGGTGAGGGCGCAGGTGAAGCTGTCGCCGCCCACCACCGACACGGCGCCGGAGAGCCCCTGGACCGTGACCGGGGTGCCGCGTTGAGCGGTGGTGCCATCACCGAGCTGGCCGGTGCTGTTCTCGCCCCAGCACTTCACCGTGTGGTCGGCGAGCACCGCGCAGGTGTGGTTGAAGCCCGCTCCGAGCGCGAGCACCCCGCTCCCGAGCCCGGAAACCGGGACCGGATCGAGCCGCCCCGTGACCTCCGAGCCGTCGCCCAACTGGCCGAACCCGTTGTCCCCCCAGCACTGGACAGCTCCTGTGTCCGTGACGGCACAGGAGTGGAAGCCGCCCGTCGCGACCCTGGTCGCGGCCAGGGGGGCGACCACGGTCAGGTCGAGCGTCGCCGATTCGCTCTCCCCGGCGTCATCGGTGACCGTGACGGAGACGGGGGAGGTGCCCTCGCCCGTCGGAGTTCCGGTGATCTCCCCCGTGCCTGGGTCCAGCTGGAGACCGTCCGGCAGACCGGTCGCCGACCAACTGAACGGAGCGGTACCCCCGGTGGCCGCGAGGGCTGTGGAGTAGGGGAGGTTCTGCATCGCCTCGGGCAGGGTCCGGGTCTGGATCACCAGCGGAGGTGTGGTCACCGTGAGGTCGAAGGTTGCCTGGTCCGTCCGCTTGGCCTTGTCGGTCACGGTGACGGACACCGATGAAGTCCCAGGCCCGGTCGGAGTGCCGCTGATGACGCCCGTCCCAGCCGCCAACTCCAGGCCCGGAGGTAGGGCGGAGGCGGACCAGACCCGGGGCGCGGTACCACCGGTGGCTGCCAGCGTGGTGCTGTAGGAGGTTCCCCGCACGGCCTCCGGCAGGCTCGTCGTGGTGATCTCCAGCGGCTTGATGCCCGCCTTGACGGTGACCCTGACCTCCTTGGAGTTCACCGCGGGAGCACCGTTCCAGGCGGACAGTTGGGCGCGGAAGGACACCTTGCCGCTGGCGGGCGGCGTGAAGGCGATGCTGGGCTTCGTCGAGGTGCCCTGGGCGGTGCTGGTCACGTCCCGCCAGGTCTTGCCCTCCTTCCACTGCAGCAGGATCGTCCGTCCGCTGCGGGCGGGGGAGGCGGTGAGCTTGGCGGTGGCCTGCTTGTACGTGGTCAGGGCAGGCAGCGTGAGCTTGATGCTCTGCGCGGCGGTCGTCACCTTGGAGGTCGCCGAGGTGAACGCCGGGTACGAAACGTCCGGGGCGTTGTACGGCGCGGCGTACACCCGCAGGCTCACCTTGGCGGAGGGAGTGCTGGTGGTGAACGTGAAGCCGCCGGCCGCATCGGTCGTGGTGTCGGGGAGGGCGACCTTCTTCCACTTCTTGCCCGACAGCGTCTGCAACTCGACCGGACGCTCCACCGGCGAGCCCGGGATAGTGCCGGAGACCACGAAGGTCTCCTTCTTGATGGGATGGACCGGGCTGACGGTCAGCTTCACCGCCGCCGCGGCGTCGGCACCCGCCGCCGGCAGGGCGACGAGCAACCCGCCCAGCAACAGGCTGGAAAAGAACATGGCAAACACGCGACGCATTTCGACTCCCCGACTAGTGATCTGCTGCGGCAATGGTGACAGACCCGCGCCGGTGCCGCGCGCGTTCGTCCACACTGTTGCGCTTCCGCCCGAGTACGGGCGGGAACTCGACAGTGTGGCGACTGAACCCGGACGGGGTCAGCGGGCCCGCACGTCCACCAGCATCGGGCTGGACAGCGCGGCGGCGACCCGCCGCAGTTCGGGCAGCACCTGCTCCTTGCGGCTCTCGATGTCGTCGGCCATGAACCGGGAGGCGCCGAGGGCGAATCGTTCCTCCGCGGGGGTGCGGGGGCTGATCAGCACCGCGACGCCCATCACCGCCGGGTTGGTCTCGCCGTGATCGACGGCGTAGCCGACCTTCCTGGCCACCTCAAGCTTGGCGAGCAGGCCGTCCACCGTCGTCACCGACTGCGGCGTCCACTGACGTCGCGGACGAACTCGACGCCTTCGCCGCGATGATCGACCGGGTGCGGGCGGGGTTCCCCGCCGCGAGGGTCTTCGCGACCACCCTGCGCGAGGTGGTCAACGCCAACCAGCACCTCTGGGGCGCGATCGTCGCCTCGGCCGGCGAGGTGTGTACGGTCGCGCCGCGCTGAGGTTCAACCATCCCGCCGGCGTCGTCCGGGAGTACCCGCGCTGGGCCGTCCTGCTGCGGCCGGCGCAGGTGACGCTGGGCTCGCTGGTGCTGGTGTCGACCTCGGAGGTGACCGCCTTCGGCGCGCTGGCGGCGCCGGACCTGCTGGACCTCGGGACGGTCGTCGCCGACCTCGAACGCACCCTCGGCGCGGTGTTCGGCTATGACAGGATCAACTACCTGATGATCATGATCAACGACCCCAACCCGCACTTCCACGTCATCCCCCGCTACGCCTCGGCCCGCTCCTTCGCCGGCCGGGAGTTCCTCGACACCGGCTGGCCCAAGCCGCCCGACCTCGACGACCGCCTTGAGCTGGACCCGACGGAGTGGGAGGCGCTGCGCCGGCTGCTCGCCGGGAGTTGGCGCGGGGAACCGGCCACGCCGTGAGCGGCTTCACGGCGACCCGCCGCGCCTGCTGGACCGGCTTCGTGGTCCAGGCGATCGTCAACAACGTCGCGCCACTGCTGTTCATCGTGTTCCACACCCGGTTCTCGCTCCCGGTCGAGCAACTCGGCGGGCTGGCGGCGCTCAATTTCGGCGTCCAGCTGGTCACCGACTTCGCCGCGATGCACCTGGTGGACCGGATCGGCTATCGGCTGCCGCTGGTCTGGGCCCACCTTCTCAGCGTGGCGGACTGGTGCTGCTGGCGGTACTGCCTTTCCTGCTGCCGTCGGCGTTCCTCGGTCTGGCGATCGCGGTGATGGTCTACGCGGTCGGCGGCGGGCTGCTGGAGGTGCTGCTCAGCCCGGTCGTCGAGCACCTGCCGTCCCCGGAGGAGGAGAAGGCGGCCGGGATGGCGCTCCTGCACTCCTTCTACTGCTGGGGCCAGGTCGGGGTCGTGGTCGGCACCACCGTGCTGCTCGGCCTGCTCGGGCCCGCGCTGTGGCCGGTGCTGCCGCTGCTGTGGGCGGTGGTGCCGCTGGTGAACCTGGCGCTCTTCCTGCGCGTCCCGCTCCCCGACACGGTGCCCGACGAGCACCGCACGCCGATCCGCTCCCTGCTCGGCACCCCGCTGTTCCTGATGGCGCTGGTCCTGATGATGACGGGCGGGGCCGCCGAGCTCACCATGTCGCAGTGGTCGTCCTTCTTCGCAGAGCAGGGGACGGGCTTCGGCAAGGCCGCCGGGGACCTGCTCGGCCCCGGGCTGTTCGCGATCCTGATGGGACTCGGACGCCTCGGCTACGGCCGCTGGGGGCAGCGCATCCCGCTCGAACCGGTGCTGATCGGCTCCAGCGCCGGGGCGGCGCTGTGTTACGTGGTCGCCGCCACCTCGCCGGTGCCCGCCGTCAGCCTCGCCGCCTGCGCGTTCACCGGGCTGTGCATCGCCCTGCTCTGGCCGGGCACCTTCTCGCTCACCGCGGCCCGGTTCCGGTTCGGCGGGGCGGGCATGTTCGCCCTGCTCGCCCTCGGCGGCGACGCCGGGGGTGCGTTCGGCCCGTGGCTTGCCGGCATCCTCGCCGGCCTCACCGGCGGTCCGCTCGCAGGGTTGGCAGAACTGCTGCCCGTCGACGGCGGGACCGGCCTGCGGACGGCCCTGCTGCTGTGCGCGGCGATCCCGTTGGTGTTCTGCGTGACCGTCCTCGCGGTTCGCCGGAGCACCCCGGTCACGGTGGCGGAATGACCAGGCTCGTCCCCGACAGCGAAGGGCTGGCGCCCTACCTGGCGTCCAGCTGGGCGGTTCGGGCTGGGCGCGGCCGTGCTGCACTCGGGATCCGGCGCCGACACGCTGCGCGCGCGGCGGGGTGAACCGTAAAGGAACCGTCCCCTTATGAGCCAGGGTGATGGTGGGCCTAACTGGACTTGAACCAGTGACCTCCGCCTTATCAGGGCGGCGCTCTAACCGTCTGAGCTATAGGCCCGCAGTGCACGAGGCACCGGGGAAGTACCCTACCGAACTCCGTCCCACCGGCTCAACTCGGGCCGGCGGGGCCGGGGTCAGTCTTCGGCCAGGGTGAGCTCCAGGCCGCCGAGGATGTTGGCCGAGAGGTTGTAGAGGAAGGCGAACAGGGTGCCGATCGCGGTCATCAGCACCACGTTGATCACCGCGAACAGGGCCGCCACACCAAGCACCTTGTTGGTGCTGATGTAGTCCTCGATCCGGAACGGGGTGGAGTCGTTGGGGCTGGCGAAGATGTTCTGGATCTGCTCGTTCACCGACTCGAACAGGCCCGAACTCTGCACCACCGTCCAGGTGACGTAGGTGCCGACCCAGAGCATGATCCCGAACGCGATGGAGAACAGGAACACCGTCTTCATCACCGACCACGGGTCGAGCCGGGAGAGGCGCAGCCGTGCCTTCCGCGTCCGGCGGGACTTCGGACGGGGGGCAGCCGGACGCACCGCGGGCGCCTCGGCTGCGGCAGCGGCAGCGACGGACGCAGCCGCGGCCGCGGCGACCGGCTCGACCGGGGGCGCCCACGAGCCCGGGGGCACCGGGGCGGTCGGCTCGACCACCTCGGCCGGCGCGGTGGCCGCCGCCGGGGTTGAGGTGAAGATGTCGGTGCGCGGCAACGCACTGAACGGCTTGGGGGGCGGGGTGTCGTCGCGGATCGGCGGGATCCGTACGACGGTGTCGCTGAGGCCCTGCTCGCCCTCGGGCGCGGCAGCGCCGTCCACCCGCCACTGCGGGGCCTGGTCGGCCCCGGCGTCGGCGTCCGTCGCGGTCGGCTTGTCAGTCACCGTTCTCCTCCTCCGCCCGGTCGGAGCTCACCGAACCGGGTGTTGCAGGCTCAACCGTAGCCTCCGGGTTCTCCCCGGCGGCAATTTCCGCCTCGACCTCCTCGCGAGCCTCGGGATTCAGCGCGATCACGGCGACCGCGTCCTCGGCCGCCACTCCGACGAATTTCACGCCCATGGTGTCGCGGCCCTTGGCGGGCACCTCGGCCACGGACGAGCGGATGATCTGCCCGCTCACCTTGATCGCGATCACCTCGTCGGATTCGGACACCACCAGGCCGCCGACCAGCGAGCCGCGCTCGGAGTTGAGCTTCATCGCCTTGATCCCCAGCCCGCCGCGGCCCTGCTGCCGGTACTCCGACACGGCCGTGCGCTTGCCGAAGCCGCCGTCGGTGACGGTGAACACGAACCGGTCGTCCTCGGGCATGTCGGCGCCGATGACCGACATGCTCAGCAGCGCGTCGCCGGCGCGGAACTTCATGCCCGTGACGCCCGAGGTCGCCCGTCCCATCGGACGCAGCTGCTCGTCGTCGGCGGGGAAGCGGATCGCCTGCCCCTTCCGCGAGATCAGCAGGACGTCGTCCGCGGCGCTGCAGGGGGCGGCGCCGATCAGCTCGTCGTCGTCGTAGCGGAAGTTGATCGCGATCACGCCCGCCTGCCGCGGGGTGTCGTAGGAGCGCAGCTCGGTCTTCTTGACCATCCCCTGCCGGGTCGCCAGGAGCAGGTAGGGGGCGTCGTCGTAGCCCCGCAGCGTGAGCACCTGCGCGATCCGTTCGTCCGGCAGGAAGCTCAGCAGGCCGGCGACGTGGCCGCCCTTCGCGTCCCGGCCGGCCTCGGGCAGCTGCCACACCTTCGCCCGGTAGACCCGGCCCATGTTGGTGAAGAACAGGATCCAGTGGTGGTTCGTCGTCGCGAAGAGGTGCTCCACCTCGTCGTCGACCCGCAGGCTCGCGCCGCGGACGCCCTTGCCGCCGCGCTTCTGCACCCGGTAGGAGTCCGAACGGGTCCGCTTCGCGTAGCCGCCGCGGGTGATCGTGACGATCATGTCGTCGTCGGGGATCAGGTCCTCGTCGGAGAGGTCGCCGTCGGCGGCGATGATCTTCGTCCGCCGGTCGTCGCCGTACTTCTCGACGATCTCGGCGAGCTCCTCCGACACGATCGACCGCTGCCGCTCGGGGCTGCCCAGGATGTCCTTGAGGTCCTCGATGATGGCCTCCAGCTCGGCCAGCCTGGCCACGATCTGCTGGATCTCCATCGCAGCCAGCTTCCGCAGCTGCGTGTCGAGGATGTACCGGGCCTGCAGGTCGTCGATGGCGAGCAGGTCCTTCAGGCCCTCCAGGGCCGCGTCGGCCGTCCGGGAGGCCCGGATCAGGGCCAGCACCTCGTCCAGCCGGTCGAGGGCGAGCACCAGACCACGGTCGAGGTGGGCGCGCTTCTCGGCCGCGTCGAGCCGGTAGGCGGTGCGCCGCTGGATGACGAGGATCTGGTGCTTCACCCAGTGGCTGATGAACTGGTCCAGCCGCAGCGTGCGCGGCACGTCGTCGACCAGCGCCAGCATGTTGCAGCCGAAGGTGTCCTGCAGCTGGGTGTGCTTGTACAGGTTGTTCATCACGACCCGCGGCTGGGCGTCCCGCTTCAGGACGATGACCAGCCGCTGCCCGGTGCGACCCGAGGAGTCGTCCCGGATGTCGGCGATGCCGGTGAGCTTGCCCGCCTTCACCAGCTCGGCGATCTTCACCGCCAGGTTGTCGGGGTTGCACATGTACGGCAGCTGGGTGACCACCAGGGACGTCCGCCCGGCGCGGTCCTCCTCGATGTCGATGACGGCCCGCATGATCACCGAGCCGCGCCCGGTGCGGTAGGCGTCCTCGAGGCCCTTGCGGCCGACGATCAGGGCACCGTTGGGGAAGTCGGGCCCCTGGATCCGCTCCATCGCGGCCTCCAGCAGCTCCTCCCGGGTCGCCTCGGGGTGCTCCAGGGCCCACTGGACGGCCGCGGCGACCTCCCGCAGGTTGTGGGTGGGGATGTTGGTCGCCATGCCCACCGCGATGCCGGTCGAGCCGTTCACGAGCAGGTTCGGGAACCGGGCCGGCAGCACGACCGGCTCGGTCTCCTTGTTGTCGTAGTTCGGCTTGAAGTCGACGGTGTTCTCCGTGATGTCGCGCACCATCTCCATCGCCAGCGGCGCCATCTTGCACTCGGTGTACCGCATCGCCGCGGCCGGGTCGTTGCCCGGGGAGCCGAAGTTGCCCTGCCCCGACACCAGCGGCGCCCGCATCACCCACGGCTGCGCCAGCCGCACCAGGGTGTCGTAGATCGCCGAGTCGCCGTGGGGGTGGTACAGGCCCATCACGTCACCGACGATCCGGGAGCACTTGTTCCAGCCCCGGTCCGGACGGTAGCCGCGGTCGAACATCGCGTAGATCACCCGCCGGTGCACCGGCTTGAGGCCGTCCCGGACGTCGGGCAGCGCCCGTCCCACGATCACGCTCATCGCGTAGTCGAGGTAGGACTTCTGGATCTCGACCTGCAGGTCGATCTCCTCGATCTTGCTCACCGTCGGGGCGAGCTCGGTGTTCTCCTCGACCACCTCGAGGCCGCCGTCGCCGGGGCCCTCGATCGGGGTGTCGCTCATCGGTTGTGTCCTCTCGACCCTTCGACAGGCTCAGGGATCGTGGGTGGGTCTGGTGCTCAGGGATCGTGGGTGGGTCTGGTGCTCGATCGGGTCCCGGGGGCGTCAGACGTCCAGGAAGCGGACGTCCTTGGCGTTGCGCTGGATGAAGCTGCGGCGCTGCTCCACGTCCTCGCCCATCAGGATCGAGAACATCTCGTCGGCCGCGGCGGCGTCCTCCAGCGTCACCTGCAGCAGCGAGCGCTTCGCCGGATCCATGGTGGTGTTCCACAGGTCGTCGGCGTTCATCTCGCCCAGGCCCTTGTACCGCTGGATCGGGTTGTCCTTGGGCAGCTTCTTGCCCGCCGCGAAGCCGGCGTCGCGGCGGGAGTCGCGCTCCTCGTCGGAGTAGGCCAGTTCGTGGGGCGCGTTGCTCCAGCGCAGCCGGAACAGCGGCGGCTGCGCCAGGTAGACGTGCCCGGTCTGGATCAGCGGCTTCATGAACCGGAACAGCAGGGTCAGCAACAAGGTGCGGATGTGGGCGCCGTCGACGTCGGCGTCGGCCATCAGCACCAGCTTGTGGTAGCGCAGCTTGTCCAGGTCGAAGTCGTCCTGCACGCCGGTGCCGAGCACGTTGATGATCGCCTCGACCTCTTTGTTCTGCAGAATCTTGTCGAGCCGCGCCTTTTCGACGTTCAGGATCTTGCCGCGAATCGGCAGGATGGCCTGAATGCGCGGGTCACGGCCGCCCTTGGCCGAGCCACCGGCCGAGTCGCCCTCGACGATGAACACCTCGCACTCGGCCGGCTCGGTCGAGGAGCAGTCGGCGAGCTTGCCGTACTCCCCCGCCCCGCTGAGCAGGCCCTTGCGGCTGCGCGCGAGGTCGCGGGCCTTGCGGGCGGCCACCCGCGCGGTCGCGGCGGCCTGCGCCTTGCGGACGATGTTGCGTCCGTCCGTCGGGTTCTTCTCGAACCAGTCGCCCAGGTGGTCGTTGACCGCCTTCTGGACGAAGGAGCGCGCCTCGGTGTTGCCCAGCTTGGTCTTCGTCTGGCCCTCGAACTGCGGCTCGGCGAGCTTGACCGAGATGATCGCGGTGAGGCCCTCGCGGATGTCGTCGCCGGAGACCCTGTCCTCCCGCTTCTTGATCATCCCCCAGGTCTCGCCCCACTTGTTCACCGTGTTGGTGAGCGCCGCGCGGAAGCCTTCTTCGTGGGTGCCGCCCTCGTGGGTGTTGATGGTGTTCGCGAAGGTGTGGACGCTCTCGTTGTAGGACGAGTTCCACTGCATCGCGACCTCGAGGCTCATCCGGTCGGTGGCCGTCTCCAGCGCGATCACGGTCGGGTTGATCACGTCCTTCGAGCCGGTGAGGTAGGTCACGTAGTCGATCAGGCCGTTGGCGTAGCGGAACGTCGTGGTGCGGGGGGCCAGGTCCTCGGCGTCCGCGCCGTCGTCGGAGTCCGCGGCGCGGTCGTCCACCA
>Ga0073899_10004691_pt1 | contig 11941 bp, 14 predicted proteins | sample KloWWTmetaKNB5Ph_FD_88975 | JGI IMG/M metagenome (GOLD analysis project Ga0073899, IMG submission 88975) | Active sludge microbial communities from Klosterneuburg, Austria, studying microevolution and ecology of nitrifiers - Klosterneuburg... | ecosystem: Engineered > WWTP > Aerobic digester >...
CAGGCGTCCTGCCCATCGACGGCTTCGGTGACGTCGTAGCCCGCGCTCTTGAGCGTGAAGGTCACCATCTGGCGCATGGAGGCGGAGTCGTCCACGGCGAGGATTGAATGCATGCGATGCTCCGGGAGGTTCTCGGGGGTTTTCGGGCAGGTACGGCGTTTCTTTAGAACAACTCGATCGAACCGGCGTCCATCTCGGCCTGCGTCACCGGATTCGGCCGCAGCGGCGTCTCGTCGACGAGCGCTTCCTCGCCGTCTTCGTCGGCGAAGGCTTCGCGCGCCAGCCGGTCGGCGCAGGTGCGCAGCCGGCGGTGGGTGTGGGCGATCAGCTGCGACGCCATGTCCTGGAACTGCAGCGCCGTGATCGCGGTGCCCAGATGGTGAATCGCCTGTTCGTAGGGCGTCGCCGCGGCGGCTGCGTCATGCAGGCCGCGCGCGGTGCGGATCTGTTCGGTGGCGCCGTAGAAGCCGTCGGCCAGCACCTGGCAGGCGTCGGCGAGCAGGGTCTGCAGGCGGTCGAGGTCGTTGCTCGCCATCATCAGGTCGTCCTGCAGGTTGGCGGCCGCCATCAGCGGCAGGCTGGCGTTGCTCACGAAGTCTTCGTTGACTTGCATCTTCGCTGGCTCGGTTGGTCGTCGATGGGGGCACGCACCCCGCCTCGAAAGGCGCGGTATCGGACAGCAGGATTCTCGGCAGCGTCCGGCGCCGCCGAGCTCCGGATGACCGGGCCGAATGCGGGCCATTTCGGTGCTTCCTCCCTCGGTCTGCAGCGCCGCCGCGCCGGCTCGCGCCATACTTGCGGCATGGATCACACAGAGGGGCAGGGGCGGCGCCGGCTGCGCGTGCTGCACATCGAAGACGCCGAGGTCGACCACGTGCTGGCCGTCAAGCAGATGCGCCGCAGCGGGCTCGACCCCGAGGTGGTGCGCGTCGAGACGGCGGCCGAGTTCGCCGATGCGCTGTCCGACCCCTGGGACCTGATCCTGTCGGACTACAACCTGCCCGGCTTCTCGGGGCTGGCGGCGCTCGAGATGCTCAAGGCCAGCGGGCGGATGGTCCCGTTCATCCTCGTCTCGGGCGAGATCGGCGAGGACCAGGCTGTTGCCGCGATGCGCAACGGCGCCAGCGACTACCTGCTCAAGAGCAACCTGGCGCGGCTGGCGCCGGCGATGCTGCACGCGATCGAGGCGACGCAGGTGCGGCGCGAGCGCGCCGCGACGGCGCTCGCGCTGGAGGAATCCAAGCAGCGCCTGTCGCAGCTCGCGCAGCACCTGCAGACCAGCGTCGAGGCCGAGCGCGCCGCGATCGCGCGCGAGATCCACGACGACGTCGGCGGCTCGCTGACGGCGCTCAAGTTCGACCTGGCCTGGATCGCGCGCCGCGCCGATGCGCCCGAGGTGCAGCAGCGCGCGCAGTCCGCGCTCGAGACGGTCAGCCACGCGATCGAGGCCAGCCAGCGCGTGATGCACAACCTGCGCCCGGCGATCCTCGAGCAGGGGCTGATCGCCGCGCTGCAGTGGATGACGATGCGCTTCGAGCGCCGCACCGGCGTGCCGTGCATCTTCCGCACCAGCCACGAGCAGATGCAGCTGCCCGCCGGCGTGCCGCTGGTCGCCTACCGCACGGCGCAGGAGGCGCTGACCAACGTGACCAAGCACGCGCAGGCGACGCGCGTCGAGGTCGACCTGCACCTGACGGGCGGCATCCTGTCGCTCGAGATCAGCGACAACGGCCGCGGCCTGAGCCAGGCCGACCTGGCCAAGGCGCGCTCGTTCGGCATCCGCGGCCTGCACGAGCGCGCCGGCACCGTCGGCGGCTGGGTCGAGCTGAGCAGCGGCCCGGCGGGCACGACGCTGATCCTCTCGGTGCCGCTGGCCGCCGACGAACTCGACATCGAGGTCGACGCCGGCGGGGCGGCGTACGATCCGACGGCGTGGGGCAACCTGTGACGATCCGAGTCATCCTCTGCGACGACCATGCGCTGATCCGGCGCGGCATCCGCGACACGCTGTCGGACGCGCCCGACATCGAAGTCGTCGGCGAAGCGGCCGACTACGGCGAGCTGCGCACGCTGATGCGCAGCCACCCCTGCGACGTGCTGGTGCTCGACATCAACCTGCCCGGCCGCAGCGGCCTCGACGTGCTGCACGTGCTCAAGGACGAGGGCTCGCCGGTGCGCGTGCTCGTCGTCAGCATGTACCCCGAAGACCAGTACGCGATCCGCGCGCTGCGCGCCGGCGCCTTCGGCTACGTCAACAAGGGGGGCGATCCGGCGCTGATCGTCGCCGCGGTGCGCACCGTGGCGCAGGGCCGCAAGTACGTCACCGCCGAGATCGCGCAGATGCTCGTCGAGAGCCTGACGACGCCGGAGAACGGCAACGCCCACGACAAGCTCTCCGACCGCGAGATGCAGACGCTGGTGATGATCGCCTCTGGCAAGCGGCTCTCCGACATCGCCGAGGAGTTGATGCTGTCACCCAAGACGGTGAGCGTGTATCGGGCGCGCGTGCTCGAGAAGCTCGGGTTGACGAACAACTCGGAGCTGACGGTCTACGCGATCCGCAATGGGTTGGTGGGGAGTTGATGTTCTCCTTCGGCGTTGGCGCGAGCAAGGCTGCGGGCGAGTGGCCGGCGGGGCTTGGCTGAGCCGGTCAGCGCCTGCGGCGCGATGCGCGCCGCGGGCCACTCGCCCGCAGCCTTGCGATCCCGCGGCGACCCCGGCGCCGGCCGCAACAGCCGCAGACGAAGGTCCAATAGCAGCAGCCAGCGGCGCAACAGGAATCAGAACCGCGCCAGCATCTGCTCCAGCGCCATCGTGAACGGTGCCTGCATCATCGGCAGCGTCAGCAGCACGCCGAGCAGCCCGACGCCGAGCGTGATCGGGAAGCCGATCGCGAACACGTTCATCTGCTGCGCCACGCGCGAGATCACGCCGAGCACGAGGTTGACGAACAGCAGCATCGCAATCATCGGCAGCGCGATCCACAGGCCCAGGCGGAAGATCTCGGCGCCCCAGGTCTCGGGGCGCACCGCGTGCAGGAAGGCGAAGGGCTCGGGGCCGACGGGGAAGCTGTGGAAGCTCTGCACGACGGCGGCGATGACGAGCAGGTGGCCGTTGATGATGACGAAGAGGAACGCCACCGTGGTGCCGAAGAAGCGGCTCACCGCCGTGGCCTGTCCGCCGGTCGCGGGGTCGAAGAAGCCGGCGTAGTTCAGGCCCATCTGCAGGCCGATCAGCTCGCCCGCGAACTCGATCGCGGCGAACACGATGCGCACCGCGAAGCCGATCGACATGCCGACGAGCAGCTGCTGCGCGATCGCGACGAAGGCCGTCGGCGAATCGAGCGCGATGCGCGGCATCTCGGGCAGCATCGCCTGCGCGGCGAAGGCGATCAGCCCGGCCAGCCCGATGCGCACGCGCAGCGGCACCGCGCGCTGGCTGAACACGGGCATCGTCGTGAAGACGGCGAGCACGCGCAGGAAGGGCCACAGCAGCGGGCTGATCCAGTCGATCAGCTGCGCTTCGCTGAAAGTCAGCACGGCGCGTCAGCCCGCCGCCCGGCCGTTCGAAGGCGGGCTGCGCCCCCTCGGGGGGCAGCGCCGCAGCGAAGCTGCAAGCGTGGGGGCACCATCTGCCGCCGCCCGGCCGTCCGAAGGCGGGCTGCGCCCCCTCGGGGGGCAGCGCCGCAGCGAAGCTGCAAGCGTGGGGGCACCATTTCTAGCCCACGGCGCCGGGGATCGACTGCAGCGTGCGCTGCAGATACTCGACCAGCGTCGTCACCATCCACGGGCCCGCGATGGCCAGCGTCGCGACGGCGGCGAGGATCTTGGGCACGAACGACAGCGTGGCCTCGTGGATCTGCGTCGCGGCCTGGAAGATGCTGACGACCAGGCCGACGCCGAGCACGACGAGCAGCACCGGCGCGGCGACGGTCAGCAGCAGCAGCATGCCGTGCTGGCCGGTGGTGAAGACTTGCTGGGCGTCCATGGCGGGCGGGCGACTAGGTTGCGAACGAGGCGGCGAGCGAGCCGAGCAGCAGGTTCCAGCCGTCGGCCAGCACGAACAGCATCAGCTTGAACGGCAGCGCGACGAGCACCGGCGACAGCATCATCATGCCCAGGCTCATCAGCACGCTGGCGACGATCATGTCGATCACGAGGAACGGGATGAAGATCAGGAAGCCGATCTGGAACGCGCTCTTGAGCTCGCTCGTCACGAAGGCCGGCACCAGCACCTTGAACGGCACGTCCTCCGACTTGACGCCGGCGTCGAGCTTGGCGAGCCGGGCGAACAGCATCACGTCGGACTGGCGCGTCTGCTTGAGCATGAACTCGCGCATCGGCGATTCGCCGCGCTTGAGCGCCTCGTCGAACGCGATGCGGCTCTCGGCATAGGGCTGCCAGGCCTGTGCGTAGACCTTGTCGATCGTCGGGCTCATCACGAAGAAGGTGAGGAACAGGCTCAGCCCGACGATCACCTGGTTCGGCGGCGCGGCCTGCGTGCCCAGCGCCTGGCGCAGCAGCGACAGCACGATCACGATCCGCGTGAAGCCCGTCATCAGCAGCAGCACGGCCGGCAGGAACGACAGCGCGGCGAAGAACAGCAGCGTCTGGATCGGCACCGAATAGCTGTTGCCGCCGGCGCCCTGACCGATGACGAGCGGCAGCCCGGGGGCCGGCGCCGCGGTCTGGGCTACAGCCGGCAGCGCAACGGCCGACAACACCGTCACGGCCGCGAGCATGCCGGCGCGGCGCAGGCCGCGCCGCGAAAAGAGGGCTTCAGCGTGCACCGTCGCCCCCTTTGGCGTCGCGCCGCGGCTGCAGCTTGGCGAGCAGTTGCGCGAACGGGTCGGCAGGCGCGGCCGGCGGCTGCAGCGCGTCGTGCTGCGGCGCCATCGTGTGCAGCGTCGTGATCGACTGCGGCGTCACGCCCAGCACCAGCCAGCGCCGCTCCGAGCCCGTGCCGACCTCGACGGTCACGAGTCGCTGGCTCGGCGACAGCGGCAGCGCGGCGATGTTGCGCATCGCGCCCGCCGCGCCGGCGTGGCCGAAGCGGCCGCTGCGCTTGAGCAGCCACAGCACCGCGGGGATCGCCGCGACGATCGCGACGAACCAGAGCAAAGACAATCCGGTCGAGGAACTCATGGAACAGCAGGGCGCGAATACTTCAGGTCGTCTTGCTCAGCCGCCGCATGCGCTCGCTCGGCGTCACGATGTCGGTCAGCCGGATGCCGAACTTGTCGTTGACGACGACGACCTCGCCCTGCGCGATCAGGTAGCCGTTGACGAGGACGTCCATCGGCTCGCCGGCCAGCGCGTCGAGTTCGACGACGGAGCCCTGCGCGAGCTGCAGGATGTGCTTGATCGGAATGCGCTTGCGACCCAGCTCCACGGTGATCTGCACCGGGATGTCGAGGATCATGTTGATGTCGTTGCCCGCCGCCCCAGTGCCCGCGTTGGGCGCGAAGTTGGCGAACGCCGCCGGCGCCACGCTCTCGGCGAGGCCCGTCTCGGTGGACTGCGGCTTGGCCTCGGCGAGCGCCGCGGCCCAGTCCGCTGCCATCGAGTCGGCGTCCTGCGTGGCGCCGTCGGTCGCGGCGGCGGCGTTGCTGGTGTCAGACGACATGCGATTCTCCCAGCCAGCCCGCGTTCGAGCTGGTCAACAGTTGATCGATCTTGATCGAGTACTTGCCGCGCGACGTGCCGTAGTGGCAGTCGAACACCGGCACGCCGTCGACCTTGGCCTGGATCACGGGCGTGAGGTCGAGCTCGACGAAGTCGCCCGGCTTGAACGACAGCAGCTGCTCGACGGTGGCCGGCGCCTGCGCCAGCTCGGCGACGAGTTCGACCTCGGCGGCCTGGATCTGCGACTTCAGCAGGTTGACCCAGCGCCGGTCGGGTTCGGCCGAGTCGCCCTGCACGGTGGAATAGAGCACGTCGCGGATCGGCTCGAGCGTCGCGTAGGGCACGCAGAAGTGCACCGTGCCCGTCGTGTCGCCGATCTCCAGCGTGAACGACGAAGCGACGACGATCTCGCTCGGCGTCGCGATGCTGGCGAACTGCGGCTGCATCTCGGAGCGCTGGTACTCCAGCTCGAGCGGATAGACGCCCGACCACGCCTTCTTGTACTCGGCGATGATCACTTCGAGCAGGCGCTGGATGATGCGCTGCTCGGTCGGCGAGAAGTCGCGGCCTTCGATGCGCGTGTGGAACTTGCCGACGCCGCCGAACACGGCGTCGATCACGGCGAACACCAGCGACGGGTCGCACACGATCAGCCCCGAGCCGCGCAGCGGCCGCACGCTGACGATGTTGAAGTTGGTCGGCACGACGATCTCGTGCAGGAAGGCGCTGAACTTGAGCACCTTGACGCCCGACAGCGAGACCTCGGGGCTCTTGCGGATGAAGTTGAACAGCCCGATGCGGATGTTGCGCGCGAAGCGTTCGTTGATGATCTCCATCGTGGGCATGCGCCCACGCACGATGCGCTCCTGGCTGGCCAGGTTGTAGTCGCGCACGCTGCCTTCGGGGGCCTCCTCGCGATCGAGCTTCTGGCTCTCGCCCGTGATGCCCTGCAGCAGGGCATCGACTTCGTCTTGCGACAGGATCTGCTGATTCATGGCGTGGTGCTCGTCGCAAAGGCGAACGGTTCCAGGCAACCCGGCGCCGGGCCGCCCCAAGGCGGATTGCCCGCCCCCGCGGGGGGCTGGCGCCGAAGGCGACTGGGGGTCGTCATCACTGAATGATGAAGTGCGAGAAGTGCACCTGGCGCACCGGGTTCTCGGCGTCGTCGCCGTGCGCGCTCGCGTCGACACCCATCGCCAGCGCGACCTCGGCCTGGATCTCGCGTGCGAGCCGTTCCTTGCCGGCGCGCGACAGCAGGTCGGCCGAGTTCTTGTGCGCGAGGATCATCAGGATGCCGTTGCGGATCGCCGGCATGTAGAGCTTGATCTGATCGCCGACCTTGGCGTCGCCGATCTCGAGCGAGACGGCGATCTGCACGAAGCGCTCGGCCTCCTTGTCGGCGAGGTTGACGGTGAACTGCTCGAGCGCGACGAACACCGGCGGCGACCTGGGCTTCGTCGACTTCGGCTCCGCCGCTGCGGCGGTGTCCGCGCCGTCGCCCTCGTCGTCGCCTTCGGCCTGCTCGGCCTGCGCGGCCGCCTTGTGCTTGAACCACAGCGCCGCGCCGCCGCCCGCCACCAGGACGAACAGCAGCGCGCCGGCCAGCATCAGCACCAGCTTCTTCGACAGCCGCTTCTTCGGCGGGGCGTCGATCCCTTCGGCGACCGCAGTGGACATGGGGGCTCCTTCGTTGCATGCGGCAGCGGGCCCGATGGGGCGCGCGGCTGCAGTCTCTGCAAACGATTATTCGGAACCGGGGGGGTCGCGATGCCGCGATAAGCAGGCCGAAGGCGCGTCAGATCGGCGCTGGGCGGCCGTGACCGATTCACGCATAGAGATCGACGACGCCGCGCGCGGCGCGCGCCGTGGCGGCCGGCATCGGCGCAGTGCCGGAGCCGCCGTCGCGTTCGTTGCCGGCGCTGCGCGTGCCGTGCGGCGCGCCGGGCGCGGCCTGCTGCGGCTGCGCGTCGTGGCGGCGCGGCTGCTGGAACACGCCGCCGCCGGCCAGCGTGAGGCCGGACTCGCGCAGCGCGCTCGCCAGCTCGGGCAGGCCGGACTCGATCGCGCTGCGCGTCGCCGCCACGTCGGCGACGAAGTCGATGCGCGCCTGCGTGCCGTCGAGTGCGATGCGCACGTCGATCGGCCCCATCTCGGCCGGATGCAGCTGCAGCCGCGCCTCCTGCACGCCGTCGCGCGCCAGGCGGCCGAGCGTGACGGCGAGCGACGGCGCGAATTCGGCGCTGCCGACGGCGGCCGGCACGGTGGCGAGCAGCGGCGCGGCGGCGTCGGCGGTGCTGCGCGCCGCCTCGGCGAACGGGGTGGGCAGCGACGCGGCAGCGGTCGCCATGGGCATGGACGTGGGCTCGGCGCCGCGCGGGGTCGCGGGCTGCTGCACCGCAGCGTCGCGCGAGCGCGCGGCTTCGATCGGGGGCAACTGCTGCGCGGCAGCGGGCGTGTCGGCGGCGAGCATCGTGCGCCCGCTGCCCGGCGGAGCGGCGTCGTCGCGCAGCACGCCCTCGGCGCGGCGAGCAGCGGGGAGGGGCGGTGCGGAGGGGGCGGGCGCGGGGCTCGTGGCTGCGGGCGGCAGTGTCGCATCGATGCCGGCGAGGGCGCGCACCGCGGCCGCGATGCCGGGGGTGAGCGGTGCGGCGGCGGCAACGCCGGCTCCGGCGGCTCCGGCGGCGGGTGTCGTGCTGGACGCGCGGGCCGTTGCGGTGCTGCCGTCGGTCGCTGCGACCACCGCCGGCGCTGCCGAGGCGGGCGCCGCGGCAGCATCGGCCGGCGCGCCGGCGGCGGTGCCGGGCGCAGCCAGCGCCGCGGCGGCCGAAGCGGGCCGCGCGGTCGTGCCGCGGGTTTCGAGCGCCACGGTCGTCGTCGCGTCGCTCGGCGCGCGGCCCTTCGATGCTGCGTCGTCGTGCGCCGGCGCCGCAGCCGGTGGCGCGGCGACGAGCGCGGCCGCCCACGCGGCCAGCGCCGGGTCGGGCAGCGGCGTCTGCGCCGCGGTATCGCCGTGCGATGCATCGGGCGCCGCCGTCGTCGCTGTGGCGGCGCTGTCGGATGCCGGCGGCGCTGCCGCGTCGGCCGGGCCGGAGGACGCGGCCGGGTCGGCGTCGGATTCGCCTGCGGCGGCATCGGCGCGCGCGCCTGCACGCGACGCCTCTGCGCCGGCTCGTGCGCCGCGCGTCGCGGCGGATTCGGGCTCAGGCTTCGCGGCCGCAGCCCGGCAGCCTGCGGAGTCGGCGCTCGCGGGCGCCGCATCGGGCGCGGCCGGTGTCGCGCGGCTCAGCCATTGCGAGAAGCTGCCGCCGCCGGCGTCGGCCGACGCATCGGCAGGGGCGGGAGCCGGCGCGACGGCCGGCACGGGGGCCACGATCTGGATCTGCATCGCGGGTCGTCCTCGTCTCGATCAGTGGGCGAGCGCCGACGCCGAGCACGCGGCGTCGCGGTGCCAGGCGGCAAGCGCGGCCAGCTCGTCGCTGCCGCGCTGCTCGTGGCGCGCGGCGGCGGCCTGCAGCTCGCGCTCGCGGCGCTCGATCAGCTTGCGGATCGACGCGACGCGAAGTTCGCGTTCGCGCAGCGCGTCGCGCGACGCCTGGAGCTGGTCGCCCGCGTGTTCGGCCGCGCGGTGCTGCTGCTCGACGGCCTGCGTCAACCGGTCCATGAAGCCCTGGTAGCAGCGCACGATATCGATGCTGCCGCGCTGCGCGAACTCGCGCGTCCAGCGCTGTTCGTAGTCGCGCCGGTACTGCAGCAGCTGCTCGAGCTGGGCCTGCGCGCGGCGCGCCGCGTCGCCGCTGCGGCGCAACGCGCCGAGCGCGGCGTCGCGCGTCTGTTCGGCCTGCTGCAGCAGCACGAGCAGGGCGGGGATGCGTTGGGTGTCGGTCATCTTCGGAGTCGGGCGGGTCGGTTCGGTCGGTTGCTTCGTCAGGCGGCGATCGCGCCGCCGAGTTGCCGCACGCTCGCATCGAGCGTGGCGGGTTCGTGCATGTCCTGCTGCAGCAGCGCCGTCATCGCGGCGTGAGCGTGCACCGCGGTGTCGAGCTCCGGGTCGTGGCCCGGGGCATAGGCGCCGAGCTGGATCAGGTCGCGCGCCTTGCTGTACTTGGCGTGGAGCTGGCGGAAGCGCCGCGCCGCGTCGAGGTGCTCGCGCACCGCGACGTTGTTCATCACGCGCGACGCCGAGCGCTCGATGTCGATCGCCGGGTAGTGGCCGGACTCGGCCAGCTCGCGCGACAGCACGATGTGGCCGTCGAGAATCGCGCGCGCCGCGTCGGCGATCGGGTCCTGCAGGTCGTCGCCTTCGCTGAGCACGGTGTAGAAGGCCGTGATCGAGCCGTTGCCTCCGAGGCCGTTGCCGCTGCGCTCGACGAGCTGCGGCAGCTTGGCGAAGCAGCTCGGCGGGTAGCCCTTGGTGGCCGGCGGCTCGCCGATCGCCAGCGCGATCTCGCGCTGCGCCATCGCGTAGCGGGTGAGGGAGTCCATCAGCAGCAGCACGTGCTTGCCGCGGTCGCGGAAGTGCTCGGCCACGGCGGTGGCATAGCTCGCGCCCTGCATGCGCACCAGCGGCGGCGCGTCGGCCGGCGCGGCGACGACGACGGAGCGCGCCAGGCCTTCCTCCCCGAGGATGTCCTCGATGAACTCCTTGACTTCGCGGCCGCGCTCGCCGATCAGGCCGACGACGATCACGTCGGCCGCCGTGTAGCGCGCCATCATGCCCAGCAGCACCGACTTGCCGACGCCCGAGCCGGCAAAGAGGCCGATGCGCTGGCCGCGGCCGACGGTGAGCATGGCGTTGATCGCGCGCACGCCGGTGTCGAGCGGCTGGCGCACCGGGTCGCGGTCCATCGCATTGATCGGGCGCCGGCTCATCGGCGCGTTGTGCACTTCGGCCAGCGGCCCCTTGCGGTCGATCGGCACGCCGTGCGAGTCGACGACGCGGCCGAGCAGGCCGTCGCCCATCGGCAGGTGCAGACCGCGGTCCTCGCTGCGCCGCCACGGGTGGTTGACGCGGCCGAGCTTCGGCACGGCCGCCGGCGACGGTCGCGGCACGACGAGCGCGCCGCTGGCCAGGCCGTGCACCTCGCCGGTCGGCATGAGGTAGGCGCGGTCACCCGAGAAGCCGACGACTTCGGCGATCACCGGCGGCTGGCCCTTCATGAGCACTTCGCAGACGGCGCCGACCGGCGCGCGGATGCCGGCGGCTTCGAGCACCAGCCCGGCGACGCGCACCAGCTTGCCCTGCGACTCCAGCTCGACCGGCGCGGCGGCGAAGGCGCGCAGGTCGGCGAGGTAGCGTTGCCACTTCTCGGCGCGGCCGGGTGGCGTCGTCGTGTTCACAGCGTCCCGTCCTCACCCCAGTCGGCGTCGCCGCCGAGCGCGGCGGCAGCACGCCGCCAGCGGTTCTCGATGCCGGCGTCGACGATCCCGACGTCGCTCTCGACGACGCAGCCGCCGCGCGACAGCGTCGGGTCGGCGACGAGGCGCGCGCCGCGGCGCTCGAGTTCGTCGCCTGCGCCCTGGGCGACCAGCGGCGCGTCGTCGGGGTGCACGCGCAGCGTGATGTGGCGCGCGCTGAGCATCACGCCGGAGACGGCCTCGCGCGCGACGCTGGCGACCAGCTCGGGCTGTACCGCCAGCTCGTGGCGCACGATCTGGCCGGCAAGGTCCATCGCGGCGTGCGCGAGCGCCTCGGCCATCTGCTCCTCCAGCGCGCCGATCTGTTCGTCGGCGCTGCGCAGCAGCGCGCCGAGCTGCGCCGTCATCTGTTGCGCGAAGCTGCGCTTGAAGCCTTCGAGCGCGACCAGCCCGTCGCGGTAGCCGTCCTGGTAGCCGGACTGGCGCGCCGCCTGCAGCGCGGCCTCGACCGACTCGACGGCCGCTTCGGCCGAGCCCGCATCGGCGCCGGCGACCAGGCCGGTCGGGGCCGGTGCCGCGCCCGACAGCGCATCGGGCGTCCACGCCGAGAACGAGCTCAGTTCCTCGCGCGGGATGAAGCGCGCATAGGGCGACGCCGGCTTGGCGCCGGGCGCCGGCGGCGGCACCTGGCGCGGCTCGCGCCTAGACGAATTCGTCGTCACCGCCGCCTCCCAGCACGATCTGGCCTTCCTCGGCGAGGCGGCGCACGATCTTCAGCATTTCCTTCTGCTCGGCCTCGACTTCCGACAGGCGCACCGGGCCGCGCGACTCGAGGTCCTCGCGCAGCGTCTCGGCGGCGCGGGTCGACATGTTCTTGAAGATCTTCTCGCGCAGCTCGGGCGTCGCGCCCTTGAGCGCGACGACGAGCGACTCGGACTGCACTTCCTTGAGCAGCGCCTGGA
>Ga0073899_10004692_pt1 | contig 11941 bp, 11 predicted proteins | sample KloWWTmetaKNB5Ph_FD_88975 | JGI IMG/M metagenome (GOLD analysis project Ga0073899, IMG submission 88975) | Active sludge microbial communities from Klosterneuburg, Austria, studying microevolution and ecology of nitrifiers - Klosterneuburg... | ecosystem: Engineered > WWTP > Aerobic digester >...
GGTCCATCGACTCGGCGGCGTTCTCGACCCGCAGGTTGCGGCTGTGTGCCATCGCGATGCCGAAATCCTCGGGATGCAGTTCGTATTCGCGCACCACGCCATCGCGCAGCTCGCCGACCAGGGTGCCGGCACCGAGCGAGAGCTCATCCATGCCGTCGCGCCCCCACACCACCAGTGCGCGCTGCGCGCCGAGCTCCTGCAGCACGCGCACCTGGATGCCGACCAGGTCCGGATGGAACACGCCCATCAGGATCGATGGCGCGCCGGCCGGATTGGTCAGCGGGCCGAGGATGTTGAACAGGGTGCGCACGCCCATCTCGCGGCGCACCGGGGCGACCACCTTCATCGCCGGGTGGTGCACCGGCGCGTACATGAAGCCGATCCCGCAGCGTTCGATGCACTGCGCCACCTGCTGCGGCTGCAGCTCGATGTTCGCGCCCAGCGCCTCCAGCACGTCGGCGCTGCCCGACTTCGACGACACGCTGCGGTTGCCGTGCTTGGCAACCTTGCCGCCGGCCGCAGCGACCACGAACATCGAGGCGGTGGAGATGTTGAAGGTATGCGCGCCATCGCCGCCGGTGCCGACGATATCGACCAGGTGGGTGCGATCCGCCACCTCGACCGGCAGCGAGAATTCGCGCAGCACGGTCGCCGCCGCGGCGATCTCGCCCACGGTTTCCTTCTTCACCCGCAGGCCGGTGAGGATGGCCGCGGTCATCACCGGGCTGACCTCGCCCTTCATGACCTGGCGCATCAGCTCGACCATCTCGTCGAAGAAGATCTCGCGGTGTTCGATCGCGCGCTGCAGGGCTTGTTGCGGGGTGATGGGCATTTTTCTTGTCTCGTCATCCCGGCGAAAGCCGGGATCCAGTTTTATTATCGTGGCGAAGAACTGGATTCCGGCTTTCGCCGGAATGACAACTCTAGCGTTCCAGGAAATTCTTCAGCAGCGCATGGCCGTGCCGGGTGAGGATGGATTCGGGATGGAACTGCACGCCTTCGACCGGATGCTCGCGATGGCGCAGGCCCATGATCTCCTCCATCGAGCCATCGTCATTCTCCGTCCATGCGGTCACTTCAAGGCAGTCCGGCAGCGTGGTCTTGTCCACCACCAGCGAGTGGTAGCGGGTCGCCTCGTAGCCATCCGGCAGGCCGGCGAACACGCCCTTGCCCTGATGCCGGATCAACGAGGTCTTGCCGTGCATGATGCGACCGGCGCGGACCACGTCGCCGCCGTAGGCCTGGCCGATGCTCTGGTGGCCGAGGCAGACGCCGAGGATCGGGGTGCTCGCGCCGAGGCGTTCGATCACCGCCATCGACACGCCCGCCTCGTTCGGCGTACACGGGCCGGGCGAGATCACGATGCGCTGCGGCGCGAGCCGTTCGATCTCGTCGACGCTCAACGCGTCGTTGCGCTCCACCCGCACCTCGGCGCCCAGCGATTGCAGGTACTGCACGAGGTTCCAGGTGAAGCTGTCGTAGTTGTCGATCATCAGCAGCATTCAAGAACTCCAGCGTTCAAAGCCCCTCTCCCGCTGGCGGGAGAAGGGTTGGGGTGAGGGTAGCCAGCACCCACTCCGCCACTCCATCCATTTCCGTCAGCACATCGTTGTTCCAGAACCGGATCACCCGGAACCCCGCACCCTGCAGATACTGCGTGCGCTCCGCATCCGCTTCCGCCTGCTGCGCGTGATGGCCACCATCCAGCTCCACCACCAGCTTGCGTTCGAGACAAACAAAATCGGCCACGAACGGACCGATGGGATGCTGTCGCCGGAACTTGAAACCTTGCAGTTGCCGGCTCCGCAAGATCCGCCACAACGCCAGCTCCGCGTCCGTCATCGAGCGCCTCAGCCTGCGCGCGGCACCGATGTTGCGTCGCTTCTCCATCCACCCTCACCCTAGCCCTCTCCCGCCAGCGGGAGAGGGGACCGGAGCATGACACCTTGAAACCCCTCTCCCGCTGGCGGGAGAGGGGTTGGGGTGAGGGTGGTCAGCAGCATCACAACCCCCTCGCCGCCTCGGCCACCGCGCGGAACAGCGCGCGACCCTTGTTCATGGTCTCGTCCCACTCGGCCTGCGGGTCGGAGTCGTGGACGATGCCGGCGCCGGCCTGCACGTGCAGGCGGCCGTCCTGGATCACCGCGGTGCGGATGGCGATGGCGGTGTCGGCATCGCCATGCCAGCCGATGTAGCCGACCGCGCCGGAATAGATGTTGCGCTTGACCGGTTCCAGTTCGCGGATGATCTGCAGCGCGCGGATCTTCGGCGCGCCGCTGACGGTGCCGGCAGGGAAGGTGGCGCGCAGCACGTCCATGTAGCTCAGGCCTTCGCGCAGCTTGCCGGTCACTTCGCTGACGATGTGCATGACGTGGCTATATCTTTCAATCACGAACTGCTCGCCGACCGCGACCGTGCCCGGTTGCGACACGCGGCCGGCATCGTTGCGGCCCAGGTCGATCAGCATCAGGTGCTCGGCGCGTTCCTTGGGATCGGCCAGCAATTCGGCTTCCAGCGCGATGTCCTGCTCGTGCGTCCTGCCGCGTGGGCGGGTGCCGGCGATCGGGCGCACCGTCACTTCATCGCCCTGCATGCGCACCAGGATCTCCGGCGAGGAACCGACGACTTGCGTCGCGCCGGTATCGAGGAAATACATGTAGGGCGAGGGATTCATCGCCCGCAGCGCGCGATAGACATCGACCGGCCGCGCGCGGAACGGCACGCTCAGGCGCTGGCTCAGCACCACCTGGAACGCATCGCCGGAGGCGATGTAGTCCTTGCTGCGGCGCACGGCATCGAGAAAGCCCTCGCGGGTGAAGCCGCTGACGAAATCGGTCTCATCCAGCGCGCTGCCGTGCAGGGTTTCCGGATACGGCGCGCCGCCATGGCGCAGGCGATGGCTGAGCGCATCCAGCCGGCGATTGGCGCGCGCCCAGGCCTGCGGCTCACGCGGATCCGCATGCACGATCAGGTACAACCGGCCCTTGAGGTTGTCGAACACCGCCAATTCATCGCTGAGCATCAGCAGGATGTCCGGCGTGCCGAGTTCGTCGGGACGGGGATTCGCGCGCAGTTTCGGCTCGATGTACTCGATGCACTCGAAGCCGAACCAGCCGACCAGGCCGCCGGTGAAGCCAGGCAGGCCGTCGAGCTTCGGCACCTTGTGCAACGCGCGCAGGCGTTCGACTTCGGCCAATGGATCTTCGACGTCGCGGGTTTCCACGACGTCGCCATGCTCGCGGACGTCGAGCGTGTGGCCGCGGAATTCGTACACCCGCCGTGCCGGCAAACCGATGATCGAATAGCGGCCGAAGCGCTCGCCGCCCTCGACCGATTCGAACAGGTAGGTATGCGAGCCGTCGGCCAGCTTCAGATAGACCGACAGCGGGGTATCGAGATCCGACAGAACCTCGCGGACGACGGGAACGAGAGTGTAGCCGTCAGCAGCGTGCTGGGAAAATTGCGCGGGCGTAGTCAAGCGGGGCGTCCTTCGAAATGGGCAGGCAGGCGAACGGGGTGGCGGCATTGCCACGCCACCATCGCCAACCATGCTCGAAAGACGGGATCGCCGGGTTCATGGCCTTAGCGTACCTGCGTTCCGGCGCGATGGGCAAACCGCCGTCATGTCGTCCTGTCATATGGGTGTCACCGACGACGCCCAGCATGGAAGGCCATTGCAGGGACGATGGACGGGCAGGACGCCCAATCTTTCCCCGGAAGCCGATGCCGCACCCCTCCCGCGGCGTCGGCTTTCTTTTTTTGCGCGCAGTTCTCAGCGTACCGCCGCGACTGCCGCCTTCATCTGCTTCACGATACCGGCGTAGTCCGGCTTGCCGAAGATCGCGCTGCCGGCGACGAAGGTATCGGCACCTGCCTTGGCGATCTCGGCGATGTTGTCCGGCTTCACCCCGCCGTCGATTTCCAGGCGGATCGCGCGGCCGCTGGCGTCGATCTTCTCGCGCACCTTGCGCAGTTGCCGCAATGCCGAGGGAATGAACGACTGCCCGCCGAAGCCCGGATTCACCGACATCAGCAGCACGTAGTCGATCTCGTCCAGCATCACGTCGAGCACGTCCAGCGAGCTGGCCGGATTGAACACCAGACCGGCCTGGCAACCCAGCGACTTGATCAGCTGCACGCTGCGGTGCACATGCTTGCTGGCCTCCGGGTGGAAACTGATATGGGTGGCACCGGCGGCAGCGAAGTCGGGGATGATCCGATCCACCGGCTCCACCATCAGGTGCACGTCGATCGGCGCGGTCACGCCATGCCTGCGCAGCGCCTCGCAGACCAGCGGGCCGATGGTGAGGTTGGGCACGTAATGGTTGTCCATCACGTCGAAATGCACCCAGTCCGCGCCGGCGGCCAGCACGTTGTCCACTTCCTCGCCGAGCCTGGCGAAGTTTGCGGAAAGGATGGACGGGGCGATCACCGTGCTTTGCATGTCACTGCTTCCGTAACTGTTTGATGCGGTCGTAGGCCGCGTTGATCTCGCGTGCCTTGTCCTCGGCCTGCTTCTGCAGTTCGGGCGCGGCACCGGCGACACGGTCGGGATGGTACTGGCCGATCAGCCGGCGATACGCCTGGTCGATCTCGGCGTCCGACGCATCGCTGGTCAGGCCGAACACGCGGTACGGGTTGTCGCGCGCAGACTTGAACCAGTCGGCATCGAACGCATGCCCGATCAGCAGGCCGAGCAGGCCGCCGGCCGGGTGCCGCAGCAGCAGCCAGCCCGCGATCAGGCCGAAGAATTTGCCGTACCAGCGTTTGCTCATGCCGCAAGTTTACAGGGCGTGGACCGCCGCCCGGCCTTAAACTAGGCGACCCACACGAACGACCCGCGCCCGCATGGCCACCACCCTGCTCCAGTCCGACCTGCCCGGCCTGAATCTGATCCACCGCGGCAAGGTCCGCGACGTGTTCGATCTCGGCAACGGCACCCTGTTGATGGTCGCCACCGACCGCCTCAGCGCCTTCGACGTGGTGCTGCCCGACCCGATCCCGGGCAAGGGCGAGATGCTGTGCCAGATCAGCAATTTCTGGTTCGAGAAGACGCAGCACATCATCGCCAACCACCTGACCGGGATCGAGGTCGCCAGCGTGCTGCCGAGCGGCGTGGATGCCGCGCTGTACGCCAAGCGCGCGGTGGTGACGAAGAAGCTCACGCCGGTGCCGGTGGAATGCATCGCCCGCGGCTACATCATCGGCAGCGGCTGGAAGGACTACCAGCGCAGCGGCGCGATCAGTGGCATCACGTTGCCGGCCGGCCTGCAGCAAGCGCAGCAACTCGACACGCCGATCTTCACGCCTTCGACCAAGGCCGCGGTCGGCGACCACGACGAGAACATCGACTTCGCCACCGCCGTCGATCTGGTCGGCCGCGAGCGCGCGGAGCAGGTGCGCGATGCGACCCTGGCGCTGTATGCGTTCGCGCGCGACTACGCCGCACAGCGCGGGATCATCCTCGCCGACACCAAGTTCGAATTCGGCACCGATGCCGATGGCAAGCTGTACGTGATGGACGAGATGTTCACTCCGGATTCGTCGCGCTACTGGCCGGCGGAGCAATACGCCGTCGGCACCAGCCCGCCGAGCTACGACAAGCAGTTCGTGCGCGACTACCTGGAAACCCTGGACTGGAACAAGACCGCGCCCGGCCCGCGACTGCCGGCAGACGTCATCGAGAAAACCCGCGCCAAGTACGCGGAGGCGCTGCAGAAACTGGCCGGGATCGCGGTCGACTGATGTCCTTGCTCGTCATTCCCGCGCTGGCGGGTTTGCGTTGAGCTCGTCATTCCCGCGCAGGAATGACGAGCAATTGGCGGTATGCTCGCCGCTGCCCCGCGTGTGAGCGCGCATGAACACCGAGCGCCAACGTCCGATCGACCAGTGGTTCGCCCGCTATTCCGACGACCACCGCAATGCGGTGAACCAGCGCATCCACATGGTCGCGGTGCCGCTGATCCTGTGGAGCGTGATCGCCCTGCTGTGGTGTCTGCCGGTGATCGAGGGCGTGTCGCGGCCCGGCCTGTGGGCGGCGCTGGCGATGTTCCTGGCGTGGATGTTCTATTACCGCGCCTCGCGGGCGATCGGCTTCGGCATGCTGGCGATCCTGGTGGCGATGGCCTGGCTGACCCGCTGGCTGCACGATCTGTACGGCACGCCCGGTTTGCTGAAGATCGCGCTGGGCGTGTTCGTCGCGGCCTGGATCGCGCAGTTCATCGGTCACGGCAAGCTGTTCGAGGGCAGGAAGCCGAACTTCTTCACCGATCTCGAGTACCTGCTGATCGGCCCGGCCTGGCTGCTGGCGAAGCTGTATCGCAGGCTGGGGCTGCGCTGGTGAACGACGCGATGCGGCAATGACCACCACCTCCGCGCTGCGTGGTCGCGACTACGTCCTGATCCTGCTGATCGTGCTGGCCTGGGCCGGCAACTTCCTCACCTCCGCGCTGGCGATGCGCGAGGTGCCGCCGCTGCTGTTCACCGCGCTGCGTTTCGCCCTGCTGGCACTCCCGCTGGTGTTCGTGATCAAGCGACCACCGGCGGGGCAATGGCCGCGCCTGCTGGCGGTCTGCCTGTGCATCGGCGTGCTGCATTTCGGCACCAGCTTCATGGCGCTGAAGATGGCCGGCGACCTGTCCTCGCCGGCGATCGTGATGCAGAGCTATGTGCCGATGACCACCCTGCTGGCGTGGGCGCTGCTGGGCGAACGCTTCGCCTGGCGTACCGGGGTGGCGATCGCGCTGAGTTTCGGCGGGGTGCTGGTGCTGGGCTTCGACCCGCTGGTGCTGGATCGACCGATGGCGCTGCTGGTGATGCTGGTCTCGGCCTTGCTGCTGGCGATCGGCACGGTGCTGATGAAGGGCCTGCGCGGGCTGGATGTGTACAGCCAGCAGGGCTGGATGGCGGTGATCAGCCTGCTGCCGTTGCTGGCGGCCAGCGCGCTGTTCGAGCCCGGCAGCTTCGCCCGGCTCGCCTCCGCCAGTTGGGTGGCCTGGGCCGGCGGCCTGTATGCCGCGTTCGTGTCCTCGCTGCTCGGCCACGGCCTGTACTTCCTGCTGGTGCAACGGCATCCGGTGGCGCAGGTCACGCCGTGGCTGCTGCTGGTGCCGGTGTTCGCGGTGGCACTGGGCATCGCGTTCTGGGGCGACCAACCGGGCCCGCGCCTGTACCTGGGCGGTGCGATGGTGCTGGGCGGGGTGCTGGTGATCGCCCTGCGCACGCTGGCCAAGGCGCGCACACCGATACCGCCGGAACCGCTGTAGGCGCGCTCAGCCGCGGGCGGCGAACATCCGCGGATCCGGATTGAACCTGCGTGGCGCATAACCGAAATCGCGCTGCGCCGGGGCGGAGTCGAACAGCATGTCCTCACGCATGCGGGCAACTGCGGCATCGCTGAGATCGGTGGCGATGCCGCGCGCCTGCGCCGCATCGAGCGCGAGGCGGAACAGCGGCATCGGCAGTTCGAGCAGCGCCGGTGGTGGATCGAGACACGCCAGCACGCGCTTCACCATGTCGCGATAGGCCAGCGTCTCGCCACCGGGCAGGTCGTAGCTGCGGCCATGGGTGACGGGTGCGGCACTCGCGGCGAATGCGGCATCGGCCAGGTCCTGCACATGCACCGGCTGGCGCAGGCCGTCGCTGCGGCGCGGCAGCACGAAGCGGCCCCAGCGCTGCGCCATGCCGGCGATCCGGGTCAGGGTGGCATCGCGGCCGGCCCCGTAGACCAGGGTGGGACGCAGCATGGTCGCGCCGGCACCGCGTTGTTCGGCCTGCGCGAACAGCGCCGCCTCCGCACCAAGCAGGCGGCGCGCGATGCCGCGCTCGTCGTCATCGTCGGAAGCATGCTTGGTGACGGCGCTGGTGGAACCGAAGGCGACAATGCGCGCGGTGCGGATCATGGCCGTGGCATGCCAGCGCGCGAACAGGTCGAGCGGACCGCAGCTGAAGATCGCGTCCACTGCCGCCGGCAAGCCGTGCACGCCGGCGAAATCGCCATGCAGCCAGTGCCGTCCCGGCGAGTCGGAACGCGGCTGCCGCGACACCGCATACACGCGCCAGCCGGCATCGCCCAGGCGTTCCAGCAAGGGCAGGCCGATCTGTCCGCTGGCACCGAACACCAATGCAGTCTTCACCTGGGGAGATTTCCCCTGGTGCAGGCGATCCGGTGCTGGCTCGACGACATCATGCGCAAAGGATAAGCCGCAGACGGAATCGCGGACAGTTCGCCAGTGCCGCCGCGTCCCGGCATTCGCGCCGGCAATTGATGCACATCAACCCACGGACCGCGCGTTGCGGGCGATAATGCGCACCTCGCTCCAGCCAAACGCCCTGCGTCCAGCCAGACCGCGATTGCGCCTTCCGCGCACTCCTCTGACCCCCACACGCAAGGACGTTTCCATGTCGACCACCTCCGTTGCCGCCCGCGTGCGTGCACCCCGCCCCCTGTTCCGCTGCCGCCGCACACCGCTGGCGCTGGCCCTGCTGCTGGGCCTCGGCCTGTCCGCCACCGGCCATGCACAGCAGGCCGATACCGACAAGGAGCAGGCCAGGCAGCTCGACACCGTGACCGTGATCGGCCAGCGCGAGCCCGGCAACTTCGCCATCGATGCCGGCGAGATCGACCTGACCCAGGCCAGCAATCTCGGCGACGTGCTCTCCAACCAGTCCGGGGTCGCGGTCGGCGGCGGCTCGCCGGTGGCGCAGAAGGTCTACGTGCGCGGCTTCGAGGACACCCTGCTCAACGTCAGCATCGACGGTGCGCAGCAGCCGGCCGAGCTGTACCACCACCAGGCGCGGGTGCAGATCGAGCCGGAGTTCATCAAGTCGATCGAACTCGATGCCGGTGCCGGCACTGCCACCCAGGGCGCGGGCGCGTTGACCGGCGCGATGAAGGTCACCACCCGCAATGCCTTCGACATGCTGCAACGGTATGGCCGCGAGGGCCGTGACGTCGGTTTCCTGATCAAGGGCGCGGCCGGCAGCAACGGTGCCGACAGTGCCAAGGGCGTGCTGGCCGCATATGCACGACTGGGCGACAACCTCGGCGTGCTCGCCACCCACGTGCGCCAGCATGGTGGCGACTACGACGACGGCAACGGCGATCGCGTTGCCCCCACCGGCTACGACCACGAACGCAGCCAGCTGCGCCTGAACGGCCTGTTCGGCGACCACAGCGGCGAGTTCAGCGCCGAGCACCTGCTGGATACCGGCACCTATTACGAACGCCCGCACATGACCAATTTCGCCGGTCGCTTCGTGCTGTCCGACCACCGCATGCAGCGCGACACCGCCAGCTACAGCCATCGCTTCGATCCCGAAAGCGAGGCCGTCGACGTGCAGGCCAACGTGTATTACAGCAACAGCCGCTACGACAACCATCGCAATACCACCGGCGCGCTGTACGGCCGCGCCGAGCAGGCCACCCGTGGCCTCGACCTGCGCAACACCATGCGCTGGACCGAGCTGGAACTGGTCTACGGTGCCGAATACCGCCACGACGCACTGGAAGCGCGCCAGCAGGCCACGCCGCCGGCGTTCTGGGCCAGCACCGAGCAGAGCGCCAGCGTGCTCGGCGTGTATGCGCAGGCGACCTGGACCCCGGCCGATCCGTGGCGCATTTCCGCTGGCCTGCGCTGGGATGACTACGACCTCCACGTCGAATCCGGCCCCGGTGCCGGCGTGCGCAACAGCGCCCGCCACGCCAGCCCCAACCTGTCGGTGGAATGGCAGCCGATCCCCCCGCTGACCCTGCGCGCCGCGTATGCGCAGGCGTTCCGCGGGGTCACCATCCGCGAAGGTTTCTTCAGCGCGCTGTACGCCCACCACGGCGACCTCGAAGGCGAGCAGGCCGACAACCTCGAGCTGGGCATCGCCTGGGAGCACGACGGCTGGTTCGCCCGCGCCACCGTGTTCCGCCAGGACATCGAGAACTACATCAACGCGCTCTACACCGGCACCGCCACCGAATGGGGCTACTGGGCCAATCTCGGCGATGCCGACGTGCGCGGCTACGAGCTGGAAACCGGCCGCAAATGGGATGCCTTCGAACTTGGCCTTGGCGTGTGGAATTCGGACAACCGTTTCGCCGACAAGGCGCTGACCGATGCCGACCTCGGCCTGGGCACCTCGATCGGCCGCACCTGGACCGCGCGCTTCGACTGGGCCCCGCAGGGCCATGCCGGCCGCTACGGCCTGCGTGCGCGCCACGTCGAGAGCGAAGCCAACCTGATCACGCCGACCGCGCCGGCAAAACCGGCCTACACCGTGGTCAACCTGCTGTCGGAATGGAAGCTCGGCCGCGCGCAGCAGTTCAGCGTCGGCATCGCGCTCAACAACCTGCTGAACGAGTTCTACTACGACCACGCCACCTACGGTTACCACAGCAGCGGCAAGTACATCGGCTTCCCGGCGATGGGCCGCGAACTGCGTCTCAGCCTCGGCGTGCATTTCTGAGCAAGGCCAGCGGCACGTCCTGCGTCGGCGGGGCGTGCCGCTATTTCATGCGCGGCTTCGGCAATACGGCGTGCAACCACGTGCAGCCCAGCAGCGCCGCCAGCAACGATGCCAGCAACACGCCGACCACGGCCTCGGTGTAGAGCAGCGGCGACTGCGCGAACGCCAACCCGCCGATGAACAGGCTCATGGTGAACCCGATCCCGCACAGCAGACCGAGCCCCAGCATCGCGCGCAGATCCATCCCTTCGGGAAAACGCGCGAATCCCGCCGCACGCATCAGCACCGCCGCCGCCACGATCCCGACCGGCTTGCCCACCACCAGGCCAAGCATGATCCCGGCAGGCAACGACGCCAGCAGATCGGATGGCTGCATGCCGGTCAGCGCCAGCCCGGCGTTGACGAAGGCGAACAACGGCAGGATCGCGTAGGCGACCCAGGGGTGCAGTGCGTGTTCGAGCGTCTCCAGTGGCGAGTGTTCGATCTCGTCGTCGATGTCGTTGCGCGGATCGATGTGCGGGATCAGCAATCCCGTCACCACGCCGGCCAGGGTGGCGTGCACGCCCGACTTCAGCACGCACACCCACAGCACGCCACCGAACAGCAGGTACGGTGCCAGCCGCTTGACCCCGCGGCGATTCAGCAGCGCCATCGCCGCAACCGCGACCGCCGCGCCGGCCAGCGCCGGCCACCACAAGCCCTGCGAATAGAACAGCGCGATGATCAGGATCGCGATCAGGTCGTCGGCCACGGCGATCGTGGACAGCAGCAGCTTCATGCCCAGCGGCACACGTGATCCGAGCAGGGCGAGGATGCCGAGCGCGAAGGCGATGTCGGTAGCGGTGGGGATCGCCCAGCCACGCATCGCATCCACGTCGCCGCGGTTCATCGCGAAGTACAGCAGCGCCGGCACCGCGACCCCGGCCGCAGCGCAGACCAGCGGCAGGATCAGCTGATCCCTGCGCGACAACTGGCCACTCAGCGCCTCGCGCTTGATTTCCAGCGCGACCAGCAGGAAGAACACTGCCATCAGGCCGTCATTCACCCACCAGTGCAGCGACTTGCCGGTCGCCTCGCTGCCGAGCGGGGTATCGCGGAGCGCTTCGTAGGCATGCACCAGCGGCGAATTCGCGCACAGCATCGCCAGCAGCGCGGCGAGGATCAGCAGGATGCCGCCGGCCGCTTCCAGCCGGAAGAATTCGCTCAGTGCGCGCTGCGTCCGACGCAGCAGGGGCGATGATGTGCGCATTGTCGCAGTCTATCGAAGTCGTCATCGCGCGCATGCACGAATCGTTCGCGTGTCGCATGCGCGTCATCACCGCGACATCGCGGCACGTCAACCTGCCGGGCAACCACCGGGGGGCCGCATGCTGCTCAACAAGACCGCACTCGCCCGCGACGCATTGCAGGCAGGCTCCAGCGCCGGACTCAGCCTGCAGGAGCGACGCATCCTGATCATGACCGACGGCAAGCGCAGCCTGAACGA
>Ga0073899_10004693_pt1 | contig 11940 bp, 8 predicted proteins | sample KloWWTmetaKNB5Ph_FD_88975 | JGI IMG/M metagenome (GOLD analysis project Ga0073899, IMG submission 88975) | Active sludge microbial communities from Klosterneuburg, Austria, studying microevolution and ecology of nitrifiers - Klosterneuburg... | ecosystem: Engineered > WWTP > Aerobic digester >...
ACCAAAGAAGAGTGCCTGAAGGCAAACACCTCTCAGCTCGTTCCGCGCGCTCCGCACGCCCGGCCCAGCGGGTGACCTGACGCCGGGGCGCACGCGGGCCCAGCCGCTCGCTCGTTCGTTACGGCTCGCTTCGCATCGCCGGGACGGAGTGAGCTGCGCCTGCACTGCCCGGCCGCTGCGTCCCCGCACCGCAATGCTGCTGCAGTGTTGCGCCATTGCGCCTGTGAGTGAGAGTTGCACAGCGGGCTTGCAGTCTTGCGCCGCTGCCGCCGAAGGCCAAGGGCGAGGCGAAGCGAGCCCGTAGCGTACGAGCGGGCTGCTGCGTCGATTTGCATGGCGATGTCAGGTCACCCGCTGGGCCGGGCGTGCGGAGCGCGCGGAACGAGCTGAGGGGTGTTGGTTTTCAGGCCCTTTGCTTTGGTGACTTTCATTTGGGCCCGCAAATGAAAGTTACCCGGCCGCCGGGCCGGGACCCGGCAGGGCGAAGGTCAGCCCGAGCTGCCGGCCCGCAACCAAGCGACGATAGCCATAAGGCGGGTGGGGCGTTCCACGGCCCGGAGCCGCTGCGTCAGAAATGCTGGCTCCAGCGCGCACTGGCGAGGAAATTTCGCCCCGCGGCGGGTTCGAAGAAGCGCTGGTTGGCTTCGTTGACGATCACGCTGCCGGCCACGCGCCGGTCGGCCAGGTTGTCGACCCGGCCCAGCAGTTCCAACTGGCCGGAACCGATATCCAGCCGCCACAGCGCCCGCAGCCCGACCATCCCGTAGCCGGCGGCGAAGTCGCTGTTGACGTCGTTCACCGCCTGGCGCCCCTGGCCGCGCACCTCCAGCCCGAATTCGACCGGACCGGGTGTCCACGCCAGTTCGGCAAAAGCGCTGCGGTCCACCGTGCCGGCGATGCGGTTGCCGGCTGGCACCGGCACGTCGGGCGTGAGGCAGGGCACGGCGCGGCAGACGAAGAAGCCGTTTTCGTAGGTGGCCGACAGCCAGGTGGCAGCCAGCTGCGCGCGCCAGTCGGCGGCGACGCGCCAACGCAGGTCGATCTCGGCGCCCTGGCGTTTCGTATCGTCGACATTGGTGAAGGTGGCGCGGCCGCCGCGGTTGGTGGCCACACCGATCTCGTCCTGCGTGCGGGCATCGAAGACAGCGGCATCGAGGCTCAGGCCCAGCGCGGCGACACGCCATTTGGCGCCCAGTTCCAGCTGCGTGCTGCTCTGGCCCTTGAGCTCGGTATTGAAGCCGGCGCTGCCGTCGGGCCGGTAGGCCAGTTCGTTGAAGGTGGGCGACTCGTAGCCGCGACCGGCGCTGACGTAGAGGTTCAAGGCCTCGCTGGCGCGCCACTGCAGCGCGGCCACCGGGTTGGTGAAGCGGTAGGACTGCGAACCCGAATCGTCGAGATTGCCGCCGACGATGTAGTGGTCGCTGGAGCTGAATTCCACGCGACCGCTGCGCACACCCAGCGTGGCCACCCAGCGTGGATCGATTTCGACCTCGCCCTGCGCATACGCGCTCTTGGCGACGACCCGGTTGGTCTCGTCGCGGCGCAGCTTGCCGGTCACGCCCAGCACGGGGTCGGCACCGCTGCCGACAAAATTCTCGTAGCCGCGGCGGTCTTCCTGGCTGTGGTCGAAGGTGGCCCCGGCCACCAGTTGCGCACCGCGCTCGCCGGCCAGTGCCCAGCGCCAGACCAGGCGTGCGTCCAGGCCGGCATAGTCGCGGTCGAAGTCGATCACGCCGCCGGGCTGGCGTTCGCTGATGGCGGGATTGACGGGGTTGACCTGGGTGGCCACGGGAATGGCCTGCCACTGCGTCACCGAGCGTTGGCCAACGTAGGCGGTGAGCTGGCTCTCGCGCAGCGCGCCGGCGTCGCCGAAGCGGTGCCGCCACTGCAGGCCCGCCTGTGCCTGGCTGGCTTCCTTGCGCGTGTCGAAGAGCGTGGCCTGGGGCGTGGTCTGGTCGGGGTCGGCCTCGAACTGCTCGCGCGTCAGGCCCAACGGGTCCTGTGCCGGCTGGTCCAATGCATTGAGCACCACCACTACGCGGTCGGCGGCATCCTCGTAACCCAGGCGCACGTTGCCCAGCGTGCGCTGTGCCGCGCTGTGCGGGCGAAAGCCGTCGATCTCGAAAGCGGCGAGCGAGGCGCGCAGGCTGAAGCCGTCGTCGAGTGGCGCATCGATGCCCAGGCGCAACTGGGTCAGGCCGGCGCTGCCGGCATCCACACCCAGCGAGACGGCGCGCTCCACGGGCGCCGCGCTGAGCAGCGAGATGACGCCGCCCGAGCCGTTGCCGTACAGCGCCGAGAACGGGCCGCGCAGCACTTCCACGCGCTCCGCGCCGGCGAGGTCGAAGTGCGAGACCTGGCCCTGGCCGTCGGGACCGGCGGCGGGAATGCCGTCGGTGTACAGGCGCATGCCGCGCACGCCGAAGCTGGCGCGCGCGCCGAAGCCGCGCGAGCTGATCTGCAGGTCCTGTGCATAGTTGTTGCGCAGGTTCACCACCAGGCCCGGCACGCGCGTCATGGCTTCGGACAGGTTGACCATCGGCCCGGCGCTGCGCAGCTCGGCCCCGTCCACCACGCCCACGGCGTACGGTGTGTCGAAGAGACGCTGCTCGGTGCCGCTGCCGATGATGACGACGGTTTCCTGGGGGTCCGCGGCGGTCTGGGGCTGGGCCGCGGCCGGCAGCGCCAGGGCGGCCAGCCACCACCCACCCAATATCCGGAAGCCGTCAAACCGGGGATTCACCTTGTGCCTTCGCTCTGCTGAAAACTGCCCTGGGGTCGGTGCGGCTTGTTACGCTCACGCCCTTGCCTTGGACTCGACCCTCCACCGCCCGCCACCGAGAGTGTCCATGACGCTGCCCACCACGCTGCCCCGCATCACCGAATACCAGCACTGGCTGCAGGCCAGCCGCGGTTTGCGCTTCGATACCTACGACGAGCTGTGGCGCTGGTCCACCACCGACCTGCGCGCCTTCTGGCAGTCGATCTGGGACTGGTTCGACATCGAGTCGCCCACGCCGCACCGCACGGTGCTCGAAGCCGAGCTCATGCCGGGCGCCAGGTGGTTCCCCGGCGCACAGGTCAACCATGCGCGCCAGGTGCTGCGCCATGCCGACGCAGCGCACGCGGCGGGGCACCCGGCCATCGTCTTTCAGAATGAACGTCTGGCGGCGCCGGTGGAGGTATCGTGGCCCGAACTGCGGCGCCAGGTGGGCTGCTTCGCCGCCCGGCTGCGCGAAGCGGGCGTGGCGCCGGGCGACCGCGTCGGCGCCGTTCTGCCCAATGCGCCGCAGACCGTGGTCGCCTTCCTGGCCGCCGCCAGCCTGGGCGCGGTGTGGTCGGTGTGTTCGCCCGACATGGGCCCGGTGGCGGTGCTCGACCGCTTCCGCCAGATCACACCCAGGGTGCTGGTGGCGGTGGACGGCCAGGTCTGGGGCGGCGTGGCGCACGACCGCCGGCCGGTGCTGCGCGAGGTGCTGGCCGGGCTGCCGTCGGTGCAGCACCTGGTATTGCTGGCCGACGTGGACACCTCGGCACGCGGCGCCGACTTCGCCGCGCCGGGTCGGCAGGGCCACGACTTCGACGACTGGGTGGCGGGCGACCCGGGTGCCTACCTGCATGACTGGCAACCCGCCTGGCTGCCCTTCGACCACCCGCTGTGGGTGGTGTATTCCAGCGGCACCACGGGCTTGCCCAAGCCCATCGTGCACGGCCACGGCGGCATCGTGCTGGAGATGCTCAAGGGCGGCGCGCTGCACAACGACGTGCGGCCCACCGTGGGCAGCGGCGAGCGTTTCCACTGGTTCAGCACCACCGGCTGGATCATGTGGAATGCCCAGCTCGGCGCACTGCTGGGCGGCACCACGATCTGCCTGTACGACGGCAATCCGGCCGGCTCCGCCGCCGCGCACGACTGGGGCCTGCTTTGGCGTTTCGCCGGCGCGGCCGGCGTGACCTGGTTCGGCGCCGGCGCGGCCTATTTCGCCAGTTGCATGAAGGCCCACGTGGAGCCGATGCAGGTGGCGGACCTGTCATGCCTGCGCGCCATCGGCAGCACCGGCAGCCCGCTCGCGGACGAGGCCTACCAGTGGATCTGGGACCACTGCCCCAAGGTGGACGGGCACGACATCTGGCTGAATCCCATCAGCGGCGGTACCGACTTCGCCGGCGCCTTCGTCGCCGGCGACCGCGCCTTGCCGGTGATCCAGGGCGAAATGCAGTGCCGCTGCCTGGGGGCCGCGGTGGAGGCCTGGAACGAAGATGGCCGGCCGCTCATGAACGAGGTCGGTGAACTGGTGTGCACCAAGCCGATGCCTTCGATGCCGCTGTATTTCTGGGGCGACGAAGGCCACAAGCGTTATCTCGAAAGCTACTTCGACATGTTTCCAGGCGTCTGGCGCCATGGCGACTGGATCCGCCTGGTACCGCACCCGGACATCGGCGCCACAGGCGCGGTGATCTACGGCCGCAGCGACGCCACCATCAACCGCCATGGCGTGCGCATGGGCACGGCCGAGCTGTACCGGGCGGTGGAAGTGCAGCCCGAGGTGCTGGACAGCCTGGTGGTCGACCTGGAATACCTGGGCCGCGAAAGCTGGATGCCGCTGTTCGTGGTGCTGCGCGAAGGCCTGGTGCTCGACGACGCGCTGGTGCAGCGGCTGAAGCAGGCCATCCGGCAGGCGCTGTCGGCGCGCCACGTCCCCAACGACATCTTCCAGGTGCCGGCGATTCCGCGCACGTTGTCGGGCAAGAAGATGGAACTGCCGGTGAAGAAGCTGCTCATGGGCGCCGCACCCGAGGCCGTCTTCCACCGCGACGCCATGGCCAACGCCGGCTGCGTGGACTGGTTCGTGCAACTCGCGCAACGGCGCGCGCAGGGACACGCCGGCGGCTGAGCGGCCTTCAGCCGCCGGCCAGCGTCACGATCGCGCCCGCCGGCACCGCCCCCGACTGCCGCCTCGTTTCGCGGCCCTGGTCCAGCCTTACCAACGTGGGGATGCTGCGGATGCCGAAGCGCGCCGACAGGCCGGGGTTGTCGTCGCTGTTCACCTTCACCAGCAGGGCGCGCCCGTTCAGTTGCCGGCCGGCTTGCTCGAAGGCCGGTGCCATCATGCGGCAGGGCCCGCACCACGGGGCCCAGAAGTCCACCAGCACGGGCAGCTTCGTGGCTGCGACCACGGCGTCGAAGTCACCGTCGGTCAGTTCCAGCGGCTGTCCTTGCAGCAATTCCTTGCCACAACGGCCGCAAGTGGGGGCTTCGTCGATGCGCGCGGCGGGCAGGCGGTTGGTGGCGCCGCAATGCGGGCAGCCCAGATGCAGGGGATTGGCGTTCATGGGCGAAAGATAAGGGCGGGCTGCCCGGGCACAAGAGCCCCGGAGCACGGCCGGATTCGTGACGCCGGTCAAGCGAGATCCCGAAGCTGCCGCGCGGGCGGCGCCGTCGTGACGTACATCCTTGTCTGCGGCCGTGACGGCCATTAGGGTTGCGACAACATGGCCGCCACAATCGAAACCAGCACGGTCGCAGTCGCGGCCGCGAGTCCGCCGCCAGCGCCCTCCCCCTGCGCCGCCTCGCTGGCGAGCCTGTGGCAGGCGCTGCAGTCCCCGCCCAGCACGCGTGCGGCGCATCTGGGCGAAGCACTGGTGATGCGCAGCCTGCTCACGCCGGATCTCCTGGCGCACGCGCTGGAAACGCAGCGGCAGTCGCTCCCGCACCGGCTGCTCGGGCAAATGCTGGTGGACGCCGGCGTCGTGACCGAGTCGCAGCTCGACACCACGCTGGCCGAGTGGCTGGGCGTGCGCGTGGTCGACGCACGCACGCTGGTGCCCGAAGCCGAGGCGCTGCGCCGCGTGCCGCGGCCGGTGGCCGAGCGCGAGGGCGTGCTGCCGCTGATGGTACGGGCCGACACCCTGGTGGTGGCCGTGCCCGATCCCTGGGACAAGCGGCTGCTCGACGAACTTCGTTTCATGTCGGAACTCAAGGTGGTGGCCGTCACCGCGGTGCCCGGCACGCTGGCGCCGGCGGTGGCGCGCGCTTACCGGTCGACGGGCCCGGCGCCGGCCGAAGCGCCCGCCGCCCTCGCGCGCGCGGCAGCCTCGCCGCAGCTGCAGCGGTCGCTGCGCGAACTGGCCGCCGAACTGGCCAGCAACGCCAGCGAATCCGGCATCGCCGACCCCGCCGTGGCCTCGGAGTCCGACAACACCCTGGTTCGGCTGGTCAACCGGCTCATCGCCGAGGCCGTGGAACAGCGGGCCTCCGACATCCACATCGAGACCGCGGAGCCACCGCGTGCGGTGACGGTGCGGCTGCGCATCGACGGCGAACTGGTGCGCCACCTCGAGGTCCCCGCGAGCTACCGCTTTGCACTCGTGGCGCGGCTCAAGATCATGGCCGAGCTCGACATCTCGGAGCACCGCAAGCCGCAGGACGGCAAGATCGACTTCTCGCGCTTCGGCGGCCCGCGCATCGAATTGCGCATGGTCACCGTGCCCACTTCGCGCGGCATGGAGGACGTGGTGCTGCGCCTGCTCAGCAGCCTGAAGCCGATGCCGCTGGACGGCATCGGCCTGAGCCCGGCCAACCTGGACGCGCTGCGCGGCGTCATGCACAAGGCGCACGGGCTGATCCTGATCTGCGGCCCCACCGGTTGCGGCAAGACCACGACGCTGCACTCGGTGATGCGCGAGCTCAATACCGATCGGCGCAAGATCTGGACCGCCGAGGACCCGATCGAGATCACCCAGGAGGGCCTGCGCCAGGTGCAGGTGAATTCGCGCATCGGCTGGACCTTCGCAGCGGCCATGCGCACCTTCCTGCGTGCCGACCCCGACGTCATCATGATCGGCGAGATGCGCGACGAGGAAACCGCGCGCATCGCGGTGGAGGCCTCGCTCACCGGCCACCTGGTGATGTCCACGCTGCACACGAATTCGGCGCCGGAGAGCATCACGCGGCTGCTCGAGATCGGCCTGGACCCATTCATGTTCTCCGACTCGCTGCTGGCCGTGCTGGCGCAGCGGCTGGTGCGCCGGCTGTGCCCGGCGTGCCGCGTGGCCGAGCCGCTGGACGAGCGCGCGCTGGATGCGCTGGCGCAGCAGTACCTGCAAAGCAGCCACGGCGTCGGCCCGTTGCCGGCCGAGCTGGTGGCGCGCTGGCGGCGTGAGCACGGCGACGCCGAGGGCCGGCTGCACCATTGCCGCCGCCACGGCTGCCCACAGTGCGAGGGCACCGGCTACCGCGGCCGCATCGGACTGCACGAGCTGCTGCTGGCCGACGAGGCCCTGCGCGAGGGCGTGCGCCACCGCCGCAGCGCGGGCGAGTTGCAGGCCGCCGGCCTGGCCGCCGGCATGGTGACGCTGCGCCAGGACGGCATCGAGAAGGTGCTGGCCGGGCATACCGACCTGGCGGAGGTGCTCGCGGCGGCGAACCAGTGAACGCACTCGACGGCTTCACGGCTGCGCCAGCCGCGCCGCCACCGCGTCGCCCACGAACTGCATGAAGGCACGTACGCGCGCCGTCTGCCGCAGGTCGGGGTGGGTGAGCATCCACACCGGCACCGACAGCTCGGGAATCGGCTCCGACACCGCCACCAGTTCCGGGTGCTGCGGCTCCATGAAGGTGGGCAGCACGCCGATGCCGATGCCGGTGCGCAGCATGGCCGCCACGGCATTGAAGATGTCGGCGCGCACGCGCACCTGGGCGCGGTCGAGATGGGTGCGCATCCAGCGGTCGTAGACGCGGTGGGTGGCGTCGCGCTCGAAGGCCACCCAGGGTGCGTCGCGCAGCAGCGCCGCCATCGGCGTCACCGCCTGCGGCAGCCCGGCGGCGCCGTGCAGCGCATAGACTCGGCAGTGCGTCATGCCGAGCTGGCGGCCCACCAGATGCTCGGCCACGTTGCCGGACAGGCGCAGCGCCACGTCGGCCTCCTTGCGTGTCCAGTCGGTGGAGTCTTCGGTGTGGCGGCGCGACAAGTCCACCAGGATGGCGTTTTCCACCACTTCGACCTCGATGCCCGGGTAGGCGCGCGCAAAGTCGGACAGCGGCTGCGGCAACAGGTGTTCCATGACCACGAAGGCGGTGGCCACGCGCAGCGGCCCGGTGAGTTCACGGTCGCGGCCGAGCACCCGGCGCTCGATCTCGTCGGCTTGGTCGGCCATGCGCCGCGCCTGCTCCAGCAGCAGCACGCCGGCCTCGGTGGGTAGGTAGCCACTTCGCGAACGGTCGAACAAACGCGCGCCCAGGCGCGTTTCGAGTGACTCCAGCCGGCGCTGCACCGTGGTGGCGTTGACGCCCAGCTGGCGCGCCGCGCCGGCCAGGCTGCCGGCGCGCCCGATGGCCAGCGCATGACGCAGGTCGCTCCAGTCCAGGTCCGACATGCCAAAGCTCCCTGGCAGAAACTTGAGGCTGCATTTTTGCAGGTTCTGAATGCGCAGCAAGCTCTTTCATGCAGGAACGCATTCTCGTAGAGTGTCTACATTCGCATTGACCCGCAGTTGAAGGAGTTCGACATGGCTGCCACCTGGTTCTCACCGACGACGATGCCCGCTTCCGCCCGCGCGCAGGCGCCTGTACGGCGACATACGGTGGCGCGGCCCTTGGTTGCGCCGGCCCAGGCCCGGCCGGGCTGGCTGGAGCGCCTGGCGCTGTGGGCCGAAGCGCGGCCGGCACACCGCCGGCTGGGCAGTTGGACGATGGACTGCTGACGCCTGCGTTCCTTGCGGCCGGGGGAGCCACCGGCCGCCAGGCTCTGATCGAGGAGCCTGCCGCGGGCAGCCGAGCCGGCTTGCCGGTGGGGGCTGCCTAGAATCGGCTCGATGCCCTTACGCACCCGCTTGGCGGCACTGCACCGCCTGTTCGTCGTCACGTTGCTGGGCTTCGCATCCGGGCTGCCGCTGGCGCTCACCGGGCAGGCCATGCAGGCCTGGCTCACGGTCGAAGGCATCGACCTGGCCACGATCGGCTTTCTCAGCCTGGTCGGCCTGCCCTATACCTTCAAGTTCCTCTGGGCGCCGCTGATGGACCGTTTCGAGCTGCCCTGGCTCGGGCGGCGGCGCGGCTGGCTGGTGCTCACGCAACTGGCGCTGGCCGGTGTGCTGCTGGCATTGGCGGCCACCTCGCCCAAGGACGCCATCCGCCTGTTCGCGCTGCTGGCGGTGGCGGTGGCCTTCGTCTCGGCGTCGCAGGACGTCGTCATCGACGCCTATCGCACCGACCTGCTGCCTGCCGCCGAGCGCGGCATGGGCGCGTCGCTGGGCGTCATGGGCTACCGGCTGGCGATGATCCTGTCCGGCGGCATTGCGCTCATCTGGACCGACGCCACCCAGGGCGCGGGCTGGACCTGGCCCGAGGTCTACCGCTTCATGGCCGCGCTGATGGCAGGCGCCGCCGTGCTCTCGGCGCTGGTGCTGCCGCGGCTGCCGGCGCTGGCGGTGAAGCCGCCGCCGGCGCGCAACGACCTCTGGGGCTTCGGCGCCGTGCTGGCCGCGGTGGCGGTGGGCGTGGGGCTGAGCGACCGCTTCGGGCCCGGCATCGCGCAGGCGCTGGTGGCGCCGCTGCTCGAAGGCAGCACGATGCCGGCACCGTTGCAGAAGCGCTGGGTGGACCTGGCCACGCTGCTGCTGGGCATCGCCTTCACGCTGCCGCTGGCGGCCTGGGCGGCGCGGCGCGCGCGTTTTGCCACCCTGCTGGGCGGGCTGAGCAGCTACTTCAGCCAGCGCGGCGCGGCGGCCTTCCTGCTCTTCATCGTGCTCTACAAGCTGGGCGACGCCTTCGCGGGTTCGCTGATGACGGCCTTCCTGCTCAAGAGCATGGCCTACACCTCGGCCGAGGTCGGCGTCGTCAACAAGGTGATCGGGCTGTGGCTCACGATCGGCGGCGCGCTGGTGGGCGGTGCGCTCATGCTGCGCATCGGCCTGTGGCGCGCGCTCATGTTCTACGGCGTGCTGCAGATGGTGAGCAACCTGGGCTTCTGGTGGCTGGCGGTGTCGGGCAAGGGCGTCATTCCCGGCACCGTGCTGCCGGCCTTCGACTGGGGTTTCGTGGCCCTGGCCGCGCCCACGCCGGTGGACGGCGGCCTGCTGCTGGTGGTGGCGTTCGAGAACCTGTCCGGCGGCATGGGCACGGCGGCCTTCGTGGCCTTCCTGATGAGCCTGTGCAACCAGCGTTTCACGGCCACGCAATATGCGCTGCTGTCGGCCTTCGCCTCGGTGGGCCGGGTCTGGGTGGGGCCGCTGGCCGGCGTGCTGGCCGAGAGCATCGGCTGGCCCAGCTTCTTCATCGTCAGCACGGTGCTGGCGGTGCCGGCGCTGGTGATGCTGTGGTGGCTGCGCCAGAGCGTGCGTGCGCTGGAAGTGCCGCGGGGCGGGGGCGCCGTCGACGACTGACCGGCACGGCTGCAACGGCCACCTCCGCTGGGGTCGAAGAGATGGCTTTCTAGAATGCAGCGGAACCACTGCGGTGCCGCTGCAGTCCGAATGAGCCATGTCCAACCCTGCCGTCACCACCGATCCCTTGCTCGACACCACCACCACCCATCCCGCACGCTGCCTCTGCGCGCTGCATTCACGCCGCCTGTTCACCGGCCTGCTGGCGGCCGGCGGCGCGGCGGCGCTGGCCGGGCCGGCCTGGGCGCAGCAGGGGCTGCAGGGCGAAGTGGGCAACACCTCGAGCTTCACCAAGCTGGTGTCGGCCGAAGAAATCGAGGCGGCCGCGGCGCAGCAGTACCGGCAGATGCTGCGCGAGGCCGCGGCCCAGCGCGCACTGGCGCCCAAGGACCATCCGCAGATGGTGCGGCTGCACGCCATCGCCGGGCGCATCATTCCGCACGCGCCGCCCTGGAACGGTCGCGCGAAACAATGGCAGTGGGAAGTCAACCTCATCGGCAACCCGAAGGTCAACGCCTTCTGCATGCCCGGTGGCAAGATCGCCTTCTTCTGGGGCATCCTGCACCAGCTGCAACTCAACGACGACGAAGTGGCCACCATCATGGGCCACGAGGCGGCGCATGCGCTGCGCGAGCATGCGCGCGAACGCATGGGCAAGACGGCGGCCACGCGCATCGGCGCCGGTCTGGTTTCCAGCCTGCTCGGCCTGGGCGGGCTGGGTGACGCTGCGCTGGGCATGGGCGCGCAGTTGCTCACGCTGCAGTTCAGTCGCAGCGACGAGACCGAGGCCGACCTGGTGGGCATGGAGCTGGCCGCGCGCGCCGGCTACGACCCGGCGGCCGGCGTCACGCTGTGGCAGAAGATGATGGCCGCCAGCAAAGGTTCGCCGCCGCAGTTCCTTTCCACCCACCCGGCGGGCGACACGCGCATCAAGGACATCCAGGAAAAGCTGCCCAAGGTGCAGCCCTTGTTCGCACAGGCGGCCCGGCCACCGCGCCGGTTTGCGCCGCCGCCAGCGGCGACGAAGGTGCGCCAGTGACCCTGCCCGTGACGCCGCCGGCGGGCGTGCCGATGATCCGCATCGAGCAACTCGCCGAGCAGCCGCACTTCGTTCGCCTGCAGCCGCTGCACGGCGTGCGCGTGGACCTGCGTTACGTGGGCAGCAACAACTTCGCCGGCCGCAGCCTGTATGGCTCGCTGGACTGCGCCTGGTTGCGCCGCGAGGCCGCCGCCGGCCTGCAGGCCGCCGCGCAGTGGCTGCACGCCCGCCGCCCGGGTTGGACGATCCTGGTGCTGGACGCGCTGCGCCCGCAACGCGTGCAGGAAGCGATCTGGAAGGACGTGGAAGGCACGCCCATGCAGCATTATTTCGCCCACCCCGGCCGCGGCTCGATCCACAGCTTCGGCATGGCGGTGGACGCCACGCTGCTCGGCCCTGATGGCCGCGAGGCCGACATGGGCAGCGGCTTCGACGAGATGACGCCGCGCTCGCATCCGGCGCTGCACGAGCAGCACCTGGCCAGCGGCGTGCTCACCCCGGCCCAGGTGCAGATGCGG
>Ga0073899_10004695_pt1 | contig 11938 bp, 13 predicted proteins | sample KloWWTmetaKNB5Ph_FD_88975 | JGI IMG/M metagenome (GOLD analysis project Ga0073899, IMG submission 88975) | Active sludge microbial communities from Klosterneuburg, Austria, studying microevolution and ecology of nitrifiers - Klosterneuburg... | ecosystem: Engineered > WWTP > Aerobic digester >...
CGGCGAAGGGCGCGGCGGGTGGCTCGGACGTCGTGCTGGCGATCGAGAAGGTGACCGGCGACGACATCGAGGTGCGGCTGGTGCACCCGCTGGCCGACAAGGACCTCAACTACGACTTCGAGGTGGTCGGCGTGAGCGATCCCAAGCCGCCGCCGCTGCCGGTGAAGGCGCTCGGCCTCAAGGAAGAGTAGGCGGCTGCGTTCGATCGTCGCAGCGGCGCGCGCTGCGTTGACGGCGATCAAGTCCGGAGCCAAAAGGGGAGCGTGTCGATCCGCTCGCTCCGCATCGTCGGCCGCGCCGTCGCGCTGGTGACGATGCTGGCGGTCGCGGTGGTGACGTTGCCGACCGCGACCGCGGCGGTGGTGACCTGCTGCTGCGGCGATCACGACGCGCACCACGACTGCGGGTGCGTCGACTGCCCGGCCGGTGACGGCCACCGCAGCGGCGACGGCTCGCCTTCCATGAAGAGCTGTCAGAGCCGGTCGGCCGAGGTGACGCTCGCGTCGAGCGAGCTGGAGCTCGCGCCGCCGGACGTGGCGGTCCGCGTGCTGCCCTGCCTGACGCCCGCGCTCGCGGCGCCGGTGCTGGACGACCGCGCGGCCGATCCGCCGCCGAGCCCGCCGCCGCGAGGGTAGCGCGTCGGTCGCGTCGGCCCGTGTCCGCCCGTCGATCGGGCGCGACGCGGCGTCGGCGTGTCCGCCTTCGCGCTCACCTGTCTCGGTCGTCGCGATCCGCGGTCTGCGGGCGCGGCTCGACCGAGGCGCGTCGCCATGCTCGCCGCACCCGCGGCCGGCGGCGGCGTCCACCGCTCGCACCCAGCTCGCTCGGAGTCACGATCATGTCTACACGTCTTGCTGCGGCGCTCGTCGCGTCGCTCGCCTCGTTCACCACCCTCGCCGCCTGCGGCGATGATCACGATCACGATCACGTCCACGTCGACGCTGCCCCCGCCGACGCGGTGGTGGTCGACGCCCCGACCACCCAGGCGGTGTCGATCCGCTTCGCCGCCAAGGTCGGCGGCGCGCCCTTCGCCTGCGGCCAGACCTACGCCGGCATCGGCACCAGCGCCGCCAGCTACGTCGGCGCCGACTTCCGGTTCTTCGTCTCGGCGCCGGCGCTGACCCCGATCGGCGGTGGTCCGCCGGTGCCGGTCGCGCTCGCGGTCAACGCCAACCAGACCGCCGACGGCGTCGCGCTGCTCGACTTCGAGAACAACACCGCGAACTGCCAGACCGGCGACACCGCGACCTACACCACGCTGACCGGCACGGTGCCGAGCGGCAGCTACGACGGCGTCGCGTTCACGCTCGGCATCCCCGCCGATCGCAACCACCTCGATCCGGCGCTGGCGACGGCGCCGTACAACGCGCCCGGCATGCTGTGGGCGTGGCAGAGCGGCTACAAGTTCGTCAAGATCGACGGCGTCGTCGGCGGCGCCGGCTTCAACCTCCACGTGGGCTCGACCGGTTGTCCCGGCACCGATCCGCAGCAGCCGCCGACCGGCGCGTGCGTGAACCCGAACCGCGCGGCGATCAGCCTGGCCGGCTTCGACCCGGCCACCGACACGATCGTCGCCGACATCGCGCCGGTGCTGGCCGGCGAGGACGTCGCGGTCAACACCGCGATGACCGCGCCCGGGTGCATGTCGTTCCCTGGCGATCCCGAGTGCGACACGATCTTCCCCAAGCTCGGGCTGCCGTACGGCGCCGCCGCGGCTGGGACCCAGCTGCTGTTCACGGTGCCGTGATGCGCGCGCTCCTGCTCGCGCTCGGCGTCGCGGCGCTCGCCGGGTGTGGCGACGACGGGATCGCCGCGCTCGATGGCGGCGTCACCGACGCCGCGCTCGACGCCCCCGTCGACGCCGCGCCGCCGAGCTGGCCGTTCGCGCTGCCGGCCAACTTCCCCGTGCCGCGGCTGCCGCCCGATCAGCGGCTCACCGCCGAGCTGGCCGAGCTCGGCCGCTACCTGTTCTACGACGTGCGGCTGTCGGCCAACGGCACCCAGGCGTGCGGCAGCTGCCACCTGCAGGCGCGGGCGTTCGCCGATGGCAAGGTCACGCCGAGCGGGTCGACCGGGACCGTGCTGCGCCGCAACGCCATGGGCCTGACCAACGTCGCCTACAACCCGTCGTACACGTGGGCCAGCCCGGTGACGCGCACGCTCGAGGCCCAGGCGCTGATCCCGATGTTCGGCAAGCACCCGGTCGAGCTGGGCATCTCGGGGCACGAGCCGGAGATCCTGGCGCGGCTGGCCGCGGATTCCGGATACGTCGCGCGGTTCGCCGCGGCGTTCCCCGGCGAGGTCAGCCCGATCGGCTTCGGCAACGTCGCGCGGGTGCTGGCGGCGTTCCAGCGCCGGCTGATCTCCGGCGGCGCGCGCGTCGATCGCTACCGGCAGGGTGACCTCACGGCGCTCACCGACGCCGAGGTGCGCGGCCAGGCGCTGTTCTTCAGCGAGGTGCTGGAGTGTCACCACTGCCACGGCGGCTTCAACTTCACGATCGCGACCGACCACGCCGGGCTGCCGAGCCAGGAGCCGCACTTCTTCAACACCGGGCTCTACGCCAGCTACCCGGCCGACGATCCGGGGCTGTGGGAGTTCACGTTCCTCGAGGCCGATCGCGGCCGGTTCCGCCCGCCGACCTTGCGCAACGTCGCGCTGACCGCGCCGTACATGCACGACGGCAGCGTCGCCACGCTCGAGGAGGTGGTCGACATCTACGCCCGCGGCGGGCGGCTGATCGTCGACGGTCCGAACGCCGGCGACGGGCGGACCAACCCCAACAAGAGCCCGCTGGTCAACGGCTTCACGATCACCGCCACCGAGCGCGCCGACCTGCTCGCGTTCCTGCGCGCGCTCACCGACGACGCCTTCGTCGCCGATCCGACGCTGGCCGACCCGTTCGCGCCGCCGCCGGCGGCCGCGGAGGGGCCGTGATCGCCCGCGGCGCGACGATCGCGCTCGCCGCGGTGGCGCTGGTCGCCGCGGGCGCGACGCGCGCGGCCGCCCAGCACTGCCACGTCGACGTGCCGGCGGCGCGGCCGGCCGGCACCACGCCGCCGCCGGTGGCGGTGACGCTCGCGACCCGGTTCACGGCGGGCGCGGCGCGGGTGCCCGCGCTGACCACGCCGGCGATGATCGAGCGCGGCTACCAGGGCGCCGATCTGATCGTCGACGTGACCTGGCGTCGGCTCACCGGCGAGGCGCGCCTGGGCGCGTTCCGCGTCGACGACCACGGCGTCGGCGTCGACGACCTCGCGGCCTCGCTGGCGGCGGAGCTGACGCCGCGCCGCGCGCCGATCGCGGTCAGCGCGCTGGCGGGCCTGACGCTGCCGACCGGCGACGCCGACGCCGGCCGCGGGATGGGCCACGTGATGGTCGCCGGCGGCGTCATCGCCCATGGTCGCTGGGGGCGGGTGGCCGCGGACGGCACCGTGACCTACGCGCGGGCGATCGGCGACGCGGCCGCGCACGCCGCGCACGCCCACGGCGCCGAGCTGTGGCCGCTGATCGATCCGATGAGCCCCGAGGAGGTCACCGTCGACCTCGGGGCGCGCGTCGCGGTCGGCGCGTCCGGGGTGTCGCTGCGCGGCAGCGGCATGTTCGGCCAGCCGCTCGGCCACGGCGACCCGCGGCTGATCGTCACCGGCGGCGTGGGCTACGGCCGCGGCCGCTACCAGGTCGAGGCCAGCCTCGGCGTCCCCGCGATGAGCGACGCGTTCATCGCGCGCGGCCAGCTCGCGCTGGCCTACCACTACTGATCACCCCGGCCTCGCCGGAAGGAACCCCGCATGCGTCCGATCTACCTCTGCCTCCTGCTCGCCGCGCTCGCGTGCGGCGACGCCGCCGAGCCCGCCACCATCGACGCCGCCGGCGTCGACGCCGCGCCGCGCGAGACCGTGACCGCCGACCGCACGCTGGGGGTCGGCGAGATCGCCGAGGGCATCCTCACCGGCGGGCCCGCCGATCGCGCCGATCTGCACCTCGCGGCGGCGACCGCGGCGATCGACTGGAACATCCACGGCCACGCCGGCAGCGGCACCCAGACCGTCGTCGAGGGGCTCGCGCAGCTGACGGTCGACTACGGGTTCGTCCCGTCGGCGCAAGGCGAGTGGTTCGTGCTGGTGCGCAACGGCGGCACCGCGCCGCTGGCGGTGACGGTGCGGCTCGAGCTGCACGGCGCGATGACGTGGAGCGGCTGGCAGTGAGCCGCGCGGCGGCGGTCGTGCTGGTGGCGCTCGCGGCGTGCGGCGAGTCGGCGCTGTTCGGGCCGCCGACCGAGGCGACGTGTCCGCCGGGGTCGACCTCGACCTGGGACAGCTTCGGCCAGGCGTTCATGACCCGCTACTGCACCCGTTGCCACGCCCGCGCGCTGACCGGCGCCGATCGCCACGGCGCGCCGAGCTTTCACGACTTCGACACGGTGTTCGGCGTCCGCGCCGTGCGGGCGCACATCGACGAGACCTCGGCGGCCGGCCCGGCGGCGGTCAACACGTCGATGCCACCCGACGGTGAACGTCCGTCGATGGCCGAGCGGCTGCAGCTCGGCGAGTGGCTCGCCTGCCAGGCGCCCTGACCCGCTGACGCGCGGCGGTGTACAACCGCGGCGTGCCGAACAGCGCGCCTCTGCTCGAAGCCGATCTCGAACGTCTGGGCGCGGCGTTGACCGCCACCCGCGAGCTGGCCGGCGAGCGGCTGGCCGCGCTGGTGCACGCGCTGCGCGACGACGCCACCCGGCTGCGGGCCGGCGCGCTGCCCGGCGGGCGCGCGGCGCTGGCGGCGCGGATCGCGGCGCTGCCGCTCGACGACCTCGAGGACGTGGCCCGGGTGTTCACCCACTGGTGCCACCTGATGAACACCGCCGAGGAGCAGCAGCGGATCCGCGTGCTGCGCGGCCGCGAGTGCGCGACCGACGGCGTGGCCGCGGCGGTCCACGCGATGCGCGACGCCGGCATGACCGCCGACGACGTCGTCGCGTTCTTCGGTCGCGCGCTGGTGATGCCGGTCTTGACCGCGCACCCGACCGAGTCGCGTCGGCGGTCGATCCTCGATCACCTGGGCGCGATCGGCGATCGGCTGGACCTGCTGGAGCGGCCGCTGGGCGGCGCGGCGCGGCGCGACGCCGAGGAGGAGCTGGCGGCCGAGGTGCTGGCGCTGCTCGGCACCGAGGAGTCGCGCACCCGGCGGCCGACGCCCGAGGACGAGATCGAGGCGACGCTCGAGGTGTTCCGCCGGACGCTGTTCGAGGTGACGCCCGACGTCTACGCCGAGGTCGAGGACGCGCTGACCGCGTGCTGGCCCGAGCGGACGTGGCGGCTGCCGACGTTCTTCCGCTGGGGCACCTGGGTCGGCGGCGATCGCGACGGCAACCCCAACGTCACCGCGCACGTGACCCGCGCGGCGTTCGAGCGGCAGCGCGCGGCGGTGCTCGCGCGCTACCTGCAAGACGTCGAGGCGCTGGGCCGGACGCTGTCGGTGGCGGCCCACCGCGGCGCCGAGCCGGCGGGCGTGACCGCGCTCGAGCACAGCCTGGTGCGCGATCGCGAGCGGCTGCCGGAGATCGCGGCGCGGGCGCGGCCGCGCACGCCGCACGAGCCGTGGCGCGAGAAGCTGTTCTACATGGCGGCGCGGCTGCGCGCGACCCTGGCCCGGGGCGAGGCCGGCTACGTCGACGCCGCTGGCTACCAGCGCGACCTCGCGTTGCTCGAGGAGAGCCTGGTGGCGGCCGGGTTCGGCCGGCTGGCGCGCGGGCTGTTGCGGGCGTGCCAGCGCCGGGTCGAGGTGTTCGGCTTCCACCTGGCCACCGTCGACATCCGCCAGCACTCCGGCGTACACGAGCAGGTGGTGGCCGAGCTGCTCGCGGCCGGCGGGCGCCCCGGCTACGCGGCCCTCGACGAGGCCGGCCGACGCCGCGTGCTCGACGACGTGCTGGCGCGGCCGGTGCAGCCGGTGTGGGATCGCCGCGGGCTGTCGGAGACCACCCAGGACGTGCTGGCCACGCTCGACATGGTCGGGCGCGCGTGCCGCGAGCTCGGCGAGCGCGCGTGCGAGCGCTACGTGATCAGCTTCACCAGCCAGCTGTCCGACGTGCTCGAGGTGGTGTTCCTGGCGCGCGCCGCCGGCCTGGCGCCGGGCGAGCTGCGGCCGGTGCCGCTGCTCGAGCAGCTGGCCGACCTGCGCGGCGCCGGCGGCCTGGCCCGCGAGATGGTCGTGCACCCGATCATCAAGCACGAGCTGGGCGACGAGCTCGAGGTGATGCTCGGCTACTCGGACTCGGGCAAGGAGGTCGGCTACCTCGGCTCGGCGGTGGCGCTGCGCCAGGCCCAGCTCGATCTGGCCGAGGTGGCCAGCGGCGCCGGCTTCGAGCTGACCGTGTTCCACGGCCGCGGCGGCGCGATCGGCCGCGGCGGTGGGCCGGCCGGCGACGCTATCCGCGCCCAGCCGGTGGCGGCGCTGCGCGGCCGCGTGCGCGTGACCGAGCAGGGCGAGACGATCACGTCGCGCTACGCGCGGGCCGAGATCGCGCACCGCGATCTGGAGCTGACGATGGGCGCGGTGCTGCGGGCCGCCGCCGACGAGCGCCGCGGCGACCTGCCGCGGTTCGACGCCGCGCTCGACACCGCCGCGGCGGCGGCGATCGACGCCTACCGCGGGCTCACCGCCGACCGCGATCGCCTGGCGCGCTACACGCTGGCGGCGACGCCGATCCAGCACGTCGGCAAGCTGCCGCTGGGCTCGCGGCCGGCGTCGCGCAAGGCCGGCTTCTCGCTCGACGATCTGCGCGCGATCCCGTGGGTGTTCTCGTGGACGCAGTCGCGCCACGGCGTGCCCGGCTGGTTCGGCATGGGCAGCGGGCTGGCCGGGCTGGTGGCGGCGATCGGCAAGGACCGCGCGATCGACGTGATCAAGCGATCGCGGTTCCTGGGCGCGCTGACTCACAACGCCGAGCTGGCGCTGATCCGCGCCGACCTCGACGTCGCGCGCGCCTACGCGGCGCTGGCCGAGCCGGCCGACGCGACCTTGTTCGCGCAGATCGAGGACGAGCACGCGCGGACCCGGGCGCTGCTCGCCGAGCTGGCCGGGCTCGACCTGCGGCTGGCCGATCGCCCGCACCTCGCCGGGTCGGTGCGGCGGCGCAACCCGTACCTCGACGTGCTGAGCCATTGCCAGATCGAGCTGTTGCGGCGGGCCCGCGCCGGCGAGGCCGCGGCGGCGCCGGCCGACGAGCTGGCCCGCGTCGCGACCGCGATCTTCACGACGATCAGCGGCATCGCGGCCGGGCTGCAGACCGCGGGGTGAGCGGCGGCGTGCTCACCGGCTCCAGGTGATCGCGGTCGGCAGCTCGAGCTGGAACGCGCCGAACACCTCGAAGCCGGTCTCGGCCATGTAGCGGAAGCGCACGCCGTAGGGCTTGGCCGCCAGCGTCGCCTGGAGGCCGGCGTTGCCGTCGTCGGTGTACACCGCGGCGCCGAGGCCGACGGTGGCGACCAGCCACTGCCGCTCGACCTCGAGGTGCACCGGCCCGAGCTCGGCGCGGTTGGCGTACTGCAGCGGGGCCCAGCCGAGGTTGAGCGCCCACGCGCCGAGCTTGGGCATCGGCAGATCGTCGCGGCGGTGGCTGCTGGCGCGCTCCTGGTAGGCGACGCGCAGGAACACGCCGAGCTCGACCGCGGTGTCGTCGTGGCCGAGCTCGCGCCGGCCGATGCCCGGGCCGACCACCACGCCGGGGCCGAGGTACAGCTCGCGCTCGCCGGGATCGCTGGGCGGCACGTACAGCGCGGGATCGCCGTTCTCGAACGGCGGCGGCGCCAGCGTGGCGTTGCCGGGCGCGTTCACTGTCGAGGTGTAGCGGGTCTTGGTGCAGGCCACCGCGGCGGTGGCGCACAGCGCGAGGGCGACGGCGCGCATCAGTAGGGCCTCGCGGTCGGCTCGTCCCAGCGGCCGGCGACGAACGCGTGGTGCGCGGGGATGGTCCAGGTCACCGGCGCGGCGTCGCCGATCGCCAGCTCGAGCTCGAAGCGGCCGGCGCGGTGGTCGTCGTTCCACGCGGCGTTGTTGTCGAACGCGAACGGCAGCCAGACGTACGCCAGCGAGCGGCCGGGCAGGGCCGGCGGCGGCGGCACCTCGGCCGGCACCCGCAGCGCGTCGACGATCAGCTCGGCGCGGGTGATCCGCACCGCGCAGGTGGCGTGGGAGCGCAGCGCGACCGTCACGCCGACCCCGGTCTTGCCCGACACCCGGACGAAGGCGTCGGCGTCGAGGCAGCCGTGGGCGAAGTGGGTGTCGCCGTCGAGCGTCCACCGCGGGTACGCCCGCATCGGCCCGCCACAGGCGGTCGCGGCGAAGAGGAGCAGCCAGGCCGTGCGCACGGGTCAGTAACGATCGCACGGCGCGGGGCTTACGCGCGAGGCCGCCGCGGCGCTCATCGCGGGCGCAGGGCCGGCGCCATGCGCGCGGGATCATCGGTCATGATGCCGTCGGCGCCGAGGCCGATCAGGCGGCGCGCCTCGGCGGGATCGTCGACGGTCCAGAAGTCGACCCGCAGGCCGAGGTCGTGGCAGCGCTCGATGAACGCCGCGCGATCGAAGCGGATCGGGCCGGCCTTGAGCGGCACCTGGGCGGCGGTGCCGACGAACGGCAGCGCGCGGATCGCGCGACGGGGCAGCGCCAGGAGCGCCGCGACCTCGGTCTGGGCCAGCGCGGTCTCGCCGCCGTAGCCGCGCCGGCGCACCGCGAGCAGCGTGCGCGCGCGGAAGCTGGCCAGCGTCACCCGGTGCTCGGCCTTGAGCCGCCGCAGCAGCGCGAGCAGCGGCTTGACCATCGGCGGCTGCCACTGCTTGACGTCGACGTTGAGGCGGACCGTCGCGAAGGTGGTGAGGACCTCCTCGAGCGTCGGCGCGCGGAAGCCCTGGCCGACGAACGGTCGCCGGCCGTCCGCGGCGACGAAGCCGTGGCCGAGGTCGATCGCCTGGGCGTCGCGCAGGTCGAGGTCGCGCCACGCCGCCGGCCGACCGCCCATGCGCGCCGCGTCGGGATCGTGGGACACCAGCGGGTGGCCGTCGCGGGTCAGGTGCACGTCCATCTCGAGCGCGTCGACGCCGAGCTCGACCGCGCGCTGGAACGCCGGCAGCGTGTTCTCGGGCAGCTCGGCGGGACACCCGCGGTGGGCGTACAGGCGGAAGTCGTGGTGCACGTGGCGCCATCGTCGCACAGCCGCGGCGAGTGCGCGTACAATGCCCCGCCATGTGCGAGCTGCTCGGGATGGAGTGCAATGTCCCGACCGACATCGTGTTCTCGTTCGCCGGTCTCGCGGCGCGCGGCGGGCGCACCAACCACCACGCCGACGGCTGGGGCCTGGCGCTGTACGAGGGCAAGGCGGCGCGCATCTTCCGCGAGCCGGCGGCGGCCGCCGACTCACCGCTGGCGCGGTTCGTCCGCGAACACCCGTTGAAGACGCTCTTGGCGGTGGCCCACGTACGCAAGCGCACCCGCGGCCCGGTGTGCCTGGTCAACACCCACCCGTTCGCGCGCGAGCTGTGGGGCCGGCAGTTCGTGTTCGCCCACAACGGCACGGTCAAGAACGTGCGGCGGCTCAAGCTCGGGCGGTTCCAGCCGATCGGCACCACCGACAGCGAGTACGCGTTCTGCGCGCTGCTCGGCGCGATCGCCGGCGACTTCAAGGCGTACCCGCGGGCGCCGTCGGAGCTGGCCGCCGCGGTGGCCGAGCACGGCGCGCAGATCGGCGTCGGCGGGACGTTCAACTTCTTGCTCGGTGACGGCAGCCAGCTGATCGCGCGCTGCTCGACCCGCCTGCACCACATCGTCCGGCAGGCGCCGTTCGCGCGGGCCACGCTGGCCGACGAGGATCTCACGGTCGACTTCGCCGCGGTGACCACGCCGCGCGATCGCGTGGCAGTGGTGGCGACGCTGCCGCTGACCAACGACGAGCGCTGGATCGCGGCCACGCCGGGGACGACCTGGGTGTTCCGCAAGGGCCGCCTGGCCGGTACGTTCGCCGATTGAAGGAACCCACCGCCATGCACGTCGTCAGATCATCCATGCGCACCGCGGCACTGCTGGCTTTGATGATGGCGCCGTCGCTGGCGGCGGCCGACGTCACGATCGTCAAGGGCGGGCCGCCGGGCGCCGGCAAGGGCCTGGCCGCGGGCGCGCTCGCCGAGGCCGGCAAGGCGATGGCGGTGTGCTGGCGCGCGCCGGTGAAGGGCGCGGTGCGGGTGGCGGTGCAGGTCGACGCCGACGGCGCGGTCACCGCCAGCGCGATCAGCAAGGGCGCCGCGGCGCAGTGCGCGGCCGGCATCCTGGCGGTGTGGACCGTGCCGGGCGGCGCGTGGAAGGGTGAGGTCGAGATCGGCGCGGCGGCGGCGACGCCCGATCTGGCGGCGACGATCCAGCAGCAGCTCCTGGCGGCCAGCGCGCCGATCAAGGCGTGCCAGGCGCGGGCGCCGGGCAAGGCCGGGTCGGCGGCGATCAAGATGAAGATCGCCAGCGACGGCACGATCGGCGACGTCGCGGTGACCTCGAAGCTGGGCGACGAGCTCGACAAGTGCGTGAGCCGCGCGGTGGCGGCGATCAAGCTGGCGCCGACCGGCGCGAGCGGCGCGGTGAACTACCAGCTGGCGATCGCGTTCTCGGGCAAGGACACCGGCGCGCCGCCGCCGAGCGGGGGCGACGATCGCCCGCCGCCGCCCGACGGCAGCGTCAGCGGCGCGCTGTCGGCGTCGCAGGTGCAAGCGGCGGTGGGGCCGCTGCGCGATCGGATCGCCAAGTGCGCCGGCAAGGTCGCGGGGCAGCGCGCCCTGGTGCGGTTCACCGTCCGCGCCGACGGCACGGTGAAGAACATCGTGCTGAAGGAGCCGAGCGGCGCGTCCAAGCTCGACGGCTGCATCAAGGACACGCTGGGCGCTGCGGCGTTCGCCAAGGCCGGCGACGAGACCAAGGTGTCGCTGCCGCTGGCCTGGTGAGTGTGGCGAATCCGCACGGTGCGTGACCAGGGCGCGCGGTGGCCTTCGTGATCTCGCGGGCTTCACCGCTGGCATCGCTGGTATGGCCGATGCACGATCGAGGGGCATGAAGCCAACCTCGTCTATCGCGCGTCTCGCCATCGCCCTGGCCCTCACCGCGTCGACCGGCGCGTGCATGGTCCGCGGCCGCGCCTGGGTGTCCACGCCCGGGGTGGTCATCGTCGAGGAGGATCCGCCGCCGCCGCGCCGCGAGGTGATCGTGGTGAAGTCCGGCTACGTGTGGGTCGGCGGCCACTGGGAGCGCCACGGCAACCGCTGGGACTGGCGCCCGGGCTACTACGAGCGCGCCCGCGCCGACTCCGACTGGGTGCCGGGCCGCTGGGAGCGCCGCGGCCGCGGCCATGTCTGGGTGGGCGGGACGTGGCGGGTGCGCGGCGGCGGGCATGGTCGCGGGCGCGATCGCGATCGTGGCGACGCGCACGACCAGGACCACCGGCACCGGTAGCAGGCCTCAGCGATCGCGACACGGCGCCGCAGTGTAGGCGCGATGCGCGCCGCGGTGGCGCGGTGATGGTGGCGTGGTTGCGGATCGCAACGTCGATGGCGCTGCGCGTCGGTGCAATCTCGCGCGGTTGGTCGGCGTGAGGCTGGCACGTTGCTTGTAGCGACGCGCCTCCATGAGGCTCGCCGGCGTGCTGTCGATCTCGATCGTGCTGGGCGTCGGCGTCGCGCGGGGCGCGCCGCTGACGCAGCCCAGCGGCGCGCAGATCCCGTCGCAGATGGGGTGCGCAGGGGGGCTGCCGACCGGGCTCGCGGCCGAGCTGGCGTGCGAGTGCACGGGCGGCGCCGGCTGCAACATCGGGCCGGCGTGCCCGCCGCCGGGGCCGTGCGTGGTGCCGACCGGCACGTGCGAGACCACGCTGTACCACGCGGTCAACGACAACACCTGCATCCCG
>Ga0073899_10004696_pt1 | contig 11938 bp, 11 predicted proteins | sample KloWWTmetaKNB5Ph_FD_88975 | JGI IMG/M metagenome (GOLD analysis project Ga0073899, IMG submission 88975) | Active sludge microbial communities from Klosterneuburg, Austria, studying microevolution and ecology of nitrifiers - Klosterneuburg... | ecosystem: Engineered > WWTP > Aerobic digester >...
ACCGAGTCCCGGGTCGTTTTCTTCCTGCGCCACGCGCTCGAGGTCGTACCCGAGCTCGGCCAGCGCTTCGCGTGCTTCCTGCACCAGGTCGCCATCGAGGCTGGCGAGGCCGTTGATGAGCGAACGACCGAGCAGGTACTCGACCGACAGGTAGCAGACGCGCTTGACGCCCGCCTGCGAGATGCGACGCTGGGTGGCTAACCAACGCGCGGCCAGCTCTTCGCGCACTGCCAGCGAGAGCGCATCGTAGATGTCGCGCTGCGTGGCGGAGTCGGGGTCCTTGCCGAGCGAGCGCGTCAGGCGGTCGAGCAGGACGGCGCGCAGCGTACCGGGCTGCAGCGTGATTCCACTGAGCAAGGCGGTGCTTCTCACGTAGTGACTCCGTACGCGGGCGCGGAACCGGCCGCGTCCTGCTATTGCACGACCAAGGCGCTGCGGCGTGTCAGAGCTTCTGCAGCGTCCGCTCGGCCACGATGCGCCAGCCCTGCGCGTCCCTGGCGAGCGTCAGTTCCTTGACGTACGCATCCTTGCCGAAGCGCTGCACGAACGTCACGACCTTGCGGTCGGGACCGGCGTCCTTCGTCTTGAGTTCTTCGAGTCGCGCGTCGGGCGGGTCGCCGTTCGCGACCTGTTGCTTGCGGTCGGCGATGTAGGCCGTGGCCCCGCCAGTCTCCGCAGCCGCAAACTGCGGCGAGTAGAATGCCGCCACCTGGTCCGGTCTGCGATTCGCCCACGCGGAGGCCCAGACATACACGGCCTCTTCGACCGAGCCGGCCATCACGGCCTTGGGTCCGAAATACGCGGGCGGCTGATCGAGGCACTTGGGTGCCGGATCGAGCTTCGCGGGATCGGGCGCCGCTGGCGGAATGGTCATGCCGCCGCTCAGACGCTCGCTGCCCGTCACGCCTTCCGGCAGCTGCAATCGGGGACGTTCCTGCGCCGCGAGGTACTCGGGGTTGTCGCCACAGGGATTGCTGGTGGCGCAGCCCGTCAGCGCGGCAAGCGCCATGCCCGGCAGGATCAGCAAGCGAAGCAAGGTGCTCGAAACGGGCATCGGCGGGTCACCGGGCGCAACAGGCGAAGGGGTCGCATTGTAGCGTCCCCCCGCGCGCTTGTGCCGTGCGCACTTGGTCGCGGAATCGATTCGCCCACCAGCAAGGTGCATCCTGCAATCGTTTTCACGCCACCGTGGTCGTCCAGGTCACGCAGCAGTGCGTCGCCGCAGGCGCCTAGGCGCTGTAGCCGCGCCGCGATCGCAGCACCTCGACCTGGTCGAGTTCCCACAAGTGCACTGGCGCGCCACGACGCACGAACATGCCCGACCCGGCATTGATGAAAGAGCGTGCAAGCCGCTTGCGGTACCACTCGGCGGGACGGATGTGGACGTTGCGGTCCGTGCGGCGCTTGTCGCAGTAAAGCTCCCAGTCCTCGCGCGTCAGCGCGCCGAAATGCAGGACGCCGTGGCACAACCGCGCAAGATTGCGCAGGCCCGCCGCTGCGGGGCGCACCGGCAGGTACTGGAAGACGTCGTAGCAGACGACCAGGTCGAACGGCCTGGGAGACTCGAACGTGGCCGCCGAACCCTGGGCCCAGCCGTGCTTGTCACACAGGTACTGGCTGACTTCGAGACCCGTGTATTTCGCCTTTGGAAAGTGCCGCAGCAACTGCTCGCGCATCAGGCCCAGTCCGCACCCCACGTCGAGAATCGAGCGCACCTGCAGCTCGCCGTGATTTACGAACGCCGCGATCAGGTCGGCGCGCCGGAGCATCTCCTTGCTGGTCACGACCCGCGTCTTCGGGTTGAGGTAGAAGCGACGGAAGAAGGCTTCGCCGAACTGCTCGATCGAGACGGTTTTCGCTGGCACGTGGGTCGACTTCCTGGCACCTGGCCGCAGCCGGCCGGCGATCTTGATTCGGTAGCTAAAGCTTAAGGTATTTCACGAATCAGCGACCATCATTTGAGCTTTACGTAGTTTTGCCGAACAACGCTTCGTTCCCCGCAACCGCGGGTCAGCCGTTCGCCGGCCCCGCCGCGGTTGCATCGCGACCGGACGCCCCCACTTCGTGGTTCATGCAGCGATCAAACAGGCAGCCGCGACGATGAACCGACGCGAAATGCGCTCATGGATGTGGTCAGAAACCGCGGACATGCTCGACCAGGCCGACCGCCTGCAGCGGCAGTTTTTCCGCCTGGCCGTGCAGTCGGCGGACCGGCGCCAGCAGCCCCGCTGGGAGCCGCCGGTGGACGTCTATGCGGGCGCCGAACAGCTGCTGATCGAAGTCGCGTTGCCTGGAGTGCCGGCGAATCGCATGGAGCTGATTCTCGGGCCGGGCGAACTGGTGATCCGGGGCGAGCGTGCCCTGCCGAACCGGCCCGCCGGCACCACGTTGCAGCGACTGGAGATTCCCTACGGACGGTTCGAACGCCGTCTGGCACTCGGTCCCGGGCACTGGGACCTGGTTGACCGGCGCCTTGCCGATGGCTGCCTGCAGTTGCTGCTGGCCCGCCGCTGATGAACCCACGACCGGTGACGACCCCATGAGCACGGACATGAACCACGACCAAGACGACGCACCCAGGGCCATCGCGACCAACGGCGCGGAAGCCAGCAAGACGCCGGGCCTGCCGGATGACATGTTGATCATCCTGCCGGTCCGCAACCTCGTGCTGTTTCCCGGGGTGATCCTCCCCGTGGCGATCAAGCGCGAGAAGACCGTGGCGGGTGCCCAGGAAGCCGTACGCGTCGAAGGCAAGGTCGGGTTCCTGCTGCAGAAGAACCCCGAGACCGAGGACCCGTCGTTTGACGCGTTGCACCGGATCGGCACGGCCGCGACGATCGTTCGCTACGTGACCGCGCCCGACGGCACCCACCACCTGGTGTGCCAGGGCGAGCGGCGCTTCCGCGTGCTCGACGCAGTGGGCGGCTTCCCATACCTCGTGGCGCGCGTGGAATACCTCAACGACAGCGGAGCTCACCACCCGGAAGTCGAGGCGCGCTCGTTGCTGCTGAAGCAGAAGGCGGTCGAGGCCATCACATTGCTGCCGCAGGCCCCGGCGGAACTCGCGAATTCGATCCAGGCGATCGAATCGCCCGCGGCGCTGGCCGACACCATCGCCAGCTTCCTCGACGTCAAGCCGGCCGAGAAGCAGGAACTGCTCGAGGCAACCGAGATCCGCGAGCGGCTCGAGCGCGTGGCTACGCACCTGACGCGCCGCGTCGAGGTGCTGAAGCTCTCGCGCCAGATCGAGGAGCAGACCAAGGAGGCGATCGACGACCGCCAGCGCGAGTACGTGCTGCGCGAGCAGTTGAAGCAGATCCAGAAAGAGTTAGGGGAAGAAGCGGAAGGCGGGGAAACCGAAGAGCTGGCCGAAGCCATCAGGAAGGCCGGCATGCCGGCCGAGGTCGACGAGCATGCGCGCAAGGAGCTGAAGCGTCTCGAGCGCATGAACGAGGCGAGCGGCGAGTACTCGATGGCGCGCACCTACCTCGACACGCTGATCGCCCTGCCGTGGTCGAAACTCGACGTCGAGTCGATCGACATCGAGCGTGCCCGCGGCATCCTCGACGCGGACCATTACGGCCTCGAAAAGATCAAGAAGCGCATCCTCGAGTACCTCGCGGTGCGCAAGCTGAACCCGGAAGGCCGCAGTCCGATTCTCTGCTTCGTCGGACCGCCCGGCGTGGGCAAGACCTCGCTCGGCCAGTCGATTGCGCGCGCGGTCGGCCTCAAGTTCCAGCGCACCAGCCTCGGCGGTACGCACGACGAGGCCGAAATCCGCGGTCATCGGCGCACCTACATCGGCGCGCTGCCGGGCAACGTCATCCAGGCGATCCGCAAGGCGGGCACGCGCAACCCGGTGCTGATGCTCGACGAGATCGACAAGCTCGGTCACGGCATCCAGGGGGATCCTGCATCCGCACTGCTCGAGGTACTGGACCCCGAGCAGAACTCGACTTTCCGCGACAATTACCTCGGCGTGCCGTTCGACCTGTCGAAGGTGCTGTTCATCGCCACGGCGAACCAGCTCGACACGATCCCGGGCCCGCTGCGCGACCGCATGGAGATCATCGAACTCACGGGTTACACCGAAGAGGAAAAGGTCGAGATCGCACGGCGCTACCTGGTGCGGCGGCAGCTCGAGGCGAACGGGCTCAAGCAGGAGCAGGCGTCGATCTCCGACGAAGCGCTGCACGTGATCGCGCGTGAATACACACGTGAAGCGGGCTGCCGCAACCTCGAGCGTGCCATCGGCGCGGTGCTGCGCAACGTCGCGGTGCGCGTGGCCGAGGGCAAGGCAACGTCGGTCCGCATCGAAGCGGGCGACGTGCAGGAGATCCTCGGTGCGCCGCGATTCGAGAACGAAGTGGCGATGCGCGTGAGCGTGCCGGGCGTGGCCACGGGCCTCGCGTGGACGCCGGTGGGCGGCGACATCCTGTTCATCGAGGCGACCCGCATTCCAGGCAGCGGCAAGCTGATCCTCACCGGCCAGCTCGGCGACGTAATGAAAGAAAGCGCGCAGGCGGCGCTGAGCCTGCTCAAGTCGCAGGCGGAGTCATAGGGCGTGGATTCGGCACGATTCGAGAAGAGCGACATCCACGTGCATATCCCGGCGGGCGCGATCCCGAAGGACGGGCCCAGTGCCGGTGTTACGCTCTATACGGCGCTGGTGTCGCTGATGACCGGCAAGACGGTGCGCAACGACGTCGCGATGACGGGCGAGATCAGCCTGCGCGGATTAGTGCTGCCCGTCGGCGGCATCAAGGAAAAGACCGTGGCCGCGCACCGGGCGGGCATACGCACGGTGATGCTGCCGGCGCGAAATCGCCGCGACCTGGAAGATATCCCGGAGAGTGTGCGCAAGGACCTGCAGTTCGTCTGGCTCGAGCGAGTCGAGGACGCGGTCGCGCATGCGATCGACGGAGCGGTGCCGAAGGCAGCGTGACCTCGCTCCGGTTGCAGGCGGCCGATCCAATGCCTGTCCCCGAGCTTGGAAAGGCAGACACGCGCCGGTTGCAGGCGGTCAATCCGGCACCTTTCCCCGAGCTTGGAAAGGCAGCCACGCGCCGGTTGCAGGCGGCCGATCCAATGCCTGTCCCCGACCTTGGAAAGGCAGACACGCGCTCGGGGACAGGCATTGGATCGACCGCTTGCGCAACGGCGCCTGAGCGGATTCTCGCCAGAGCCCGAGAATCCGCACGGCGCATGCAGCCTGCCAGCGGCGGCCACGATCACCGATGGCGGCACACCGATGCGTCGGAACGGCGGGCGCGATTCATGCCGCGCTCGACGCCGGATCCGGTGGGCGGTGCGTGCACCGTGCAAGTTTTCCGGCTCGGCGGAAAACTTGCTCAGGTGCCGCGTACCACAAGCGACTGATCCGGGGCCTTCCCCCGAGCGCGTGTCTGCCTTTCCAAGCTCGGGGGAAGGCCCCGGATCAGTCGCTTGCCCCCGGCACGTGTCTACCATTCCAAGCTCGGGGGAAGGCCCCGGATCGGCCGCCACGACCTCGCCCACCATCAGAGGCGAATCCGCTGCCACCGCCTCGACCGCCAACGCAGGAGCAATGCGACGCCAAGCAGCACCACGTACACCAGCATGCCGGTCCAGCCGCCCGCCGCGCCGAAGCCGTATTGCGGCAGGAAATCGACCCAGCCCTGGCCCGGCGCGAATGAGAGCGAGTGAGCCAGAGGCACGAACACGCCCCACGCCAGCACGAAGAACAGGATCGCAGGCACGCGCACGTCACCTGCACCGCGCAATGAGAAACCGCTGCCGAGGTTGAGTCCGTCGAAGATCTGGTAGCCCGCGGCAATCCACAACAGTACGATGCCGAGCCCGGCGACGTCCGCCGTCTGCGGGTCTGTCGCATTCATGAACGTTGGCAGCAGCCACGGCCCCGCGAGAGCAACCAGCACGCCGAGCGTGCCCATGAACGCGACGGTCAGCACGATGATCGCGTTGCCGAGCCGGAATGCCCAGTCGCGGTCACCCGCACCGATCGACTGGCCGACCAGCGTCGTGCCGGCGAGCGCAATGCCGATGCCCGGCATGTACGACATCGAGGTCAGCATCATGATGATCTGCGTGGCAGCGCCGTCGACCGCGCTCAGCCGCACCTGCATCAGCTGGAACAGGGCCATGCCGAACAGGTCGGCGGCATACATCGCACCCATCGGCAAGCCGAGACGATACTGTCGCGCGAGGCTGCCCGGATCCGGGCGCCACGTCAGGTGCGGCTTGTACCTCGCGCGCAGTTCCTTGCCCAGGAATACCCGCAGCGCCAGGCCGAGACCACACACCATGCTGACGTTGGTGGCCCACGCGGAACCCGCGATACCGCCGTCGAGTTCGAAGATGAAGAGCCAGTTCAGCGCCGCGTTCACGACCGCGACCAGGCCCGTCGTCATCACCGCGATGCGCGGCCGCGAAATGCCGTTGAAAAAGCCGAGCACGGCCCACAACGCGACCCCGAGCGGCGCGCCGAGCATGCGCGGCTGCCAGAATGCCATGGCCTGGGCGGACACGTCTGGCGCGAGACCGAACGGTGCGAACAGCAGCGGACCCGACCACGCCAGCAACGCGAAGAAAGGCAGCGTCAGCGCGCTGGCCGTCAGCGCGACCCAGGTGGCGTGACTCGCGCGCGTGAAGCGACGGCCGCCTTCGGCCTGCGCCACGAAGGTCTGCACTGCGAGGCCGACGCCACCGACCAGCATCAGGAACAGCAGCACCACCCAGTAGACCGCGGCCATGCCCGCCATCGCGGTCGTCAAGATGTGGCCGACGAACCACGTGTCGGTGAGGCTGATCACGGCCTGCAGGCTGCTGTTGAGCATCAGCGGCAAGGCCAGCGTCGCGACAGCGCGATAGTCGATGACGTGCCGTCCCGTCGCAGGATCCCGCTTCTGCGCCGGCAACGGCAGTGCAGCCGGCAGCGAGACGGTGTTCGTCCCGGCCGGCGGCGAGTCGGCACCGTTCATGCCAGTGTGCGCATCACCGGCGCATGTGCCGGTGCACGAAGAAATAGTACAGCGAGCCCAGGAACACGAGCACGCCGCCCACCCACAGGGTGATGCGGTGCAGGCTGCCCTGCATCAGCTGCTCGTCCTGTCCGGCGGTGACGCCCACCCAGCAGAGCACCGCGCACCAGATACCCGAGCCGATGATCGTTGCGAGCGAGTACCAGCCGAAATGCATGCGCACGACGCCCGCGGGAATGCCGATCAGGTGACGTATGACGGGCAGCAGGCGCGAAATGAACACACCAACCATGCCGTAGTGCGACGACCAGGCCTCGGCGCGCTCGATTTTCTCCGGCGTGATCATCACGTAGCGACCGTACTTCATCAGCAACGGCCGGCCGATCAGGTACGAGGCCCAGTACATCACGCTCGCACCCACCCACGAGCCAACGGTGCCGGCGATGACGATGCCGGTCAGCGTGAACGTTCCATTGGAGTGCGCGAGGTATGCGGCAGGAGGGATCACGAACTCGCTCGGCACCGGCAGGATGGAACTCTCCATCGCCATCAGCAGCCCGATCAGCCAGTAACCCCCCTGGTCGAGGGCTTCCAGGTACCAATGGATCAGGGACGCGAGCATCTCGTGCATGGATGACTTCGACTTTGGAAAGTCCGGCATTTTGCCAGAGCCGGGCCACCCTCAGGCGACTGTCCCCGTAGGACGGGACCGTGACAGGTGCGACAATGCCGGCAATTCCCGCCTTCCGGAAATCCACAGTGACGACGATGACGGATCGCCTGCCGCATTCCCGCCCCACCGTTCGCACCCTCGGCGCGGTGTTCGCCCTGTTTGTTGCCGTCGCCGGTCCGGTCAGCGCCCAGGCAGCATTGTTTGCGGGCACGGGCAGGACCGATGCACCGGCGGAGGCCGGGCCGAAGCCGACAGCGCCGGAACCGATCGCCGCCGGCGACATCCCGCTGCGCGCGGACGCGGACGAGCGCTTCGCGCAGGGTGTCGTCCAGCGCGCGCAAGGCAGGGATCCAAGCAAAAAACTGGGTGCCGAACTCGACGCCCTGACTGCCGGGATCGTCAAGCTGGCGAAGGTGTTCGACAACGAGGACCTGAAGCAGCTCGCTGCAATCCGGCTCGAAAGCCTGGACAACCACTGGGAGTTCTACCAGCGCGAGCTCGATCGTTGGCGAACCAGACTCGACAGCACGACGAGCTCCTACACCGAAGACGCAGCGGAACTCGCCAGGCGGCGCGGCGCCTGGGAGGCGACGCGCCAGGCCATGCTGACGGGCGGCGTCACTCCGGCGTTGATCGATCGCGTCAATGTGATCATCGACCAGTTCACGCTCGCGGAACGAGCGCTGTCGCGGCCGCTCGACGAACAGCTGAAGCTGCGCCGGCGCGCCAACACCGTGCAATCCAGCATCGACGCCGGCAGGAAGGGTGTCGACACGGCAATCGCCCACTACGACCGCCGGCTCGGCATGATCGATGCGACGCCCGTCTGGAAGGCCTGGAACGACACAAGGTTCAACGCAGCCGAGCTGAAGGGTACGGAAGCCGGCTTGCGTCTCGAGACGGCGTTCATGGAAGAATGGGGCGCCGCCAACCAGCCACGCCTGCGTGCCTACAAGTTCGGCGCGCTGGCTTTGCTGCCGCTCCTGCTCTGGCTCAGCCGGCGCAGCCGCAGGACGGCGACGACAGAACCCTCGATGCAGGCCGCCGCGAAGGTGCTGCAGCGTCCGATTTCAGCCTGGCTGCTCCTGACCCTGATCGGCGTGCCGTTCGTTTTCCAGGACGCACCGCTGGTACTGCACCAGACGGCGCTGCTGCTCGCACTGGTGCCGGTGTTACGGTTGCTGCCGCAGCGGGTGTTCGCGGTGCTCGGTCACTGGCCGGTCGTGGGCACCATCCTGTACCTGCTGTACCGGCTCAGCATCTTCCTGGTCGGCCAGCCGCTGCACTACCGTCTCTACACGCTCGCGCTCGCGCTGCTCACGGCCGCGGTGCTGGTCTGGCTGCTGGTGTCGTCGAAGAACCGGCACGAGCGATCCGGCGCACCGGCGCCTCAGGGTATCGTCCGTGCGGTCGCATGGGGGGCGGTGGCCGCCTTGCTCACCGGAATCGTCGCCAACATCGTCGGCAACGTCTCGCTCGCCGAGGTGCTGACCGGCGCGGTGCTCGACAGCGCGTATGTGGGCCTCGCGCTGTATGCCGGCGCGAACGTGGTGTCCTCGATCCTCAGCCTGCTGCTGGCACGGCGCGAGATGACGCGCTTCCGCGTGATCACGCAGCACGCCGGGCCGCTGCTGGCAAGCATGAATAAACTTGTGATGTACACGGCGCTCACGGCGTGGATCGTCGTCACGCTGAACGAGTTCCGCGTCGCACGTCCGATTTTCGGCGCCGCCAGGGCGATCCTGACCCACCCGCTCGAGATCGGGCAGATTTCGGTGACCCTCGGCAGCATCCTGCTGTTCATCGTCTCGGTCTACGTCGCGTTCTGGGTCGCCCGCACGGTACGCATAGTCCTGCGCGACGAGATGTTGCCGAAAATGGATCTGCCGCGTGGCGTCGGCAACAGCATCTCGTCGCTCAGCTACTACGGCCTGGTGCTGATCGGCCTGTTGGTGGCGCTCGCGGCCGCAGGCTTCGAAACTTCGCAGTTTGCGCTCGTCTTCGGCGCGCTCGGCATCGGCATCGGCCTCGGGCTGCAGAACGTGGTCAACAACTTCGTCTCGGGCCTGATCCTGATGTTCGAGCGCCCGATCCAGCCCGGCGACGTCGTCGAGGTGTCCGGCACCTCGGGCAAGGTGCGCGAAATCGGCATGCGTGCCACCACGCTGACGACGTTCGAAGGCGCCGACGTCGTCGTTCCGAACGGAACGCTGCTGTCGGAGAAGCTGATCAACTGGACGCTGAGCGACATGAACCGCCGCATCGACGTGGAAGTGGGCGTGGCTTATGGCTCGGATCCGCGGCGAGTGCTCGCGCTGCTGCGCGACGTGGCGCTCGCAACGCCCGGCATCACGCCCGAGCCCGCGCCGGCCATCGTCCTCAAGGGTTTCGGCCCGAGTTCGCTCGACTTCGGCATCCGCGCGTGGACGAACGATTTCGGGGACTGGGTTGCGATCCGCACCGAGATGACCGCACGCGTGTACGAGGCGCTGATGCAGGAAGGCATCGAGATTCCATTCCCGCAGCAGGCCGTCCACATCCGCAACGTGTCGCCAGCGAGCGGTCGGCAGTCCGCCGGCGCGATGCCGCCGCCGGACGCTCCCCGTTCCACGTAGTCGTGCTGCTCGAGGCCGGGATGCTGCAGGGTGGCGTCAGCATCGTCGCAGCGGTGCTCGGCGGCCTTGCACTTGCGGTCGCGTTGTACAGCGCTCCGTGGCGGACCTGGCTCGGCGACAGCGAGCGTCAATGGGTCTGGTTCGGGTCGATGGCGCTGCTGGTCGTCGTCTGGTCGATGAAGGCAGGCATCACGCCCGGGCTGTCGGTGCGTTTCCTGCTGGTGACCGCGCTGACGCTGATGCACGGCTGGCAGCTCGCCATCGTGGCCGGGGCGCTGGTGCTCGTGGTGCTCTCGGTCGTGGGCATCGCGGACTGGCACCTCTATGGCGCCAACCTGCTCTGCATGGCCGTCGTGCCGGCGCTGTTCACGGCGTGGTTCCACGAACAGGTGCACGCGCGCCTGCCGCACAACTACTTCATCTACTTCTTCGTCACGACGTTCCTGGGTGCAGCGCTGGCCTTCAATCTCGCCGGCCTGCTGCGCGTCGGCCTGATTGCAGTGAGCGGGAACCTCGCCGCCACGCATGCGGGCCCCGAGTATTTTGCGATCCTGCCGCTGATGAGCTTCGGCGAAGCGGTCGTCAACGGCATGATCGTCGGCATGGCCGTCGTCTACTGTCCGCGCTGGGTGATGAGCTTCGACGACCGGCTGTACCTGGCGAAGGGTCAGTAGCGCGAACTGGCCGCGCAGCACGCTTCCGGGAAGGGGCGGGTGCGATAGAATGGGGCTTCGCTTTTCCCGCAACTCCTCACACCCATGCCTACCTACGACTACCACTGCCCCGCCAACGGTCGCATCGTCGAAGTCAGCCACAAGATGGCCGACAGGATTTCGACGTGGAACGAACTCTGCCGCCTGGCCGGGCTGCCGCTCGATGGCACGTCCGGCAAGGCCAGGGTGGAGAAGCTGATGAGCGCGAGCGGCGTCGTGCACGTCGGATCGCTCGGCAGCGGCTACGAAAGACCGTGTGACACGGGCCCGTGCGGCGGTGGTGGTTGCGGCGGCGGCGGCTGCGAGTTCTGACAACCCGGGTCGACCGTAGCAGCCAGTCGGCGCCGGCAGGCAGGTCGAACACGATCACTGCGGCTGCCTCGCCAGAGCCAAGACGCAACTCAGGTTCACCGGTCAGCTTCAGCGCGTCGCCTGCCTCGAGCACTTCGCCGTTGGCAACGATGCGAGCGCACGCGACGTGGATCCAGATCAGTCGTCCACGCGCGACCTGCAGCTGCCCCTGCTCCGGACCGTCGAAAAGTCCCGCATACACCTGCGCGTCCTGATGAATGTGAACAGACCCCTGCACCCCGCCAGGCGATGCAATGAGACACAGGCGGCCGCGCTGCTCGGCCTCGCCGAAACGCGTTTCCTCGTACCCCGCGGGAATGCCGACGACGTTCGGCAGGATCCAGATCTGCAGGAAGCGCGCGGGTTGCTGCTGCGACCCGTTGAATTCGCTGTGCTGCACGCCGCTGCCGGCACTCATCCGCTGCACGTCGCCGGGGCGGATCGTTGAGCTTGTCCCGGTCGAGTCCTTGTCCGCGAGATCTCCCTCAAGCACGTAGCTGAGGATCTCCATGTCGCGGTAACCGTGGGTGCCAGAACCCGCGCCTGGCACGACCCGGTCCACGTTGATCACGCGCAGCGGTCCGAAGTGGACGTGCGCGGATCGTG
>Ga0073899_10004698_pt1 | contig 11934 bp, 9 predicted proteins | sample KloWWTmetaKNB5Ph_FD_88975 | JGI IMG/M metagenome (GOLD analysis project Ga0073899, IMG submission 88975) | Active sludge microbial communities from Klosterneuburg, Austria, studying microevolution and ecology of nitrifiers - Klosterneuburg... | ecosystem: Engineered > WWTP > Aerobic digester >...
GTAAAGGCTCTTACGGATGGGAATTTGTCTGCCTTCGCATCCAGTGCCGCCTGCAAATCTGTTTGATCTGAAAGCGTGCCAGTGATCGACCCCCATGTTCCACCACCACCCGCAGGAGCCGCCCAACTCCATGATCCGTTCGCGTTCTGCGTTGCTACGTTGCCGTCCGCGTCCGTTCCATCGTTGTAAAAGAAGTCACCCTCAAATGTCACATTAGCGTGGCTATCGAACGCGCTTGTTGATCCGTTGGAATAGACAGTTTGCGCCGTTGCCGCTTCGACCGCGTTGCGCGTTGCCTCTGGGATCAGTGTGCAGTTATTAAGCGTCAAGGTTCCGCCCGTCTTATTGATCGGGTTACTAGTGTTACTTACACTAGTATCGAATACGCCTGAAAGGTTCAATGTTCCACCTTCCATTAATACGCAGTCACCCGCATTTTGTCGAATAAGGCTACCCACGTTTACATTATGCGTTCCAGCTTTCACGTAGATGTGTCCACCTTGGCTGGCACCATCAACAACTTCTAGTATATCTATATGCGACAATGCTCCACCTAGTTCGATCATTCCATCAACAGGATCGTCTGTAGCAAAGCCTTGTTGCTTTTGCGCGTTGATGTAGAAGGTTCCGAATGCCCCTTCAGTATAAATAGACCCATTAACCTTTTGGGTCGTTATATACAGATTCCCGCCGCTTGACTTGTATACGGCATGATTCGTTGATGGCCCGGTTGTAGGTCTCACGCCAACTATCGAAAGGGATTCGATCCACACTTTTGCGGTACTGTCCGCCGTTGGCGTCTCACCAACCGGAACCTCTTGGTGTATCGCGTAGCTTCCGGCTGTTGCTGATTCTATCAAATCACACTTGATGAAACACTCCCCGGTTGGGTAATTGACTGAAGTAGCTGATACCGAAACCCCTCCTGACCCTGTGCTAAGTTGGCGGATTTCTCTGGCCCTGATAGACATGCGACCATCCGACCACCAAACAGGGTATCCCGCTGAAAGACCACGACAAATTATATCTCGACACTCCACCGTAAGCGACCCACCGTCTTGGTGAATAGGGTCAGAGAACGATCCAGCAGACACAGTTCCGTTGTTGATTATGTCTCTTGCATGTACGTCTACAACTGAATCTAGATGCGTTACAGATATAACGTTGCAAATACTTGAGTTATCGCCAACAAGGTCGGTTATAAGGTCGCCAAAACCGCCAATGGAGAATGTCACAGCGGACCCCCCGTCTCCGAACATATCAACGGACTGGGATACCGGCGAAAGTGTAACCACAGAACCTTGCTCAAAATACCAGTTTACTCCGTTCTTTGCTAGGTTAGCAGTTACGACATAATCACCCGGTCCAACGTGTATAAGATCACCAGCTATTGCCGCCGCCTTAGCCGCTTCAGGTGTCAGGAATGGTCGATCGAATCGGTTACGCAGTCCAATCGTAGGACCGCTATCGCTGCCATACGTTTGATCAACGTAGAGCATTTGTCCTACCGGGATGGAAGTTATGCCACCTGATGATGGCGGGGTTCCCCATGTACCATCACCTTTTAGGTACTTCGCACTGTCTCCAATAGCCTGTGCGGGAACAAGTCCATGCGCGCCACCGGATCCAGTATCTCCCCCCATGTCTGGAAGTGTGAAGTTGTCGGTAATAACTGCCATTAGATCATGGAAAGATTAAATGTGTTTGGAACGCACGGGTCAAATCCCGATCCGCTATATATCTCTATGCCGTTGATGTTGATCACACGGTCGAACGTGCACGGGCCACCGCCGCCGCAATTCGTACACGGATCATAGGGCGGGCGCGGGGTCACACCACCCGGAGGGTCGTAAACCCTAACCAACTCACTCCAGACCACTCTCCCAGCACCCGCTGGATCTATGTTCGTACTGCTCGTTTGTTCGTACACCGTTAGCTTCCAATCCGCTGCATATAGATCAACCTGACCGTTCACCGCTATTGCACTACCCGTCTCCATTAAGTTCAGTACCAATGGACCGCTAATATCACCCGTGCTCTGCGCTATTGCTACACGGATGTCGGGATCATTAACGTAAGGTAGATCGTGCTTGAAAACGCACAAAAAGTACGCAGGCGATACCGTTGCCCTCGCAGCTTGGAACAGAACGAAATTACTATCCCGCTTAATATCCATAGGTAGGTCTGCGATAGTTGTCAGTGATCACACCTCCGGTATAGTTCGGCACGCCTTTGTCTGAACCGCATTCATCCGATACCACGTACCATGTGTAGGTCGCAGCGTTATCGGCTAAAAAGCTTTCAAGTTCTTCTTTGTAAATACCAGCCATGTCTCGGCTATCCGCTTTGGTCATTGCAAGCATGCCGGGTGAAACGCTGTTATAGTCATCACCTGACCGCGTGAATGTTCCGTTCCGTTCCGGCTCCGCATACATTCGCGTTCCAGACAACTCAACAACCCGCCATGCCAAGTAAGGCTGTATGTACGTGTCGCGCAATGCCTTTAGGTCCGCTTCAGCCGCAAGCGTTGGGTCGGCGATTATAGCCGCGATCAGTATGTCATAACCCGTCTCCCCGAGGATCTTCTTTACCGTTAGCTGGGCTGCTGGAATGAACACCTCTAGCTTTCGGTCCAGTATATCCTTGGACACGCCCGTTACCGTCTTTGCAGTTACCGCTGAAATAATGTATGTCATTCCTTTGGTTTATTAGCCGCATTATCGTTCAAGAATTTACCTCCCTCTTCACCACCCATCTCTTTCATTCCAAGAACATCAACACGGTGTTCGTCCTTTGTAACCGCTGCCAAATATGCAGCGCCAAGTGATCTGCTATCCAGCCCGTCATCCTGCAACTCCACCTGTTCGATACGGGCCTCCCACACATCGGTCAAACCCGCCGCGTTCATCAACTTCACTAGATCCTTTGTTATCAATTGCTGCTTTGGTAGAACGAGCATCTTCATTAGTTGCGCCGTAGCCTGTTCCAATGCAGCGCCCGCGCCGTCCATGCCGGTACTGAAGTCCAGCCCGATCAGTGGCAACGGCATGCCATACGCCTTGGCAATGGTACGCTCACAGCGACTAGCGATCTCTGCTAAGGTTCCTGCGCTATTGCCTTTCGCCACAATAGTGATCTCTGGCTTGCCCTCTGTTGGCGTTCCATAAGTGTGGAATACCGCACGCCCTTTAGTTCCAGTGTAAGCCATTTGAACACGCTTGTCGTATTCTCTCAATTGATCCTCTGGCTTGTTCGTATAAGTATGCAAGTGAACCGTTGGCGTGAACCCATTATCGATCTCACTTTGATCGTACCAATCTATCATGTTCCACACCTCTGCGGCCTTCACGCACCCCGTCCACCACGGCTTTGCATAAACGTCCTGACCCGGCGCGTAAGGCTTAGTGTACATCACACTTCTTTTATCCGTTCCATTAACCTTGAACTTTGGCAACGCAACAGGGGCGAAACGATCATCTCTGCGATGGTTCTGCCATGATGCTGACCACCAATATCCGGGAACGTTTCCGTCCTTATCCAGCGGCTCACTTCTTAGGCGCATAACATCCAAGTGATCCACCTTTACAATGTCGTTCGTCGCGCTTCGACGTGGCACCCATGCCTTCCCATTCAAGAACGCAATATCGTATGCCGTGGCATACAGGAAGTCCTCTTGTGTGGTATCTTCCATCCAGCTATCGAACACGTTTGAAGCCTCTTCGATAACATCACCCTTCTTATCGTAGAACTTCACTCCCTTGCCAGCGATCAATACAGCAAGAAGCGAAAAGCATCTTCCTAAAATAGCGTTGTTCGTAGCAAGATCATTCATCTGCTCGGGCCATAGGTTACGCTTGCCGAACCATACCCACTTGTCCGCCCTGTAAAGTTCATCTACACGGGGGGCAACGGTTGGAGCATTGGCATAGGCGTAGATCTTGGGGATGAACCCGTCGTGCCCTTTTTTGGTTGCTGATATGATCTTCTTTGCCATTCTAAAAAATAGGGCCGATGAACGTTATTAACGCGCACCGGCCCATTTCATGCGTTGTTGATCCTTAAGCCTCTACGATGTGAGTACCGAAGTACTGGCGCTTTGAACGCTTTTCATACCGCTCAATAGCAATGATCACATTGGGATCTTGCAATAGCTTATCGGTGATCGTAAAAGGTAGGCCGGTGATCTGCACCTTATCGCCTTTTGCGAGCTTCCAAGTCTTTACCTTTGGGGTTGCTTTGGTTTCCATGTTCTTATAGTTTGGCCTCAAGAAGTGCAATAGTAGTATCCATTGTTCCAGCATCCAAGAACTCACGTTTGCCCGGCATCTGTGTAGCCTTAAGAATCACCGTTTCGCCGTAGCTGTCACCTAAGAGCGTGGCATCATTGGTTACCATCTTCATACCAATGTCCTTACCCATGATGAACACCTCGCCGTTCTTCGTTGGAACGAACGCTACCATATTAGGACCGTTCATGCTGTTCACAGCGTTACGCGCTGCAACGGACATGGATTTGATCACGAACTCAACCTCTTGATCGTAAGACCCGAGATCTTGATCGCCACCTTGCAAGCTATCGCGTGCATCCAATGTATCCTTTGATATTTCTACCTTATAGATCACCTCGGTAGCGACCATCGTAAAGTTAGTATAGATACCCGCTGTTCCGGGTGTCCATGTATCGATCTCTGTCAAGTTAGCGAGATAGATATAGTTGCGGCCTCCGGGCGTTGCGGGCGGGCATCCAAGCCCTGCGAATCCTGTGGTAAGTAAACACTCTGCCATCTTCTTGTTTAGGTTGTTGCGCCGTAGTAAACGACATTGTTAACATCCAAAGCACGGAACGCGGTTCCCATCTTCACACGCTGTCTCCATTTGATCAATTCGGTATTTTCGTCGTACCAAACCTTGATCTTAGTTGCATCTGAAGCGAGATCAAATGCAAGCACTTGATTGCGCATACGGCTACCGATAATATGACCGGAAACACCTAGCGCGTTCTGCGTAACGATGCGGATGCGGCTACCCGGATGGATCCATGTGTTCATGTAACCATTTGCCATTGACTCCATCACTGGAACAACGGTATCGCCACCGAATAACAAACGGTAGTTCTCGAAGTATTGCGAGGTCTGCAATGGTGACATTGCGATAACGATACCACCGCTGAATACTTCAGATGCCGTGTCGACATTGCTCAAGAACTTATTCTTCATTGCCTCAACAATGTTGAACACACCAGTCGCGCCGGTTCCACCGGAACCACCGTTAGTAGTTGTCGCTGTTCCGATGTTCAAAGCAGGCGTTCCTACCGTAGCGGCCTGAAGCAATGCGATCCAGTTATCGCCATAGGTCAAGGTATCCGCACCCGTTGGGCCTTGATATGGAATGACCGCCATCTTCTTAGCGATCTGACGTGCAGTCTCTGCTAAGATGTTAGCGCCAAGAACTCCCATGTTCTCATAGTGCTGACCAGCCGGAAGGCCGGAAGCCAACCAGTACGGCTCAAGATCATGCGGACAAAATTGTCCGTTGAACTTGATCTTCACCATGTTCAGGTCAGTTTGGCCGAACGTGGTTTGGTCCACGCTGTTCTGACCACAACCAACGCCACTTTGCGCCGTTGCTGTTCCTTCCAAATTAGGTAACTTGTAAGAATCATTCTTCGCCCCGGTCAGTACTTGGCCATACGTCTTCGCAAATGCGAACGTATCATTGGCCATTACCGCCTCTTTATAGAAGTCCATCCCGAACTCCGTTTCATTGACAAGCTCGGTCAAGCCTGTCAGATCCCATCCAGTTGCTGCGCTCATTTAATTATTTCGTTTGATGCATCGGCAAACGCTTTAGCGCGTTGCTCTGCTGTTTGTTTTTTGAATACAGGCTCGTCATCGGTATCCGTTGTTGGTGCCGATGCCGTTGCTTTCACCTTAGGATCAACCGGCGCTGTCTTAAGCGTGGTGATCTGTGCCTTCAGTTTTTCAACGTCACTGGTCACGGTCTTAAGATCCTCAAGGTGTTTAGCCTCCGCATCCTTTAGCGCCGTTACCGCATCGTCCTTGGCCTTCACTGCTTCATCCTTCAACTCAACCTCTGCCTTCAGTTCATCCAACTCCGTGGACTTCGCCTTAAGTTCTTCAGTCAGTTCACCGATCTTCTGAGTGAGATCCTTTGATGCGTCGAACTCTAGCTCAACCTCTCCGGTCACCAGTGCCGATAATGCTTTGTTCCGGTCAATTGCAAATAATTGCTTGACCTTGATCGTTTCATGTTCCATTGTTTGTGTTTTGATTGCGGCTAACCGCTGTAATTCGATCACAGAGCCAACGAAACCCATGCGCTTTGCATCTTGTGCTGACATGGGTTTATCTTGCTTCATAAGCGTTAGTATCTCAGCGGCTGTCTTACCTGTCAATTCAGCGTAGATCGCAGCCATCTTCTTGTTGGTCCGGTCCAGCGTAGACGCGTCCCCACCACTTGCGTTGTGGATCAAATACTCACTGTTTGGCGATAAGCGTGAACGCTTCTTACCCGCCGCTGCCATCATTATCGTAGCAGCACTGGCTACCGTTCCATACCCATCGACATGAACGCGCAAGCCTTTTGCACGCACTTGATCGTAGAACGTGAACGCATCTGAAATGTAACCACCTACGCTATCCAGTTCAAGAATAACGTCACGGTTATCCTGTGCATAATGTCCGACCGCTTCAGCGAGTTGCATACCGCTAAAGTCCATACCGACCAAACCCTCAACTTTAAGGGTAGTCGCGTTAGCACCTTCAACGGCGCTTAGAAACTTATCGGATATTGAACGGACCTTTTCCACGCTCCAAAGATCTTGGAGTGCGTCCGATCATAACTACAAAGGTTACTTACGTAAATGGTGATTAAGACCTTGCCACGAGATCCCGTACTCTTCACCTATTTCGCGCTTCACCATGTAGGCGCTCTTATCTGAGGTAACATAAGCGCGAACGAACTGCATGCACATGACCGATCGCCTAGCTAGGCTGTCATCCATCGCGCCGGTATTGAATAGCTGCTCGACTACATCGGTGGGATCAGCGCACGTGCCCAAGCGTTCGCGCAATAGGCTTATCAATTCTTCTTTTGCTTTGCTCATAGTTGGTTGCGTTCGATCACTTTGGCAAGCGTGCCCTGCACTTTGTTTATGTCCGTTACGCGCACGAAGATATTCGGATCCCGTACCGCTGCCAACGCAACCTGCTCTACCTGAACAAGCGACTGCGGTGACGGTGCCGGAACGGTTCCACCAACTGCGAAACCCGGAATGCCAGTAGAGGTACTGAAGTATCCCGGAACACCACCAGCGCGGAATACGTCGAACCCAGCAAGTGCGTTCATTCTACGGCGCTGTTTTGGATTAACGACCGTTTCGCCGGGGTATGCACTGATCAACATCGTGTCCCCTTTATTGCCTGAATAAGCAGGACCATCCGACTTTTGAACGACACCGCCTGTTGAGAATGATGCGATCTTAGCTACCTGAGCAAGTCCAGCCGCTATCGCACCGGCTACGTATATCAATGAATACGGGGGGCCGGGCGGGCTATTAAGAGCCAAGGCAGCGGACTGATATGTACTGATCAACGCCGCTGCAATGGCAAACACCTGCATATCCTTCTTTTGCTTTTCGTAGGACTTCTTAGATCGTTCGGCCCTCGCTATTTGAGATTGGATCTCTTCACGTTCTTGATCGGTAGTAGCCGTTTCAAGGCGATCCTGAAGCGTTCTTATTTCATCTTCCTTCTTGGCGATATTTACATTTGCCGCCGCGTCTGCAAGAGCCTGTAACGAATTGAGCGCGTTAACTGTTTGCCCCAATTCATCCTTGGCCTGATCTCTGTTTATCGCATTGATCTCAGCCCAATACTGTTCTGCACTTCTTATCTCCCCAGCGTAGAACCGTGCAGTAATCAACGCCCGTTCGTTGTTGTAATCGCGAACGCCATTGATGTTATTGATCCGTTGCGTCTGCTCTAGTGCAACGATCGTTAGATCCGCAGTGCCAGCCGCCGCGACCCTTTGTTGCTGGAATGCTTTCTCTTGAGCGATCACCTCCGCATCCTGCCGCTTTTTCAGTTCGATAAGATCTTCGCCGTTCAGCTGCGCTTCAAGATATTGTTTGTCGTGAGCCTGAGCCAATAGCAATGCCTCAGCATCTTGTATCTGTTTCAATAACGCCAATCGTTCGGCACCTTGCGCGGCTATCAATGCGCTTCTATCGCTCTTACTATCCGCTGCAAGCAATGTATCGACCTGTGCCTTAGCCAACGCTTCAGCCTCCACTTTTAACGCATCCAACTTCGCCTTCAACTGATCACCTGAAAGGTTATCAATTTGAGCCGTCTGAAGCGCCCCGTACTTTTGCCGTATAGCCAAGATCTCGCGTTGGTAAGCGATCTCAATATCTTCAAGGATCTTCGTATTGCCTTTAGCGCGATCGATCCTATTATCACGGGTGGCCACCGCTTGATTTACTTCTTGCTGTTGTGGTGTTAGGTTGGCCTGACTTGCTTTGAACTCTTCAGCGGACAGTTCTTTTCGTAACGCAATAAGGTCGGTAAGATCTTTCGATTGACCTTTGATCGCGCCGCTCTTCTTTTTTGTTGCGTCCGTACTTTCTTCAATGGATGCCGTCTCTTCCTTCGTTGCCGTTGCGCTCTTACGCGCCGCCTCAAATTCTTGAGCCGATTGTTTCGCTAATGATTCAGCGTACTTGTTGCGGTCGTCGCTAAGTTTTTTGATCTGATCGCGAAGGATCAAAATACTATCCTCAGCCGCTTCATCGCTGAAGTCAAGCGACCCGTCCTCGATGCCTTTTTGAATGTTCTGGATCTGCCTATATAGGCTACTGATCGCATCGGCATATTTCTGCTGTGATGGACCCTTAGCTAGTTCGGCCCTGACATCGCGCAGCTTTACGGTAAGCTCACTAAGTCCCGACTGATCCAATGGGTTGATAAGCCCGTCGATCCAGTACCCGCGCCCTGTTATCCGTTCAAGTTCTTCAGCGGCGAATCCAGTATCGTTGAATGCGTCAAGTAGCCCCGTTACGCCTTGCGTAATATCCCTGAAGAAACCGACGATCCCGCCTTTGCTAAGTATCAGGGAATCGTAAGTTGCTTTCAGCTTATCCACATCGCCTGAAAGGTTGTTCGTGCGCTCCGCAGCGATAGCCGCCGCCGTGCCCGATTCGCTTACCTCTTCAGTCCACTTTGCTATCCCGTCCGCACCCTCTTTGTACAGGATCGACGCCGATCGTATAGCATCCGTACCGAACACCGTTGCGAGTGCGCTGTTACGCTGCTCTTCAGTGAGATCCTTTAGCTGGGTCTGCAATTGACCCGCTAACTTATCGATCCCTACGAAATTACCCTGAAGGTCGAACGCGCTAATGTTGTACTTGTCCAGAACCTCAGTTGCTTCCTTCGACGGTTTCGCCAAGCGCAGTAACATGGTGCGGAATGAAGTACCCGCATCGGATCCAATAAGGCCCGCATTTGCAAACGCCGTGAGCGTTCCGATAGTGTCTTCGATGGATATACCGAACTGACTAGCGACCTGACCGGATTGGTTCAAGGCTTGCCCAAAGTCCGACACATCACCAGTGGCCTTATTAGCGCCGTTCGCCAACAGGTCAGCGATCTTCGTTACCTCTCCACCGGATAGCCCGAACTGGACCATCGCTTTGGATGCGATCTCAGCCGCATCCGCAACGCTCAATTCACCCGCCGCCGCTAAGGTCAATGCGCCTTCCAACCCGCCTCCTAGAATGTCGGCTGCGCTCACCCCTGCCTTAGCTAGAGCCTCTACACCGTTCGCGCTTTCAACGGCTGTGAATCCGAACGCAATACCAGCTGTTTTTGTAGCCTCTGCGATCGCGTCAATGTTCTCAGCATACTCGCCGCCGAGCGCTTTGATCCCGGATAGCGCGACCTCGAAATCCTTCACCGTACCAATGGCATCCCGGAACACGGCAACGGCACCCGTTACGGCGGCTGTTACCGATAGTGCCTGAAGTCCGAACGCGCCAAGCCCAGCCCGTGAAGCCTCTGCCATCTTATCGCGAAAGCGTTGGCCGTTCTTTGTTAATTCACCAACTTCATTCCTAAGATCTCGAATGTTTGCTGATGTCTTTGCGGACGCGCCCTGTAGCCTGCCAAGTTCTTTTTGCTGTAATGCAGTTGCTGAACCAGCCAGCTTTATTTCTTTTACTAGAGCCCTTTCCGCCTCTTTAAGGTTGATCAGTTCAACCTTCGCTTTGCCAAGGTCATTAACTGCTGTCTTTTGGTCAACACGCAACTCTATTATGATCTCTCTCTTTGCCATTATGCTTGCAGTAATTCAGTGCGTGTGTATTCGTCAACCCCAAAGCGTTTCTGGTCAATGGTCAATAGGTAGTACCAGCCGCCACCATACCCATCACTAACGTAGATCGGGGCACGCTTATCGAGGGTCACTAGTTCGTCATCCCACCACCTTAGATCAATGTCCAAGATGAACGAGTTATTGATCCTGTAAAGCCGTGACAAATAGAACTGTTGAACCGTTCCAACAGGACTATCACCGTAGATCGTTTCGTTTGCGAATGAAAGTGAATAGCGGCTATAACTATCGAACGGACCCGGTATGAACCGCTGAACATCCTTGTGAACAAAGTAGCATTTCGGATAGTCATCTATTGAAACACCGTCAAAGTTCCACGTACCGCGCTGTAGATCGTCCGCAATAAGGATGCGCGGCGTATACCCATATTCATCCGTTTGATACGTACCGCCTTCCTTACGCATGATCGGGATATGAAGCCCTCCGAGCACGTACCCCATCGCAGTAGCCGCGAAGTCAAGATCTATCACTTCAGGCTTTTCCGTTCCGTTGGACATTGGTACGTTCAGATTACCGTATCCCGGTGCCGGTAATCGTTTGGCGTAATCCACCAGCAACCGATCGCCTGAATCTTCATCGAACCGGAACTGATATTCAGTGGGTATTTCTTGGACTACCTTACGTGGTACTACCGTGTGATCTTCGCGGCCCTGCATGTTGCGGCCTTCGCTCAATGGTTTTGCAAATTCATCGTATAGCCAAAGGTTGATCGTATGCGCTTGATAGTCGGTGTCCACTGTAATATCCAGTAGTCCAACCATTGACTTTAGAAGCTCTGCTAACGATAGATCCGGGCAAGCGGACGCAATGATCAGAGGCTCACCAACGATGTACGGCTGGAAGCTCTGCGCAGCGTCTGGTAGTCCAGTGTCGTATGCTACCGTTTGGGTCAATGTTCCTGAAGATGTTAAATTGTACAGGCCTATTCCTGGTGATCCGATAATACTGAATCCAACGTAAAGAGTATTTCCGGCGGGAACAACTACTTCTGAAAATTGAAGGGTGAAGGTGACCCATCCTGTTGGGCTATTCAGAACTATGGGCTGAGAATCCAGTATGGCACCCGCTGTACTGTCATACAGGACCGCCAGAATTACATCACCTAGGTTTATTGCAGTGTCGAAGAAAAAAGAGATTGAGCAAAGCGAAACACGTAAAGTTTGATTAGCAGTGGACGGCATAATAAAGTACGTCCCATCGCTGTACATGTTACTATTTGGATCACTGATAATGCCACCAAAAACAAAAGGCGTCGGTGGCGTGTTATTTTCATAAACTATGTAGAGATTGTTGAGGATGTACGCCGCAACGGACGCATCAGTGCTTATCGCTGGACAACCGACCGACCGTAACCCCTCATCCACGTTCGGCATTACTAACTTTCTCCATATGTCAATGAGCCTACCGTTGGCCGTTAATGTCCAACCAATACTCTGGAATGCAGCCGCCGCTACCCTCCAAACACGAACAGCCGGGCGCATCTTTTCAAGCACCACGTTGGTGCCCGCTGGCATGTCCTCA
>Ga0073899_10004699_pt1 | contig 11933 bp, 4 predicted proteins | sample KloWWTmetaKNB5Ph_FD_88975 | JGI IMG/M metagenome (GOLD analysis project Ga0073899, IMG submission 88975) | Active sludge microbial communities from Klosterneuburg, Austria, studying microevolution and ecology of nitrifiers - Klosterneuburg... | ecosystem: Engineered > WWTP > Aerobic digester >...
CCGTGGCATCGTCGAAGGCGTTGACCGGGCTGCGTGGCGCCACCAGCGCATCCGCTCCCTGCTCTTCGAGCCTCGCGGTCCAGCTGGCGACCGTCTTGGGTGTGAGCAAGAACTCGCTCGCCGTGCGGGCGGCGCTCCAGCCGGCGCGGCTGCGCAGCGTCAAGATGGCCAGTCGCTCACAGGGCTCGTACTGCAGGCGGCGCGGCGCAGGTACGCACGCGAGGCGCGCGCGAAGCAGACGGCACTGCGCTGCGAGGACCGCGCACTGCTCGCGAGCGGCGTCGAGCTCTGCGACGAGCTGTGCGCGCGGGTCAGGGCTGTGCTCGAAGCCCGCGCGGACCTCGAGCAGCGCCAGCCGCTCGAGCCCGACGGCAACGGCGAGTGCGCGCTTCACATGGCGCTTCCAGTCCCGCGGCAACGGGAGCGGGGACGCGAGCGGGGCGTTCATTCGTGGGAGGGTCGGCGCGCCGGCAGTGCGCGTCCAGCCGGCCTTCAACACCCAGCCACGACCCCGGCTGGCGGCCTTCGGCAGCTTTCTCGCCCACCGTCTGCTCGGTCGCGTGCGATGATGCTGCCCGTGCGGAACCACCACGACCGGCTGTTCGGGCACGTCTTCTCGCAGCCCGAGCACGCGGAGGGCGAGCTGCGCCTGCTCCTGCCGGCGGAGGTCAGCGCGAAGCTCGACTGGTCGACTCTGCGAGTAGAGCGCACGCACATCATCGACGCGAAGCTCGCAGAGCGTCGTACGGACGTGCTGTTCTCGGTGCGGCTCGACGGGCGCGAGCGCGAGCTCTACCTCTATCTCTTGCTCGAGCACCAGAGCAGCCCCGATCACTGGATGGCGCTGCGGCTGCTCGGTGCACTGCTCCGCATCTGGGAGGACTACCTCTCGAAGAACGCCGGTGCGAAGAAGCTCCCAGCGATTGTGCCGATGGTCGTGACCCACGCCGACGGCGGGTGGTCGTCACCGCTGACCTTCCGGGAGTTGCTCGACTTGGACGAAGCAACCTTCGATGAGCTCGGCGCGCACCTCCCCGACTTCACGTTCCTTCTCGATGACCTGAGCTCGGCGCGCGCCGAAGACCTCCACGGCCGGTCGATGACCACCCTCGGGAGGCTGACGCTGTTCTGCCTGAAACGTGCACGCAGCTCGGGGGACTTCCTGGCCGAGCTCGCCCGCTGGCGTGACTCGCTCGAGGACGTGCTGGCGGCCCCCAACGGCGTGGCTGCGCTCGGCGCCGTGTTGCGCTATGTTCTCGAGGCGAGCGACGTACAACCCGAAGAAGTGCGAGACCTGACGAAGGGGCTGGGCCCCAAAGGCGAGGAAGCTTTCATGACCGGTGCGCAGATCCTGAGAGCCGAAGGTGAAGCCAGAGGCAGAGCCGAAGGAAAGGCTGAGGGAAAGGCCGAGGGGAAGGCCGAGGGGAAGGCCGAAGTCCTGCTTCGCCTGCTCCAGCTCAAGTTCGGGGTGGTGCCGGAGCCCGTGGCGGCCCGCGTTCACTCTGCCAGCCTCGCCGACCTCGATCGCTGGGTCGAGCGCGTGATCACAGCGACCACGCTCGAGTCGGTGCTCGCCGACTGAGCGAGGCGGCGGCCGCACAGCCGGGTCTGCGGCCCGCCGCCCCGGACGCGCCGATGTCGGCGTGGTCCGGGGTCTTTCCGTCAAGGGCGGGTCGAAACCCGAAGTCGGCGACCTCGACCGGCGCCCAGCGTATAGTCGCCCCTCCCCGGGGAACTTCGGAGCCACAACATGGTCTGGCAACGCTGCATGCGTCCACAAGTCACCCAGCGCCTCGGCGCCTGGGTCGGGTTTCTGCTGCTGGTGGTCTCCACCTTCGCTTGCGGGGGGCGCGAGCGACCCTTGGCCCCCCGCAGCCAGACCTGGGCCGAGCTGCGCACCGTGCGGCGCGCGGTGCGCGTCACGCCGCCCGACGAGAAAGAGCGCGACCCGTATCCGCGCGAGCGCCTGGTCGACGGCGCGCGGGTCAAGGTCGAGGCCGGGGGTCTGGCCTGGCTGCGTCGCGACGCGGGGGCAACCCTGCTGGTGCGCGGCCCCGCGCAGGTGGTGGTCTATGCCGACGGCCTCAAGCTCGAGTCGGGGCGCATCTTCGTGGACTCACCGGTGAGCCGCGCCACCGAGATCGAGGTGCCGAGCGGCAAGCTGCAGCTCGCCCAGGTGCGGGCCAGCCTGGACGTGGCCGCGAACGGAACCACCGAGGCCTACGTGCTCGACGGCGAGGTGCGCCTGGGCGACAGCGTGCGGGCTCGGGCCGGCGAGCGCCTGGTTGCCGGCAAAGAGGGGGCGCCGAAGCTCGAGGCGGTGAAGGTCTGGGAAGACTGGACCGGCGGGCTCGCGACCACCGATCCGGTGGCGGCCCCGGCGCCGTTCGGCGTGGGCACGGTGGGGGCCAGGCCGCCAGGCAACGTCGGCTCGCCGCGCTTCCCGCTGGCGATTCAACGCCTGGACGTGCGCGTGAGCGTGGACGGCGACTTCGCCGTCACCGAGGTCGATCAGCGCTTCTTCAACCCCAGCTCGGCAACGGTCGAGGGGATCTACCGTTTCCGATCGCCGGCCGGCGCATCGATCCATCGCTTCGGCGTCGATCGCGGGGGTGATCTGGTGTGGGGCCGCGTGAAAGAGAGCGCCGCGGCCGCCGCGCAGTATCAGGCCAACGTCTACCAGGGCTCGACCGAAGATCCGGCGCTGCTCGAGTGGGAGGGCCCGGGTGCCTACCGCGCGCGGCTCTACCCCATCGGCCCCGGCGAGTCGCGCCGCGTGGTGGTGCGCTACACCGAGTGGCTGCCGCGCAACGGCGCCAAGGGTGAGCGCCGCCACTATGTGTATCCGATGGCGGCCGAGGGCTCCGAGGCCTCGCTGCCCGTGATCGAAGAGCTGACCATCAAGGTGGAGCTGGCCAAGGCGCGCGCCAACGAGGTGCGGGTCGGCATGGCCGGCATGCGCCAGGGCACCGAGGTGATCGTCCGCGCGCAGGACTACGTGCCGCGTGCGGATCTTTCGGTAGAGCTCTTCGACGACGGCGTGAAGGCGCTGGGCGCGTATCACGCCAAGCACTCCCCCGACCTGGCCGTGCTGGCCCCCGACGCCCGCGTCGAGGCCAACAAGGCGGCTCTGGGCGAGGTGGGCTACGTGCTGGTGCCGCTGCGCGCCAGCGACATCCCGATCCAGCCGGGCGGGCTCGATCTGGCCATCGTGGTCGACGCCTCGGCTGCGAACGACGCCTCGAGCATGGCGCTGGCGCGCGCCGCGGCCATGGGGCTCTTGAGTCACCTGGGCGAGGACGACCGCGCCATGGTCTGGGCCGGCGCCGAGGCGCTGCGCCCCCTCTTGCCCGACGTGACGGGCCTGGCGAAGATCGACAGCGCGGTGCGCCAGCGTTATTCCGCGGCGCTGGCCAGCCTTCAGCGCGGTGGTGCCACCGACCTCGGCGGCATGCTGAGCCTGGCCGCGAGCCAGCTCGATCCGGCGCGGCGCGGGGTGGTGGTGTACATCGGCGACGGCCTGCCGACCGTGGGCGAGCTGTCACTGAAAGAGCTGGAGCAGAAGCTGGGCAAGCTGCCGCGTCCGCCCCGGGTGTTCTCGCTGGGGGTGGGCCGTGACGTGGACATGGCCTTGCTCGCGGGCCTCGCCACCGGCGGCTTTGCCACGCGCCTGGACGACGCGTTCTCGGCGGCGCGCGCCGGGCTGTCGGTCCTCGAGCGCGCCGAGCGCCCGGCGTGGCTGGGCACCGAGGTCAGCCTGGGCGACAACGTCGAGCGCATCTATCCGCGCGGCTCGGCGGCGCTGGTGGCCGACGAGACGGTGGTGGTGGTCGGGCGCACGGCCAGCGCTACGCCCCGCAAGCTGACGATCGCGACGCGCGACGGCAAGAAAGAGCTGCCCCTCGACCCCCGAGCCCTCGACGACCAGGGCGATCTGCGACGGCGCTGGGCCGAGGCCCGGCTCGACGAGCTGCTGCGCGAGCGCGCTGGGCGGGCCGCCATGGTCGACGTCGGCTCGCGCTTCGGCATCATCACCCCCGTCACGTCGTTCTACGTGCCCACCGCCCGTGAGCTGGCGGAAGAGCGTCGGCGCTTTCAGCCGGAAGAAGAGCGCGAAGCGGAAGAAGCACAGGCGAACGCGGACAACAAAGAGGGTGGCACCGGCACGCGCGCCAAGGGCGAAGAGGGCTCGATGGGCAACCCGTCGAGCGCCACCAGCAAGCGCTATGCCGTGGCCGGACCGCGCGACAACGCCGTGGCGCGTCAAGAGGCGCTGAAAGAGTCCGCCGAGTTCGGCATGATCGGCCTGCTCAACACCGGCGCGGGTGGCGACCCCAGCGCGCCGACCGCACCCTGGGGGAGGGACCAGCCGGCCCCCGCGGCGCCGCCGCCCGCGGCGGCGGCCGTGGCCAGCGGGCCCACGGCCGGCGAGAAGGCGCCCGAGGCCGAAGCAAAACCGACCGACGCTTCAAAGCGCAAAGCGCCGGATGGCAACGCCTGGGGCGACGAGATCGGCGACGCGCTGGGTGCCGGCGGGATCGGCCTGTCGGGCGTGGGCGAGGGCGGCGGTGGGAAGGGCGAGGGCATCGGGCTCGGCACCGTCGGCACGATCGGTCACGGCGCCGGCACCGGCACCGGGCAGGGCTTCGGCTCGGGACACGGTCGGCTGGGCGGCGCGCACGCCAACAAGGCGCCGACCGTGCGCATGGGCGCGACGCAGATCACGGGCAAGCTGCCGCCCGAGGTGGTGCAGCGCATCGTGCGGCAGAACTTCGGGCGGTTCCGCCTGTGCTACGAGCAAGGCCTCGCGCGCAACCCGAACCTCGAAGGTCGGGTGGGCGTGCGCTTCGTGATCGACGAGCAAGGCGCGGTGGGCAACGCCAACAATGCCGGCTCCGACTTGCCGGACGCCGGCGTCGTGGGCTGTGTGGTTGCCACCTTCAACGGATTGAGCTTCCCCCAGCCCGAGGGCGGCAAGGTCACGGTGGTCTATCCCATCATGTTCGCACCGGGCGACGGCAAACCGGCCAAGCCCGAGAAGGTCGAAGAGCCCATCGTGCTGGTCGGGCTCGATCTGATCCCACGCTTCATCATCCGCTGCAGCGTTGCCGCCGACTTGCCCCTGGCCGATCGCGTGACGCTGTGGCGCGAGCGCCTCTCGAAGATGGCGGGCAGCCCCGGCGGCGTGCTCGGCGTCTATCAGAAGGCGCTGTCCGGGTGCGAAGCGCCCAGCTGGACCGAGCGGCGGCGCCTCTTGTCGTTGATGCTCGATGCCCTGGGCAGCGTGCAGCTGCGCGTGGGCTTGTGGAAGCTGATGAAGAACGACGCGACCGCGGCCGACTCGCTCTACCGAGGCATCGTGGCCCGCATCAAGACGGCGCAGCAGATGCGGGAGCTGCACGCCGCGCTCGGCCTGAAGACCATGGACCCGGGCATGCTCGAGAAGCTCTTGGCCGAGACCAAAGATCCGGCCGAGCGCGCCGCCAAGCTGCGCGTGCTCACCCGCGAGTGGCCGGACGACTTCCAGCTGGGCCTGCGCCTGCTCGATGCGTTGGAAGACGCCGGCGACTTCGCCGGTGCCGCCGACTTTGCCGAGCGCCTGCGCTCGCGCCCGGACGCCGACGCGCACGTGCGCACCCTGGTGGGCGAGCTCTACCTGCGGATCGCGGGGGCCCAGAAGGAACCGAAGAACCAGGCCGAATACGAGGCGCTGGCCCGGCGCGCGTTCGGCGAGATCGTGGAGTTCTCACCCGACGACCCGGTGGCGCGCCGGCGCCTGGGCGACCTGCTGCGCGCGCACGGCTGGTTCGCGGACGCGCGCCGGCAATACGAGACCCTGGCCAGCATCACGCCCGACGACGCGAGCGTGGCGCTCTTGCTGGCCGCTGCGGCCGAGGGCGAGGGGCAGGTCGAGGCTGCCGTGCGCTGGACCGAGAAGGGTCACGGCGCGGGCGCGCCCGACGTGGACTCGGGGCCGGCGGCGACCTCACGGGCGTTTGCGGCCACGTTCCTGGCCTGGGGCCGGCTTGCCGCGCGCGAGGGCAAGCGCGAGCAAGAGGCCACCGATCTCGCGACGCGGGCCGAGCAGGTCCTGGCCGCCGACCGCGCCAAGACCGGCAGCGGTGCGCGGGTGACCTTGAGCTGGTCGCACCCGGAGCTGCACCCGGTGCTCTATACCAATGCCCTTGGGGCACCGATGCCCGCCGCCGAAGGCGACGTCACGCTCGGCATCGCCCAGGCGCGGATGCCCTCGAAGGGCGAGCGCTGGGTCGAAATCCGCATCGAGAAGGGCGACGTCGAGGCGGCAGCGCGGCTTGGCGCCGAGCTGATGCTGACGGTGGTGTTCGACGAGCTCGGCAAGAGCGAGAAGATCATCAAGCTGCCCGTGCGATTCGAGCGTAGCGGGCCACCCATCTTGCGCTTCAACCTGGGCGCCGGGGAGGTGACCCGTGGCTAAGAAGATCCTGCGCCTGGTGGCCATCGTCGGCGTCCTGGTTGCCGTGGTGGTCGGCGTCGTGTTCGCGGTTCGCCCGCGGGTGGTTCAGCGCGGCGCTTCGGTGGCCGACCTCTCGGTGGTGCACCCAGGGGTGCGCGTGAACGGTGCCGAGCGCCGGGGTCTGGCGCGCCTTGCCCCGGGCCAGCGCGTCGAGACCGACGCCCAGGGTCGCGCGCGGGTCCGGCTGGACGACGGCACGCTGGTGCTGATCGATCGCGCCACCCAGCTGACCGTGGACGACGCCAAGGTGAGCCTGATCAGCGGGCGGCTGTTCGTCGAGGGCGTGCTCGGTGCTCGCGCCGAGATCTCGATCGGCGACGTGAAGGTGCGGCCCGGCCCGGCGCGCGTCGGCTTCGACCGGAGAGAGGGTCCGGCCCGCGTGTATGCCGCCAACGACGAGATCGTGGTGGCGGCGCCGGGCGGCGAGCACAAGGTTCGCTCGGGCGAGTCCGCGGTGATCGACGGCGCGACCGTGACCGTGCGCCCCGAGAAGGCCTTCGACGACTGGACCGGGGGTCTGGCTGCGCCCTGGGGTGCCGCCGGCCCGCCGCGGCGCGCAGTGGGTGAGGTCTGGGGCGCCGATCTGGGCGCAAAGCCCGGAGATCCGGGCTCGCCGCTGACCATTCGCTCGCTGGACGTGACCGCCAAGCTCGAGCCCGAGATCGCCCACACCCGCGTCACCACCACCTACTTCAATGGCGGCAGCCAGACCGTCCGGGGCGACTTCCGCATGGCGCTGCCGCAGAACGCCATCGTGTCGCGCTTCGCCTGGGGCCGCGACGACGCGCTGGAAGAGGGCAAGGTCGTCCTGGCCGCGCGGGACGCGGTGTCGCTCACCCCCGAGGGTACCGCGCTGCTCGAGTGGGCGGGCGAAGGCTGGGTGCGCGGGCACCTGCCCGCCATTGCGAGCGGCGCCGCGACCACGGTGGCGATCGAGTACATCGAATGGCTGCCGGTGCGCCGCGAGTCCGGCAAGCTGCTGGCGCAGTACCGCTTCCCGATGGCCGCCGCCGGCGAGCCGCCGCTGATCGGCGAGTTCTCGGCGCACGTGGACGCGGCCCTGGCCAAGCCGCGGTCGCTGTCGGCCAGCTCGGGCACCAACGTCGACGGCACCAGCGTGCGCACCCGGCGCCCCGACTTCCGTCCGACCGCCGATCTCGTGGTCGACGTCGAGCAGGCGCCCTGGGACTCGAACGCGCGCCTGTATGTGGCCCAGAAAGAGGGCGACGAGGACGCGAGCACCGTGCTGGTGCGGGCGGACCTGCCCGACGTGGGGCCCGAGGTCGGCGCGACCCTGGCGCTGGTGGTCGACACCTCGGGCAGCGCCGAGCCGGCCGAGCTGGACGTCTCCAAGGCGTTCGTGCGCGCCGTGCTCGACGCCCTGGGCGATCGCGATCGCGTGGTGGTGCTGAGCGCCGATCAGAACGTCCGCCCGGTGGGCCCGGCCGCGGTCGGACCGCTGGACGCCGCGCGCAAGGCGGCCATTCTCGAGGCCCTGGGCAAGCTCGCCCCCGGCGGTGCCACCGATCTGGGGCGCGCCCTCGAGGCCGGCGCCGACGCGTTGCCGGCCGACGCCCCGGCGGGCGTGGTGGTGTACGTGGGCGACGGCTGGGCCACGCTGGGCGACCCCGACGTGAAGAGCATCGAGGCAAGGCTCGCGCGGCGCGCCGGCGGCAAGCCGCGCGTGGGCGCGGTGGCCGTTGGCGCCATGGCCCACGTGCGCGCGCTGCGCGCGCTCACCCAGGGCTCGGGGCCGCTGCTCTTCGTCTCGGACTCGTCGGACGCCACCGCGGCCGCCACCGAGCTGGTGGCCGACGCGCTGCGCCCGGCGTTCGCCGGCGTCGAGCTCTCGCTGGGGCCCGAGATCGAGCAGGTCTACCCGCGCACCGCCCGCGCCGCCTTTGCGGGCAGCACCATCGAGGCGGTGGGCCGCGTGCGCGGCCGACCCCCGAGCGTGGTCACCCTCAAGTGGCGGGACAAAGACGGGGCCCACGAAGACCGCCGCATGATCGCGCTGCGCGTTGCACCGTTTCCCCACGACCTGCGCCGGCGCTGGGCCAAGGCGCGCATCGACGAGCTCTTGCTGGCGCGTCGCGGCCGCGAATCGGTGACCGACGTTGCGCTGCGCACGGGGCTGATGACGCCGTGGACCGGCTTCTCGCTGGCGACCAGCTACACCGGCACCGCGCTCGAAGCGCGTCAGCTCGACGTGGCGCTCTCGGACGTGATCACGCCCTGGGACGAGATCCCGGTCACCCAGGGCGCTTCGGACTTTGCCTCGGGCGCGCTGGTCAGCGTGCCCCACCCGGGCCGGGTCGACGACGCGGCGAGCGACAAAGAGCTCGAGAGCGCCGTGGCCGCAGCGGCGGGCTTCACCATCGACAGCGCCATGCCGTCGGTGCGCGCCTGCCGCGACTCGCGCGCCGCGCTGCGCCCCGACTTGACCGGCACCCTGGTCGTCTCGCTGGCGGTCGACGGCGACGGGCGCGCGAGCGACGTGAAGGTGCGCGGCAACACCGCCGCCGCTCACGACGACGCGCTCAATCGCTGTGTCGAGGTGGCGCTTCAGGGCATGTCGTATCCCGAGAGCGGGCTGGGCGCGAAGGTGAAGGTCGAGCGCGAAATCCTCTTGCCGCCGCCCCGCGCGGCGCTGCGCGGCACCAAGTGCTCGGCGCTGTCGCAGCTGCCCATGCCGCTTCGACGTGGCGTGTGGCGCGTACGCCTGGCCACCGAGAAGCCGTTCGACGTGTTCATCTCGGCCAAGCGGCAGTGTGAGCTGACCAGCTGGGCCGACCGGCGCGCGCTGCTCGAGCTCTCGCTCTTGGTCGAGAAAGACGGCGTGCGCAGGGTCGAGCTGGGTCGCGCGCTGGACGTGGCGGGCGAGGTCGAGGCCTCGGCCTTCGTGCGCCGCGAGGCCGTGCGCCGCGCGCAGAACGCCAGCGAGCTGTCGCGGGTGAAGCAGGCCCTGGTGGGCAGCGAGGCGTACCCGATGTCGGTGCTCCAGAAGCGCTATCGCGCCGCCACCAGCGACGAGGGTCGCCTGGCCGTGGTGCGCCGCTTCTTGACCATTGCGCCCCACGACAGCTTCTTGAAGGGGCGCCTGATCGCGCTGCTCGAAGTGCTGGGCAAGAAAGAGCAGCTGAGCGAAGAGGCGCGCAAGGTCCGCCTCGATCCCTTCGCCTCGGCAGAGGTGCTGGCCGACGTCGCCAGCGTGCTCTTGCGCCTGGGCGACCAAGACGAAGCGCGGCGCACCTTCGGCGAGCTTTGCGAGCGCGCCCCCGCCGACCCCTGGGCCCGGGCGTTCTTGGGCGATCGTCTGCGCAACGAGGGGCTGTTCGACGACGCCAGCCAGGCCTATGCCGCGCTCTCGGAGCTGGCGGCCGACGAGCCCGCCGGGATCCTGCGCAGCGCGCTGGCCCACGCCGGCGCCGGCCGCCTGGATCTTGCGCGTCGTCTGCTCACGCGTGTGGTCGAGACCGGTGGGCGGTCCGGTCAGGCGGCGGCATCCACATTGGCCGGGCACGTGGCGGCGGCGCTGCTCGCGGAAGCCCGCGCGGGCGCCGGGGCCAAGGACCAGTCCGACGCGCTGACCTTCGCCTCGCTGGAAGTGCCGCGCACCGAGAAGCGTCACGTGCTCTTGCTGCGCACCCCCGCCGCGTTGCCCGGGGTCGAGGTGAAGCTCTCGCGGCGCTTCGGCAAAGAGAAGGAAGAGATTGCCGCCGACATCGCCGCGGCGGCCATGGGCCTGTATGCCATCGCGTTCGACCCCGCCGGGGCAGAGCTCGAGCTGTCGCTCACGCGGCCCGAAGAGCTTGCGCCCGCGCGCCCCTACAAGCTGCGCGTGGACACGCTCTTGCCGTCGGACTCGGTCAGCACCCCGCCGAAGCTGGCCTCGATCGAGCTCGAGCTGCCGGCCACCGGAAAGGCCGTGACGCTGCGCTGGGCGAATGGCGCGTGGGTGAAGTGAGGCGAGGCTAGAACCGCACCAGCGGCCCTGCCACCTGGCCCGGGGGCATGTCGCCCTTGTCGGCGTCGCGCTCGGTGAGCAGCGCATAGACCAGCACGCCGCCGCCCACCGCGGCCACGCCCACGCCGGTCCAGAACCACCAGCGCGAGGTGAGCGCGGGTGGTCGGTCGAGCGGAACGTTGATCTCGTTGCGACCGCCGGCGACCATCTCGACGCGGGTGTCGGCGTCGTCGTACTCGGCGTGGCGCACGACCACGCGGTGCTTGCCGGGCGGCAGCACGGTCTGCACGGGCACCGCCCCCAGGCGCTTGCCATCGACGAACACCGTGGCCCCGGCCACCGGCGAGCCGACAATCAAGAGGCCCCCCGAGGCCTTCGTGACCAGCTTCACGTCGAGCGTCTGCTTGGCGCCACCCGCCAGCGTGAGCGTACGTCGGAACGGGTGATAGCCGTCGGCGCTGACCTCGACCACCGCCTTGCCGGCGTTCACGCGCAGCGGCTTGTCGAGCGGTGTGGTGCCCGCCACCTTGGCGCGCAGCAGCACCCGCGCTCCGGGCACGTTGCAGGCGATCTCGAGCTGGCTCACCTTGGCGCGCACGCGGCCCAAGAGCTCGTCGAGCCGCCGGACCTTGGCCTTGAGCTCGTCGGGCGCCGTGCGCTCGAACTCTTCGAGCTGGTCGAGCGCTTCGGGATAGCGCGCCAGGGCCTCGTAGGCCCGGCCGCGGTTGTAGAGCAGCGCCGGCGACGGATCGAGCGCGTAGGCCTTGTCGTACAGATCCAGCGCGCGCTCGTACTCGATGCGCTGCATGGCCTCGTCGGCCTGGGTCTTCAGCGCACTGGCCTGTGCCTGAGCGTCGAGCGATTGGGCCCGGGCCGAATGCGAGAAGCAGAGCGCGGCGGCGAGCGCGAGCGTGCAGAAGGCGACGGCGCGGTTCATAGCGTGAGGGGAATGCCCGGGTCCTTGGGCTCGGGCTTCTTGGGCTCGGGTTTCTTGGGCTCGGGGGGCTGGGGCTTGGCCTCGGCCGACGCGGCCAGAGGCGACGGAGCGGGCTTGCCCGCCCTGGCCGCGGGCGCCTTCGGTGCCGCGCTTGCGGGCGCCGCCACCTCGACCTTGGGCTCCACGGCGGGCTCGACGGTGGGCTTCGGGGGCAGCGTGGGGCTCGGGGCCGGCGCGATCACGGTGGTCGGCGGGGGCTCGGCCGCGGGACCTTTGCGGCTCGCCCAGAAGATGGCGGCTGCGGCCAGCGGCACCAGCACGAGCGCCGCGATCGCCAGGGCCGCGCCGGCCCTGCGCGGCGCTTGGGGCTCGTCGACGACGGTCAGCGCCGGTTGTGGCGCGTTCCGCGCCGGCGGGGGCGGCGCCGCAGTGGCCGGCGCGGGCAGCGTGGGTGCGTCGGTCAGCACCCGGATCACCTGAGGGCTGCTGTCGAGCACCGGCTCGGGGACCCACCGGCCCTGGGAGCCGAACGG
>Ga0073899_10004701_pt1 | contig 11930 bp, 11 predicted proteins | sample KloWWTmetaKNB5Ph_FD_88975 | JGI IMG/M metagenome (GOLD analysis project Ga0073899, IMG submission 88975) | Active sludge microbial communities from Klosterneuburg, Austria, studying microevolution and ecology of nitrifiers - Klosterneuburg... | ecosystem: Engineered > WWTP > Aerobic digester >...
TCCTAGGCCTCTAGACGATGGGGACGTCGTGGTGGAGACAGACGGGATCGAACCGTCGACCTCCTGCATGCCATGCAGGCGCTCTCCCAGCTGAGCTATGGCCCCACGAGGGCCGCGAATTGTCCAAGTTGCCGCCAGGCTTGTCAAATGAACTTTGCACGCCGCCCGTGTTACGCGGCGCAGGCCGCAATGGCCCGGTCGATGCGCTGCAACGTGATGTCACGGCCCAGGATCTCGAGCGTGACGTCGATCGGCGGGGACACCGAACCACCGGACACCGCGACGCGGATCGGCTGCGCCACCTTGCCCAGACCCGCGCCGGCCTCCGTCGCGACGTCCTGGACGATCTCGTGCAACTTCGTCGCTTGCCAGTCGCCCAGCGACGCCATGCGCTCGCGCACGGATTGCAGCAGCGGCGCAGCATCGGCCGTCAGGTTCTTCTTCGCGGCCTTCTCGTCGTAGGTCGTGACGTCGCGGAAGAAGAACACGCTGTTCTGCGCCATTTCCTTCAGCGTCCTGGCGCGCTCCTGCTGCGCCCTGGCCACGGCCGCGAGCTTTGCCAGGTCCGCGGTCTCGATGCCGAGCGCCGCCAGCTGCGGCCGCAGGTACCGCGCCAGTCGCTCGGGCGTCGCACGCATGATGTGCTGCTGGTTCGTCCACAGCATCTTGTCGACGTTGAGTGCCGCAGCGCCCTTGTTGACGTCGATGATGTCGAACAGCCGCGTCATCTCCTCCAGCGAGAAGATCTCCTGGTCGCCGTGCGACCAGCCGAGTCGACCGAGGTAATTCAGCAGTCCTTCCGGCAGGAAGCCGTCATCGCGGTACTGCAGCGCGCTGACTGCGCCGTGACGCTTGGAAAGCTTCGCGCCATCCGGACCCAGGATCATCGGCACGTGCGCGTACAGCGGCGGCTCGACGCCGAGCGCGCGCAGCATGTTGATCTGGCGCGGCGTGTTGTTGATGTGGTCGTCGCCACGAATGACGTGGGTGATCTGCATGTCGTAGTCATCGACGACGACGCAGAAATTGTACGTCGGCGTGCCATCCGAGCGCGCGATGATCAGATCGTCCAGTTCGCCGCTGTCGAACGTGATCGGCCCGTGCACCACGTCCTCGACCACCACGGAGCCCGAATCTGGATTGAGGAAGCGCACCACCGGGTTCACGCCCGGCACCGGTTCGCGACGCTGGCGGCAACGGCCGTCGTAGCGCGGCTTCTCCTTGCGCGCGGTCTGCACGGCGCGCATTTCGTCGAGTTCTTCCTTCGAGCAATAGCAGTGGTAGGCCTTGCCCTCGCGCAAGAACTGCTGGATGACCTCGCCGTACCGGTCCATCCGCTGCGTCTGGTAGAAAGGACCCTCGTCATAGTCGAGGCCGAGCCATTTCATGCCTTCCAGGATCGCGTTCAACGCCTCGGGGGTCGAACGCTCGCGATCGGTGTCCTCGACGCGCAGGATGAACGTACCGCCGTGGCGCCGGGCGTACAGCCAGCAGAACAGGGCCGTGCGAACCCCGCCGATATGCAGCATTCCGGTGGGGCTGGGGGCGAAACGGGTACGGACGTTCATGTTGGTGGGCCCCGAAAATGAGTACGCCGGCTGCTGGAGCCGGCGTAGGTGTCTGGTGGGCGGTACTGGGATTGAACCAGTGACCCCTGCCGTGTGAAAGCAGTGCTCTACCGCTGAGCTAACCGCCCGATAGAAGGCCGCGTAGTTTAGGGATCCGGGCCGGGAGGGTCAAATCCTCCCGTCGTCAGCCCGGCTCACCGCCCACCAGCGCGAGCAACTCTGCCGTCTTGTCGCGCATCAGCGCTTCGTTGCCACGGCTTTCCACGTTGAGGCGAATCAACGGCTCGGTGTTCGACGACCGCAGGTTGAAGCGCCACTGGTCGAATTCGACGCTGACGCCGTCGGTGTGGTCGAGGGCCTTCGCCATCGGACCATACTTCGCGAGCACCTCGGCAATGGTCTTCTTTGCATCGGGCACCCGGCGATTGATCTCACCGCTGGCCGGGAACATCCGGATGCGTTCGCCGACGAGCTCCGACAGCGGCTTGCCGCTGAGACACATCAGCTGCGTGACGAGCAGCCACGGAATCATGCCGCTGTCGCAGTACGCAAAATCGCGGAAATAGTGGTGCGCGCTCATCTCGCCACCGTACACGCCGTCCACGTCGCGCATCGTGGCCTTGATGAACGCGTGGCCCGACTTCGACTGCACTGCCTCGCCACCCAGGCGCTGCACGATGTCGAGCGTGTTCCAGGTGAGGCGCGGGTCGTGCACGATCCGTCCGCCGGGGTTGCGCTGCAGGAATGCAGCCGCCAGCAAGCCGACGATGTAGTAGCCCTCGATGAACCCGCCCTTCTCGTCGAAGAGAAAGCAACGGTCGTAATCGCCGTCCCAGGAGATGGCGCAATCGGCACCGTGCCTGCGCAGCGCCTCGACCGGTGCCGCGTGGTTCTCGATGAGCATCGGGTTTGGCACGCCGTTGGGGAACGTGCCGTCCGGCTCGTGGTGCACCTTGATGAACTTGAATGGCAGGTATTGCTCGAGCCTGTCGATGATCAGGCCGGCACCGCCGTTGCCAGCGTGCACCACGACCTTCAGCGGCTTGAGCTTGGGGCGATCGACGTACGTGAGCAGGTGCTCGATGTACTCCGGCATGATGTCCACCGCGAAGCGTTCGCCGACGCGCGACGGCATGGTGAATTCGCCCTGTTCGGCGATGCGCCGGATGTCCTGCAGTCCATTGTCGCCGCTGATGGGGCGCGAACCCTCGCGGACGAACTTCATGCCGTTGTAGTCCGGCGGATTGTGGCTCGCCGTGACCATGATGCCGCCGTCCATCTCGCGCGCGAAGGTCGCGAAGTAGACGACTTCGGTGCCGCAGAGACCGATGTCGTACACGTCTACGCCGGAGTCGAGCAGGCCCTGCTCCAGGGCCTTGCCGAGCAGCTCGCTCGAGAGCCGGATGTCGCGGCCGACGATGACGCGTTGCGGCTTGACGAACTCCGCATAGGCGCGGCCGATGCGATAGGCCACGTCCTCGTTCAGTTCGTCCGGGATGCGACCGCGCAGGTCGTACGCCTTGAAGCCCTGGATCGTAATCGGATTCACTTCGTCGTCCCTTCCCTGCCGTAGACGTCCTCGAAGCGGACGATATCGTCCTCGCCGAGGTAGCTGCCGGACTGCACTTCGATGATGTGCAGCATGACTTTACCCGGGTTCGCGATCCGGTGCTTCGTGCCTACCGGAATGTAGGTGGATTCGTTCTCACCGAGCAGGAACGTTTCCTCGCCACGAGTTATCCGCGCCGTCCCGGACACGACGATCCAATGTTCGGCACGATGGTGATGCAACTGCAGCGACATGGTCGCACCCGGCCTCACGACCAGGCGCTTCACCTGGAAGCGATCGCCGTGGTCGATGCTGTCGTAGCTTCCCCACGGGCGGAACACCTCGCGGTGCAACGCCGTCTCGCCGCGGCCCTGCGCCTTGAGGTGGGTCACCAGTGCCTTGACGTCCTGCACGCGGTCACGCGGCGCCACCAGCACGGCATCCTTGGTCTCGACGACGACGTGTTCCTTGAGGCCCACGGCGCCGATCAGCCGGCTGGTCGAATGCAGGTAGCAACCGCTCGAATCTTCGACCAGTACGTCCCCTGTCACGACATTTCCCTGATCGTCGCGCGGGAGCGCATCCTGCAAGGCCGACCAGGAACCCACGTCGCTCCAGCCGGCGTCGAGCGGCACGACCACCGCCGAGTCCGTCTTCTCCATCACGGCATAGTCGATGGAGTCGCTGGGGCAGACGCCGAACGCCTCCCCGGCAAGACGCGTGAAATCGAGATCACGAGTCGCGGCTGCGACGGCATCCTCGCAGGCCGACAGCATCGCCGGCGCATGACGCTTCAGTTCGGCAAGAAACACGCGGGCACGGAACATGAACATGCCGCTGTTCCAGTAGTACTCGCCCGATTCGACGTATGACTTCGCCGTTGCAGCGTCGGGCTTCTCGACGAACTGCTGGACCGGGTACGTGGGACCGTCGCCGCTGGCGCGACGAATGTAACCGTAACCCGTTTCGGCACGATCCGGTACGACACCGAAGGTGACCAGCTTGCCCGCTGCCGCCGCCACACTTCCCGACACCACGGCCGCCTGAAACGCGGCCACGTCACGGATCACGTGATCAGCGGGCAGCACGAGCAGGATGGGGTCGGCATCGTTGCCCGCCTTGTTCTTGCGCGCACGATCCAGCGCGACCAGCGCGGCAACCGCGACGGCTGGCGCCGTATTGCGCCCGACCGGCTCGAGAATGATCGCCTGCGGCGTCGTGCCGTGCTCACGCATCTGCTCTGCCACCATGAAGCGATGGTTTTCGTTGCAGACGACGATCGGCGCAGCGAGGTCGGGCAGCCCGCTCGCCCGCGCAGCCGTATCCTGCAGCATCGTGCGCTTGCCGATGAGCGGCAGCAGTTGCTTGGGATAACTCTCGCGTGACAGGGGCCAGAGGCGCGTGCCGGAGCCGCCCGACAGGATCAGGGGAATGAGCATGGGAAGTGAGTAGTGATTAGTGATTAGTGATTAATGAGTAAGCAGCGAAGACGGCCCTCGCGTGCCTTTGCAGGAAGGCCGCCAGTGCCATTGTCGGGCCGAACCGGTGACAAGCCTGCGAATAATGTCATTTTTTCGATGATTTCTGCGGGCGTGATCACACCGAACCGGAGGTAAGCTCGGATCAAGTGGAAAAACCAGGTCGGAGCCGGCGCCCGAACGCACAGCATGAATCACAGGGATCTCGCGGTATGGCAGAAATCGATGGCCCTTGCGGTGAGTGTCCACGCACTGTCGAAGCAAATGCCCAGAGAAGAAACGTTTGGCCTGGCGTCGCAGATGCGTCGCGCAGCAGTTTCTGCGCCATCGAATACTGCCGAGGGGGCCGCCCGGCATACCACCAAGGAATTCCTGACTTTCCTTTACATCGCGCGCGGATCCCTTGCTGAGCTTGAAACCCAGCTGCGGCTGACACGCGCGATAGGGTACCTGCCGGACGAACTCGTTTCACCAGCTTTGGCGAGCACCGATGAGGTGGGGCGCCTGTTGACGTCGGTGATTGCCAGCCTGAAGCGCCGCCTCGCCCGTTCGAAATGACCAGTTCCCTGGGTCGGCTCACTACTCACTACTCACTTCCTACGAATTCCGGCCGATGCCGAAATACTGCAACCCAAACGACTTCACCAGGCCCGGGTCGTAAATGTTGCGGCCATCGAAGATGACGGGGTTCGACAACTTTTCGCGGATGGTGTCGAAGTCCGGGCTGCGGAATTCCTGCCACTCGGTGATGATCACGAGCGCATCCGCGCCGTCGAGCGCCGTTGCGGCGTCGGCGACGAGTGTGAGGTCGTCACGCCGGCCATAGATGCGCTCGGCCTCGCCCATGGCGACTGGATCGTACGCACGTACGGTCGCCCCGGCGGCCCACAGCGCTTCCATCAACTCGCGCGCAGGCGCCTCACGCATGTCGTCTGTATTCGGCTTGAATGCCAGGCCCCAGAGCGCGACGGTCTTGCCCTTGAGCTTGCCGCCGAAGTAATCGTGCATCTTGCGGAAGACGACGCGCTTCTGGTTCTTGTTGACGGCTTCGACCGCGCGCAGCAGCTGCGCGTCGAAGTCGTGCTCGCCGGCACTGTGGACCAGCGCCTTGACGTCCTTGGGGAAGCACGAACCGCCGTAGCCGGCGCCCGGGTAGATGAAGCTGTAGCCGATGCGCGGATCCGAGCCGATGCCGACCCGGACCTTCTCGATGTCGGCGCCCATGCGCTCGGCCAGGTTGGCGATCTCGTTCATGAAGCTGATCTTGGTGGCCAGCATGGCGTTGGCGGCGTACTTGGTGAGCTCGGCCGAGCGCACGTCCATCACGATCATGCGGTCGTGGCTGCGCGTGAACGGGTCGTAAAGCGATTTGAGCAGTTCGGCGGTGCGCGGGTTGTCGGTGCCGACCACCACGCGGTCGGGCTTCATGAAATCGTTGATCGCAGCGCCTTCCTTCAGGAACTCGGGGTTCGAGACCACGTCGAATTCAAGCCTTGCGCCGCGCTCGCCCAACGCCTGCTCGATGCGCTCCCGGACCTTGTCCGCCGTGCCGACCGGCACCGTCGACTTGTCGACGACGATGCGGTACTCGGTCATGTGACGGCCGATCGTTTCCGCGACAGACAGCACGTGCGAAAGGTCGGCCGAGCCGTCTTCTTCGGGCGGAGTGCCAACGGCGATGAACTGGAACAAGCCGTGGCGGATGCCCTCTTCGGCGTCGGTCGTGAACTTCAACCGACCTTTGTCGAAGTTGCGCTTGACCATGACGTCGAGACCCGGCTCGTGGATGGGAATCTCACCCGCCTGCAGGCGCGCCACCTTGCCGGCGTCGATATCGACGCAGACGACCTGGTTGCCCGCCTCGGCAAAACAGGCACCGGTGACCAGGCCGACGTAACCCGAACCGAAGACTGTAACTTTCACGCGTAAGCCTATGACTTAGTTTGGTTTTATGGCGATACGGATCGCCTGCTAACGGGCAATTCTAGCAGACGGTGCCGCCCGGGCAGGGCCTGGAGCGCGCGGCGTGTCGCAGTTTTGCCGGGTCGCAAAGCGAAATGGCACTTGCGACTCGCGGGACGATCACTAAACTAATCTTAGTTCACTAAGGAACGGGTCCGGATATGGCTGCCCCCACCGTCATCAATATCCACCAGGCTAAGACGCACTTGTCCCGGATCGTTGAGGAGGTCGCAGCCGGGGGCAACGAGGTCATCATCGCCAAGGCGGGACGCCCCGTGGCGAAGCTCGTGCCGCTGGCGCCGGTGGTGCAGAAAAAGCACCTTGGGCTGCTGCGCGGCACGTTCGCCATCCCGGACGACTTCGATGCCCCCCTCCCCGCGGCGATACTCGAAACGTTCGAGGCCAGGTAAGTGCGTGTGGTCATCGATACGCACGTGCTTCTCTTGGCATTGCTTGATCCGCAACGACTTTCGCGCCGCGAGCGCGAACTGCTCGACGACAACGAGGTCCTCGTCAGCGCAGCGTCGATCTGGGAGATCGGCATCAAGCATGCGATTGGGCGGCTCGACTGCGATCCACGCCAGGTAATGGAAACGGTTGAACCCGCGGGGTTCAAAAATCTCGGGATCTCCGGCCTGCACGCAATCGTGGCCGCTTCCCTGCCCCGCCTGCACGGCGATCCGTTCGACCGCATGCTGATTGCACAGGCCCAGGCCGAATCGGCCCTGCTGCTCACACGCGACGAGGCGCTGACGGTTTATGGTGGCTTCGTAACCTTGGGATAATGAGTCAGGTTACGCCTGCATTCCCGCTCAGTCGGGGCGGGTTTCCCGCGAAACCGCCCGCCGGGTGTCGAGCTGGGTCACCTTGGCCTGGGTTTCGCGCTGCGCTTCCTTGCGGCTCCAGACCAGGTCGGCTGACTTGGACGCTGGCGTGTACTCATGCACCGCGCTCATGAGGATGCCAAGGGTTGCCGGCACGTCGAGCCGATTCATGTCCTCGCGGAGCTCTTCCAGCAAGGCTTCAACCCGACTCCATGACAGGCACGGCTCCAGAGCCCGCATGATCATCGGGTGTTCGGTGCCGGAGACGTTCGAACCGATCAGCAGCTCCTCGTACAGCTTCTCTGCGGGCCGCAACCCGGTGAACTGGATGTCGATGTCACCGTCTGGATTCGCCTCGTCCCGCACCCGCAGGCCGGACAGGCTGATCATGCGCCTGGCGAGGTCGGCGATCTTCACGGGCTTGCCCATGTCCAGCACGAATACGTCGCCGCCATTGGCCATCGCGCCCGCCTGCAGCACCAGCTGCGTAGCCTCCGGAATCGTCATGAAGTAACGAATGATGTCCGGGTGCGTCACCGTGACCGGGCCGCCCCTGCGGATCTGCTCGCGGAACAATGGCACCACGGAGCCCGAGGATTCGAGCACGTTGCCGAACCGCACCATGCAGAACTTCGTGCGTCCGCCACGCGTGCTGAGGCCCTGCAGGACCATCTCGGCAAAGCGCTTGGTCGCGCCCATCACGTTCGTGGGATTCACCGCCTTGTCCGTCGAGATCAGGACGAACTTCTCCACGTTGCAGGCCAGCGCCGCTTCCGCCGCATGCCAGGTGCTGAGGACGTTGTTGTGAATTCCGGCAATCACGTTGTGCTCGACCATCGGCACGTGCTTGTAGGCGGCGGCGTGATAGATCGTCTGCACGCCGTAGGCCTGCATGATCTCGATCAGTCGATTGCGGTGATGCGCGTTGCCGAGCAAGGCCGTGACTTCCAGATTGAACCCCTCGTGCCGGGCAAGCAATTGCAGCTCGCGCTCGATGCTGTAGAGCGCCAGCTCGGACATTTCGAACAGGACCAGGCGGCGTGGACTGACACGCGCGATCTGCCGACAGAGTTCCGAGCCGATGGAACCGCCGGCGCCCGTGACCATGACCACCTTGTCGCGGATGCACGCATCGAACAACGCCTGGATCGGCGCAACCGGCTCGCGCCCAAGCAGGTCGTTCGCCTCGACGTCGCGCACGTCCTCGAGTTGTGCGTTGCCGGCGAGGATGTCGCTGATGTCCGGAACCGTCTGCACTCGCAGGCCGGGAGCCTGGATACGCTCGAGTACGGCGCGTCGCACCGTACGGCTCGCCGATGGCATGGCCAGCAGAACCCTGTCGATTTCGTATTCGGCGCGCAGTCGGTCGATATCGGCAGGACGATGCACACGCAGGCCGCCGATCACGGAGCCCCACAGGCCACGGTCGTCGTCGATGAACGCAATTGGCCGCGCCTCTGCGCTCATTGCCATGGCCTGCGCAAGCCGTGCGCCGGCTGCGCCTGCCCCGTAGATCACGACGTTGCTGGCCGCGCTCGAACTCGGTGCCAGCAGCAGACGAACGAGATAGCGACTGCCGCCCACGTACAACATTGCCAGCGACCAATAGATCGCGAGCGACGATCGCGGGACCGAACCGAAGTCCGGGACGTAGGTGAGCAATACGAGAAAGACCGTCGAAACGGTCACTCCCAGCAGTGCAGCGACCAGTGCCTTGCTGCTGATGAATCGAATGACGGCTCGATACAGTCCGAGCTTGACGAGAATGGGGACTGTGATGAGCGGCAGTGCGACGAACAACAGTCCACCACCGGAATTCCCGTGCACGAAACTGCCCAGGCGCAGGGTGATGGCAAGCCACAGGATCAGCGGTAACGCGATCAGGTCCGCCGATACCATCAAGGCCTTTTTGGCGCCGCGGGGCCAGTAGACGACCGAGCGCACCGCACTGTGCGCGAATTGCAGGTTTAACTCGTCTCTCATCGGCATCCTGCCATTGTGCGGAACCGCATCCCCGGAAGCTTGCCGGAATGACATGGCCTCATGCCACATACCCGGGTGCTCCATTCATTAGCTATTCGTATGCTAACGCATTTTGTCTATGCGGACCACAGCGCGGAAGCTGCAGAAGACCGCCTGCCGGCTAATGTCGCGACTCAGAAGCGCCTTAAGGGTCGCAAGAATGTTGGCGATCTCACAGCCGAATGTCCGCCCCCCGGACATAGGCTCGGTAGTACGTCAGTTTCCTGGGCAGGGCGCCGGCGGGGTGAGGTTGGACAGCTTCAGATGCGCTCGCCAGTGCTGACGCGCTTGTCGGGCCGGCGGATCGCGTCGCCACTTCTGAAGTGTCAACGTGCCAATCCAAGTGTCCCCAAAGACCAACGCGACATCAAGCAATTTGCCATCCGATAGGCGGCCCGACTTGGCCAATGCGCTGGTCCGCGAAACAGCAGGACGCGTTGCAGTCGTGGCGCACCAGATCCAAGCCAACGTTCAATGTAAGCGTCATGCCGAGGCCGTCTTGACGATCAGGGTTTGAACACTGCGAGGTTTGTGTTTATTTCGGCGAGGTCGAACGCAGTGGGGTTGAACGCGCCGCCCGCCCAGCTCAGCATGTGCGCGTGCTCTTCGTGGGCGGGATCGGCGAGGACCTCCAGGAACTCGGCGTAGCCCGAGCAGCCACCGACATCTTCAGGTGGGCAGGCATTCGCGCCGGCAAGGCACACGATCGGCGGCATGCCGGATTTCGGGGCGATGAGATCCTCGACCTTGATGACGTGCTCCCAGCTGTCGCCGAAGTCGTACTGGTACGTGAACCGGCGCAGGCCACCCTCGATCAGCGGCTTCAGGCGCACGCGCCGTTCGTCAGTGAGCGGCTTGGCACCGGGCCAGTCGTCCTCATCGTCGGGGACGCCGTAGCGCTCACGCGCGATCTCGTACTCGTGCAGGTGACTGTTGGTCCAGCCCATCGCCCGCTGCAGGATCAGGTGGAGCTTCGCGAGCGTGACGGTCTCGGGGACCAGGAGACGCCGCCACACGAGCGGCTTCACATCGCGCAGCTCGATCTTGAGCTGCACCTGCATTCCCGTAAGTGCCGCTACGCGGCGCGCGACAGCGCGGGGACTGACCACTGGGCGGCGACTCGCCATGGCAGCAGCTCCTCCAGCCGGTTGATCGGGTGCATCGCGATGCGCTCGAGCACGTGATGCAGGTAGCGGTGTGGATCGAGGGTAAGCGATCGAGCAACTGCGCTCTTCTGATTTGATCGTGCTTCGCGCACGCTGCGTGGGAACTGGCGGCAACGAGGAAGACGGCGATGACGACGACGACGGTTTTGACGGAGATGCAGGCCCAGGCGATCGAGTGTCTGGAAGGCGCGCGCAGTGCGGGCGTGGCGTTGAGCGCGCACGTGCGTTCGCGTGGTCTGGATCTGCGCAGGATCTACGATGCGATCGCGCAGTTACGCCGTCGCGGGATCGTGCCACCGGCGCCGCGACGACTGAAGAAGCCGACGGCGTCGGTGCCAGTGCGTTTTGCCAAGGTCGACGTTCGGCCGGTGGTGGTGGCCGCGTCGCTGCGCTTGCGGCTGACGCTGGCGAACGGGCGGCGTGCCGAGCTTGAGATCGAGGATCTCGGGCAGTTGTCGCGGGTGGTCACGGCGCTCGAGATGTCGGCGTCGTGATTCGGCCGACGAGTGAGGTCGCGGTGTATCTGTGCATCGAACCTGTGGACATGCGCAAGCAAGCGGCGACGCTGGCGCTGCTGGTGGAGCAGTCGCTCGGTCGGGCGGTGTTCGACGGCGGGGTGTACGCGTTTGCGAACAGGAAGCGCGATCGGGTGAAGCTGCTGACTTGGGAGCGCAACGGACTGGTGCTGTGGAGCAAGCGGCTCGAGGGCGCGGATCGTTACGTGTGGCCGCGGGCGCCGCGTGAGGCGGGTTCGTTCGAGATGAGCGGGCGGGAGTTGAACGCGCTGCTCGATGGCTTCGATGTGTTCGCGCGTGCGCATCGTGATCTCGCGCTCAAGCGCGTCGGGTGAGTACGCAGGAAGTGCTGTAAATATAGGCGTTTGCGCGTGACTCGACACACTCGATGTGCGATACTTCGCGCATGTCGAGTGTGTCCTCTGCCGCATCGCTCATGGGTACCCACGCGCTCGATGTCACGGTGCGAAGCGCACTGCTCGAAGCCGAAATCGCCACGCTCAAAGACACCCTCGCTGCGCGCGAGCGGCGCATCCAGCTGCTGGAAGAGGCGTTGCGGTATCTCAAGTCCGAACGTTACGGCGCCAGCCGCGAGCAGCTCGGCGCGGCGCCGGGGCAGCGCGGACTGTTCAACGAAGTCGAGGTGCTGGCCGAACTCGCCGAGGTGACTGGGGTCGAGCCGCCGCTCACGGCGACCCCGCTGCGGGAAGTGAAGCCTGCCTCGTCGGTCAAGGCGGGCCGGCGCGCGTTGGCGAGCCACCTGCCGCGACGCGAAGTGCGCCACGAACTGCCGGCCGCCGATCGGATCTGCGGGTGCGGCAGCGCGTTGCGCGAGATCGGCGCCGA
>Ga0073899_10004704_pt1 | contig 11925 bp, 16 predicted proteins | sample KloWWTmetaKNB5Ph_FD_88975 | JGI IMG/M metagenome (GOLD analysis project Ga0073899, IMG submission 88975) | Active sludge microbial communities from Klosterneuburg, Austria, studying microevolution and ecology of nitrifiers - Klosterneuburg... | ecosystem: Engineered > WWTP > Aerobic digester >...
TAGAAGCGCTCCCAGACGCGCGGCACGGCGGTGAACACGGTGGGCGCGATCTCGCGCACGTTCTCGGGCACGGTGTCGGGGTTCTCGACGAAGTTGAGCACCGAGCCGGTGTAGATCGCGAAGAACTCGCCGGCGACGCGCTCGACGACGTGACACAGCGGCAGGAATCACATGCGCTCATCGTTCTCGTCCTGCGCGACCAGCGTGTTGGTGCCGCGCACCGTGTAGACGATGCCGGCATGCGAGTGCATGCCGCCCTTGGGCTTGCCCGTCGTGCCCGAGGTGTAGATCAGCATGGCCAGGTCTTCGGGCTTGCGGCAGGCGGCGCGGCGCTCGAACTCGGCCGGGTGCGCCGCGTCGTGTTCGCGGCCGAGCGCGCGCAACGCGTCGAGGCTCATGACCATCGGGTCGCTGTAGTGCGCGAGGCCCTCCATGTCGAAGACGACGACCTTGCGCAGCAGCGGCAGCGAGGCACGCACCTCGAGCACCTTGTCGAGCTGCTCCTCGTCCTCGACGAACAGGATCGTCGTCGACGAATCGGCGCACAGGTAGTGCACCTGCGGCGCGGCGTCGGTCGGGTAGATGCCGTTGGAGACGCCGCCGGCGCACAGGATGCCGAGGTCGGCGATCACCCATTCGACGACGGTGTTCGACAGGATCGACGCCGTCTCGCCCGGCTGGAAACCGAGCGCCGCGAGGCCCATCGTCACCTCGCGCACTGCTGCAGCGGCCTGGTTCCAGCTCCACGCGCGCCAGATGCCGAGCTTCTTCTCGCGCATGAAGGTCTTGTCGCCGCGCAGCTTCACGGCGTTGAGAAACACCTGCGGCATCGTCTCGCCGGGCACGACGATGTCTTCGCGCGGCTGGATATGACTCAGATCCCACAAGTTGGACATCTCAGCCCCTCGTCCGACGAGTACGTCTGCCGGTCACCCGAGGGGGCGCGGGCCGGCTTGGGAGCGGCGGCCCGCCCAAGCTGCTGCAAGCTCGCCGCCTCATCTCCATGTCTTCTTCTTCTTCCAGCGGTGCTCGCCGCGGCCGCCGGCGTCCTTCATGCCGAGGTAGAACTCCTTGATGTCGTCCTTCTCGCGCAGGCGTTCGCAGGTGTCTTCCATCACGATGCGGCCGTTCTCGAGCACATAGCCGTAATCGGCGGCGTTGAGCGCCATGTTGGCGTTCTGTTCGACGACGAGCAGCGTCGTGCCGCGCTCGCGGTTGATGCGCACGACGATCTCGAAGATCTCGCGCGTCAGCAGCGGCGACAGGCCCAGGCTCGGCTCGTCGAGCAGGATCAGCTCGGGCGCCGCCATCAGCGCGCGCGAGATCGCGAGCATCTGCTGCTGGCCGCCCGACAGCAGCCCGGCGGGCTGGTCGGCGCGCGCCTTCAGGATCGGGAAATAGCCGTAGACGGCCTCCATGTCGCGCGCAATGCCGTCGCGGTCGCGCCGCGTGTACGCGCCCATCGCCAGGTTGTCGCGCACCGACAGCAGCGGGAACACTTCGCGGCCCTCGGGCACGTGCGAGATGCCGCGCCGCACGATCGCCGCCGGATCCTGCGCCGTGATGTCCTCGCCGCGGAACGTGACCGAGCCCTTGCGCGGATCGATGATGCCCGAGATCGTCTTGAGGATCGTCGACTTGCCGGCACCGTTGGAGCCCAGCACCGTCGCGATCTCGCCGGGCCGCACCCGCAGGCTGACGCCGCGCACGGCGCGGATCGGGCCGTAGGCGCTCTCGACGTTCGTCAATTCGAGAATGGCGCCGGCGTCGCTCATTTCGCAGCCGCCTCTGCAACTTTCGGCCGCCGCAGCGACGACAAGTCGCCCGACGCGCCGAGATAGGCCTCGATCACGCCGGGATGCGACTGCACTTCGGCCGGCGTGCCGAGCGCCAGCCGCTGGCCCTGGTTCATCGCCAGCACGCGGTCCGACACCTTCGACACCAGCGACATGTCGTGCTCGACCATCAGCACCGTGATGCCGAGGTCGTCGCGGATGTCCTGGATCCAGTACGCCATGTCGCCCGTCTCTTCGACGTTCAAGCCCGACGACGGCTCGTCGAGCAGCAGCAGGCGCGGCTCGACGCACAGCGCGCGCGCCAGCTCGACCACCTTGCGCACGCCGTACGGCAGGCCGGCGACCATCGAGTCGCGGTGGTGCTGCAAGTCGAGGAAGTCGATCACCTGCTCGACCTTCTCGCGCGTCGCGCGCTCGGCGGCGCGCACCGAGCCGGTGAACAGGATCTCCTTCCACAGCGGGTTGCTGCGGTGGCGATGGCGACCGATCAGCAGGTTCTGCAGCACCGTCGCGTGCTCGAACAGCTCGATGTTCTGGAACGTGCGCGCGATGCCGAGCGCCGCGACCTCGTGCGGCGCGACCTGGGTCAAGGGCATGCCGTCGAAAACGATCTCGCCGGTGGTCGGCGTGTAGATGCGGCTGATCAGGTTGAACACCGTCGTCTTGCCGGCGCCGTTGGGCCCGATCAGCGTGAACACCTCGCCGGCGCGCACGTCGAAGCTCACGTCGTCGACGGCAACGACGCTGCCGAAGCGCACGCCGAGGTGGCGCGCCTCGAGCAGCGGCTTCGTGTCGGTGGCGGCGTTCATTTCAATCGGTCCGATTTCTGGAACGACTTCTGGCGCTTGAACATGCCCTTGCGATAGAACGGCATCAGCTGCAGCCAGGTGCGGATCTTGAGCCAGCGGCCATACAACCCCATCGGCTCGAACATGACGAAGGCGATCAGCACGCTGCCGTAGACCACGCCCTGCAGCCCGGCGGCCTGGCCGATCGCCGGCGGCAGCCAGTCCTTGCCGAGCGAGATCAGCTGCGGCATCGCGATCAGGAACGCGGCGCCGAGAAAGGCGCCGTGCACCGACCCGAGGCCGCCGATCACGACCATCAGCAGCAGGTCGATCGACTGCAGGATGTTGAACTGGTCGGGCGAGATGAAGTTGAGCTTGTGCGCATAGAGCGCCCCCGCCATGCCGGCCAGCGCCGCCGACAGCGCGAACGACAGCGACTTGGTGCGCGCCAGGTGGATGCCCATGCTCTGCGCCGAGATCTCGGAGTCGCGGATCGCGACGAAGGCGCGGCCGGTCGGCGAGCGCAGCAGGTTGAGCATCGCCAGCGTCGCTGCGACGGCGAGCACCAGGCACAACAGGTAGAACGATTCGGCCGAAGCGACCTTCCAGCCGAACAGGTCGATCGCCTTCAGGTGGAAGCCGGCGTTGCCGCCCGTCACCGACTCCCAGCGCGCGAGCCCCTCTTCGACGATGAAACCGAACGCCAGCGTCGCGATGCCGAGATAGATGCCCTTGACGCGCAGCGCCGGCAGGCCGACGACGACGCCGACCGCAGCCGACAGACCCATCGCGCAGGCCAGCGACAGCGGGAACGGCCAGCCCTGTGCGGCGAGCACGCCCTCGGTGTAGGCGCCGACGCCGAGGAAGGCGGCGTGGCCGAGCGAGAACAGGCCCGTGTAGCCGGCGAGCAGCATCAGCCCGAGACCCGCGATGCCGTAGATCAGGATGAAGGTGAGCTGCGACAGCCAGTACTCGGGCACGGTCCACGTCGCCGCGACGAGCAGCACGACGAGCAGCCCGTACCAGAAGCGGTGGCCGCCGTGCTTGGCCAGGTCGATGTCCTGGTCGTAGGACGTCTTGAAGATGAAGCGCATCGCCGTTTGCCCTTCAGACCTTCTTGCGCAGCGACTCGCCGAACAGGCCGTTCGGACGCACCATCAGCATCACGAGCACGACGACGTAAGCCGCGATGTCCTTGACGCCTTCGGGCAGGTAGAAGCCGGCGAGCGACTCCACGATACCGATCACCAGCCCGCCGACGATGGCGCCCGGCAGGCTGCCGAAGCCGCCGACCACCGCCGCCGGGAACGCCTTCAGGCCGATCAGCCCCATGTTGGCGTGCACGAAGGTGATCGGCGCGAGCAGCAGGCCGGCCACTGCGGCGACCATCGCCGCCAGCGCCCAGACCATGGCGTTCAGGCGCTTGACGGGGATACCCATGTAGTAGGCGGCGAGCTGGTTCTGCGACGCCGCCTGCATCGCGATGCCCGCGCGCGTGTAGCGGAACATGGCGTAGAGCACCGCGCACAGCGCCGCCGTGACGCCGATGATGACGAGCTGCTCGGCGGCGAGCACCAGGCCGCCGAGGTGGAACGCGATGTCCTTGTACGGCACCGGCAATGCGTGCGTCTTGGTGCCGATGCCCGGGATCATCGTGATCAGGCCGCGCGACACGTAGCCGATGCCGATCGTCAGCATCACGATCGAGAACGCCGGCTCGCCGAGGATCGGGCGGATCACGATGCGCTCGACGCCGAAGCCGACCGCCGCCATAGCGACGATCGACGCCGGCACGGCGAGCCAGAACGGAAAGCCGGCGAACGCCATGCAGGCCAGGCCGATGAAGGCGCCGACCATCATCAGGTCGCCCTGGGCGAAGCTGACGGTCTCGGTGGCCTTGTAGATCAGCACGAAGCCGAGCGCGATCAGGCCGTAGATGCAACCCTGCGCGGCGCCGCTGACCAGCAGCTGGACCAACTGCACGAAGACCTCTCCCGAAATTCCTGCTTGCTGCCGGCCGCCGCGGCAGGCAATCGAACGCGGGCGAACGTTAAATCAAGCGCCGCGCGGCGTACAACCGGGGGCAACCCGCGGACAACGTCGCGCGAGCGACAGCGTGCGCCGCGCTACCAGCGCAGCGCACGCGGGCCCACGAGCGCGCCGAGCGCGCCGGCCAAGCCGATGCCCAGCGTGTACCAGATCGCGACGAAGCCGAGCGACTGCTCCGGGCAGGTCAACGCATAGCCGAGCGCGCCGACGGCACCCGCCAGCACGCCGGCGGCGAAGCCGGCGCGCAACGGCCGCGTCGGCGCCAGGCCGCGCAGCGCCCAAAGCGCCAGCGCCAGCGCCGGCACCGACAGCGCGAGCACGCTCCACGGGCAGGTGCTCCACGAATGGCCGAGCAGCCCGGCGACGCGCTCACCGCGTGGCGCGGCCATGGCGTCGAGCGCACCGGCCAGCGCCATCACCGCGACGACGCCGGCGAGCGCGCGCCACGCCGTGGCGTCGCTCGCGCCGGGTCGCGCCAGCCGAGCGACCCCCCATCCGGCGGCGGCCGCGGCGAGCGCCGCATAGGCGAGCTTGGCCCACAGCGCCGCGCCGTGCAGCATCGACGCCGGCACGATGCCGAGCACCGTGATCGACGCCACGGCAGCCAGCGCCGTCCCGGCCACGACGGCGGGCAGCAGGCGGCGCGCCGCCGGCGCCCGCGGCACCGGGCCGGCGCCGCGCGCCAGCATCGCGATGAGCTCGTCCGTCTTCATGGTCGGTCGCGCACCAGGGCGGCGAGTTTCCTGAGCCCGCGGTGGACCTGCACCTTGAGCGCCGACACCGACACGCCGCTGCGCGCCGATGCCTCGGCGACCGACAGACCGTCGATCTTGATCAGCTCGATCGCGCGGCGCTGCGCATCGGGCAGCGTGGCGAGCAGCACGCGCAGGTCGTGACGCGCCGGCTGTTCGTCGGCCAGCGTCGACTCGAGCGACTCGTCGAGCGGATCGTGCAGCGCCTCGCGCCGGCCGCGCCGGCGCCACAGGTCGACCAGCTTGTGGCGGGCGATCGCATGCACCCAGGCGCTGACCGGCCCGTTCGGGTCGCAGGTGGCGCGGTGCACATGCAGCGCGAGCAGGGTTTCCTGCACCAGATCCTCCACTTCGTCGGGCCATGCGCGCAACCGGCGCGCGAAATAGGCGCGCAACCGCGTCGCGATCAACATCAGCGCCCGATGGTAGGCCGCTTCGTCGCCGGCCTGGGCATGCAGCCACACCGCCTTCAGGCGCGCTTCGAACTCGAATTGCGGAACCTCGGGATCCATTTCGTCGGCGGCGGCCAGATGGTTACAGGCTGGCGCGCACTCTGCCAGAAAAAACCGCATGTAACCCGGCGGCGACGGGTGGCGAATAGGTATGCGGGTCGCGCGCCACGGCGGCGGCCCGAATCTTCCCGACCACCACCGAACTGGAGCAAGCATGACCCGTCTACACGCCATGACCCCCGTCACGCCCGCAGCGCTCGCGCTCGCGATCGGCGCCGCCCTCGCCTTCGCGCAGGCACCGGCCGTCGCGCAGGACGCCGACAAGGAGAAGTGCTACGGCGTCTCGATGAAGGGCAAGAACGACTGCGCCGCCGGCCCCGGTACCACTTGCGCCGGCACCGCGAAGAAGGACTACCAGGGCAACGCCTGGAAGCTCGTGCCCAAGGGAACGTGCGAGAAGACGGCGTCGCCGACCTCGCCGACGGGCAACGGGCAGCTCGCCATGTTCACCGAGAAGAAGATGTGAGCCGGCCGGGGCGCCCGATGCCGCAGCCTCGCCGCCACGCCGACGCGCCGGTCGGCGTCGGGTTCAAGCCGCAGCACCTCGCGGACCTGCTCGCCGGCAACGCCGTCGACTTCGTCGAGGTCCACGCCGAGAACTGCATGGTGGCTGGTGGCCCGGTGCTTGCGCGACTGGCGCGCGTGCGCGAGCACTGCGCGCTGTCGCTGCACGGCGTCGGGCTGTCGATCGGCGGCGCGCAGCCGCTCGACGAGGCGCACCTGGATCGGCTCGCGGCGCTGGTCGAGCGCTTCGAGCCGCGCTGGTTCTCGGAGCACCTGGCGTGGTCGTCGCACGGCGGCACCTACTGCAACGACCTGCTGCCGCTGCCCTACGACGCGGCGACGCTGGCGCGCGTGTGCGAGCACGTCGATCGCCTGCAGCAGCGCCTGCGCCGCCGCGTCCTGCTCGAGAATCCGTCAACCTACGTCGAGTTCGAGGCGTCGACGCTGGGCGAGGCCGAGTTCCTCAGCGACGTCGTCGCGCGCACCGGCTGCGGGCTGCTGCTCGACGTCAACAACGCCTACGTCAGCGCCGTCAACCACGGCCGGGATGCGCGCGCGTTCATCGATGCGCTGCCGGCCGACGCCGTCGGCGAGATCCACCTCGCCGGCTACGCCGAGGACCGCGACGCCGCCGGCGACCGCCTGCTGATCGACACGCACGGCGCGCCGGTCGCCGAAGCCGTGTGGGCGCTGTACCGCCACGCCGTCGCGCGCTGCGGGCCGCAGCCGACGCTGATCGAGCGCGACCACGACGTGCCGGTGTTCGGCGTGCTCGCCGCCGAGGCCCGGCGTGCCGGGCATGCGATGGGCGAAGTGCTGGCGACCGGCAGCGAGCTCGCGGCATGACGCATCAAGCCGATTTCGCGGCGGCGCTGTTCGACCCGGCGCGGCCCTGTCCGAGCGGCCTGCGCGCGTGGAACGGCTCCGACCCGGCGCTGCGCCACGCCGTGCATCGCAACAACGTCGTCGTGTCGCTGGTCGATGCGCTGGCCGACACGTTTCCCGTCGTGCGCGAACTGGTCGGCGCCGACTTCTTCGCCGCGATGGCGCGCGACTTCGTGTGCGCGCAGCCGCCGCGCTCGCCGGTGCTGGCGCTTTACGGCGGCGCTCTGCCGGCGTTCATCGAGCAATTCGCGCCGGCCGCAGCCGTGCCCTGCCTCGCCGACATGGCGCGTCTCGAACACGCGCGCGTGCGTGCCTGCCACGCGGCCGACGCGCCAGCGCTCGGTGCGACGGCCGTCGCGGCACGGCTGGCGCGCCCCGACGCGTTGCCCGGTGCGCGGCTGGCGCTGCATCCGTCGGCGTCGATCGTCGTGTCGCCGCATGCCGTCGTCTCGCTGTGGGCGGCGCACCAGGGCAGCGGCGACGAGATCGAGCGCGTCGAGCTCGATCGGCCCGAATCGGCGCTCGTGCTGCGCGAAGGCGAAGACGCCGTCGTCGTCGCGATCGACCGGCCGACTGCGCACTGGCTGCAGCAGCTCGCCGCCGGCGCGGCGCTGGCCGACGCAGCGTGTGCCGTACCGCAACTCGATCTGGCCGCCGCCTTCGGCGTGCTGCTGCGCCACCCGGCACTCACCGCATGGGAGGAACCATGAAACCGCACGCCCTCGACATGACAGCCGGCCCGGCCGCGCCGCCGCCCGCAGCGCACGGCCTCGCGCGGCGGCTCGCTGCCGCCGTGGCCCGCCTGCACGCCGCGCTCAGCCGCATCCCGCACTCGGCGATCGCGCTGCTGGCGCGCTTCTCGATAGCCGCCGTGTTCTGGAAGTCGGGTCAGACCAAGGTCGAGGGGTTCGCGATCGATTTGGTCGAAGGCCGCTTCGAGCTCGGCTGGCCGCGGTTGTCGGATTCGGCGGTCGACCTGTTCCGCGACGAATACCGGCTGCCGCTGCTGCCGCCCGAATGGGCCGCGACGCTGGCAGCGCTCGGCGAGCACGCGCTGCCGGCGCTGCTGCTCGTCGGCTTGGCGACGCGACTGTCGGCGCTCGGCCTGCTCGCAATGACGGCCGTGATCCAGGTCTTCGTCTACCCGGGCGCGTACCCGACCCACGGCACGTGGGCCGCCGTGCTGCTCTACCTCGCCGCGACCGGGCCGGGGCGGGTTTCGCTCGACCACTGGATCGCGACGCGCGTCGCCGCCGCGCCGCGTTGAACGACAGCGCGCTTCAGCCGAAGCGCAGCGCGTGGATCGGCGGCAGCTGCGTCGATACCGTCTGCCAGCGATCGCCGGCGTCGTCGCTGGCCCACAGGCTGCCCGTCGTGCTGCCCATCAGCAGCGTGCGGCCGTCGTCGGCGACGGCCAGGCCGTGGCGGTAGACGAGGTCGTAGCAGTCCTTCTGCGGCAGGCCTTCGCGCAAGGTTTCGAAGCTGCGCCCGCCGTCGCGCGTGCGGTTGACGGCGAGCGCGCCGTCGCGCGGCACGCGGCACTGGTCGGCGATCGCCGGTACGAACCAGGCCGTGTCGCCGTCGCGCGGGTGCACGGCGACGGCGAAGCCGAAGTTCGACACGTGCACACCGGTCACCTCCTGCCACGACGCGGCATCGTCGACCGAACGCCAGATGCCGTTGTGATGCTGGCACCACAGCTTTTCGGGCTGATCGGCGCAGCGCACGACGGCATGCGGGTCCTGCACGTTGGGGTTCTCGGCCTGCTCGGGCGGCATGTAGGCCGCGCGCAGACCGCGCCCCTGCAGCGCCCAGCTCGCGCCGCCGTCGCGCGTGACCCAGACGCCGCCGCAGCTGATCGCGACGAGCAGTTCGCCTGCGCGCTCGGGATGCGGGCAGATCGAGTGGATGCCCGGCACGTCGTAGCCGCCGCCGAACCACTCGATGCGCCCGGGCTGCTGCCACAGCGCATCGACGAGCCGCCACGAAGCGCCCTGGTCGGCGGAGCTGAACAGGCCGCCCGGCAAGGTGCCGGCCCACAGCGTGGCGCCGCTGCGCTGCAACGACCAGACCTGCACCAGCGTCCACGGCGGCCCGGCCACGCCTTCGGGCTGCGGCGGATACTGCGGCGCCGCGATCTCGCGCCATGACGCACCGGCGTCGTCCGACGCATGCAGCTTGACGCCGAAGTGGCCGAGGTTCAGCGCCGCGACGAGCGGCGAGCCGTCGGCCGGCGGCAGCAGCATCGACACCGGCTCGCCGAGGAAGCTGGTTCGCTCGATGGACCAGCGGCCGGCGCCGCGCCGCAGTTCGAACAGGCCCTTCTTCGTGGCCACCCAGCAGCGGTCATTCATCGAGAGGCTCCTTGCGTCATCCGCCCGACAGCGCCTACATCACGTGGATGCGCGAGCCGGGCTGCAGCGTGTCGGCCAGCGCGACACGGTCGTTGCTGCGCCGGCCATCGACGAACACGGCGACGTTGGCGCGCAGGTGCGACTGGTCGTCGAGCACGTAGCCGCGCAGGCGCGGATTGGCGGCGAACGCGGCGTCGAGCGCCTCGCGCAGCGTTGCCGCGGCGACGTCCAATTCGGGCGTCTCGACGAAACGGCGCAACTGCTGCGTGAAGACGATCCGGGCCATCGGCGCGATGATGCCGCTGCGTCGCGCTCCGTGCCACGGGCGCATCGCGATCCCCACGGGCTGCAGGGTCGGTTCGCGGAGCATTGCATCTGCAAGATTATCGAGGTACTCTTTCAATCGATGAACACCCTGCCGCTGCCGCGCCGCGCCGCCGCTCCCGAGGCCGAAGCCGTGCTGACGCGCGCTGTGCTGCGCGCCGCGTCGCTGCTCGGCCTGTCGGCGGGGCTGGTCGCGCGCGTGCTCGGCGTCAGCGAGGCCAGCGTGTCGCGGCTGGGCGCCGGCACGCGCCGCATCGCGCCCGACAGCAAGGAAGGCGAGCTGGCGCTGCTGCTGGTACGCGCCTACCGCTCGCTCGACGCGCTGGTCGGCGCCGACGACGCGCAGCGTCGCGCATGGATGACGAGCGACAACGCCGCGCTCGGCGGCCGCCCGGTCGACCTGATCCAGCGCGCCGATGGGCTCGTCACCGTCGTCGCCTATCTCGATGGCATGCGCGCCGAGGCGTGACGACGCGCCGCCGGCGCGCACGGCCGCCCGGTGACCGGCGGCGCCGCGGCGCCGTTCGACGCCGCCTGGTGGCGCGGCGGCGTGCGGCGGCGCGGCTCGGCGCTGTGGCGCGGCGTCGAGGCGCAGCACGTCGTCGCGACGATGAAGCTCGTCGATACCGTCGCCGAGCAGCATCTGCTCGAGGAACTGCTCGAGACGAGCAAGCCGGCGCTGCCGGCCGCGGCACGCGGCGCGCACTACCTGATCGCGACGCCGTTCCGCTACCGGCCGGCGCACGCGTCGCGCTTTCGCCCCGCGGGCACGCCGGGGTTGTGGTACGGCGCCGAAGATCTCGAGACGGCCTGCGCCGAAGTCGCCTACTGGAAGTGGCGTTTCCTCGTCGACAGCAGCGCGCTGGCCGACGGTTCGCTGCACACGCAGCACACCTTCTTCCGCGCCGAGGTGGCGGGGCGCTGCATCAACCTGAAGGCGCGGCCCTGGAGCGCAGCGGGGGCGGCGTGGCAACACGCGAGCGACTACCGCGCCTGCCACGCGCTGGCCACCGCGGCGCGTGCGCACGGCGTCGACTGGATCCGCTATGCGTCGGCGCGGCGGCCCGGCGGCGTATGCGGCGCCGTGCTGGCGCCGGCCGCGCTGCAGCTCGCGCCGGGCTTTGCACAGCAGCTGTGGGCCTGCAAGACGACGCGCGCGCAGGTGTTCCTGCAGCACGACTCCACGACGTTCGGATTCGACACCGCAGCGTGGGCCTGACGCGCCGCGCGACCCGGCGCCGGCTCAGCGCAGATCGCCGGCCAGACTCGCGAGCGTCTCGGGCGCGATCGCGATGTGCGCCGGATAGTGGGTGTGGTCGCAGCCGAGCTTGACGGCCGCGCCGGCGCGCACCGCCTCACGCGCCGCGGGCGGGAACTCGAAGCGCACGAAGTGGACGGCCGAGGTCTTCTCGTCGTTCTCGCGGTCGAGGTCTTCGTCGGCGATCGCATAGATGCGCGCATGGCCCTCGACCTCGACGAACATGCGGTCCTCGATGCCGATCAGCCGCGCCAGCTCGCGCCGGCGCTCGTGCGCGTCGGGGTATTCGATCAGCATCGTCGCCTTCCAGTTGCTGCCGTCGGGCACCAGCGGGGCATAGACGTCGATCTCGCCCTGGATGCCGGCCTCGTCGAAGATCTTCTCGATGTGCAGCATCTCCTGGATCTGGCGGCGGATCGTCTGCTCGTCCTCGAACTGCAGGCTGACGTGGTCGCCGAGATGCACCGTGCGCAGCCGACGGTGCGCGATGACTGCAGGCTTGCTGCCGGTGCGGATCTTCGCGTAGGCCTCCAGCGTCAGCAGGCTGTCGCGCGTGATCGTCATGGGCCGCTCCTTCCGGACTCGTGTTTCACAAACCGTAGGCGATGCGCAGCAGCGACAGCGGGTGCGCGAGGCGCGCCGCCTGCAGCGCGTTGTTCTCCATGCCCTGCGCGATGTGGTGGCCGGCGAGCGCGCAGTCCGA
>Ga0073899_10004705_pt1 | contig 11925 bp, 9 predicted proteins | sample KloWWTmetaKNB5Ph_FD_88975 | JGI IMG/M metagenome (GOLD analysis project Ga0073899, IMG submission 88975) | Active sludge microbial communities from Klosterneuburg, Austria, studying microevolution and ecology of nitrifiers - Klosterneuburg... | ecosystem: Engineered > WWTP > Aerobic digester >...
CTCTTCGTCCAGCCCGCCTCGGGCGATTCCGGCACCGCCATCGGCGCCGCCTCGTATGTCTCGGTGCAGCGCGGCGTGCCGGTGGAGAAGATGGAACATGTCTATCTGGGCCCGCGCTACAGCAATGAAGAAGTCATCGCCACCTGTCAGGCGCACCCGGGAAAGCCCCGCTGGGAAAAAGTCGGCGATGGCGAGACGGCGATACCGCAGCGGGTGGCCCGCATCCTCGCCGACGGCAACCCGGTGGCCTGGTTTCAGGGCCGCATGGAGTTCGGCCCGCGCGCCCTGGGCGGCCGTTCCATCCTCGGCTGCCCGAGCGTGGCCGGCGTCGCCGACCGCATCAACGCGCAGATCAAGTTCCGCGAACGCTGGCGGCCCTTCTGCCCCTCGATGCTCGACTCGGTCGGGCCGCAGATGCTGCAGTCGGATCATCCTGCGCCCTTCATGACCTTCACCTTCGAGGTCGCAGAGGAATGGAAGTCACGCGTGCCGGAAGTCGTGCATGAGGACGGCACCTCACGCGCGCAGGTACTCAGGCGCGAACACAACCCGCGCTACTATGACCTGATGCTGGAACTGGAAAAACTCACCGGCAACGGCGTGGTGCTCAACACCTCGCTCAACCGCCGCGGCGAGCCGATGATCTGCTCGCCGGCCGATGCCCTGAACATGTTCTTCGGCTCGGACCTGGAATACCTGGTGATGGAAGACGTACTGGTGGTCAAGGACAATCCGGCAAAGGCAGGCTGACGACATGGGCTTCAAGAACCACGAGTTGTTCATCGAGCGGCATCGCGCCCGGTTGCGCGGTCCCTTCCTCGAAATCGGCGCCAAGGACTATGGCTCGACGGTCAACCTGCGCACCATGTTTCCTGGCAAAACCTATGTCGGCATCGACATGGCGGAGGGCAAGGGCGTCGATCTGACGCTCGACCTGACCAAGCCTTTCGCGGAAATCGACGCGGCCCTGAATGGGCGCCGCTTCGGCACCGTGTTCTGCCTGAGCGTGATGGAGCATTGCGCCCAGCCCTTCCTGATGGCCGACAACATCACGCGGCTGCTGGCCCCCGGCGGCACGCTGTATGTTTCCGTGCCCTATGCGTGGAAGTTCCACGGCTATCCCTCCGACTACTGGCGCTTCACCCCCGAGGGCGTGAAGAAGCTGTTTCCCGGCCTGGCCTTCGACATGGCGGAAGCGCGCACCAGCACCGACGTGGTCGGGGACATCCAGCCCGTTGATGAAGACCTCGCGCGCATCCGGATTTCCGCAAGCTGGCAGCGCGAGAGGGGACGCTTCCTGCGCGGCCTCGGCGCCGGCCTGCTGTCCGTGCTCGGGGCGCTGGGCCTGATCGCCTGGCTGACGCGGCATCGCTACCTGATGCCGCCGACCTGCATCGAGATGATCGGTACCGCGCCGGCGGCGCGTCCCGACGCCTGAGGGTGCACGTGCAGAAGCATCTGTCGCGCGTGATGGCCGGATTCGAGGCGCCCGGCCCGCGCGCCACGGTGTTCCTGGCCAGCCTGCTGCTCTCGCTGGTCGCCGCCCGGCAGGGCACGATCAATCGCGACGGCATGTTCTATGTACAGACGGCAAGGGACTTTCTGGAGGGCGGCTTTGGCGCGGCCTACGCCACCTTTCACTGGCCATTCCTGTCGATCCTGATGGCGGTAGTGTCCCAGCTTACCGGCCTTGGACTGGAAGCCAGCGGCCTGTTGCTGAACGGATTGTTCCTGGCAGGTGCCTGCAGCTTGCTGGTGGCCTGCGCCGGCCGCATGTTTCCCGAGGCAGTCTGGCCGATCGGCCTGGTCCTGCTGGCTTTGCCGGGCTTCAACGGCTATCGCGACGAGTTGTTGCGTGAATATGGCGGCTGGTTCTTTGTCATGCTGTCGTTCTGGTTGGCAATGCGCTGGTCTGATTTTCCGCGCTGGCCATTAGCGCTGGCTGTTCAGTTATCGCTCCTGGCTGCCTCCCTGTTCCGCACGGAGGCCCTCGCGTTTTTCGCCGCATTGATCTTGTGGCAGCTGTTCGAGGCGCCGGCCGGCGAGCGCTGGCGCCGCCTGGCGATGATCGGCGGTTTGCCGGTCATCGGATTGGCGACACTGCTCGCGATCTATGCCGCCGGCCAGTTCGGCACCGGCCGCCTTGCAAGAGACTTCGATCGCTTCAGCGTGGAGCGTTTCGATGCCAGGGCATTGGCAATGGCACCTGCTTTTATCGACTACGCGCGTGACCAGGCTCGCACCGTGCTTTTTTTTGGTTCGCTGGCCATCGTTCCGGTGAAATTCGTATCCAAGATGGGCATATTCATAGTGCCCTTGCTGTATGCATTCTTCGGAAAAGAGCTGCGTGTACTGCTTGGCCGCAGCCGTCTGTTTGCCTGGGCTTTCCTTGTGTATTCGCTGGTTCTGTGCGCTCATGTACTGGATTTGCAATACATTTCAGGCCGCCACACCGGTTTGCTCGTAGCCTTGGCGGCGCCCGTGTCGGGCTACGGACTTTGGCAGCTGATGCGGCGATTTCCGGTCTGGAAGATTCCTGTGATCGTGCTGGCCGTGCTTGTAATGGCCGGAAATGTCGTCTCACTCGGGGCGTCAAAGAAACAGTACGTCGAAGCCGGCAATTGGCTGGTCAAGAACGCCATCGATTCGCCACGCGTTTATGTCGAAAGCCCGCGCGCCGCTTATTACGCCGGCTGGCGTTTCACGGCACGTTCGTTGCCGGAGAATCGTTCAGGTCTGGCGCCGGGGCTCGACAAGGGCAAGTACGACCTGGTGGTGCTCGAGGTGTCGCGCAAGGAGCCCGCTGTCGAGCCATTGCTGCGGGAACTGAACCTGGTCGTGGTCGCCCGCTTCGCCCATCCCAACGGCGACGCGGTGATCATCGCCCGGCCGTTGGCCGCCCCGGCTCAGGACAGGGCGGCGAACACGCCGGCCAGGCGCGCGAAGCCGGCCGTCAGCGAATAGTCGGCGCTGGCGCGACGGCGTCCGGCGGCGCCCAGGCGTTCGCGCAAGGTCGCGTCGCCGGCCAGTTCGGCGATGCGCGCGGCCCAGGCCGCGTCGTCGCCGACCAGGTAGCCCGTCTCGCCCGCCAGCACGATCTCGGCGTTGGCCCCAGCAGCCGAAGACACCACCGGCAGGCCGGCGGCCATGCATTGCAGCACCTTCAACGCGCACTTGCCGCGGCTCCAGTCGTCGTCGCGCATCGGGGCGATGCCGATGTGCGCGGCGCCCAGCTCGCGCGCCTCGGTCGCCGCGCTCCAGGGGATGGCCAGGGTGGCCAGGCCGGCGTCGGGCAGGTCGAAATCGGCGATGATCTTCAGCCGCAGGCGCGGCACGCGGGCCGCGGCCAGGCGCAGGGCGGGCAGGGCCTCGACCAGGTATTTGCGCGTCGAACGGCTGCCGATCCAGACCAGGTCGACGCTGTCCCGGGGCTTCGGGTGGTCGCCGGCGTAGTGGCCGGCGTCGATGCAGGTCGGCACCACGGTCACCGCCGGGTTGTGGCACGCCGCCGCTGCGGCGAGGAAGCCGTTGCCGGCCAGCAGATGGTCGCAGGCGGACGCCATCGCGGCGAAGCGGCGCATGCGCGTCGCCGAGGGCGTGCCATCGCTGTTGCAGAAAATGGCGTCGTCGAAATCGAACACCAGCCGGCGCGACACGCGCCGCAGCAGCCAGAGCAGCGGGCCGGGGAAGGTCTTGCGCAGGACCACGACGATGTCCGCCGCCGTGGCGCGGCGCAGCGCCCCGAGATACGTGGCCGGGCTGCCGGCGACGGTCGCATGGTCGGCCGCGTAGCCGGCCTGGCGTAGCAGCGGGAAGAACTGCAGCGCCCGATAGCGGGTCGAGGCCGAGTCGTCGCCCTTGGAAATGAAGAGTATCCGCCGCGTCACGCCGTCGGCTTGGTAAAGGTCATCTGCATGGTGTCGCCGCGCCCACGGCGGCTTGCCAGGCGGACATAGATGCGGGCCAGGAAGCGCCGCCAGGCGATTTTCTTCGAAGGCTTGCCGCGATTGCCGATGACGTAATCCAGGCTGTTGAGGAAGATCTTCGGTGTCGTCTCCAGCAGCAGGGCGGTCTTGCGCAAGCCGTGGCCGGTGCCGAGGCGTTCCAGGTTGTCCGCTGAAAAGAGGAAGAGGTGGCGCGGCACGTCGTTGGCATACCAGTGCGTGTTGAACCATTGCCGGCCCAGCGCGGTGCTGCAGGGCGTCTCGATTACGAGGCGGCCGCCGGGACGCAGGATGCGCACCAGTTCGGCCATGAACGGATGCGGCTGCGGGATGTGCTCGATGACATGCCGCGCCGTGACCAGGTCGAAGCTGCCGTCCGCAAAGTTGGCCGATGCGAGGTCGCCGTGATGCACCTTGAGTTCGCTCAGGCGGGCCGCCGTGACGCCGGCTTGGCTGAATTCGACGCCCTCCACGGCCCAGCCAAAAATGCGCATGCTGTTGAGGAAACGGCCGTTGCCGCAACCGACATCCAGCATCCGGCCGCCGCCTTCCCATGCCGGCGTGGTCAACTGCTGAAATGGCGAGATCATGGCCGCCAGAACGCGATACGGCAGCGCGACGGAAAGGTGCGCGTAACCGCGCATGCGGCGCAACAGGGCCAGGCGCAAAGGACCGATGTCGCGCGTGCGTTTCCCCTGCTCCTGGTCGAACACCATGTAGTCGTCCGGGTAGAACGTGGCGATCGTCGCCATGTCCGGCATCGGATGCTGGAACACGCAGGCGCAGGCCGGGCATGCGAAGTAGTCGTAGCGCAGGCGCAGGTCGTACATCAGGTCGCGGCCGCTGTACTCGTAGTGGGCGGCACTGCCGCACACCGGGCAGGGCGGGCGGACGGGAACGGCCCCGGTGGATGTTTGTGTCATGGTTGCCGCCCGCCGGCGGCGCGGTAGGCGTCCTCGACTTCGCTGGAGGCGTCGAGCCAGGCATGGTCGGCGGGATCCTTGTGCAGCTGCTGCATGTTGCGGCGCCTCAGGTAGGGGGAGAGCGGACCGCGCCTGGCCCGCAGGTCGGCGATGTCGATCAGCCCCGGCGCGCCCGCCGGCGAGAGGACGATGTTGCCGAGGTGGAGTGAGCGGAAGTAGATGCCGTCGGCATGGAGCCGGGCGACGAAGCGGCCGAGCAGCGCGCGCAAGCCGGACCTGTCCTCGCCGTCACGGATGATCTGGCGCAGGCACTTGCCCTCCAGCGGGGCATACCGCACCGCATCGCGCTTGATGGCGGGGATGCGGTAGGTGGCGCCAACTACGGGGCAGGGGATGCCGCGCGCCTGGAGTATCAGGGCGTTGTCGGCAAAACGCTGCGCATACGGATACCAGGCTGCCGACGAAATCAGCCGCTTGCGGCGGAACAGCTTGAGGTAGCTGCCGTCCGCCAGTTGCAGCACCTTGTCGCCGTGCAGGTCGCGTTCGAGCACCGTGGCATCGGCGCGCAAGGCGAGGTAGGCGTCGTGGGAAAGGGTCTGCACGGGGCGGTTTCCGGGTCGGGGATGGGCATTCTAGACCATGCCCATGCTAGTATGCGGCACCGTTCACGCCGTGCGGCCTGCACATGCCCCTTCCCGACACGCACGCCAGTTCCAGCCTGACCATCTACTTCCGCCTGCTGGGCTACGTCAAGCCCTATGCCGGGCTGTTTGCCACCAGCATCCTCGGCTACGTCATCTTCGCCTCGGCACAGCCGATGCTGGCGGCGGTGCTCAAGTATTTCGTCGATGGCCTGGTCGATCCGCAGGCCGCGACGCTTGGCAACATCCCCCTGCTGCGCGGCCTCCAGATGATGCACGCGGTGCCGCTGCTGGTGGTGCTGATCGCCTTGTGGCAGGGCATCGGCTCCTACCTCGGCAATTTCTTCCTGGCGCGGGTGTCGATGGGGGTCGTGCATGACTTGCGCGTAGCCCTGTTCAACAGCCTGCTGACCCTGCCCGACCGCTATTTTGACCAGAACAATTCCGGCCACCTGATCTCGCGCATCACCTTCAATGTCACGATGGTGACCGGCGCCGCCACCGATGCCATCAAGGTGGTGATCCGCGAGGGGCTGACGGTGATCTTCCTCTTCGCCTACCTGCTCTGGGCCAACTGGAAGCTGACCCTGGTGATGGTCGCCATCCTGCCGGTGATCGGCCTGATGGTGGTTTCCGCCAGCCGCAAGTTCCGCAAGCAGGCGCGGAAGATCCAGGTGGCGATGGGCGACGTGACGCACGTCGCCTCGGAGACCATCCACGGTCACCGCGTGGTGCGCAGCTTCGGCGGCGAGCCCTACGAACGCGGGCGCTTCCAGGACGCCAGCCGCAACAACATGGAGCGGCAGCTGCGCATGACGCGGACCGGCGCGATCTACACGCCCCTGCTGCAGCTGCTGATCTTCAGTGCCATGGGCACGATGTTCTTCCTCGTGCTGTGGCTGCGCGGCGATGCCTCGCCGGGCGACCTGGTCGCCTACATCACGGCCGCCGGGCTGCTGCCCAAGCCGATCCGCCAGCTCTCGGAGGTCAGCTCGACGATACAGAAGGGCCTCGCCGCGGCCGACAGCATCTTCCAGCAGCTCGATGAGCCGCCCGAGGCCGATGCCGGGACGGTAACGCGGGAGCGGGTCGAGGGCAGGGTCGAGGTGCGCAACCTTTCCTTCGCCTATCCCGGCGGCGAGCGGCAGGTGCTGGACGACATCGGCTTCGCCATCGAACCGGGGCAGATGGTGGCGCTGGTCGGGCGCTCCGGCAGCGGCAAGACCACGCTGGCCAACCTGATCCCGCGCTTCTACCACCACGCCGACGGGCAGATCCTGATCGACGGCATTGATGTTGAGCAATTCACCCTGCGCAACCTGCGCCGCCATGTCGCCGTGGTGACGCAGCAGGTGACCCTATTCAACGACACCGTGGCCAACAACATCGCCTACGGCGACCTCGCCGGCGCGCCGCGCGCCGCGATAGAAAGCGCGGCGGACGCAGCCTTCGCCCGCGAATTCATCGAACAGTTGCCGCAGGGGTTCGACACCCTGGTCGGCGAGAACGGCGTGCTGCTGTCCGGCGGCCAGCGCCAGCGCCTGGCGATCGCCCGGGCGCTATTGAAGGACGCGCCGATCCTGATCCTCGACGAGGCGACTTCGGCGCTCGATACCGAGTCCGAACGCCACATCCAGGCGGCGCTGGATCGCGTCATGAAGGGGCGCACGACGCTGGTGATCGCGCACCGGCTATCGACCATCGAAAAGGCCGACGTCATCATGGTGATGGACGCCGGCAAGATCGTCGAGCGCGGCAGCCATGCCGAGCTGATCGCCCGCGGCGGCCACTACACGCGGCTGCATGCGATGCAGTTCGAGGAACCGGCGGAGGCCGATGGCGCGGCCCCCTGAGGGCTTGCCCGGGTGGCAAGCGCCAGCAGGGCGGCAAGCCGGACCGGGGCGATTTATTGTCAACCGTGTAGTTGACAATAACTTTTGTAAAGTTGACAATCATTTCCATGAAGGTTGATAAACAGGCATTGCGCAGGCGCGCCCTGCTGCTGGCGGAGGGCGGCGGGAAGAACGTCGCCGCGGCATTGGTGGCGGAGTTCCGCATCTCGCGCCAGGCGGCCAACCGCCACCTGGTGCAACTCGTCAAGGACGGCGACCTCGTTCCTTCCGGGGTGACCAAGGCCCGCGCATATTCACCCGCCGTCAAGCAGGAGGCCGTGCAATCATTTCCCCGGGAAGGACTGGCCGAGGACCGTGTCTGGCGATCCATCGGTGCCCCGGTGGTAAAGGACCTGCCCGAGAATGTTCGCGACATCTGGCACTACGGCATGACCGAGATGATCAACAATGCCATCGATCACTCGGGCTCGCCGAGCATCCACGTCGCCATGCGGCAAACGGCGCTGCACACATTGGGATGGGTGGCCGACGACGGCGAGGGCATCTTCCTGAAGATCCAGCGGGCGCTCGGCCTTGCGGACCCGCGGGAATCAATTCTGGAACTCGCCAAGGGCAAGCTGACGACCGACCCGAAGCACCATACCGGGGAGGGCATCTTCTTTGCGTCGAAGATGTTCGATTCCTTCAACATTTTCTCGGCAAACCTGCGTTTCCTGCACGACGACGGGTCGCGGGATTTCCTGGTGGAACACCCCGTGGATGCGCCGGGAACCTCCGTCTTCATGAGGCTGGCCAATGACAGCACGCGCGTTGCCAACGACGTGTTTTACCAGTTCGCGGCTCCCGATGAATTCAGCTTCGACAAGACGGTCGTTCCGGTACGGCTGGCGCAGCATGAAGGCGAAAAGCTGGTGTCGCGCTCGCAGGCGAAGCGACTCACCGCGCGCTTCGAGAAGTTCAGGACCGTGATACTCGACTTCACCGGGGTGGAAAGCATCGGCCAGGGATTCGCCGATGAACTGTTTCGGGTCTTCGCCACGGCGCATCCGGCGACTGACCTGGTGCCGATGCACATGACGACCGCGGTGCAGGACATGACGAACAGGGTTCTCGGCGGAGGAAACACGGGATAGGGGCGGTTGGCAAGTGCTCGGCCTTATGGAAAGCTTCACATAAGGCCGAGAACCAGAAGTTCACCGCAACATCGTCGAGTATTTCGGCCTGGCACGAAGGGACAGCACTGCGCACCGGCAACAATGCTGTGAAGCCGGCTCGGATTCCTTCAAACCTCCGGCATCACCCCTTCCAGCGCCCGCCTCAACGCGCTGCCCGCCGGCCAGTTGCGCAGGAAGCGCTCGGAGTCCTTGCGCCAGGCGCGGCGGAACGCGGCGTCAGTCGTATGCTGGCGCATGGCGTCGAGGTCGATCAGCTGCGGCTTGCCGTCGCACCAGAGCAGGTTGCTGGCCTTGAGGTCGCCGTGGCTGATGCGCGCGGCGACAAGCTGGCGCAGCAGCGCGCCGATGGCGTCGAGCTCGGCGGCGGGGGGTGCCGTGTCCGGATCGGGGTAGCGGTCGGCGAGGCTTGCGCCGGCGCAGTAGTCGCTGATCAGCCAGGCCTTGCCGCGCAGCGGGCCGGCGCGCTGCTCGATCAGCGCGAGGGGGCGCGGCGTGGCGATGCCGAGAAAATTCAGGCGATGCCCTTCCAGCCAGGAATGCCAGGCGCGGCTGGGTCGCCAGCTGCGCGACAGCGCATGACCTGGGCCCTTGATGTTGTAGCGCTTGACGACCAATTGGCGCCCATTGACTTCCACCCGTGACAGCGTGGCGGTTCGGCCGCGCTTGAGGGGGAGTCCTTTCGCGAGCCATGCATCCGGGTCGTGGATCAGCGGCGCGAGCAGGGGGAATTCCGCACGCACGATGGAGAAGAAGCGATCAAGGCGCCGCGCGGATGCGAACAGGCTGCAATCGCGCAGGGACTTGTCCAGATAGTCGACCAGCCGCGCCTGGCGGGCACGGGCGCTGGCCGCCGCGAGTTGCGCCGCGTCGATGGCGGCGCCGGGGTTGCCACTGAGGTAGGCGGCCAGCAGGGCCGGGCGCAGCGCGGCTTCGGCCGGCGGCTGCAACTGGGCGAACAACAAGGCGAGGTTGGCGGCGCAGTCGGCCGGTGATGTCGATTCGCGGATGGCGTCGCCGTCGATGACATACAGCCAGCCGTTCTTGAGCAGGAAATTGCCGAGGTGGGCATCCTCCTGCACCAGGCCGAGGGCGTGCATGCGGCCGACCTGGGCGAACACCCGCACCAGTTCGTCGAGCGTTGCGCTGTCGGGATTGCGCGCGCCGTCGAGATAATCGTAGAGGACGTAATGGCCGCCCTCGGCCAGCGCACCGGAGGCCAGCAAGGCCGGGGTCGGCAGGCCGTGCCGACGCAGCGTTTCGGCGCCGCGGACTTCCCGCTGCCAGTGGCGTTCGCTGCCGCGGGCGGCGATGAACAGCTTGGCGAGCACCTTGCGACCGCGCCATTCGCCGCTGCCGGTCAGGCGCTTGCCGGGCAGGATGCGAAGCCAGGCCTGCACCGCCAGCAGGCTGCCGTCGGCGAGCGCGATGCGGGTTTGCGGCAAGGGGTTGCGGCCGGCAGCGCGCAAGCTGGCGGCGCTGGCGAGGGCTTCGTCGCGGCCGGAGAAAAAGCCGACGATGCCGCGGATGCGGCGCTTGTCATCGGCATCGAGCGCCTTCTTCCGCGCGTAGTCGAGGTAGAAGCGCAGGCGCCGGCTGCGTGAAAGATGGCGCCGGGCGACCTTGTCGAGGCAGGCCAGGTCCTTGACGATGCGGTAGTCGAGAAAGGGCGGCCACCAGAAGCCGCCGCTCGGGCAGTCGATCAGGTAAAGCCTGTCCGCGCCGTCCACCAACAGGTTGCGCCACTTGAAGTCGCCATGCACGAAGCGGCGCTCGTGCATGCGGCGGGCGATGGCGGCCAGCTGGCACGAAACGCCGTCCAGCCAGCGCCGACTTTTCAGGCGCGGGTCATTGTTGCGGGCGAGCCAGCCGAGGTCGGTGGTGCCGGCAATTTCCGCCGTGATCAGCGCGCCGCGCAGGAAGCGGCCGCCGCGGCTTTCCAGGCCATGGCCGACCAGGTGCGCGGTGGGGATGCCCCAATCGGCGAAATGCCCGAGGTTCTGCCACTCCAGTTGCACGCGCGGCGTGGCCAGCCAGTGGCGCAGGGGTTTCTTGCCGAGGCCGGCATAGCGCTTGACATAGTAGCGGCGACCTTTGATCTCGACGCGTAGCGTGAGCGACATCGAATCCCGCGCGACCACCTCGCCTTCGAGGGTGAACACGCAGTCGAGGTCGGCGAAGCGCGCCGCCGCGGCCGGGTCGACATCGGGCAGCAGCTGCCAGTCGGTGGCCTGGTTCATGCCCCGGCCCCCGGCGCATATTTGCGCTGGTAGCGTGCCATGAGGCGGACCGATTCGCTTGCCAGATGCCGCAGCAGCACGCTTTCGTCGCGCAGCACGTCACGCAACGGGGCGGCGAAATAAGTCTTGAGGAAATGCAGGATATCGCGCCGCGTCAGGCCGATGTCGAGGGCGGAAAAATACAGCGCGGCCAGATCTTTGTCGCGCCAGCGGCGCGGCGTCTGCTCCCGCACCTGGGCGCGATGCAGGTTGATCAGCGACAGGCGCGGCGCGCCGGCATCGACCGGCAGGTGCAGCAGGAAGTGGCAGATGTAGAAATCACGATGATTGACGCCGCCGCCGTGCATGCGCCGCGCCATCTCCGCCACACGCCGGACCAGCGCGCGCTTCAAAGTCGGCGCCGGCGGCACGGCGCGCCAGTCACGGCAGAAATCCTCGAGGCTGATGGTGGGCGCGAGTTCTTCGGTGACGATGAAGGACTGCCGCCGTGCCGGATTGCTGCCGCGTTCGCCGAAGGCAACCGCGCGCATGCTGTCGACGCCGAGGGCTGCGAGCCGCTCCAGCGCCCGCCACTCGTTGCCGGCGCCTAGTACCGGCAGGCGGCCGGCGAGCAGATTCTTGAAGATCTCGGCCCAGCCAATGCCGCGATGGATCTTGGCGTAATAGCCGCGGCCAGCGATCTCGGTGCGCAGGGTGCGGCGCCCTTCCAGTGCGCGCAACACTTCGCCTTGCAGCGCGTCCGCGGCGGCGAATGGGTCCTGCCCGGCCCACAGCGTGCGCAGGGGTTCATCGAGGCGGATCATGGGGCCGCCCGCAGGATCAAGTCGGCAGCCCGTTCCGGCATGCCGTAGAGGTCAGCCTGCGCGGCGAAGGCCAGCCCGTTGACGGCCCACTGCCGCCGCGCCGCGTCGTCGGCGAGCATCGCCGCCAGCGTCGCGTCGAGCGCCGCCTGGGCGAAGGGCAGCGGCACGACGCGGCCGGCAGCGGCGTCCTCGATGTAATGGGCATAGCCGCAGGCGGCCGTGGTCAGCACCGGCAAGCCGGCGACCAGGGCTTCGAGCAGCACCGTGCCGGTGTTCTCGTTGTAGGCCGGATGGATCAGCAGGTCGGCGCCGAGCAGGAAGCGCGGGATGTCGTCGCGCCCCTTGATGA
>Ga0073899_10004706_pt1 | contig 11925 bp, 11 predicted proteins | sample KloWWTmetaKNB5Ph_FD_88975 | JGI IMG/M metagenome (GOLD analysis project Ga0073899, IMG submission 88975) | Active sludge microbial communities from Klosterneuburg, Austria, studying microevolution and ecology of nitrifiers - Klosterneuburg... | ecosystem: Engineered > WWTP > Aerobic digester >...
AGCCAAGGCGCGGGTGCACGCTGTGGGCGCTGGTGGTTTTGACACTTTATTCCAGTGGTTCTGACCCACCTGCGCTGGAGGTTCTGCCCACCCATTCCAGTGATTGTGATCCACCGCGCTGATGATTCTGACCCACCTACCCAGGGTAATATGGATGCAATCTCCTACCGCCTTGGAGTCATCAAATGCACGTCGAAAAAGGTAGTTCAAACGCTTATGCCGATCTGGACACACCTGATGCGGACGCAATGCAGCGTAAAGCCATGCTCGTCATGCGCATCATTGATGTTATTTCCGCCAAGGCACTTGGACTGGCCCAGGCGTCGGCACTGATGGAAATTGAGGCATCCTGTTTGGAGGCCTGGCTAAGGGGGCACTTTCGAGATACCGACGAAACCGTGCTGCATGCTTGCTTACATCTCTTGGAGATACAGCGTCACTGACTCGGTTATTTTCGCGGGCGCTAAAATGACGAAGGGGCAATGCCCCTTCGTTGCCTATCGGTTAAGCCTTGGCAGCCTGTTTGCGCAGGGACTCGCCCTTGAGCCCGATACGGTGCGAGCGGTGAACGATACGATCCAAGATGGCCTCGGCCAGCGTGGCGTCGCTGAACATGCTGTGCCAATGCTCTGTAGGGAACTGACTGGTGATGATCAGCGAACCGGTCTGCATGCGCTGATCGACAATATCCAGCAAGGTATATCCCACCGTGGGTTCTACTGGAGCTAGTCCGAAGTCATCGAGGATGAGTAAATGGACTTTGCTCAAAGCCGTTCGGTACTTGGGTAGAGACCCATCGCCAATGGCAATTTGCAGCTCTTCATAGAGCTTCGAGGCACTTTTGTAGATCACCGAATAGCCCTGTCGGCACGCCTGGCTGCCAAATGCGCAGGCGAGCCAGCTTTTACCTGTGCCGGTGGCTCCAGTCAGCAGCAGGTTCTGTTGCTGACCGATCCAGGCGCAGCCCGCCAGGCCGGCGATCACTTGCTTATCCAGGCCGCGACTACTGCGATAGTCCATATCTTCCAGGTGCGCGGCATAGCGCAGCTTCGCCTGTTTCAGTAGCCGCGACAGTTTGCGGTTCTCGCGCTCGCTGAGTTCACGATCCACCATCAGGCCCAAGCGGTCATCAAAGGGCAATTCCTGCATGCGCGGTTGCTCAAGCTGGTCGCGGTAGGCCTTGGCCATGCCGGACAGTTGCAATTGCTGGAGCTTGCTTTGGGTCTGCTGGTTCAGCATGTCGAGTGATCCTTTTCATCGGCGAAGTAATGGGCACCACGCAGGTTTTCGTGAGCGGGTGTCGAACTGGGCAGAGCTTTCAGGCCAGGGCGCTTGTCGGGTTGCTCACGCAAGATGGATTGCAGACTTTTCAGGGCGAAGGTCTTGATGGTCAGCGCGTAAGCGCAGGCTTCCTCCAGACGCGCATCGCCATGCAAGCGAGCCTCCTTGCGCAAAGCGCTGGCGGCTTTGTGCCCATTGGCTACATCAGCACGCTCGGTCAGGTGATATTGCAGGTGGCGCAGCAGTGCAGGCCCGACTCGCTCCCCCCAAGCCAGCAATGCGGCGGGTTCGCTGTCAGCGTAATACTGGTGGTTCGGCGGTCGGTGCTCCGGCTGCACGCTGATTCCAGAGATGTACTGGCGGGCATGGCTGCTGACGCGCAGATGGTTGTGGAATACCTCAACGACCTGTCCGGTGGCTCGCACATCCACCTGTTGCTGTACCAGCCGGCTTGGCACGGAGTAATGGTGGTTGTCGTACTCCACCAGGTAGTCACTGCGCACCCGTACCTTGAAGCGCCAATCGGCATGCTCGTAAGTGTGGGCTGGCAGGGGCTGGAGTGCAGGCTGATCCACTTCGACGAACAGGCTGTGCCGACTGCTACCAGGCTGGCGTTTGAACGGACGTTGATTGAACGCCGGTAGCAACTCCAATATGACCTGGTTGAGTTCTGCCAAGCTGAAGAAGCGGCGGTGGCGCAGGGCCGCCAACAGCCAGCGCTGGACCAGTTTCACCCCGGCCTCCACTTTGCCCTTGTCTTTGGGCTTGCGCGGACGGGCCGGCAGGATGATGGCCTGGTAGTGGTGGGCCAGTTGCTGGTAGATCAGGTTGAGCTGGACTTCATCCTTGCCATGCTTGATCACTGCGGCCTTGAGGTTGTCGGGAACCAGCAAGCGAGGCACGCCAGCGAAGAAGTTGAACGCCTGCACATGACAGTGCATCCAATCTTCAATCTTCTGGCTCCACACGGCACAGGCGAAGGTGTAGCTGGAGTAGCCCAGCACGCCGACAAATATTTGCGCCTGCCGAGGCTCCGATTGATCGTCCAGATAGACCGGCATTGTCTTCCCAGAGAAGTCCAAGAACAGTTTGTCGCCAGGCTGATGCAACTGACGCATTGCCAATGGCTGCTGTTGCAGGAAGCTGCGGTAACTGGCCGTGAACTGCGAATAGGCGATGCCATCTGGCTCGGTGGCGCGCCACTCACGCCATAGCAGTTCTAGGGTGACGCAGGGGTTACGCATTTCCGCATGCACCCAGTTCCAGTCAGGGCAGGCTTTCAGGCGAAAGCCGTTGAACGGCTTGATATCCAAGTGATGGTAAAGCTGTTCGTCGCTCCACCCGGCAAGCTGATCCACATCGAGTTCAATGCTTTCCAAGTGGCGTCGTAAGCGCTTGAGGCTGTTGCGCGAAAGGCCAATGCTGTGGGCGATTTCCCGTGTCGATAGCCGTGTACCATAGTGCAGGCGCACGGCTTCGCGCAGCAGGCGCGGTTCAATCCTAACTCTCATCAATACTCCTTCGTACCCCGTGGGTGGGGGGCTGAACGGCAGGCAATACCTGCCCCTCGGCCTTGACAGCCGATAGAAGGACGCTGAGAATCCACAAGCGTTGAAGGTGCTTATGTCATCTAAGAAAAGGCTCGGAGTTGCTGCTCCGGGCCTTTTTTGCGTCCGCTGTTTTTGTTTACCCGCATGGGTTAATCGATAACCTGACTCCCTATGGTTTTGTGGGGCTCAACGGTTGTGGCTACCCGATACGCCAGCCTGCTCGGCTAACCAGCGCTCTACCTCCTGTTTGAGGAACAAACGGCGGCGGCCGACGCGAAACGAAGGCGGCATCGGCAAGCCCATGCTCAGTCGGTTGCGCGCCGTATGCTCAGAAATTCTGAGAATCTGGCTCACCTCCATGAGTGTCATCGTCTCCACCGTTATCCCCTTGCCTGAACTGCAATATCCCGATGCCGCATGCTAGGTAGTTAGTGGATACTTAACTACTAGCCAGATTGGACACTTGATTTGCCGCTCTACCTAGACGATGAATTCATCGAGACCTTCGTATACGAAGAGGTCGCCGTTGCGTTGTGGGCCATACATCTGCACGTCGAGGATGTGGCGGTTACCCCGACCCTTGCGCTGCGCTTGATTCGCCAATATCTCCAGCCGCTGATTCCCCCTGAGCATTGGCATGTGCTCAATCAGAAACAGCCCGTGACGTGGAATCGCATCTGGATGATTAGCTCGGAGCTGGCGTCTGTGCTCGGTCGGAGCAACGACCCGCTGCTCTTCGAGGTACAACTTGCCGTCGAGCTGATCCATTCGCATACCACCCTACCGCCCAGGGAATACACCTTTGCGACCGTCATCGAGGTCACCTACTTCCTCAGCATGTGTGGCCAACTGAAGATCCCGGTGCAAAGTCAGATTCGTCCGGACAGGGAGCAACGGATCGATCTGTTCAACTTCTGCTCGTTGTGCTGGCGGCAACCATTGCCAGGGAGAAAGCTCTGTGCGCATCACGCACCTAGTACACCGCTCATGGCGGAAGGTGCAGATAAACGCGCGGCAGCGGCGCGCTACAAGTCAGGCGTTCGCCAGAAAGAGCAATTCGACAAGGCCGTGAACCGCATCCTGACCAAAGAGGTGACGGAGTTCCATGAAGGGCTATTCACGCCGGTGGTGCTATTACCCGAGCAAGGCATTGCGGCCTGGGTCGCAGAGCGTCGCCCGCTGTTGTGGCAATTGCTTGGTGTACGGCAGCAGGAGTTCAACGATGACAATGCCGTGGGCGTGTTGCTTGACCTACTGCACAGCCCTGATGGCCTACCCGCCAAGGCCCAGCAGATTTACCGACTGATCAATCAGCACCTGCATAAACATCCGCTGCTGATCTGGCCAATGCTGATACGGGCCGAGGGGTGGCATAGGTGCAGAGAAGAAGTACGGGGGCAATGGGGCGGCAAACGTTCTGGCGCAGGCCGGCCTGTACCGCAAGTCATCGCCCAGCAAGCTACTTCGCCATGTACCGATCAACAACCGGGCGCAGCTCGCGGTTGCGCTGACCATAAGTTTCAATGACCTGCTGATAGACCTTCACGTCCGAGCCCGGTAACGAATACTGCACTTCGAATACTTCCTGATCCAACGCTTCCCACTCGGCGATCAGGGCAGCATTTGGCCGTGTATGCTGGCCCTCCGCATGGATCAGGTAGGTCAGCGTGGATGTCAGAAAGTCGAGCGTATCCTCGGCGCTTTCCAGCAGGTCTAAGCATTGGCGGTGCGTCATTCCCAGCGCCTCTGCACCCGTCAAAAACATTACCTATATCCTCTGAGCAATTGCCATTACTGCGGTGCCTGACAGCTTTTGGCAGCAGCCTGGAGCGCTTTGCGTAGTTCACATAGGTTTCGGGATCATAGGGTTCGGCGGTTATGTCAAAGCTCGACTCGCCGTCATAGCCGATCTCTTGCCAGACTCTTAAAGCCCACGTCCGCCCATCATGCTTGGCTAGCAAGTTAAAGACGTGGCTATTCAGATCACTGTTTTCGCCTAAAACAGAGTAGCGATAGCGCAGGGTCTTGTACCAGTCAGGCATCGCTGTGATGGCTCGGATATCCGGCCTTGCGCAACTCGGCGACACGCTCGGCGATCCGCGCGCTGCTGGCGGTGACGATAAGCCTTGCGCCTGCTGCACCCAGCCGGCGGGCAATCGCCATACCAATACCCTGGTCTCTACCAGCGCCACTGACCAATGCAACCTGATTCTGCCACTCGATGTTCAGCATGCGTCTTGCTCCTTGTTGAGCCTTGCCAAGGCTGAGCAGGTGCGCGCTCAGTCGGCGAGGCAGGAAAGATCGGATTAATCACACGGCGTGCCGATTACGGCTGCACACCTGCCGGGCTTTCTTCCCAGCCACCGCCCAAGGACTTGAACAGGTCGACCAGGGCGATCTGCCGTTCGGTGCTGATCTGGATGAGTGTTACCTGATTACCGAAGGTGCTGCGCTGGGCATCGAGGTAGCGCAGGTAGTCGTCCACACCGCCGTCGTAGCGAGCTTTCGCCAGCGTCATGGCGGCCACACTGGAGTCAGCCAGAGCACGCCGTGCGGCTTCCTCTCGGCGTAGGGTGTCGGTGGCTGTCAGGGCATCGGCGACTTCACGGAAAGCCACCTGGATGGTGCCTTCGTACGCGGCTACTGCCGCGTCCTTGCGCACCTCAGCCAAGTCAAGGTTAGCGCGGTTACGACCGCCGGCGAAAATCGGCAGTGACAGGCTCGGGGCAAACGACCAGGCTCGCGAACCGCCGTCGAACAGCCCCGATAGCTCGGTGCTGGAACTGCCCACCGAACCGGTCAACGATAGGCGCGGAAAGAACGCCGCGCGGGCCGCACCGATATCGGCATTGCGCGCTTTGAGGCGATGCTCACTGGCGAGGATGTCCGGACGCCGTTCGATCAGCGTCGAGGGCGTGCCGGGAGCGATGTCCTGCAGCACTAACAACGAATCGCGCGGTGCAGCCGGCAGCAGGCTATTGGCATCAGGCGTACCGACCAGCAGAACGAGGGCATTGTCGGTCTGCTGCAGCAGGCGCAGGGTGCTCTCGCGTTCGGCCTTGGCCTGCTCAGCCAGGCCCAGGGCCTCCTGATAGTCGAGGGCAGTGGCGGTGCCAGCCTGGCGACGGCGGCTGATCAGCTCCAGCGAGTCCTCGCGGGTTTTCAGGGTCTGTTCGACCAGCGCCAAACGGCGCTGTGCACCATCGCGAGTCAGGTAAGCTTCGATCACTTCGGCGATCAGGCTGACCTGCGTGGCGCGAGTCGCTTCTTCGGTCGCCAGGTAGGTCTCCAGGGCCGATTCGGACAAGTTGCGCACCCGGCCGAACAGATCGACTTCGTATTCCGTCAGGCCGGGGCCGACCTGGTAACTGCTGCTCACATCCGAACGACCGCTACTCGATAGATCGGCGGGCAGCCTCTGGCGACTACCCGTCGCGTTGGCGTTGATCGACGGCAAGCGGTCGGCTCGCTGCACGCGGTACTGCGCCCGTGCGGCTTCAATATCGAGCAGGGCTTGGCGCAAACTGCGGTTGTTACTGAGGGCAGCGTCCACCACCCGGTGCAGTTGCGGGTCGATGATGAATGTCTTCCAATCCAGTACATCCGCCGCAAAACTGCCTGTTGCCTCGACGGTAGGCGTCCAGCTCGCCGCAACCGGCGCTTCAGGGCGCTGGTAGTTGGGAGCCAGGGAACAGCCGGCAACGGTCAGGGTCAGTACCAGCAACGCCGGGCGAAACAGAACGATCGGTTGCATAGCGTTTAGTCCTTGATCCGGGCAACAGGGCCGTCAGTAGTGGACGGCGTATGGGGCGTGCTGCGCAGCAGCGACAGCACCCAAACGAAGAAGATCGGCACGAAGATCACCCCCAACAGCGTCGCACTAAGCATGCCTCCGATGACACCGGTGCCGATGGCGCGCTGGCTGGCAGCGCCGGCACCACTGGCGATCACCAGCGGCACGACGCCGAGGATGAACGCCATGGAGGTCATGATGATCGGGCGGAAGCGAATCCGCGCCGCCTCGATGGCCGCGTCGCGCAGCGAGTAACCCTGTTCCCAGAGATCCTTGGCGAACTCGACAATCAGAATGGCGTTCTTCGCCGCCAGGCCGATGATGGTGATCAGACCGACCTTGAAGTACACGTCGTTCGACAGGCCAACACTCGTCACCGCCAGCACCGAACCGAGAGCACCAATCGGCACGATCAACATCACCGTCAGTGGAATTGCCCAGCTCTCGTAGAGGGCGACCAGCAATAGGAACACGACGACGATAGCCAGTGCGAACAGCATCAGCGCCTGACCACTGGCGACCCGCTCCTGATAGGACAGGCCCGTCCATTCGTAGCCGATGCCGGCCGGCAGCTCGCCAATAATGCGCTCCAGCTCAGCCATGGCCTCGCCGGTACTTACACCCGGAGCGGCGTCGCCGGTGATACGGATCGACGGGTAGCCGTTGTAGCGAGACATCTGTACCGGACCCTCTTCCCACTTCGTGGTGACGAAGGCACTCAGGGGTACCAGACCACCGCTATCGTTGGGCACGTGAAGTTTGAGCACGCTCTCCGGGGTCATGCGCTCACCTTGCTCTGCCTGCACCACCACGCGCTGTTGACGACCAGCATTCGAGTAATCGTTGATCACCGTGGAGCCAAACGCCGTGGACAGAGCGGTGCTGATCGACTCGAAGCTCACGCCCTGGGCGCGCGCCTGCTCGCGATCGATGACCAGGCGCAGTTGTGGCGCTTCAGCCAGGCCTTCCATCATGGCGTAGAGGAATTTCGGATTGCCGTTGACCTGGCCCAGCAACTCGTCGCGAGCAGCCAGTAAGGCTTCACGGCCCAAGCTGCCGCGATCCTGCAGACGCAGGGCGAAACCGCCGGAGTTACCTAGGCCTTCGATTGGCGGTGGCGGCACGGCCATGATGGTACCGTCGTCGAGGTTGGCGAAATGCTCGTTCACGGCTGCTGTCTCGGCCTCGACCGACTGATCCGAATTACGCTCGGACCAATCCTTGAGCACCGGGAAAGCCAGCGCGGCGTTTTCGCCCATGCCCGAGAAGCTGAAGCCCAAGACCAAGAAGGAACTGCCCATGGCCTCACGTGACATGAGGAACTCTTCCAGCTGCGCGCCCGTCTCGGATGTGCGCTCGCGGGTCGCGCCTGGCGGCAATTGCACGTCGACGATCATGTAGCCCTGGTCTTCTGCGGGCACGAAGGACTCCGGCAGACGTAGGTAGAAGAAACCCATCACCACGACGATGGCCAGGTAGATAAACATGAAGCGCCCGGCACGCGGCACCAGCTTGCTGTTGAGCGCGGTGTAGCGCTGGGTCAGTCGGCCGAAGACGCGGTTGAAGCCGCCAAAGAACCCGCGCTTTTCATGATGCCCCTGCGGGATCGGCTTGAGCAGCGTGGCGCACAGCGCCGGGGTAAAGGTCAGCGCCAGGAAGCCGGAGAACATGATCGATACGGCCAGCGACAGCGAGAACTGCTGGTAGATCACCCCTACCGAGCCGGCCATAAAGGCCAGCGGCAGAAACACCGCCGACAGCACCAGGGTGATACCGATGATCGCCCCGGAAACCTGCCCCATCGCTTTGATGGTTGCCTCCACTGGCGGTAGGCCTTCATCGGCCATGATTCGCTCGACGTTCTCCACCACCACGATGGCATCGTCCACTAGGATGCCGATGGCCAGCACCATGCCGAACATGGTCATCATGTTCACCGAGAAGCCAAGCAGGTACATGAAGGTCAGCGTACCGGCCAGGCACACCGGCACCACGATGCCGGGAATCAGGGTGTAACGCACGTTCTGCAGGAACAGGAACATCACCAGAAATACCAACACCATGGCCTCGACCAGGGTGGTGATGACCTTGGAAATGGCCACGTCGACGAAGCGCGAGGTGTCGTAGGGAACAGAGACCTCGACGTTGTCCGGGAGGCTTGCCGACAACTCGTCCAGGCGCTGTTTGACTGCTTCAGCGGTGCGAATGGCATTGGCTCCTGGCGACAGCTGTACAGCAGCGGCCACGGCCGGTTTGCCGTCCTGACGGGAGCTGAAGTTGTAACTCTGGCTACCGACTTCCAGGCGCGCGACATCGCCGAGCAGTACGCTCGAACCATCCTGGTTAGCACGCAGCACAATACGACCGAATTCCTCAGGCGTATCCAAAGTGCCCTTGACCGCCAGCGTCGCGGTCAGCTCCTGTTCGCTAGTGCCCGGCGTGCTGCCAAAGGCACCGGCCGGAACCTGGACGTTCTGCCCGCGAATGGCGTTATTGACGTCATCGATCGACAGGCCAAAACCCACCAGCTTCTGCGGGTTGATCCACACACGCATGGCCGCTTCGGAGTCGAAGAACTGCAGTTTACCGACACCGGGCAGTCGACGGATCTCGGGATTGATGTTGCGCACGGCGTAATCGGCCAGCGCCGTAGTGTTTTCGTGATTAACGCCATCTTTGTAGCGCAGGGCATAGATCAGCAGAAATCCGGCGGAAGCCTGCTCGGTCTGAATGCCCTGTGTGAGGACGGCCTGGGGCATACGCGCCTCCGCTTTCTTCAAGCGGTTCTGCACCTCAACCTGAGCCAGTTCCGGGTTGGTGCCAGGCTGGAAGGTCACGGTGATTTCAGCAATGCCGTTGGCGTTGCTGCTGGACTCGAAGTACAGCAGGTTCTTTGCGCCGTTGAGCTCCTCCTCGATGACACCAGTCACCGAGTCGGTCAGCACCTGCGCCGAAGCACCCGGGTAGGTCGCAGAGATGGTGATCTGCGGCGGAGCCACGCTGGGGTACTGCGCCACAGGCAGAAAGGGCATGGCCAGCAAACCGGCCATCGAGATGAACAACGCGACCACCCAGGCAAAGTTGGGACGCCTGATAAAAAACAGCGACATGAGGTTTCTCCGGCTTACTGCGCCTGGGGTTGGGAGGCAGCCGCAGGCGCTTGTGCACCTTCCTGGCGTGGCACAACGGTAACGCCTGGCTGAATCGCAGCCAGCGAGCTGACGATGACCTTGTCACCGCCCTTCAGCCCGTCGGTGATCTGCCAGCGCGCACCCTGCATGACGCCCGTGGTGACCGGGCGCGCCTCGACGATGTTCTCGGCCCCAAGCACCATCACGCTGGCCTGGCCATCCGTGGCACGCAGTACTGCGCGCTGCGGAACCAGAATGGCGTCGCTATTACCTTGTGGTGTGCGTACGCGCACATACATGCCCGGTAACAGCACGCCTTGCGGGTTATCGAAACGCCCGCGCAGAGCGATCTGGCCGGTGCTGCGATCCACCGTTACATCGGTGAACAGCAAGGTGCCACGGCTTTCGATAGATGTGCCGTCGACACTCAGGCTCAGCGCCTTACCGTCGTCACCAGAAACCTTTCCTTCGGCGATGGCAGCACGAAGACGCAGGGCATCGGCGGCCGGCTGGGTGAAGTCGGCGTAGACCGGGTCCAGTTGCTGGATGCGCGCAAGTAGGGTCGATTCACCCTGGCCAACCAAGGCACCTTCGGTCACTTGGGCACGGCCGATACGCCCGGCGATCGGGGCGCGGACCGTCGCATAACCGAGGTCCAGGCGTGCGGTTTCTAAGTCGGCCTGCGCCGAGCGCTTAGCTGCCTTGGCGCTTTGCAGTGCGGCGGTCGCCACGTCGAAATCCTGCCGGCTAACCGCGTCGATTTTCACCAGCGGCTCGTAACGGTGGACCGTAGCCTGAGTCTGGAACAGCTGCGCATCGGCCTGCGCCAGTTGCCCTTCGGCGCGGGACAGGGCTGCTTTGAAAGGTGCGGGATCGATCAGAAACAACACGTCGCCCGCCTTGACGTCCGCGCCTTCCTCAAACTTGCGGCTGAGTACGATGCCGGCAACACGCGCACGAACCTCCGCCACACGCACCGGTTCGATGCGGCCAGGCAGCTCGGCGATTACGGTAAATGGTTCGGTCTTCACCGCGAGGACATCAACTTCGCGCGGTGGGGCTTCACCCCATTGCTCGGCTGGCTGGTCGCACCCGGCCAAAGTCATAGTGATTACTAGAGAGATCACCGAAAAAGTAATCCACTCGCGGAAATTGTTCATATCTCACCCAAGGCGGAGAGCCAGTCCATATTTGAAGTCGCGCATGATCAATCAACAGCATCAAATGAGTCAATATTGACTCATTTGATATTTTTGTGAGCAAGATTGGTATTCTCGTTGAGAAAATGAGCGTTTTATGCAGAATGCCTGCACGCACCTACTGATGAAGAGCAACCAATGGATTTACCTGCTGCGGACGAACGGCAGTTGAAAGCCTTGGCAATAGCCATCGTTGATCACCCCCGGGCGACGTTCAAAGAGATTGCCCAGGCCGCGGGAGTCAGCAAGGCCACGCTGAACAGGTTTTGTGGCACCCGCGACAATCTCATCGAGATCCTGCTGAATCACGGCTCCGTGGTCATCAACCGCGTCATCGCCGACGCCGACCTTGCTGAAGCTGCGCCTCTGGAAGCATTGCATTGTCTTATCGACGATCATCTGACCCATCGTGAATTGCTGGCTTTCCTGGCATTCCAATGGCGACCGGACACACACGACTTAAATGCTGGCGGCAACCGTTGGCTGCCCTACTCAGACGCCCTGGATGGATTCTTTTTACGTGGACAGCGAGAGGGGGTATTCCGGATTGATATCGCGGCACCGGTGCTTACCGAAATTTTCGCATCGCTAATCTTCGGCCTTGTGAATGCAGAGCGCCGTGGCCGCGTGGCTCGCTCAGGTATGACCGTGCTCATTGAGCAGTTTTTCCTGAAAGGGGCTTCCAGTCATCAAACGTAAGAACCGAATTGGCAAGTCAGCCAGCTCGCTGGAAGCCCACTAGTGAACTCACTGGCGTCGTTCCAGCATCCACTATTAGACAGTGTCTGGGCGTCACTATGGGGCTGCAGGGTGAGTCACAATCATCAGCGCGGTGGATCACCATCGCTGGAATAGGTGGGCCAGAACCTCCAGCGCGAGTGGGTCACAATCGCTGGAAATAGGTGTCAGCATCACTGGAATACACATTGAGGTCCACACAATCGACGCGCAGCACGTCGGGAGGGGTTCAG